>ERZ772971.1146-NODE-1146-length-15717-cov-3.859852_pt1 | contig 15717 bp, 14 predicted proteins | sample MGYA00511943_ERZ772971 | MGnify/ENA primary metagenome ERZ772971 (study PRJEB29015, sample SAMEA2737929) | human oral metagenome | biome: human oral; feature: human-associated habitat; material: dental | place: China | collected 2144 ... | reverse complement strand
ACTTTTGCTGTATTTTTAGCTTTTAGCTGAACAGGTTTTGCTTAATCCTTGAAAGGAATATAGTGAACTATGCTTTCTGAAAGAGAAAGCAAAAGATGCCAGACAAAAGCAAAATGACAATGAAGAGCACTACAAGGAACAACGATTGAACCTTTGCGGGGAATTTTTAGAACATGCCTTTACACAAAAAGTGGACATAAAGGTCTGCATAATACATTTTTTATTGTACCTTTGCGTAAACAATAAGCATAACTCACAGCTAAGTCCGTGCCGCATTCTCCGCGACAAGAACGCGGATGCACGGGCGAAAGCCATTGATTGGACGAAGTATGAAAACAACATTTATCGCTGGGCCATGCGTAATAGAAAGCCAAGAACTGTTGTACACGGTTGCAGAAAAGCTGGTGGAGATAAACCAAAAGTTGGAGGTTGACATTATCTTCAAAGCCTCTTTCGACAAGGCTAACCGAACGTCCATCAGCTCTTTTCGCGGTCCTGGACTAGAAAGGGGACTCGAAATGTTGGCTAATGTGAAGTCAAAATACGGATTGAAGTTGCTTACCGACATTCACGAAAGCTATCAAGCCGAGGCTGTGGGGCAGGTGGTAGACGTGTTGCAAATACCTGCTTTTTTGTGCAGACAAACAGATTTGCTGGTGGCCGCAGCCCAAACGGGTAAGGTTGTGAACATAAAGAAGGCTCAATTTTTGAGCGGCCCCGACATGAAATACCCTGTGGAAAAGGCGAAAGAGGCCGGTGCAGCCGAGGTTTGGCTCACCGAACGCGGCAATACCTTTGGTTACAACAACCTTGTGGTAGACTTTAGAAACATTCCCGACATGAAAGAAATCGTTCCAACGGTTATCATGGACTGTACGCACAGCGTGCAACGGCCTGGGGCTATGGGTGGAAAAACGGGTGGCGACCGCCGATTTGTGCCGTCGATGGCCCTTGCTGCAAAAGCCTTTGGCGCAACAGGCTACTTCTTTGAGGTGCACCCCAATCCCGACAAAGGGTTGAGCGACGGCCCCAACATGCTTGAACTAGACAAGCTTGAAAGCTTGATTGCGAACCTAATATAAAAATACGTTCATAGAGAACATATACGGAGAAGAAACACTTATGTCTACATTGGCAACAGATTCGACAGGAAACAGGCTTAACAATGTGAGGGAATACGCCACGCAATGCCTGAAAGACGAGGCGCAAGCACTGCTCGACCTTATTCCGCAACTAGACCATCATTTCGACAAAGCCGTGGAAATGATGTTCAACTGCAAGGGTAAGGTGATTGTAACGGGCGTAGGAAAAAGCGGAAACATCGGTGCAAAGATTGCTGCAACGCTTTCTAGTACGGGTACTCCTGCCTTTTTTATTAATCCATTGGACGTATATCACGGCGACTTAGGCGTGATGACGGCCGATGATGTGGTGTTGGCACTTAGCAATTCGGGGCAAACCGACGAGTTGCTGCGCTTTATTCCTGCCATATTGCATCGTGGCGTGCCGCTTATTGGCATGAGTCGCAACCCCCATTCGTTGCTGGCCAAATACAGCGTGGCCCATATTACGGTGAAGGTAGACAAGGAGGCGTGCCCCCTGAACCTTGCTCCTACAAGCAGTACCACGGCAGCATTGGCTATGGGCGATGCCTTGGCGGTGGCATTGATGCAGGTGCGCAACTTCAAACCCACAGATTTCGCGAGGTTTCATCCTGGTGGAGAGCTGGGAAAACGATTGCTTACCACAGCGGCCGACGTGATGCGGGTAGACGATTTGCCCGTTATACCACGCCAAATGCACCTTGGCGATGCCATCATACAGGTGAGCAAAGGCAAGCTGGGGCTTGGGGTGTCGGTAGAAAACGGCAAGATTGTTGGGCTGATTACCGACGGCGACATCCGTAGGGCTATGGAAAAATGGCAGGCCGAGTTCTTTAACAAGACGGTTAACGACATCATGACCACCAATCCTAAAATTGTGTTGCCAACGACAAAGATTGCCGATATACAACAGATAATGCAAAAATATAAAATACACACGGTACTCGTGGCAGATGAAAATGAAAGGCTTGTTGGCATTGTAGACCATTACCGATGCATGCTGTAAGGTCTCTGCAACACTTAACGAATTATGATTGAACCATCGAGAATACGCTCGCTCCTTTTATCGCTCCTTATATCGTTGGCTGCCTTGTCGCAAGGTAGCGACTCGCTTATCGTGCAACAGATGCGCGACGAGGGGGTTAAGTTCTCCCATAACAACTCGGTGGTGCTGCTCACCACGGGTCAAGAGAAGTTCGACGACATGTTTTCGGCCATATCAAGGGCGCGACATAGCGTACATTTAGAATATTTCAATTTTAGAAACGACTCCATTGCCGACCGCCTTTTCGAGCTGCTTGAAGAGAAGGCAAGCGAAGGTGTGCAGGTACGCGCCTTGTTCGACGGATTTGGAAACGACTCGAACAACCGCCCATTGAAGAAGAAACACCTGCGCACCCTGCGCGAAAGGGGCATCGAAATCTTTGAGTTCGACCCCGTTCAGTTTCCTTGGGTGAACCATGTATTCCACCGCGACCACCGCAAAATTGTTGTCGTAGATGGTAATGTGGCCTATACTGGCGGTATGAATGTGGCCGACTATTACATCAAGGGCACAGAAGTGGTGGGGAGTTGGCGTGATATGCACTGCCGAATTGAGGGACAGGAGGTGAATACCTTGCAGGCTATCTTCTTGAAAATGTGGAATAAGGTGGCCAAACAGAATGTACATGGGGCAGAATATTACCGCGGAAACGATAACCTTGGGTACTTTGACAACTTAAAGCCCGACACTTGTCAATCGGCAGGAAAGAAGATGGTGGGCATCATAAACCGCGAACCACGCATATCAAATAAGATTATCCGTAGTTTTTATACTAAGGCAATCAATGATAGCCAGGATAGCATTAAGCTCATCAACCCTTACCTCACGTTGAATAGGGCGTTGAAGAAAGCGTTGCGCAACGCGGTTAAGCGTGGTGTGAAAGTAGAGATAATGGTATCTACCCACAGTGATATACCTTTAACGCCCGATTGCGTTTTCTACAATGTTCATAAGCTAATGAAACGCGGCGTAACGGTTTGGATGTACGAGCCGGGCTTTCATCATACCAAGGTGATTATGGTTGATGGTAAGTTTTGTACCGTGGGCAGTGCCAACCTTAATGCGCGCAGCCTGCGTTTTGATTACGAAGAGAATGCCGTTATTGTGGATAAGGAGACAACGCAACAGCTGTCTGACTTGTTTGATAAGGATAAAGCCGACTGCTTTAAGCTGACGCCCGAATCGTGGAACAAGTTTAGAACCCCTTGGCAGAAGTTCGTTGGCTGGTTTGCCCACTTGTTGGCACCATGGTTGTAGCCCTTTTCGTTACATCAGCAGCAAGTCTTGGCTTGATTTGTTATTTCTTGTCATCGCACACCATATAATATGGTAATAAATGTTTACGTGCGTTTAGTGCTGTTTAGTACTTTTGTATCAATTATAGAAGTGCTAGATAAGAAGGGGTGTTGCTTGAATGGAGGGTGGAACACAGAAGATAAACGTTTAATAAGGGGGTGAATATCTATGTGATAAACCTGTTGCGGAGTAGATGCGGATTGTTATAAAAGTCTTTTATAATAACATGTTTTACTGATAAACAGCACGCCATTCTTTGTGTGGTACGCATAAATATTTAGTAAAAGGAATAGGGCGTGTTGTTTAATGTTATGGATATAGTGTTGGTTGCAAATAGTGGTAGGTGCTTGGTTGTGAGCAGTTAGCGTAAAGCTTGGCGAAATTCGTTTACAGATTGTTGGATGTAATAGAGTTAAATTATCATTATATTTCAGTAAAATATTATCCAAAAAATAACTTTATGCGTTTGAACTATGGGGGAAAAATCGTAACTTTGCATTCGTGATTGAACTACATAGACATATCGAAATCTTACTGCTGGATAACGACTGCGTCATCATTCCCGACTTTGGGGGATTTATGGCGCACCATGTTGAGGCTAGGTACGACGACGGCGACCATACATTTTTGCCGCCGACGAGGACACTTGGGTTCAATCGCCAACTCCGTTTGAACGATTCTTTGCTTGCTCAATCGTATGTTGAGGCCTACGATTTGAGCTATCCTGAGGCCTTGACGCGTATTGCGAGCGAGGTTGAAGAGATGCGCCAGCACCTGCACAACGAGGGGTATTACGAGTTGAACGACCTTGGAGTGCTTTATTATGCAGATAATGGCACGTACACTTTTGAACCTTGTGAGTCGGGCATCCTTACGCCATCGCTTTATGGGTTGGGTTCCATTGATATTATTCGTCTTTCTGTTCAGGATGCTTTTAGTGAAGTTCCTGCTGTTGAATCAGTCGGCAATGTGCAAGACATCGAAACGGCAAGAGTTCAACAACGCGAGTCTAAGCCCATTCTATTAGAAATGGACGAAGCGGCTAAGTCGCTTTCCAACAGCGATGCGGAAGAGGATAACGACGACGAAACCAACAATAGCGACCTTATCATTCCCGTTGCTTGGGTTCGAAACGCAGTTGCCGTTTGTGTGGCTGTCGTTGCTTTCTTGCTTTTCCCCTCTACCGTCACCGAGGGCGAAGTGAACACTGTGTCGCATAGCGTAGTAGATACAGGTCTGCTAACATCTGTGATGCCCAAAGAGATGATTAAGGGCACAGAGAGTATAGCCGAGATAAAGGCGCCTGCTCCTTCTGTTGCTAAACAAACGGCACCAAAGTGCGAACAGGCCAAGCCAACCGAGGCCAAACACGCCAACCAGACGTTTTATTGTTTGGTTCTGGCTAGCAAAATAACAAAACGCAACGCCAACCGTTATGCCCAAATGTTGAAGGATAAGGGCTACGATAAGACCGAAGTGTTGGTTGATGATAAGGACGTGAAAGTTACTTATGGCCGTTACGAAACAAAGAACGAAGCTTATTTGGCTTTTGGAAAATTGCATGGCAAGGCCGAATTTAAGGATTGTTGGGTGATGCGCAGCGAGGTTCGTTGAGCATAATCGTCTTACATGTAGAATTAAACACACTAGCAAAGCATGAAGAGAGTAAGATGTCCGAAGTGCGACAATTACATAACTTTCGACGAAACACGTTACCAAGAAGGGCAATCGCTCTTTTTTCAATGCCCAGATTGTGGCAAGGAGTTCGGCATACGCATTGGCGTTTCGAAGTTGCATAACCGCCAAAAGGAAACAAACGCCGACGAACTAGACTGCAAAGACCACTGCGGCACGTTAACCGTTATCGAGAATGTGTTTCATTATAAGCAAGTTTTGCCCCTTCGTATGGGTAGAAACGTTATTGGACGGTACATGAAGAATAGTGGAATAAATTGCCCCATAGAAACTAACGACCCAAGCATCGACATGAATCACTGCGCTATTGAGGTGAGTAGAGATAAACGTGGACGCTTGAAATATGTGTTAAGCGATGGCCCAAGCTACACGGGGACATTCGTTGACAATGAAATATTGGGCGACCGAGAGCGGCGTTTGCTCGAAAACGGTTCGCTGTTCACCATCGGCGCAACAAGCATTATCTTGCGAACACTAGACGAAGAGGACTGATTCAGTCCTCTTTTTTTGTGCTCGTTATTTTATGTTTCAGGCTAGTTCTCTTCTAAACAAATAATGTGAAGAAAAGTAAAGCGCACGTGCGTAGATGCAAACAAATTGCAGAACACGCGATAATAACCCCCATTTTATTTCGATTTTGTTGAACTTATCGCAATAAAATCACTAACTTTGCACAACTTGTACCGTGCAAGCAATTAATTGGCGCGGGCTATTGTATTTCATAACAAAACGAGATGGCCAATGCTTATAGAATATAAAAACGTAAATGTTTACCAAGACGACCGCGAAGTGTTACGCGGCGTTGATTTTCATGTAGACGAAGGCGAGTTCATCTACATTATAGGTAAGGTGGGGACAGGTAAGAGTTCTTTCCTCAAAACCATCTACTGCGAGCTGGACATTGACGAAGAAGACGCCGACACGGCAGAGGTGTTGGGGCGCAACTTGAAGACCTTGCGTAGGCGAGAAGTTCCCGCACTAAGGAAAGAGTTGGGCGTGATATTCCAAGACTTTCAACTACTTCACGACCGAAGTGTATGGGAAAACTTGCAGTTCGTGCTTAAATCTACGGGATGGAAAGACAAGGCTGAGCGTGCCGAACGTATCGAGAAGGTTCTGGCCGACGTGGGAATGAGCGATAAGAAACACAACATGCCCTACGAACTTTCGGGTGGAGAGCAGCAGCGTATCGCCATTGCGCGTGCCATCTTGAATAATCCGAAAGTGATTATTGCCGACGAACCAACGGGCAACCTCGACCTCGACACGGCCACGAACATCGTTGCCTTGTTGCGCGACATCACACAAAGCGGTACGGCCGTGGTGATGTCTACCCACAATTTGTCGATGCTGAGCAAGTATCCTGGCATTGTGTACCGTTGCGGAGACGGAAAAATAAAAGAGGTTACCGACGAGTACAGTAAGATAGACCTCACCGAAGAAGACGACATTTAATCATAGTTACACTTACTTTTAGCTTACATTGGGTATGAAAGTGATGAAATTTGGAGGCACTTCCGTTGGCTCCCCCGACCGCATGAAGAACGTGGCGTCGCTCATAACGGCATCGGGTGAACCCACGTTTGTTGTGCTCTCGGCCATGTCGGGCACCACAAATTCGCTTGTGGAAGTGGCCGATTACCTTTATAAGAAAAACCCCGAAGGGGCCAACGAGGTGATAAACAACCTGGAAAAGCAATATGTAAAGCATGTTGACGAACTGCTTTCTGACCCTCAACACAGGGAAAGGTTGCGCGCTTTCCTGGTAGATGAGTTCAATTACCTTCGTTCGTTCACCAAAGATCTCTTCACTAGCTTTGAAGAAAAGACCATTGTGGCGCAAGGCGAAGTGATAAGCACCAACATGATGGTTAGCTATTTGCAGGAAATTGGCGTTAAGGCCGTGTTGCTTGATGCCTTGGATTTCATGCGAACAGACAAGAACAACGAACCCGATATGGCTTTCATCAGAGAAAACCTAGCCCGACTGATGGAAGAGAACCAGGGCTATCAGATATACATCACGCAGGGATTTATTTGCAAGAACGCGTATGGCGAAACAGACAACCTATTGCGTGGAGGTTCTGATTACACGGCCTCACTGGTGGGCGCAGTACTGCCTGCCGATGAAATTCAGATTTGGACAGACATCGACGGCATGCACAACAACGACCCACGTGTGGTAGATAAGACCGAGGCTGTTAGGCAACTGAACTTTGAAGAGGCTGCCGAGTTGGCCTACTTTGGCGCAAAGATATTGCACCCCACATGCGTGCAGCCGGCCAAGTATGCTGGAATCCCCGTGCGATTGAAGAATACCCTGGACCCAGATGCCGAGGGAACCATCATCAACAACGAGGTTTTACACAACAAGATAAAGGCCATCGCCGCCAAAGACAAGATAACGGCCATTAAGATAAAGTCTAGTCGCATGTTGCTTGCCACGGGTTTCTTGCGCAAGGTGTTCGAGATATTCGAGAGTTACCAAACGCCCATCGACATGATTGTAACTTCCGAGGTGGGCGTTTCGATGAGTATCGACAACGACTCGCATCTTGAAGAAATCGTCGACGAACTTAAAAAGTATGGCACAGTTACCGTAGACACAGGTATGTGCATCGTTTGTGTGGTTGGCGACCTTGATTGGAACAACGTGGGATTTGAAACATTGGTGACCGATGCGATGAAAAACATCCCCGTAAGGATGATTTCGTATGGCGGTTCTAACTACAACATCTCCTTCCTAATCAAAGAAGAAGACAAGCAAAGGGCCTTGCAAAGTCTTAGCGACAAGCTTTTCAATTCCTAACAATGTGAGCTGCGGTGCCAGCACGAGGCCTTGTGAGTCAGGCCGCTGTCCCGTTATTAGGTACCGCGCGTTGCATCTGGTTTCACCCTGCACACTATTGCATAACACTCTTGGTTGTAATTTAATTAACGATGATTAGTTTACCTACACACGCATTTAAGCACCTGTCTACACCTTTTTACTATTACGATGAAGGCATGTTGCGCGCCACGCTCGATGCATTGAACGAGCAATTGGCTCAACATCCCAACTTTATCGTGCATTATGCAGCCAAGGCCAACGCCAACATGCGCATTTTGCAGACGATGAAAGAGGCAGAATTGGGAGTGGATTGTGTTAGCGGTGGCGAAATAGAGGCGGCATTGCGTGCTGGCTTTAATGGCGACAGCATTGTATTTGCAGGTGTGGGTAAGAGCGACTGGGAAATAAAGCTGGCCTTGGAAAACGGCATTTTCTGCTTTAATGTGGAAAGCACAGAAGAACTAGAAGTTATCGAACAGCTTTGCAACGAACTGAACCGAACGGCCGATGTGTGCCTGCGTGTCAACCCCAATGTGGCTGCCCACACGCATGCGAAGATAACAACGGGCTTGGCCGAGAACAAGTTTGGCATTCCCATAGACCAAGTTTGGCCAACCATCGAAAGGCTACAAGTATTGAAACACATTCGTTTTATCGGTCTGCACTTCCACATTGGGTCGCAGATTGTAGACATGAACGACTTTCGCGAAGTCTGTACGAGCGTGAACAGCTTGTTGAACCTTTTGAAACAGCATGGCATCGAACCCGAACATATAAATGTGGGCGGTGGGTTAGGAATAGACTACGACAATCCCGACACGCATGCCATACCCGACTTTAAGGCCTATTTCGACACCTATGCTCGGCATTTGCAACTTAATGAGAAACAAAAGGTACATTTCGAGTTAGGTAGGGCGTTGGTTGGGCAATGTGGTTGGCTGGTTTCGCGAGTGCTCTATGTCAAGCAAGGACAAAGCAAGCGTTTCCTCATCCTCGATGCAGGAATGAACGATTTGCTCCGTCCAGCCCTTTACCATGCTCGGCATCAAATCCTAAACCTGTCCAACCCATCAGCTCCAAGCGAAGTGTATGATGTGGTTGGCCCCGTTTGCGAGTCGAGCGACGTATTTGGCAGCGATGTTGTTTTGCCTGCAAGTCATCGTGGCCACTTGGTAGCGATATGTTCGGCAGGCGCTTACGGCGAGGCGATGGCATCGCAGTACAATTGCCGTCAGTTGCCTAAGAGTTATTTTAGTAACGATTTAAACATTTAAAACAAGCCTTATGGTTTTAACCTTATATATTGATGCAATAACGATAGTCTGCTGTGTATCGTTAATTATGCTGTTTTTCATCTCCCTGTTCTGCAATCCTTTCTTGCGGGGCAGACGCTTGAAGAAGTTGGCTTTGGCGAATGCTGAAATCGAAGTAGACGTTACCGACGCCTCCGCCACACCCGTATCAATTGTCATACCCATATTGGAAGACGCTCCCGAACTGGCTACTATGGTAGAAACGGTGCTGCAACAAGAATACGCCGCGCCTTTCCGCGTGATATTGGTTGCCGATAAAGGCAATGCCCTAGTAGAGCGGTTGTCGGCCGAACACAAAGGAGACAAACACCTGTATTGTACATTCGTGCCCAATTCTTCGCGCTACATGAGCCGTAAGAAACTGACGTTAACCATTGGCGTAAAGGCTGCCGAAACCGATTGGGTCGTTATCATGGAACCCACATGCGTGCCAACGTCTTGCAAATGGCTTGCCGCCTTTACCCAAAGTCTCACAGACGACAAACGCCTGGTTGTGGGTTACACCGCACTCGACACCGATGCCAAGACCTCTTGGCGCATGCAACAGTTTAGATCTGGCTTTTACACACTTACCCGAACCCTCAAAGGCAAGCCTTATTGCCATGCAGGTGGCGTGGTGGCCATAAGGAAAGACGACTTCATGAAACGCGACGGCTTTTCGGGAAACCTCAATCTGTTGCGCGGCGAGTACGATTTCTTAGTGAATAAGTTTGGCGATGAAGGTGCTGCCGCCGTGGCATTGCATCCCGATGCGCATACGCAGACCAAGGCTCCCACGCTAAAAGAGTGGCGCACGCTGCAACTTTTCTTTTGGGAAACGCGCAAAAGCCTGCAAAGGGGAGGGGTTATTAGGTTCTTGTTCAACCTAGACAACATCATGCTTTACCTCAACTACATCGTTACCGCCATTTGTTTGGCTTACGGATTGATAGAGGAAAGGTGGTTCATCGTGTCATTGGCATCGGCCAATCTGTTGCTCACCATCGTGTTACGCATACTGTTTGCCCACAGAGCCATTAAGATATTCAAGGCTTGTATACCCGCGTGGCGCGTAATAGGGTTCGAATTGATGGTGCCTTGGCGCAAGATGCGGTCGTATCTTAAATACATGAAGGCCGACAAATACGAATTTACAAGCCATAAACTCTAAATTAGATGAACGTGTTGGTGTACATATCAAAAGGTGTATCAGATGTTGACAGGCAATATCTGACAACGCTTTTTGCCCTTTTAGATACCAACCCCGACATCGAAATAACGTACGATGCGCCCTTGTGGCGACACGATTTCTCCCTATTTCATATCTTTGGTTGCTGGGATGCCAAGGCATTACGCCTATACAACATGGCATTACGCACGCATACGCCCGTGGTGTTGTCGCCCTTTGGCGAACTAAACCCCTGGCGAATACACAATCTTCTGAAAGTAAAACGCATGCTGCTCAACATTCCTGTGCAACGAATGTTGAGTAGGGTAGAGGTGGTTCACGCTTGCGGACAGTTCGAGAGTGACACGCTAAAAAGTCTAAACGCCACTGCAAACATCGTGCGTATAGACAATCCCCGTATCAGTGGAGGTATTGACACAGCGGACATGGCTGCCCAGTTTGTACGCCTATATCATAAAACGCTTAACACATGGCCTGCCACGATGCTCACTGCAGCCGACCTCGAACTAGTGGGCGCGTTGGTGCTTGCCGGCATAGATGCCGAAATGTTCGCCGCTATGGACTTGCGCCTCGAAACCATCGATGCGCTTACAACGCCCCAATGGCGGTACGTATTGATGTATGCCGCACAAGAACGCGTGCTCGACTTGGTGAGAAAAGGACTGGAAAGGCTGCAAACCGAAACGCCTTCGACCGACCTTTCTAAGTTCGAAACCTTCTGTTTCGACCCCATTCCCGAAGACGACAACCTTGCCGAAGGCGAAGAACAAGAGGCCGAGGACGAACAACAAGAAGAAACGGACAACCCAGACGATAATTCCACGGTAGATGGTATCGTCGAAATTGTGCGCACTTTGTACGATGCCCTGCCCAAAGACACGGCGCACCTGCAATTGTTGGCAACGCTTTACGCCAATTTAAGGCTCACCGATTACGACGAACAGGCCCTTGTACAAGCACTAAACAAGGTTAAGCTGTTGCCTTTTTTCAGACGGGTGGAGAGCGTTATGCACCATTTGTTCAAACTGCCAGAAGGATTCATGCCCATTCTTCCGCTCGACGACAAACAAACAAAAAGCTTAACGAACAAGATAACTAAGGTTTACAATTAGATGAAAAAGAAGAAATACGAGATAGAACGCGACTTGCGCTACCTTACACTCTTGGCGCAATCGTTCCCAACTGTGGCCGAGGCCAGCACAGAGATTATCAACTTGCAGGCCATACTTAACCTGCCCAAGGGCACAGAACACTTCTTGGCCGACCTGCATGGCGAGTACGAGGCCTTTCAGCATGTGCTGAAAAACGCATCGGGAAACATCAAACGCAAGGTGAACGAGATTTTTGGAACCACGTTGCGCGAGGCCGAGAAACGCGAACTGTGCACGTTGATATACTATCCTGAACAAAAACTGGAGCTAGTTAAGGAGAGCGAAACCGACATTAACGACTGGTATCACATCACCATTCACCAACTTGTGAGCGTATGCAGAGACGTGTCGAGCAAATACACGCGTTCGAAGGTACGCAAGTCGTTGCCTACCGATTTCAAATATATTATACAAGAGTTGCTGCACGAACGTGTTGACGACTCGAACAAGGCCGCTTATGTAAACGGTATTATCGAAACGATAATCAGCACAGGGCGTGCCGACGATTTTGTCGTGGCCATTTGCAACGTTATTCAGCGTTTGGCCATCGACCAGCTACACATCCTTGGCGACATATACGACCGCGGTCCAGGGGCGCATGTCATCATGGACACGATGGAACGCTATCACAGCTGGGACATACAGTGGGGCAATCACGATATGCTTTGGATGGGAGCGGCTGCCGGCAACGTGGCATGTATCTGCAATGTGATACGTCTGTCGTTACGCTATGCCAACCTCACCACGCTCGAAGAAGGCTACGGCATCAACCTTGTGCCGCTTGCCACTTTTGCAATGGAAACTTATGGCGACACCGCATGCAAGGAATTCATTCCGAAGAGTAGTGGTGAGTCGATGAAACTCGATGAAAAAACAATGCGGCTTACGGCACTTATGCACAAGGCCATTGCCGTAATACAGTTCAAAGTGGAAGCCCAACTCTTTGAAAAACATCCCCATTGGCAAATGACCGACCGAGCCGTGTTGCGCCACATCGACTATACAAGAGGTGTTGTCACGCTCGATGGAAAGGAGTACCAACTCACCAGCAACGAGTTCCCAACGATAGATCCCAACAATCCGTTGGAACTTACGCCCGAAGAGAAGATGTTGGCCAAACGTCTACGCCACTCTTTCAAGGTGAGCGAGAAGTTGCAACGCCACGTACGCCTGCTTTTGCAGCATGGTTGCATGTACGCCATCTACAACAACAACTTGCTTTTCCATGCCTCGGTGCCGCTAAACGATGATGCAACACTTAAAGAAGTGGAGGTGTTTCCTGGGCAAACCCTTTCGGGGCGAAAGCTTTTGCACAAAATAGGCATGCTTGTTCGCACTGCCTACCAAAAGGATGCCGAGCCCGAAGAACGCGAATATGCCATTGATTACTTTCTTTATCTATGGTGCGGACCCGACTCGCCCCTCTTCGACAAATCGAAGATGGCCACCTTCGAACGTTATTTCATCGCCGAAAAAGAAACGCATAAGGAGAAAAAAGGCAACTACTTTACGTTGCGAGACAACGAGGCGGTGGTTGACAGCATTCTTGATGCCTTCGACGTTAAGGGCGAAAACAGGCACATCATCAACGGGCATGTACCCGTACACGTGGCCAATGGCGAAAATCCGATAAAGGCCAACGGCAAGCTGATGGTCATTGATGGTGGTTTCTCTGAGGCTTATCACAAGGAAACGGGCATTGCAGGCTATACCTTGGTGTATCATAGCCGTGGTTTCCAATTGGTTCAGCACGAGCCTTTCGCCAGTGCAATGGATGCCATTCGCACAGGAAGAGACATTAAGAGTACCACGCAGATTATCGAAATGTCGTCGCACAGAATGCTAGTGGCCGATACCGACAAGGGCGTTGAACTGAACAAGCAGGTGGCCGACTTGGAAGAACTGCTCTATGCCTACCGACATGGCATAATAAAAGAGGCCGAACGGAAAAAACAAGAATAAAAGGTTAGCCCCAAGCAAGCATTGTCTTGCTTGGGGCTAATACTATATATGGTTAAACAGAATTGAATTAGGGATGTGTTTTCCACTTGTCGGCAAGACAAACGGCTGATAATTATTTGTGCGGAACAATATTGCACGACCAAACTACTGCAACGCAGTGGTTGGTAAAAGGCATACGATTTCTCCTTGCAATTAGGAACTGGCGTTCATAATGGCAACGCTAACTAAGTTTTCCAAATTCAATTATGTTTGACTATAACTCCTGTTAATGTGTAATCTTTTGCGTAAGAAATTTAACGTTATGACTGCGATTATTCTGGCCAATCCGTCGCTCGCCCATATTTTTCCGAGTATTGTGCCAGTTTGTTTGGGTGCAAAATCGGGATGTTTAAAGGCGGATGAATATCCGCTTAGTGTTGTTTGATTATGCAAATCGCACGCCATGCCGCGCTATTTGCAGCGAAATATGGGGTAATATGCTGCAAAACGCAGGGTAAAGTGCAGCAAAACGCAGTGCAAAATGCAGCAAAACGCAAGGTAAAATGCGGCAAAACGCAAGGTAAAACGTTGCAGTTTGCAGGGTAAAATGCAACAAACAGCAAGATTTTTGCAATAATATGCAGTGCAAAATGGGGCATAAATGCTTTTTAGGCAGACTGAAATGTGGTGTAAAAATGAGCAAAATGATGCTTTTAGGGTGGTGTTTTGGTGCTAAATGCAGAAAACTGGGGCGACATTTTTTGGTTCTTCCGTTAAATGCGTAGACGCCTATCATGCAATGCATATAGTCTTAATGTGAAGTATTCCTCATTTCTGAATCCGTATACCTGTCTTTTAAGGACCTTTATTTTGTTGTTAATGCCTTCTATTGTTCCATTTGTTATACAATGGTCATACCATGCTAATATGTATGTCTTGTATGCTCTAATAGTTGATGCCATTTTCATCAACGGCTGTATTTTAGATTCTAAAGCTTGCTTTACCCATTCTTCCAACACAGCTTTAGCTTTTTGCTTGCTACACTGATTCCATATTTCCCTAAGACCTTCTTTGAGATAATAGGCAGTCATCAGCGGGCGGTTTAGGCTCAAGGCATTCTCCAGCCTATTTCTGTGTACGTGGTCAAAGATGTCATCTCCATTTCTGAGCAACAACCAACGTGTCCCTTTGATTACCTTACGCTTGTTGACGTCCTTTTCCACATGCCATAACTGTCTCCTTAGCAAGTCCAGCTTTTCGTTCATAAGCTTGGTTACATGAAAGTGGTCTACTACAAGTGCTGCATTGGGAAGATGCTCACTCACAGCTCTTGTATATGCCGCAGAAAGGTCTGTACATACGGCCTGTATATGTTCCTTGTCATTGCCGAGCCGTTCCCAAAATCCATCAAGTGCTTTCTTGCCGTTGCCATCACCGACATAAACAACATGGCCATTATCCAAATCTACAACTATTGTCTTGTATACTTGACCCTTATGGGTAGCAAACTCATCAATGGAAATGCGTCTTAACATGGAAAGGTCTGGGTTGGAGTAATTTGACTGTAGAAACTCCATCTGTATATTACGTACTACATCCCAGGATACTCCAAGGAACCATGATATGTCTTGAATTGTTGCAAAGCGAGACAGGTCAAGCACCATATTTGCAAAGGCTATCGTGTGGCGACGTTTTCCTTTCGCAAAGTCGATGTTTTCTTGTTTAATACAGCCGCAGTCGTGACATTGGATACGACATACACGCATGTCCAGATAGGTCTTGCTCAGACCTATAGGCACACTTACAAAGCGACGAATATGGCAGCCGTTACGATTGACATTGTGACTCCCACATACAGGACAACAAAGTTTTTCCTTTGGAGTTTGGATTTCTAAAACTAAGTTATTACCTTCGTAGCGCAGATTCTGACAGTCTTGTTGGGAGACGCCTAAGGCGTTTTGCATTATGCTGGTATTCATGTTCTTGAAGTTTGGTCACTACAAAGATACATAATACCAGCTTTTTATTATACCTAATGAGATATATCTATCCATTTAACGGAAGAACCCTAAATGTGGTGCGTTTTGGTGCTAAATGACCTGCGTTTTGCCGCTAAATGCAACGCGTTTTGGTGCAAAACGCAAGGTAATATGGTGCTAAATGCAGTGCTTTTTG
>ERZ772971.1143-NODE-1143-length-15728-cov-10.087730_pt1 | contig 15728 bp, 6 predicted proteins | sample MGYA00511943_ERZ772971 | MGnify/ENA primary metagenome ERZ772971 (study PRJEB29015, sample SAMEA2737929) | human oral metagenome | biome: human oral; feature: human-associated habitat; material: dental | place: China | collected 2144 ... | reverse complement strand
TCCCGGTCCTGGACAACGACAAGGACACCGACGGCTCGCCGTGGGACCTCAAGCTGTCCTCCTCCGACCCCGACGTCGAGGTGGGCAAGGACTCGCTGAGCCTGACGGTCGGCGAGACCCAGCGGCTCGTGCTCTACACGATCACCGACGCCGACGGGCTGACCGGCCACGCCGTCGTCGTGGTGCCGGCCCGCTCGGCCCTGCGGCCCCGCATCAACCCCTCGGCCGTGCCCGCCCGAGTGCTTGCGGACAAGACCACGGACATCAACCTGTCCTCCTACATCCTCACCCGGGAGGGCACCAAGCCCGTCATCACGGACACCTCCTCCATCCACATGGCCAAGGGCACCAAGGACGCCAAGGTCGCCTCGGGCGGGTCGGCGCTGTCCTTCACCCCCGACTCGGGCTTCACCGGGCAGACCTCGGTGACCTTCACCGTGGCCGACGGCACCGGCTCCGACGCCCTGAGCTCGACGCTCACGCTGCCGATCATCGTGGAGTCCTCGACGAACCGGCCGCCGACCTTCACCCCCACCGAGATGACGGTGGCCCCTGGCGAGGGGGCCGTGACAGCCAACCTGGCGGCCATGGCCACCGACCCCGACCCGAATGACAAGCTCTCCTTCCAGGCCGGTCCCGCCCCCGCGGGATTCGAGATCTCCCTGAGCGGCTCGACACTGTCGGTCAAGGCCTCCGACAAGACCGCCGAGGGCACCACGGGCTCCATCCCGATCACGGTCTCCGACGGCGTCAACCCGCCGGTGAGCGCCTCCCTGCCCGTGCGGGTCAGCGCCTCCAACAAGCCCCTCATGACCACGGCCCCGATCAACCTGGAGTCCCGCAACGGCGAGGCGGTCAGCACCGACGTGTCCAAGGCGGTGAGCAACCCCTTCCCGGACAAGCCGATCACCCTGTCCGGCACCCCGACGATCACCTCCGGCCAGGGCTCGATCAGCGCCTCGGGAACGACCGTGACAATCACGCCCAACAACGGGTTCCACGGCACCATCACCGCGCAGTACAAGGTGCTGGACTCCACCGGCTCGGAGTCCCGGGCCGTCACCGGCACCATCACCGTCCAGGTCGGTGGGGTAGCGCCCGCAGCCCCCTCCGGGTTGAGCGTGACCCCCGTGGACGCCGACTCGGCGCGCGTGTCCTGGACCGACGGCTCCGCCAACGGCTCCCCCATCACCGGCTACAAAGTCAGTGTCAACGGCTCCGAGCAGTCCTGCTCGACCTCGAACTGCCTCATCAGTGGTCTGGCGCCCGGTCAGAGCTACAGCATCCAGGTCGTGTCCACCAACAAGTACGGCGACTCCGAGGCTGCGACGGTGTCCTACCAGCACAACGCCACCGCCAAGACCCCGGCCGCGCCCACGCTGACGGCCGGCTCGGGCAAGGTCACCGCTGCCTGGACCCAGGTGGACGACCCCTTCGGGGGCACGGCGACCTATGACGTGCGCCTGTCTGACGGCACCGTGCAGTCAGGCATCTCCGGGGACTCGGCCTCCTTCGACGTCTCCCCGGGACGCGCCTACACCGCTCAGGTGCGCGCCAGGTCCAGCCAGGGGACGGTCTCGGAGTGGTCCTCCCCTTCCAACTCGGTGACGCCCTACGGCGAGCCCGGCACCCCCGGGACCCCTGTCATCACCCCCAACGGGGACACGGTCACCATCGGCTGGCAGGCCGCCAACGGCAACGGCAGCCCCGTGAGCTACACGCTGCACTACTCCAACGGGCACACCAGCGACTCCAAGAACGTGGGAGGGGCCACCTCCACCACGGTCTCGGTCTCGCGCGGAACCTGGACCTTCTGGGTCGAGGCCGACAACGGTCACGGCTCCAAGACCTCGGGCCAGGCCAGCTACACCTACAAGCCGACCCCGCTGACGCCGTCGACCCCGGCCGTCAAGGCCACCGGCAACAGCGGCGAGCTGTCCGTGAGCTCCTCGCCCCGGGCCGGCAACGGCTGGAGCGTGGGCGAGCTGACGGTGGAGTACTCCGTGGACCAGGTCACCTGGACCAGTTCCTCGACCATCCGGGGACTGAACGACGGGCAGGCCTACACCGTCTACGCCCGCGCCAACGGCGGCGGGCAGTACTCCGACGTCGTCGCCTCCTCGCCGGTGGCGCCCTACGGTCCGCCGTCGGCCCCCTCGGTCAGCTGCGAGCTCACCGGCAAGAAGCAGAAGAAGGTCTCCTGCTCCTGGAGCCCCGGTGCCAACAACGGCGCCAGCGCCGAGTACGAGCAGACCGACGACGGCGGCAAGTCCGTCGAGGACATCGAGATCGGTGACACCTATGACGGCAAGCTCAAGCGCGGCGAGTCGCTCACCTGGTGCGTGCGGGCCAGGACCAACGCCGGCACCTCCGAGTGGGGCTGCGACACCGTCACCCGGCCGTCCAAGCACGATAACGATGACGACGACGATGACGATGACAAGAAGCAGGCCTACCCGGTCGGCACCGAGCAGAAGTTCTACGTGGACTACACGCAGAGGTGCCACCCCTTCGGCCCCTGGGGCACCTGCTACCAGATGGTCTTCGACATCACCGGAAACCCCAACAGCACCGTGTCCTGCGGCTACTGGTACTGGGACACCTGGAACTGGCAGCCCGCCTGGAACGAGGAGGAGATCGCCCTCGATAAGAACGGATACGCCCGGCACAAGTTCCCCCACCGGACACCGAACTGGGACCAGACCATCACCTGCACCCAGCAATAACCGGTTCATTAACCGGATCGATGCCCAGTACGCAACAAGTCACACACCCACCTCTCTCCACCCGAAGGATCATTGATTCCATGCCGATGACTCCCGAGAACGCGACATGGTTCGCTGACGCCTTCTCCACCATTGTCAACAACGTCGGTCAGGCGCTGCTCGACAAGGAAGACGTGATCAAGCTGGCCCTGACCACCATGCTCTCCGAGGGCCACCTCCTGCTCGAGGACGCCCCCGGCACCGGCAAGACAGCCCTGGCCCGGGCCCTGGCGGCCTCGGTGCAGGGGACGCACTCTCGCATCCAGTTCACCCCCGACCTGCTGCCCAGCGACATCACGGGCGTGACGATCTACGACCAGAAGACCGGCACCTGGGACTTCCACGCCGGCCCGATCTTCTCCTCCATCGTCCTGGCCGACGAGATCAACCGGGCCAGCCCCAAGACCCAGTCGGCCCTCCTGGAGGTCATGGAGGAGTCCCAGGTGACGGTCGACGGCGTGCGTCACACGACCGAGCGCCCCTTCATGGTCATCGCCACCCAGAACCCCATCGAGCAGGCCGGCACCTACCGCCTGCCCGAGGCCCAGCTCGACCGCTTCCTCATGAAGACCTCCGTGGGCTACCCCAACCGGGAGGCGCTCACCCGGATCCTGTCGAGCTCGGCCCACCCGGACCGCTCCAAGAGCCTGTCCGCGGTCGTGGCCTCCTCCGTGGTGGCCTCCATGGCCGACCTCGCCGCCGAGAACCACATCGAGAACTCGGTGCTGGACTACATCGGGGCGCTGGTGGAGGCCACGCGTGCAGCCGACGAGACCCGCATGGGCGTGTCCACCCGTGGTGCCATCGGCATGGCTCGGGCCGCCCGGGTGTGGGCGGCCTCCCAGGGTCGCAGCTACGTCCTGCCCGACGACGTCAAGGACCTCGCCGAGGTCGTGTGGGCCCACCGCCTGGTCATGGACCCCGACGCCGAGTTCACCGGCGCCACCGCCTCCGGCGTCATCACCGCCGCGCTGGCCCAGGTCCCCGCCCCCACGACCCGCGACTGAGCCGTATGACGCCTCAGACGACGTCGCAGAAACCTGCCCTCCAGGCCCGTCCGGGCTCGGCGGGCGGGACCGGCGCATCCGCCTCCTCCGCCGCAGCCCCCACCTCCTCGGGGGCTCCGGCCTCCGCGCAGCCCGCGGCATCGGCTGCGTCGTCGACCTCCACGAACGAGGCCCTGACCGCCAGGCCCTCGCAGTCCCGACTGGCCGCAGCGGCCGCGGTGGCGCTGCGACCGCTGCGCTGGCTGCTGCACACCGTGACCCCGATCGGATGGGGCAGCCTGGTGCTGCTGACGGCCTGCGGACTGACCGGGGCCGTCATGGGCTGGCAGGAGGCGTGGAGCGCCGCGGCCGCCGTCGGCATCGTCGCGGTGAGCGCCTGGCTGTGGCTCATCCCCCGCCGCGGCTACTCGGTCAACCACAACCTGCTCGAGTCCCGCGTCACCGTGGGCGACCACGCCCTCATCCGTCTGACCGTCACCAACCCCCGTACCCGGCCGCTGCTGCCCTCGCGCATGGAGATGCCCGTGGGGCCGGGGCGTGCCGTCTTCGTCGTCCCCACCCTGACCCCCGGGGCCGTCCACGAGCGCGGCTTCGTCCTGCCCACGCAGCGCCGCGGCATCGTCACCGTCGGTCCGGTCCTGGCGGTCCAGCGAGACCCGGTGGGGCTGCTCCAGCGCGAGCGCTCCCTGAGCACCCCGCAGCACATCCACATCCACCCGCGCACCGTGCGCCTGGGCACGGTCCTGCACGGCGTCCTGCGAGACATCGAGGGCGCCGTCACCCAGGACCTGTCCAGCTCCGACGTCGCCTTCCACGCCCTGCGCGACTATGTTCCCGGCGACGACCGGCGCAATGTCCACTGGCGCACCACCGCGCGCACCGGCAGGCTCATGGTGCGCCAGTTCGAGGAGACGCGCCGCTCCAGCCTGCTCGTCCTGCTGTCCACCCGCCAGGACGACTACACCGGTGGGGAGGACTTCGAGACCGCGGTGTCCATTGCCTGCTCCCTGGCCATGGACGCGATCCAGGACGGGCGCGAGGTCCGCTTCATCACCCAGATCGGGGCTCTGCCCACCTCCTCCGCCCTGCGAATGCTGGACACGTCCTGCCTGCTGAGCACCGGTGAGGACGACTACGGCTGCGACCTGCTGGTGCGACACGCCTGCACGGCGCACCCCGATGCCTCTATCGTCGTCCTCGTCACCGGCCAGCAGGTCGACCGCGCCGTGCTGGCCCGGGCCCGCGGCTTCGCACCGCTGCCCATGGTGACCGTTGCCCTGCGCGCCGGCCAGCGCGGCCTGTCGCGCCACCACGCCGGAACGATGCCGGTCGTGGACATGGACCGTCTTGAGCAGCTTCCCACCGCCCTGAGGCGAGCACTATGACCCCCACGACAACCCTCACCACCGCATCCCCCCGCACCGCGGGCTCCCCGATCTCGGGCGCCTCGCCGGCCGGGGCGCCCTCTCCGGCCGAGGCCCCCTCGCAGGTCACCGCCGCACCCTCCGGAGGCTCGGACGAGTCGCCCTCCTCCTGGTCGACGGCGACGTCGTCACGCACGCGCAGTCTCTACAGCAACGAGACGACTCGTCAGGCCCGCTCGATCACCGGCGCCGGACCGCTCCTGTCGCGTCCCTCCCGGCCGGCGCTCTCCGCCCGCCGCTTCCTGCCTCCCCGGCGCGGCGCCAAGCCGCCCACGCCGGCCGCCGCCGCCCTCGAGCTGGTCCTCATGGCCGGGATCCTCGCCATCGGCGCGGTCCCCTTCCTGCCGATCTTCGCCTCCGTGGTGGGTTGCCTCGCCGTCGGCTACGGCGCGCTCATCGGCGCCCTGACCTCCATGCTCTGCTCGCGCCTGCGTCTGTCGGTGCTGCCGAGCATGGCGGCCCTGGCGCTGGTCCACGTCCTGGTGGCCCCGTGGCTGCTGACCGACGTCGGCTCCGGGACCGCGGCGATCAAGACGGTGCTGGGCTCCACGATCACCGTGTGGCGCGACGCCTTGACCGTGCCGATGCCGCTGAGCTCCTTCAGCGGCATGACGGTGCTGCCCTGGATGACCGGGCTGGTGGTCTCGGCGCTGGCGACCCGCCTCATCCTGGCGGGCCGTGAGGTCCTGGCCGGCCTGACCCTGACCTGCCTGCCCGCCGTCGGCATCGGCTGGGGCGGGCAGGAGACCGTGCGCCCCACCGTGCTGGGCGTCCTGTTCGTCGTCGGGATCCTGGCCCTGTGGACCTGCGGCTCCCTGCGACAGCGGCGCAGCCACGTCGTCGAGGCCCTGGACCTGAGCTCCTTCTCGACAACCTCGGGCGCCACGAGCGCCCGCTCCACCGGAGACCTGGGGCGGGCGGCCCTGCGCGGAACGGTCATCGCCGCCGTGCTGCTGCTGGTCACCTCCCTGGCCGCCATGGTCCTCACCCCCGCCGCCCCCGCCTCCCGGACGGTGGTGCGCGACCTGTTCCAGCCGCCGCTGGACGTGACCGAGTACGCCAGCCCCCTGTCCCTGGTGCGCACCCTGGAGACGGACAAGGCCCACACCCGGCTCATGAAGCCGATCAATCTGCCCTCGGGCGGACGCATCCGCATCGCCGCCCTGGACTCCTACGACGGCCTGTCGGCCCACATCGGTCAGAACGAGAACGGCCAGTCGCGCTTCGAGCGCATCGGCGACAAGACCCAGCTGACGGCCAACCGGCTCGACGGACGCAAGCAGACCTCCTCCCTGACCATCGAGGACTACAGCTTCCCCTGGGTGCCCACCATGCCCGAGACGATCCGCATCGAGTCCTCCGGGCCGCGTCAGTCGGCCCTGCGCGAGGGCATGTACTACGACAAGTTCTCCTCCACCGGGATCGCCACCAGCGGCCTGGCCTCGGGTGACGTCCTCACCGAGCGGGTCGCCCCCTACACCGCGCCCTCCGAGGCCGCCCTCAACAAGGCCTCGCTGGCGCAGACCTCGCTGGGACCGGTCGAGCAGGTACCGTCGTCGGTGGCCTCCCTGGCCAAGGAGATCGTCGGGGCCGAGTCCAACCCCATCGCGCAGGTCCGGGCACTTCAGCAGCGCCTGCGCACGAGCTTCTACTCCGACGGCACCAAGAGCCCCTCCCAGCCCGGGCACGGGGCCGCCCGCATCGCCTCCATGGTGGAGGCCGACTCCCTCATCGGCGACGACGAGCAGTACTCGGTGCTCATGATGCTCATGTGCCGCTCGCTCAACATCCCGGCCCGCGTCGTCATGGGCTTCGACCCGGCCACCGACGGCGACGCCAAGACCGTCACCGGTGAGGACGTCAAGGCCTGGGTGGAGATCCCCTTCGAGGGGCTGGGCTGGGTGTCCTTCGACGTCACGCCGGACCGCGACCAGGTTCCCCAGCAGCAGACCACCCAGAAGGTCTCCAACCCCGAACCCAACGTCCTCCAGCCCCCGCTGCCCAATGAGGACCCGGCCCAGCTGCCCCCCAACTACGAGGACCCGCAGCGCGACGACCCCCAGGACAAGGACAAGGGCGGTCTGCCGACGGCGGTCATCGCCGTCGGAGGCTCCGTCCTGGCGATCGCGATGATCGTGGGCTCGGTCCTGGGGTGGAAGGCCTGGCGGCGCCGACGCCGGCGCGCACGCACCGGCGTGGGCAAGGCCCTGGGAGCCTGGGAGGAGATCCTCGACCGGGCCCGCGACCTGGGGCGCTACCCCGGGTGGGGGGCCACTCGGAGGGAGGCGGCCGCGCAGCTGGCTCCTCACTTCCCGCAGGTCGATCTGCCTCGATTCGCCGGAGCAGTTGACACCCAGGTCTTCAGCTCCGGGGAGCCGCCATCGTACGCTCTAGGGGAGTTGTGGGAATCCTCAGATGCGATCGTCCGCTGCATGGGGGCGGACCGCTCGCGCCTGGGACGGGTATGGGCCCGTTTGTCCCCGCGCTCCCTCGTCCATCCCGCCGACAGGCGGTCACGTCGACCCAGGAGGTTGCGGTCATGACGATCACTGCTGACGCCCGTAGCAGCGCCTCGACCGCTGCGGGCCGACCGACGTCCTCCCGTCCGTCCGATGACGCGCCGCGCACCGACGTCGTCAGTCCGTACGGCACGGCGCCGAGCGCCCCCGGTGATCCGCACGGCGGAGCGCAGACGGCCGACTCCCGGAGCCCGGAGCCCAACGCTGCCCGGGCCGGCGCGCACACGCCCTCAGCTGTGCATCGCCGCCTCCCCCCGGCCCCGGTGCGGGCACGTGTTGTTGCCGGGGTCATCGACCTCGTCATCGGTTCGCTTCTGGTCGGGGGCCTGACCACGGTCATCTGGCAGGTGGGCGGCCGCCCGGCCCTGACCAGCGGGCTCATCGCCTTCGGTCTGGTCGTCGGGGCACGCTGGCTGGCCATCGCCGCCACCGGCTGGTCCCTGGGAGGGCGCCTGCTCAGGATCCGCATGCTGGGGGCCCGCAACCAGACCCCCTCACCACTGGGCTCGTTCCTCCACGCCGATCTCATCCTGGCCATCAGCATCACCACGCTCGGCCTGGGCACCATCGCGCTCATGCGCACGGCGGCCGCCGACCCCGAGGGGCGCGGATGGCACGACAAGCTCTCCGGGATGGCGCTGCTCAACGCCCGCAGGCCGAGGCGTCCCGCACGACCTGCTCCCTCAGAGGCCGGGTCGGCACACCGCCCAGTCACCGAGCCCGCTTCCCTCGGCCCCCGGGCCGACGCAGGTGCCGTGGCACCGGAGGAGCCCGAGGCGTCCTCCGCTCAGGACGTCGGTGAGGCCTGGGACGCCGCCAGGCGCGCGTCTGTCTCCTCCCCCGCCGAGCGCAGCGCCGCGGGCCAGGAACCAGCCACGGAACTGTCCACTCAGGCCACCGAGGAGTCAGGCGAGTCCGCCCCCCGCACTCGGCCCTCCGAGCGAGCCGTGCGCAAGACCGAGAAGAAGGCGGGCAAGACGGCACGGGGCAAGAAGCCCAGGAAACGCGGCCCCCGTCCGGGCTCGACGCGCGCCAGGGCCGGCCAGGAGACGGCACAGGAGACCCAGCAGGCCGCCACCGCGGGCGCCCAGAGCGCCACCGAGGCCGGTATCACCGACTCCTCCGGCAGGAACGCGCACCCGACGACGTCGGATCCGGTCTCCTCCTCGATCCGTCGGCCCCGTCCGGCCCGGCCCGCGCGCCATGCCGGTCGTGCCCTGAAGGCCGGCTCGTCCGACGGCTATGCGCCTGCGGTCTCAGGAGGCTCCGCCGCAGGCCAGGCCGCGAGCACGGATGCCGCAACGATCGCAGCCGCGCCTCAGGTCACCGTCAAGGCCACCAAGGCGGCGACCGTGTCATCGTCCGCCTCCGCGAAGTCGGCGGCGGACGCCGGTCCGGCCATTGTGGACACCGACGCCGAGGCCGTCGCCGTCGCTTCGGCCACCCCCATGGACCCTCAGGCATCCGCTGCCATGGCCGCGGCCCGGGCCGACTCCCGGCCGGCCGTGGCAGGAGCATCGAAGTCCTCGACGGGGCTGGCCGACGAGGACACCGTCGCAACCGCCCCCGAGGCCGCGGAGGACGCTGCTCCCCCGGCTCATCAGGACACGGAGCCGGCACCGGCCGCTCCCGCCGAGGCCACCGAGCCGGAGGCGGAGGACGCTGCCCCGGCCGCATCATCGCAGCCGGCCGACCCTGAGCCGACCGAGGAAGCGGCCGACGAAACGGTCGAGGAAGCTGACAAGGCGGTTGACGAGCACGCCGAGGAACCAGCCGGTGAACCGGCTGCGGACGTCGAGGAACCATCCGGCGAGCCGTCCGAGGCGGACGCCGAGGAGTTGCCGGCGGCCGCATCGTCCGACTCCGACGACGCCCCGACGCAGCAGCCCTCGCAGACGGATTCCGAAACCGCTACGCTCGACGTCGTGGAGGACGCGCCGTCTCAGTCCACGGATGCCGCCGACGGCCAGGGTGACGAGGGAGAGAAGCCCTCGTCCCACGCGCCGCCCTCACCTGAGCACCCGGCCGATCAGCAGCCGTCCGAAGCGACGACGCCCTCAGCGGAATCCTCCAAAACTGCTGCCGATTCCGAGGCATCAGAGTCCTCCACGTCGCACGATGCGACTTCCACACCACAAGTCCCGCGCTCGAAAGCCACAAAACCCGTAACATCACAAACGATGGAACCACGACACGCCCACGCCCAGCGCTGGAGGATTCAGCCCGGTCACACCGGCAAGAAGACCTCCGGCTCGTCTGCTGCACCTGCCGAGGATCAGCGAGAGTCGGTGTCACAGCCCGGCGTTCCTCGTCGCGAGAGCCTCTTCACCACCGAGCGGCAGCGCTTCGCTGCCGGAGCAGGCCCCGCCCCGGAGGTGGCGCACACCTTCGACACCTCCAGCATCCTGCCTTCGGGGGACCGCAACACGCAGGCCCTCATCGACTCGGTACCCTGGTCCTCGGTTCCCACCTCGGTCGATGCCGCCACGGTGGACTCCCTGCCGGAAGGAGTCATCGTTTCCGACGACGGCCTGCCGCAGCAGCCGAAGACGGTTTCGGCGCCTGCGCAGCACGCGTCCCCGATGGACCTCACCAACCCGGCCACCGTTCCCGGTGGTGTGCCGGCCTCCTCTGAGGGGAACACGCACCCGACCGTGCGCAGTCACCGCAGCCACGCTCGGACCTCCGCCGGCAGCGCAGCAAGCACGGCCGCTGTGGAGGGGAGCTCCACGCGCCGGTCCCACGCCTCGCACCGCTTCTCGGGGCCGGGTATCCCCTCGCCCGCGGATGAACGCGCCGTCCCCGGTGAGTCCCGCAGGGATGCCCCCGCCGCGGAGGTCGGCGCCGCTCGTCACGAGCACTCCGCCTCCGTCCAGGCGGCGGCGCAGCCCCACACCGGCGCGTCCAGGCACAGTGCCGGCAGCATGCCGGAGGCGGCCGCGCCTGCCTCCGCCCCCGCTGCAGACGTCTCTCTGCCCCCGCTCACCCCGGTGCCCGCCACAAGCGCCCAGACCGCCACACCGTCGCTGCCGTCGGCCTCCTCGGCCGCCCCGGCCCTGTCGGTGCGTCTCGTCCCGCTGCTGGGCGGCAACCCGATCGTCATCCACGAGCCCACGGTGGTGGGCCGCGACCCCGACAACATCTCTGCCTACCCCGGGGCGGAGCGCGTGGCTCTTGACGATCCCACGCGCTCGGTGTCCAAGACGCACGCCGCGATCTTCCCGCTGCTGGACGGGGTGTGGGTCACCGACCTGCACTCCACCAACGGGACGCGGGTGGAGTACCGCGACGGACGCACCGTCGAGGCGGTACCGGACAAGGCGCTGTCCGCCCTGGAGGGCAGCACGATCTTCTTCGGCCGCATCGCCTTCAAGGTGGAGGTCGTCTGAGTTCCGCACCGGTTCCCTCAAGCGCTGGGGCCCGCACTCCTGTCCGGGAGTGCGGGCCCCAGTGTCCACAGCGCTGACATTAACGATTCCGCCGTCAAAGCGCTCCGCGAGATTCCTTGGAATTCCACGGTTCTTCTTCGGTGTGCGACGTCGGTGCGGGGCTAATGTCAGCGCTGTGGACACCGACGCCCCTCCAGGCCTCCTCCATCGGCTCTCCGGTGTACCGGGTCACGGCTCCCTGCAGGCCTAGAATCTGACGGCAACGACGAGAGGGGACGACATTGATCGAGGTTTCCGCCGAACAGGTGCTCGCATGGCGGCTGCACAGGCAGTACCTGGAGCCGTTGACGGAGGCAGGCCCTGTTGAGATCGTCGGACGGCTCTGCGGCGCACAGGCGCAGGTGGCCTCCGCGGCTGAGACCGCTGTCGCCTTACGGCAACGCAACCCGCAACCTGAAGGGGTCAAGCGCGCCTACTCCGACCGTTCGCTCGTCAAGACGTGGGCAATGCGCGGAACGCTGCACGCGATGCGGTCCTCGGACGTAGCGGAGTACCTCTCGCTGCTGGCCGGTGCCCGTACGTGGACCAAGCCCTCCTGGTCACGGCACTTCGGTGCGACGCCAGAGGAGGTCGAGCAACTGACGGAGTCTGTCGCCAACCTTCTCCACGGTCAGGTACTGTCTCGCGATGAGCTCGTGAGCGAGCTGGTTCAGGACAAACGGTTCAAGAGGATGGAAGAACAACTGCGCTCCGGGTGGGGTGCTCTGCTCAAGCCTCTCGCATGGCAGGGTGCCCTGTGCTACTGCCCGAGCCCGTCTTCGAAGGTGGCATTCACTCACCCCTCCAGTTTTCTGAAGAGTTGGGAGGGGCTGCCGGATCCTGCGGAGGCAGCACCAGCGGTCATTAAGCGATACCTCTCCGCCTACGGCCCGGCGACCCCTGAGACCTTTGACGCGTGGCTTTCGCGTCACAGCAACAAGAAGTCAACGCTCAAGGGCTGGTTCGCCGGTCTTGGCGAGCAGATCGTCGAGGTGGTGGTGGACGGTGAGACACGGTATCTGCTCGCCGAGCATGAGGACGAACTCGCGGCCACCCGGCCCAGCCGCGCAACCCACCTCCTCGGAGCATTCGACCAGTTCGTCCTTGGCCCCGGAACGAAGGACACTCACATGCTGGCGCATGAGCACCGCTCACTGGTGAGCAAGGCTGCGGGCTGGATCGCTCCCGTCCTGACCCAAGGAGGGCGGATCACCGGCGTCTGGCACATGGATGACGGGCATTTTGTCGTCACCCCGTTTCCAGGTGAGCAGGCGCCGCCGTCCAAGGTGCTGGAGGATGCGGCTGCGCGGCTTGCGGCGGTGCATGCTTCGGCGTAGTTGACGCCGCGGATGAACTGCCCCCAGACCTTTCCCCGTAACCCCGCTTCCCGAGCAACTCGCGCCGGGCACCAGCGCGACGGCGAGTGACTGGTGCCGGGGCGTGACCTCAGGGAGTGTCGACGCAGGCGGTCTTGGCCGGCGAGGCCTTACCGTCCGAGCGCACGGCGGTGACCTCCAGGCAGGTGCGCGCAGGCTGGACGTTGACGATGACCTCATTGGTGCGGGTGGAGTCCACCTCGGTCTCCTCATCGGGCAGCTTGACCCGGTAGAGGTAGCTGCCGGACCAGTTAGTCTCCGGCTCACCCCAGGTGAACTTCACCGTGCCGTCGCCCTGTGCCTCGCCGACGATATCGCCCACCATGGGCACTGAGGCCTGCAGGGGGTTGGCGTCGGGCTGCGGGGCGATCGTGGCAATGGGGTTGTTGGGCTTCTTCTGCTTGTCCTGGTGCTGGGAGACGACGATCGCGGCGACGACGGCGGCGACCATGGCCACGACCAGCAGACCGGTCAGTACGGCCCGCATGCGGTTGGGGCGGCTCGACTCACCGGCCTCCGAGTCCGACGACGAGCCTGTGTCCTCACTGTCGGGCTCCACCCGCATGGCGATGTGCTCGCTGGTGACGTCGACCTGGTTGAAGACCCCCATCTTCGTGGCGGTGTCGGCCTCATCGGGGTTGGGGCGCCGGGCGGACTTCGCGGCCTTGTCCGGCTCCTGGAACAGGTCGACCGTCGTGATGGGCAGGTCGAGCTCGGCCTGGACCTGCTGGAGCGCCCGGGCGAAGGCCAGCGCCGTCGGGTAGCGCGAGTCCGGGTTCTTGTCCATCGCCACCGACAGCACGCGGTGCAACGACGGCGGGGCGTCCTGACGCCCCAGCGGCGGCAGGGGGTCCTTGACGATACGGCGGGAGAGCTCGTAGACGTCCGGAATGCCGTCGGTCTCGAAGGGGCTGCGCCCCGTGAGCATCGCGAAGGTGGTCGCGCCCAGGGAGTAGATGTCGGAGGCCGGGTTGGCCGAGCGCATCCCCACCAGCTGCTCGGGGGGAGCCCAGGGCACGCTCATCCCCCGCAGCTCCTCGGCCCCTTCCGGGCCGCTCATGGCGGAGATGCCGAAGTCGGAGAGCACCGGACGGCGGTAGGTGGTGAACAGGATGTTGGCGGGCTTGATGTCCCGGTGGACGATGCCGGCCCGGTGAGCGGTCTCCACCGCTCCGGCGATCTGGATCGCCGTGGACAGGGTCTCAGCGACATTGAGGGGACCCTGGCGCAAGATGGCGCCCAGCTGCGGCGGCGGGCAGTACTCCATGACCAGGAAGGGGTGGCCATCGGCGGAGACGCCCGCGCCGTAGATGGACAGGATGGCCGGGTGGGAGGAGACCCGCGCCATGAGGTTCGCCTCCGACTCGAAGCGGGAGGCGGTCTTGTCCTCGACGTCAGCGTTCATGACCTTGACCGCGACCTCGCGGCGGGGCATGTGCTGCTCGAAGAGGTAGACCGTGGAGTAGCCTCCCGCTCCGAGTCTCTCCAGGTAGGTGAACCCAGAGATAACCGGAGGCGGTCCCTTGTGATCCAGCATCAGGGGAGGTTCTCAAAGGCGAGGGTCTGACCATCGCCGAGGTCGAGGACGTCTCCACTGCGCAGGAGCACCGGATTCGCCGAGGACAGGCGCACGGGCGCCTCGTTCTGGCGGTTGAGAACGGTGCCATTGCAGTTGCCCAGGTCCTGGGCCAGAACGCTCCACGCATCCAGGTCGATGAGGATGTGGTTGCGGGAGACGAGCTGGTTGGGGCTGGCGACGGTCAGCGGGCGGAGGGGGACCTCCGCGACGCTGGTGATGTCGTCGGCCACAGGGTTGCGACCCACCAGGAGGGGACGGTTGAGCTCGATGCTCTCGCCGCCGGAGGTGACCACGCGCCCCAGAGGGGGGCAGGCCACCGACTTGGCCGGACGGTTGAGCTCAGCTCCGCAGACGCGGCACACGGTGTAGTTCGTGGGGTTGGGGTGGCCCTGGGGGCACACCGCCGACAGCACGATCCGGATGGCGTCGGGTTCACTGGGAGAGCTCGCCGAGACCGGGGACGCCGGGCTGGAGGGCCCGGTTCCCACGAGGGAGACGAGCTCGCCGACCAGGTCCTCGGGCAGACCGTTAATGGTCTGCCCATCGTGGTCCCCGCGACCGAGCTCGGCAGTCGCCGGCTCACCGACGGAGGGCTGCACGAGCTCGACCATTGCGGCATCCACAGCCGCGGATCCGGGCGACTCGACGACCTCCGCCGACTGGCTCGGCTCCAGGGGACCGAGCCCCTGGTTGAGCAGCTCGGCGCGCAGCTCCTGGGAGAGGTCCTCGGGCAGACTGTTGATGGTCTGTCCGTCGTGGTCCCCGGAGCGTACGGGCTCTTCCTCGGCGTGCGCCTGCGCGGCGGCCTCGGCAACAGCAGTGGCCTCCGCGACCACGGCGGCCTCGGCGGCCTCAACGGGCACGAAGTCGGCCGGGGTCTGGGCGACCTCGGTGACCTCGGCGGCAGCGTCCTTGATACCAGCAGCCTCAAGATCCTCGCTCGACGGGGGCGGAGGGGGCGGGATCATGGCCTCTGCCTCCTGAGCGGAGGGGATCGGCAGGGCCGGGATATCGAAGACGGGGGCGATCAGCAGATCCTCATCGGAGGTCTCCGGTGAGGACTCAGTGGCGGCCTCGGCGGCCTCAGGGGTCTGGGCTTCCGGGGTCTCGTCGGGAGTCTCTGAGGACTCGGGCAGCTCGGGCGACGGCGTCACCTCGGTCGCCTCAGCGGCCTCGGAGATGCCGGCCACGACGGCCAGCAGGTCAGCGGGTCCCTCGGAGTCGGAGATCAGGCCCGACTCCTCAGCAGCATCGGAGTCCTCAGCGGAGTCCTCCGACTGACCGGCGGCTTCAGCGGCCTCGGCGCTCTCGAGGGACGCGGCGAGCTCAGCACCATCGAGGGCCTGTTGCTCGGCGTTGTCCTGCGCGATCTCGATGAGGTCGTCGACGACGTCGGCGGATTCGGCGGTCTCGGCAGGCGCCCCTTCAGACGAGTCGTCCTGCTCCGAGTGGTCCGACGAGGCGGACTGACGGCGCGAGGCGCGACGCGATGCCCGACGGGAGGACCGAGAGGTCCTCACGGCAGCAGCAGGGGTTCCGGCGGAGCCGGCAGAAGCGGTGGAGTAGTCAGGACCAGCCGGGTCAGGGTCATCGTCGTCGGAGTCACCGGACCCCTTCGACGATGCACGGC
>ERZ772971.1139-NODE-1139-length-15759-cov-4.463449_pt1 | contig 15759 bp, 16 predicted proteins | sample MGYA00511943_ERZ772971 | MGnify/ENA primary metagenome ERZ772971 (study PRJEB29015, sample SAMEA2737929) | human oral metagenome | biome: human oral; feature: human-associated habitat; material: dental | place: China | collected 2144 ... | reverse complement strand
TAAGTGGAAATGGGAGCATGAGGTTAATGAAAAAACTTCATGCTCTTTCTTAATGTATAGAATAATATTAAATACATTATATTGTTTCTGAAAATCATACGTAACAGGAAGAGGATGATACAATAATCAGATTTTCTTATGATTTTATTCTTTTTTCAACAGTTTCTTATAACTGAAATCAATTACAAAAGCTCCTAAAGGGGCAGTTATAAGGATAGAAAGTACTGCAACTGTAAGGATTATATTTCCTGAAGGAAGTCCCATAGACAAAGGTATGGATCCGATAGCTGCCTGAACAGTGGCTTTTGGACAATAGGCAATCATACAAAATAAACGTTCCCTGTAAGAAAGAGATGTTCCGACAAGGCATAGAAATACTCCTATCATACGGAAAATCAGAACAGTAATAATTAAAAGGATAGCAGAAATACTTGCACCTAATGCATATTTTATATTTACGGTAGCGCCTACAAGTACAAAAAGCATAACTTCTGCGGCAATCCATAATTTAGAATATTTTACAGACAGCCTTTTAGACAGTATTGTATTTTTTGCCTGAATGCCTGTTCCTATGCTCATTATGGCAAGAAGGCCTGAAAATCCGATTATACCTGTCAGTGAATGTTCAAAAGTTACAAGAAGGAAGGAAATATTTAAAATAATAATTACTTTTAGACTGTCTCTCATGTGTATTTTTTTAAAAAGATAAATTACTAAAACCGCACATAAAAATCCTACAGATATTCCAAAAAATATGGAAGTAGGAATTTTTATAAGGTTAAGTGCAGAAAATGTACCATTTGAAGCAAGTCCAATGAAAGAAGTAAACAAAACTATAACAAACACATCATCAACAGAAGCTCCTGCCATAATCAGCTGTGGAATACTCCTGTCTGTTCCATATGCTTCTTCCATGAGTTTCAGCATTTTAGGAACAACTACAGCAGGAGAAACAGCGGCGATAACAGTTCCAAGTATTGCTGAATCCAGAAGTCCAAGATCTAAAAATTTTGGTGCAAAAATTATCATTCCCAGAATTTCAAAGGTTGCTGGAACAAAACACATTAAAACAGCAGGCCTTCCAACTTTTTTTAAATCATTTATATCAAGATTCAGACCGGCTCTTGTTAATATTATAATTAAAGCTATCTGTCGTAAATCTGCTGAGATTGATAAAATTTTCGGATCAAGAAGATTTAGAAGAAAAGGTCCTAAAATTATCCCTGTAAGTAACATTCCTATTAATTGAGGCAATTTCAGACGGTTAAATATGCTTCCAAGTATAATGCCTGAAAGAAAAATAAGTGTAAGACTAAATAACATAAAATCATCCTTTCTATTTGTCTGTTTTGACTGACAAATGAATATAGTATAAAATTAAATAATATAAAATCATTTCTGTTTTTTAGATTAACATATGAAAGTCTGTTTTTCAAGAATAATTTTCATAAAAAAGAAGAAATATGATATAATATGAGAAATAAAAATTTATAACTGGAAAAAGAAAAGTGGTATAAAATGCTTATAAAACTGGAAATAGATATAGAAAATATAAAAAAAAACTTAAAAAAAATAAAAGAAATAAATCAAAATATAATATGTGTATTAAAAGATGATGCGTATGGATTGGGGATAGAAAGTATATTGCCTGTACTGATAAATAATGGATGTCTGTATTTTGCAACGGCATACATTGGAGAAGCTTTAAAAATCAAGAATATAGTAAAAAGGGAATTTCCTGACAAGATGGAAAAAATTTCTGTTATGGTATTAAATTATATTGAAGAAAATGAATTGAAAAAAGCTGTAAAAAATGATATTGAAATTACAACCTTTAATTTTGAACAGCTTGAAAGATATGCAGATATCCTAAAAAATGAAGGAAGAATGAAAGTACATATAAAGTTTAATACAGGAATGAATAGGCTTGGATTTGATGAAACTGAAACGGAAAAACTGATGGAAAAAATAAAATTTGCTTCGAATATTGATATAATGTCAGTTTATTCTCATATTTCCGATGTTGGTAATGAAGAAGAAACAGAAAAACAGATAGCTAAATATGACAGGATTGTATCGATTTTTGATAGCAACAGCATAAAATACAGATTTAGGCATATTCAGGCGAGTCCGTTGCTTTTCAAATACAGGAAAAAATATAATTATGACTTTGCAAGAGTAGGTATGGCAATATATGGAATGGAACCGCTAAGTGAAAAAGTTGGGTTATATCCTGTACTGAAATTAAGTTCAAAGATAATAAACATAAGGAAATTGTCTAAAGGAGAAAAAGTTTCCTATGGAAGTCGAGGGAAATTGAAGGAAAATAAGACAGTAGCGGTAATTCCTGTAGGTTATGCTCATGGACTGCAGAAACAGATTGAAAATAACGGAGCATATGTGCTGATTAATGGGAAAAAAGCAAAAATCCTGGGAGAAGTATGCATGGATATGATTATAGTTGATATAACAGATATTCCTGAAGTAAAAATAGGCAGTGAAGCTGTTATTACAGGAAAGCAGGGAAATGAAGAAATTACTCTCTTACAGATGGCTAAATGGGCTGGAACTATACAGGATGATATACTTACAAAATGGAATAAAGGAATAAAAAGAATACTGGTCTGATATGTGGAAAGTTATTAAAGGTATTATTTGTATGTGATATAACAGAAAATAATGTCGTTTCAAATAAAAAAAATCATAAAAATTTTAAAATAAAGTGATATAATATTATAAAAAAATTGAAAAATAAAAACAGGAGAAAATAATAATGGATAAAGTTGTATTAATAATGGCAGGTGGGAGCGGAACAAGATTCTGGCCCTTGTCCACAAATGAGAGACCGAAACAGTTTCTAGATCTTGTATCTGAAAAAACAATGATTAGGGAAACTGTAGACAGAGTTGTAAAATTGATACCCGCTGAGAAAATATTTATTTCAACGAATATAGCCTATCTTGATATTATAAAGAAGGAACTTCCTGAAATACCTGAAAAAAATATAATTTTTGAGCCTATGGCGAGGGACACCGCCGCATGTATAGGTTATGCCGCATTAATAATACAGAAGATATATAAAGACAGTATTATGGCAGTGCTGCCGTCAGATCATCTTATAAAGAAGGAAAAAGAATTTCTCGAAAGTCTTAACTTTGCTTTTGAAGAAGCTGAAAAAGATGTTATTGTAACATTGGGAATAAAACCTTCCTATCCGGAAACAGGATATGGATATATTGAGTATATTAAAAACAGAAAGCCAAAGAAAAGGGAAGAAGATACAGAAGAATCCAGAATCTACAAAGTAAAAAGTTTCAGGGAAAAACCTAACAGGGAAATTGCGGAAAAATATATAGAACAGGGAAATTACTTATGGAAAACAGAATTTATCCTGAATGAAATAAAAAAATATATGGATTCCCATAAACCGGTTCTTGAAAAAATAGAAAAAATGCTGGAAAAGAAAGATTTAAATAAATTTTATGGGAAAACCTTGAGTGATTATGTCAGGGAAGAATTTGAAACATTTGAAAAAATATCAATAGATTTTGGAGTAATGGAGCATACAAAGTCAGTTCTTGTAATACCTGTAGATATAAGCTGGAATGATGTGGGAAGTTTTAAATCCCTGGATGAGATTTTTCCAAAAGATAAAAAAGGAAATGTTGTAAGAACAGAAAAGTATTCAGAAATTGATTCAGAAGGAAACATAATAATAAATAAGGAAAAGGATAAAATAATAGCAACAATAGGAATAGAAGATATTGTCATTGTAAATACAGAAGATGCACTGTTTGTATGTCATAAGGATAAAAGCCAGGAAATAAAGAAAATACTTAATAAAATAGAAAAAGAAAATAAATAGGAATAGGAAAGGGAAGAATCGATGGATATAAACTGCATTCAGGAAGCAAGAGAAGTATTTGACATTGAAATAAGTGAACTTGAAAAGGTAAAAAATAAGATAGATGACAGATTTGAAAAAACAGTAAATCTTATTTATGGTCTTAAAAATAATAAGGTTGTAGTTACAGGTATTGGTAAGTCAGGACTTATAGGAAAAAAAATTGCTGCAACACTTGCATCTACTGGAACAAGTGCCATATTTGTAAATGCTGCAGAAGCATTGCATGGAGACCTGGGGATGATAAGTAACGGAGATGTAGTTATTGCAATTTCCAATAGCGGAAATTCTGATGAAATACTAAGTATTCTGACTCCTATAAAAAAAATAGGAGGAAAAATAATAGCCTTTACAGGAAATGAAAAATCTACGCTTGCAAAATATGCAGAAATAGCTATAAACATTGGTATTGAAAAGGAAGCGTGTCCGCTTGGAACGGCTCCGATGAGTTCAACAACTGCAACACTTGTAATGGGTGATGCTCTTGCAGTTGCACTTATGAAAATGAGAAATTTTACTGAAAATGATTTTGCTAAATATCATCCGGGTGGAAGTCTTGGAAAAAGACTTCTTCTTACAGTTTCTGACCTGATGCATATGGGTGATGAACTGCCTGTTGCAGGAGAAAATGAAGAAATTGAAAATGTTCTGGTTTTGCTGACAAAGAAAAAAATGGGTGCAGTATGTATTTCAGAAGATGGAAAAGCAAATAGCAGACTGAAGGGAATTATTACAGAAGGAGATATAAGACGTGCATTACAGCATAAGGAAAAATTTTTTACATATAAGGCAAAGGACATAATGATCTCTTCTCCTGTTTCCATCAATAGGGATTCAATGGCTCTTGAAGCGCTTCATCTTATGGAAAACAGAAAAAGCCAGATAAACGTTCTTCCAGTTATAGAAGATGGAAATGTAGTCGGAATAATAAGAATTCATGACTTGATAGGCCTAAAATAGAGGAAGGAAAGTAATATTCGAATGGATAATAAAAATTTATTAAAAGGAACAATGGTTTATTCACTGATGAACTTAGTAACAAAAATGGGTTCATTTATATTTCTTCCAATAATAACAAGGCTTCTTACTCAGGAAGAGTTTGGTATTGTAGGAACATTAGGACCTATCACTTCACTGTTTACAGTTATTCTGGGTCTTGGGCTTTATAATGCACAGATGAAGAAATATGTAGATTTGAAGGATAGTGAAGATGAATTTGGAAGCTATATGTTTTCGTCAACTATGATTATAGTTGTATTTAATGTGCTGACATATATGTTTTTATTTACGCCTTTTGCTCAAAAAATGTTTTCCTATATTGTCGATTTAAGCAAAGTAAGCTACTATCCACTGATAATTGTCAGTATACTGATTGCGACAACAAACGCTTTTAACAATCTTTCCACAACTCTGTTCAGAATGAAGAGAATGTATATGAAAGTGGCAATTGGAAGCGTAATCAGCCTTTTTACAACTTACATTCTGGCAATTTACTTCATAAAATATTTGAAATGGGGAGTTTTTGGAAACCAGTTTGCAAATCTGATTGCACTGCTGATAGTGTTTCTATATTATTTTAAGGATTATTTTGGGAAATTCAAGTTTAAGATGAATTTTAACTATGTAAAATATTCCTTACGTAATGGACTGCCATTAATTTTTATAGAACTTACAGATCAGGTTGTAAATTTAAGTGACAGGCTTGTACTGGCTAAGTTTGTATCTCTTGCAGTGGTTGGGGGATATACACTCGCATTTACAGGAGGAAGGGTTCTTTCAGTTGTCACAGGTTCATTTGTAAATAGCTGGACACCTGAGTTTTATGAAGCAATGAAGGCAGATAGGACAAACCCTAAAATAACTAAAAGCGTGGAAAACTTTATAGCAATTATTTCTTTTGCCTGTGTTATAGCGCAGCTGTTTGCACCTGAAGGAATAAAGCTCATATTTCCTGCCAGTTATTATCAGGCAATAAATTATATGGCGTTAATTCTTGCAGGAATCGTAGTTCAGGCTCTATTCTGTCTAGATTATTTTTTCCATTTTCATGAAGACAGTATATATATTTTTTATTTTACAATGTTTGCAATGATATTCAATCTGGCAGGAAATATTATATTTATACCTAGATATCCTGAAATTGGACCGATTATAGCGGCATGGACAACGCTGCTTGCATTTTTATTCAGGGCAATAATGGAAATGGTGATAATAAGAAAAAAATATAAAATATCTTTTAATTATAAGAAACTTTTCCTGTATCTGATAATTGTTGTAAATCCTGTAATATTTTATCTTTCGAATTCAAATATTTCATGGATGAAATTTGGGCTAAAAATAATTTATCTGGCAATAGTTACAAAATTACTTGTAAACAGGGAAGTATATAATAAAATAATGAATCTTGTTAATGGGATAAAAAGAAAGATTATAAAATAGTTAGTCATGAGTGGCTACTGAAGGGATGAAAAAAATGAAATTTACCATATTTACTCCTACTTTTAATAGAAAAGAACTGCTTGGAAAACTGTACAGTTCAATTCAAAATCAAACTTACAGGGATTTTGAATGGCTTATAGTTGATGATGGTTCTACTGATGGGACAGAAGAGAGGGTAAAAGAATTTATAAATGAAAAAAAACTGGATATAAAATATTTTTATACGGAAAATGGCGGAAAACAGAGAGCGTATAATCTTGGAGTTGAGAAAGCAGAAGGAGAGCTTTTTATATGTCTTGATTCTGATGACGAATATGTAGAAACAGGCCTTGAAACAATTTTGAAATACTGGGAAAAATATGAAAACAATAATGAAATTGCAGGGATGGGATATTTATCAACCTATCCCGATGGAAAGGTAATCGGAAGGGAATTTCCTGAAAAAGAAATGATTTCGACACAGTTTGATATTTATAATAAACATGGAGTTAAGGGTGATAAAGGACTTATGTTCCGTACAGAGATATTAAAAGAATATCCTTTTCCAGTTTTTGAAGGGGAAAAGTTTACAACGGAAGCGGTTGTCTACAACAGAATCTGTCAAAAATATAAGATGCTCTATGTAAATGAAAAGATTGAAATAAAGGAATATCAGGAAGATGGACTGACAGCAAAGTATAATAATTTATTGCTTAGAAACCCCAAAGGCCAGGCTCTTTACCATAATGAAATTAACTTACAGCAACTGACTTTCAGACAGAAAATACTGAATAATGCCGTTTATTATAAATTCTGTAAAGTTGCAGGATATGGATTTTCAAAGATTTATAAGGAATGTTATGATAAGATAGGTTTAATGATTTCCCTTCCTGCAGGAATGTATATGTACTGGAAGGGAAAAAAGAATTTATAACAGAAAAAATAAGGAAATGGATTTAAATTATGAAGAAAGATAAAATATTATTTACAATTTTACATGTATTTGTAATATTTTTTGTACTGTTTTTAAAAACTGTAGCTGTTTTTCCAAATGAAACAGCTGAAATAAAGTTTCTGGAGATTCTTCTGATGATGGTATATATCTATACTTTTGTCACAGGAAAGATTTATCTGGACTGGCTGAACTCTTACATGGTATTCCTTTATACGTTATTTCTTTTCAATTTTACGAGAATATTTCTTGATATTGTGGGATACAGGGAATTCGGATGGGCTACAAAATTTGCAAATTACTATTTTTTCAATGATGTACGGATAGAAATAATAAATGTGTTTATAATTGTATTGCTCTTTACTCATCTGGGGTTTTTCATAGGTATTATAAATGAAAAGGAAGAAGAGCTCAAAAGCCGTATAACTCTTAAAAATAGAAAAATATACACTGATTTTGGAATGTTTCTATTTATAGTTGCATTGCCGGCGCTTGCTTATAAGATGTTTATCCAGCTGAAGATAATACTGCAGGCCGGATATGAAGCATATTATACAGGGATATTAAAGGGAGTGGACTATCCATTCTTTACAAAAGGTTCAGGAACGATAATGACAATAGGATTTCTGATATTTTTAATATCAATTCCTTCAAAAAAGAAGTTTCTTACAGTTTCGTCATTGTATCTGATGGTAAAACTGCTGGATTCCTTTAAGGGTGCAAGGGCAATATTCCTGACACAGCTTCTTTTTATAATGTGGTATTACGCAAAGGTTTACGGAATAAAAATCAAAGCTAAAACAATGGCAAAACTGGTAGGATTTACCGTACTGTTTTCACAGATACTTGTTTCAATAAGGAGTAAGAAGGTATTTTCCCTGGATTTGATAAATTCTGTATATAATTTTTTATTTTCACAGGGGGTCAGTTATCTCGTATTGGGGTATACAATAGATCTGAAAAGTAAAATTGTAGGTTCAGGTTCATATCCTTATATATTACAGGGAATATTCGGATTTAAGCCTCAGTCTGCAGAAGCGCTGAATACGACAAATTCTTTGGCAGATAAGCTGACATATGCCTTAAATCCCCTTGCATATATGAAAGGGGAAGGAATTGGTTCAAATTATATAGCTGAAATGTATGATCTCGGATATATCTGGATTATAGTTATCTCAATATTGTTAGGATTTATGATAATAAAATATGAAAAATATGTTGTAAAAAACAGATTTCTTCTACTGACAAGCTATTATTTCATTCCTAATCTGTTCTACATTCCAAGAGGGTCATTTTTTGGAGAGGCACTCATAAGGAATATGCTTATGCTTGCAGGCGTGTATATATTGATATTTGGATTTGACTATATGTACAGGAAAATTGAAGAAAATGAGGAGTTTAATATTAATGAAAAATATAGAAATAATAGAAGGAATAAGTAATAAAAATAAAAATTATATAGTTAAATGGACAAATGAAAAGGGAAAAATTTTTCTTGAGCAATGGGCTGGAACAAACCTTGATTTTCCTCTTACAGATAGTCAAATTGATGATTTGAATAATATCTGTTCGATTTTTTGTGAAAATGAGTTTGTCGGGATTATTCAGAAAATACGTATAGAGCTTGATAATATTCATATTGGACGGTTTATGATTAATCCTGAGCTTACAGGAAAAGGTCTTGGAAAAAGGGCTTTGATGGAATTTATAAATTTGATTTTTCAAGATGAAAATATAAATTCAATTACATTAAATGTTTTTGATTATAATGCAGGAGCTAAAAAATTATATGAGAAAATTGGATTTAAAGTTATAAATATTGTTGAAAATCCAAGGAAAAAGTACACGATGATTATGAAAAAAAGTGAAAACCGGGAGAAAAAATGATAGAGAAAAAAATATATTACGTATGGATAGGAAATGCTAAGAAACCTGATATATTTTATAAATGTCTGAAATCATGGCAGGAAAAACTTCCTGATTATGAAATAGTTGAAATAAATGAAAAGAATTTTGATATAAAGGCTCATCTGGAAAAAAACAGATTTTTCAGGGAATGTTATGAAAGAAAACTGTGGGCATATATGTCTGATTACATCAGAGTGCATTACATGTATGAAAATCCGGGAATATACGTAGATACTGATATGGAGATTATAAAAAATATATCACCGTTAATAGAAAACGAAAAAATGAAATTTTTTATAGGATATGAGGATGAAAAACATATAAGTGTTGGAATTTTTGGAACAGACAGGCATAATGAAATACTGAAAGATATAATAAAATTTTATGAAGGGGAAATATGGAAAAAACCTCTATGGACAATTCCTAAAATATTTACTTATATATTTGAAGAAAAATATGGACTTACTGATAAAAGGGAAAATTCATTAAAGGAAGGAGAAATAACAATATATCCTAAAGAATATTTTTATCCTTATGGTTTCAAGGAAAAATTTTCATCAGACTGTATAAAGGAAAATACATATGGAATTCATTGGTGGAATGACAGCTGGTCAAATCTTAAGGCCAGGTTATTTTTAGAAACGAAGCATTTGAGAGGAATTCTGAAATTAATAAAGAAAATGAGAATTATAGCGAGATATTATCTGATTGAAAAAAGGTAAAAATATGAAAGGAAGTAAAAAGCAGATGAATGTTTTAAAAAAAGTACTGAAAATATTGTTATTTGTAAGTGTGATAATGGTGACAGAAGGAAAAGAATTAAGAATAATGTCCTACAATATTTATGGATCAAGACTGGCTAACGGAATAAAACTTGGGGAAAGTATAAAAAAATACAAGCCTGATTTTGTTTCATTACAAGAAGTTGACAGAGATACAAAAAGGAGTAATTTCAGGGATGTAACTTTAGATATAGCATCAGAACTGGGATACAATTATTATTATTTCCAGAAGTCAAGAGATTTTGATTCAGGGGAATTTGGAATTTCCTTTATTTCAAAATATCCGGTAGAAAAAATATATGCATATGAACTTCCATCAATTGGGGTGGAAAAACGTCAAGTAGTAATAGCTGAACTTGAAAAAAAAGAATTTGGGAAAAAAATAATGATAATTAACACCCATCTAGATTATAGAAAGGAAATTAAGAAAGAGGAACTGGAATCTCTTTCATTGCTAAATGGACTTTTTGACAGTGATATAAAATTTTTAAGTGGAGATTTGAATCTTCTTCCAGATACAGAATACTACAAGACGCTTACGAAAGAATGGAAAGACAGTTATTTTGAGAGTAATAATGAAGAAACTAGAAGTATCAAGGATCCAAGAATAGATTATATATTTGGAGATTATTCGGATAAATGGAAGGTAAAGAAAAGTTTTTTTATAAAAGATGATACGCAGGACTGGACTAAGCTAAGTGATCACTTTCCATATATGAGTATAATGGATATAAAATAACAATTGTTATGAAGGAGTGAAAAAATATGAAAGTAACAGTACAGCAGATGAGAAAAATGTTTAAACATGGAAACCAGGAAGCTTTTGAAAAGACAGTTGATGAAATTAATAAATGTTTCAAATTGCTGAAAATGGACAATGCAGTAGCTTATGCTCATATTTTTGCACAGTTCAGAGGTGAAACAGATTATAAAAATTTTGATGAAACATTTAATTATAGCGAGGAGAGACTGAAGGCAATATGGAGAAAATACAGAGAAAATCCAAAATTGGCAGCTTTACATGGAAGAAATAGTGAACATTCAGCTAACCAGAAAGCCATAGCAGATACAGTGTATGATAACAGAAAAGAATTGGGAAATGGGACAGGAGATGGTTATAAATACAGAGGACGTGGAATAATGCAGTTAACAGGGAGACACAACTATACGCTGGCAACTAAACTGTATACAGAAACTTTTAAAGAAAAAGTAGATTATATAAATCATCCGGATTTGCTTCTTAAGAACTATAAGCATAATGTAAGAGCTTCATTTATGGATTTACTTGGGAAAAAGTGTAATGTATATGTAAATATTATTGAAAATGATAAACCAGGATTTGCAAAATATAGAAAAGCATTTGATATGATAATGTCAAAAATAAATAACGGACTTCCAAAAGAAGATAAAGAAAAAAGATGGGAATATTTTAAGGAAAATCTTTCTGTAATATTTCATGAATCCATCAAATAAAAGTATTACAAGATAATTTGAAAATAATATTTACAAAATAAAAAATAATCGTTGTAGAGTGCTTTCAACACTTTTATCGATTATTTTTTATTCTTGAATTGTCATATTAGTTTTTTCATGTGTATATTCTATAGTGTCTGTATCGTTTTAGATACAGTAATTTCCAGAACACGTGAAAGAAATGGAAACTTTTCTTTCATTAAATCAAATTCTTCTCCCGAAGTAATAAATTTTGCAGTTCCTAAAATTAAAAAACCGCTTCCCATAGCTCATTTTCCCATAACTTCTTTAGATCCTACAGTAAGTTTTACATTAGGATTTTTCTCAATATTCGCCTGAGTTTTATTCATCCCGGCTGCAGGAATAAGAATTCTGTCTTCCTTTACATTAAGATATGAGTTCCATGTATTTGAAACATCTGCACCTTCGTCAGTCCATGTAACAATAGATACAACCCCTTCGTGTGAGATAACTTCAAAAAATTTATCAGTAAACATATTTCCTCCTTATATTTTATTTTTATACTACTCCAAAACAATATTTTCCAGTAATGGAGATTCCATAATATCAAAAGGCATTACCCATCCTCCACCGTCAGAATCAAGATCGACATTACGTCCTACCTGTTTTCCGGCATTTTTAAAAATAAGATATATAAACTGTGAGCAGTACAGTCTTTTGTCAAAATTTTTATCAAATGTCAGTCCATAAGGTTTTGTAACAGTTTTGTTAATTTCTTTGAATAATGCACTCTTAAATTCATCATCTATATTTTTAAGTCTGAAGATTGCTATTTTTCTTTTTAATTTTGACCATGAATAAATAGGACTTTCACTATAACCTGCAGAATATGAAGGAAATTCTACAATTTTTTTCTCTTCATTTAGTACTGCACTGTGTCCCCACATGGAACGGATAGTAGGTTCTTTTGAGAGAATCAGAACATCTCCAGGCTGCAGCTGATCAACTTTTGAAATAACTTCCTCAGGTAGATACCATTTATATTTTGGATTTATTGATTGACACGAAATAACTAAAAAAATAAACAAAATTAGAATAAGCAACTTTCTTATCAAATTTTCATTATTTTTTATTATTTTAATATTTGAAATCATTGCTTTTTACCATATCCTTTCGTTGTTTATTATATTATATAAGAAAGAAGAAAAATAGTCCAGTTTTAAATGCAAATCTAAATGAAAAAATGTTAAGGTAGATAAAAGTAGTTGCCCTAAATAAAGAATAAAATGAAAACTTAAAATTATATTCTATTGAATAAATTTTATGTAAATTCAAATTTTTTATAGAAACTTATGAAAAATATGATATAATTATCTGCAATTATTCAAAAAAGGCAATAATTTATAATAACTAGAAGGAAAAGGAATAAAAATGGAAATACTAAAGGAAAATTTTTTAAAGTTAAGAGAAAAAATGATGGAAAAATTTAAGGAAGATTTTGCAAGGCATAGGGAACTGGGCGAAAAAGAAGTGCCGATAAAGACGATAGGGCCTATTAACGGAGTTTACTATGAAAGAGGAGAAAGAAGTTATTTTGTCCGTCCAAGAATAAGAGCAGGGATTATCACTTTGGAACAGTTGAGGGCTGTGTCAGATTTATCCTTAAAACATGGTGACGGAGAAATAAAACTTACAACGAGACATGGAATTCAGCTGAGAGGAATTAAGGCTGACAATATTTTGCCACTAATAGAGGATTTATTTAATGTAGGGCTAAAGACACAGGCTGTAGGTGGAAAAAGTATAAGGGGAATGATTATTTCATCATATAGCGGTTTTGAAGAGGAGGAATTTGATGTAACACCTTATGCAGTTCATTCAATAAATTATCTATTTCAGAATGAAGATACATATACACTCCCTGGGAAACTGAAATTTTCAGCATCAAACAGCAGTAAAGATACAGCAGGAGCAAAATATGCCGACATGGGATTCATTGCAAAAAAAATAAATAATGAAGATTATTTTGAAGTATATTTTGATTTTGGAATGAACCTGTCAAATAAAAATCCATATAAATATTCAAAAGATATAAAAGCTGAAGAAATGCTCTATTATATGAGGGCAATGGTAATGATGTTCAAGGATAATATGGAAATGACAAATCCAAGGGCAAGAGTCAGAACAATGAACAGAAAAATAGGAATTGAAGCATTTGAAGAAATATTTAAGAAATATTTTGAGAAAGCAAAAAAAGAAGTAGATTCTGTAATTGATATAAAGGAACTTTATAAAGATGTAAAAACACAGGAAAAAGTATTTGAATGGAGCAAGGAAGTGGACTTTGTTTCTGAAGGAATAGATGAGGAGCTTCTTATAAATGTCAGGGAAAGCTATAGACAAAAAGGAATTTATGCTGTAAAACTGAAATTTGCAGGTGGAGTTATAAGAAGAAAACAGCTTGAAGGAATTCTTGAATATTTAGAAAGCTTAAATCATGAAATAAAAATAAAACTTACAAATAATCAGGAAATTATAGTCTTTAATCTGAATGGTGAAGAGACTTTGCATATTCTGGAAAATTTCGAAGAAAGACTTATAAGAAGTGCTTTTGAAGATACAATTACATGTACCGGTGTTCCGAGATGCAGATTGGCAATAACATCCAGTAAAAGTGCATTTGACAAGATATTAAAGAAATTTGACAATAATGATGCGACATTAAAGAAGGAGTTACCTCAACTGAGAATTTCAGGATGCCCTAATTCGTGCAGTCTGACTTTTAAGGGAGATTTAGGTTTTTCAGGAAGAATTAAAAAAATAGATGAAAAGGTAAATATTGCCTATACGCTGTTAAGTGAAAATAAAAATATAGAACTGGCAGGAAAAGCAATAATCTTAGAAAGAGATTTACCTGAAATGATTTATGAAATGGCATTATTGAAGAAAGAATCTCAAATTAGAGATTTTCATGAATTTGTTAATACTGAATATGAGAAAATAAATGAGCTTATTAGAAAATATGTACAATAAGAAAAAGATTATATGACTAAGACATAACAAATAGAAAAAAAATAAGAATTGTTGTATAATTAAAAAAAATTATTATAGAAAGAGGTAATGGAATGAAAAAAAGAATTTTGATAATTCTGGGAATTATTATGATGTTTATAGTAAGCTGTGGAGGGAAACATCCGGCAGTAAAGGATTTTGAAGACAATATGAAAATTGTACAAAGTGGAGATACTAATAAAATTTCCGATGGATCTAATAAAACATTTTCTTCAGATGTAACTCCTGAAATGAAAGCTGCTTTAGGTGAAGGATTTAAAAAAATTACATATAAGATAAACAAAACGACAGTAAATAAGGATGAAGTGCTTATAAATGTAACTATGCAATCTCCTGATTTAAGTGGGTATATTAAAGAAATATCACAAAAAATAGTTGGTTCGTTGGGACAAATGCAAGGGAAAACAGAAGATGAAATAGGAAAGGAAGCAGAAAAAATATCAGTGGAATTAATAAAGGAAAAAGTAAAAAGTGGTAAAACAAAAGAAAAGACATTTGATGTATTATACAAGAAAACAGGAGATAAATGGGAGCCAGATCCTACTGCAAATAAAGAATTATTTGATATGTTAACTATGAATATGGCTAATGTAGAATAAAATTAAATAAACTGGTAAACTGTATAATGACTATGAATATGATGGAAATATAATAAAAATAGTGTACTATCATTTAAATAAGACAAAGAGTAATTTTCAATTGAAAGTCACTAATATAGTATGATTTTTAAATTTACTCTTGAAAAAATAGAAGAAATAGAGTATAATAATAAAGGATATAAAAGTGCAAGCGTGGCGGAATTGGTAGACGCGCTGTTTTCAGGGAGCAGTGGCAGTAGTCGTGTGGGTTCGAGTCCCACCTCTTGCACCAAAATCCTATAATAAATTTAGTCAAATCAGTCTATTATGGCTGTTTTTTTATTTATAAATAAAAAAAATCCATTTTTTGTTTTGAATGGTAAAATTATAAAAAAATTATAATGAAACTAAAAAAGGGGTGTCTCAAAAATTAGAAAATTTGAGACACTCCTTTTTTATAAATTATTTTGAAAGTTTTGAAAGTTCTGTTGCTATCTGAGTTGCAAGTTTAGTATTGTTAAACACCAGTTCTATATTGGCTTTCAAGCTTGAACCTTCTGTAAGTTTTTGAATTTTATCAAGAAGGAATGGTGTAGTATCCTTTCCTTTTATTCCTAGCTTATCAGCTTCTGAGATAGCATCTTTTATAACTTTATTTATAACTTCACTGTCCATTGAGTACTCTTCAGGAATAGGATTTGCAATAACAGC
>ERZ772971.1131-NODE-1131-length-15810-cov-3.521866_pt1 | contig 15810 bp, 12 predicted proteins | sample MGYA00511943_ERZ772971 | MGnify/ENA primary metagenome ERZ772971 (study PRJEB29015, sample SAMEA2737929) | human oral metagenome | biome: human oral; feature: human-associated habitat; material: dental | place: China | collected 2144 ... | reverse complement strand
AACACCTTAATAACAACAAAAAAGCTGTTTGACAGAAATGTCAAACAGCTTTTTTATGTTTAATGCCCTTGTCTCTTTTTTTGAACATTCCTTATTTTCTTCTTCTTTCTTTTAGAGAGTTTGCAAGAAACATCCTTTTTGCATCCTTGCTTTTTGCTGAATCTTCAAAAATGACACTTTTGTTAAAAAACTTTTAAATGTTAAAGTTATAAAATAATTTACTGAAAGTTTGGAGTATACAAACTTTAATAATATCTTTGGCACATCAAAACGAAAACAATATGAATAATAGCAAAGTAAAAGTACTGTTTCTTTTTTCACTCCTCTTCTCTTTATGGGTAGAAGCACAGGAGCGTACTATTAAAGGTACAGTCAAAGATGATGAAGGTTTAGAAATGCTTGCTGTTTCGGTAGTGGTCAAAGGGACCCAACGGGGGATTGCTACCGATATGGATGGGCATTACGAAATCAAAGTGAATGAAGGCGACATCCTCGTCTTTTCTAGTATGGGCTACCTTACTCAAGAGAAAAAAGTAGGTAAGAACAATACTATCAATGTGATTCTCCTCTCTGATGTTCAACAGTTAGAAGGTACAGATGTAGTGGCGGTAGCTTATGGTACTGTCGACAGGAAGTCGTTTACAGGAGCGATGACCACTATCAAGGCAGAAACCATTCAAGCTAGACAAACATCTGATGTAGCTAAAACTTTGGAGGGGTCGGTAGCAGGGGTGCAAATCTCTACTGATTCTGGCCAACCTGGTTCTAGCGCTACTATTCGCATCAGGGGGATAGGCTCTATCAACGCTTCAAGTAGCCCTTTGATTATCTTAGATGGAATTCCTTTTGAAGGGAGCTTAAGTGCTATCAACAACAGCGACATCGAAACGGTAAACGTTCTTAAAGACGCCTCTTCTTCTGCACTCTATGGTGCTCGCGGGGCTAATGGAGTCGTGATAATCACTACCAAAACCGGTAGTAAAGGCAAGCTGTCAATCAATTTTGATAGTAAGGTGGGCTTTAACTACCGTGCTATTCCGGAGTATGATATCATTACTTCACCTTCTGAGTATTACCGAACTTTTTGGGAATCGCTCTATCATCAGAACCTATACGCCCAAAAACAAGCTGATGCCTTAGCCCGTTCTAATGCGTCTAATGACCTTATCAGCAATGTAGGTGAGGGCTATAATATCTATAACGTTCCTGACAATCAAGTGGTGTTGCCTAATGGTCAGTTGAACCCCAATGCTTCTATTAGATACTCCGATGCCGATACTTTCAACCAGTGGGAAAAAGCACTTTTCAAATCGGGAGTGCGAAAGGAACATAACCTGAGTATGAACAAAGGAACTGAAAATAATAGCTTCTACTTTTCGTTTGGCTATTTGAGTGATGAGGGCTACAATATGAATACCTATTTCGACCGTTATACTACCCGATTTTCCTATCGTGGTGATATTACCTCTTGGTTAAAAGCAAATGCCTCTTCTATGATTACCTACTCTGAACAGCAAGGAAGTATAGAGAGTTCAGACTATGCGAACCCATTCTCTTTCACACGCTCTATTGCCCCTATCTACCCTGTTTATGAGCACGATGCTGCTGGGCGCCGCTTGAATACCTACGACTATGGGGCTAAGCGCAAGTATTCTGACAATACCAACCCTGTGGCTACTCAGCGCGAAGACATCAATAGAAACCGGAATTACTATTTTAACCAAGCGCTTTCTTTAGAAGCCCGATTGCACTCTAACCTTAGCCTTGCTGTTAATGGTAACTTCTACGCAAATTTCTACGAAGGAAACTATTTTACAACCCCTTTAGGAGGGGCAGGTAAAAATTACGGAGGTAGTGCCGATAAGTACCGTTCAGATGATGTTGTAATGACTTTTAACCAGCTTTTGCGCTACAACAAACAGTGGAATACGATTACAGTAGAAGCCCTCCTTGGACACGAATCGCACCAAGACCGCTATGGTATTATTTCGGGCTCTAAACGCAACTTTTTAGATCCTAACAACAGCGAGTGGAGTAATGCTGCCATTCTTTCCTCTTTGACTTCCTACACGAACAAGTACTTTGTAGAAGGATATTTTGGACAGTTTAATGCCAACTACCGTCAGAAATACTATCTTTCTGCCAGTTTGCGCCGCGATGCTTCATCGGTATTTGCACCCGAAAACCGTTGGGGAACTTTCTGGTCGGTAGGAGCTTCGTGGCTTTTGAACGAGGAGAAATTCCTACAAAGCGCTACTGCTATTAATGAACTGAAATTGAAACTGAGCTATGGGGTGCAAGGGAATGACGAGCTCTACTTGCCAGGTTCTTCCTCTCGCTCTTACGTCCCTTATATGACCCTCTACGAGGTTACTACTGACGGTAGCCAACCTGGGCTTAAAGCGCGATACAAAGGAAACCGAAATATCACTTGGGAAGAGAGTGGGAACTTCAATGCAGGAATAGAAGCGGCTTTCTTCCAAAACCGTTTGACTGTTGAAGCTGACTATTTTGTTAAGCAAACTAAGGACTTGCTTTTCAATATGCCTCTGCCAGCGTCTTCTGGTTTTAGCACCGAGCCGCGCAACGTAGCTGATATGAGAAACAAAGGAGTAGAGTTTTCTGTAGGATTTACCCCTGTGCGCACTGACAAAGTGCAGTGGACACTCTCCTTGAACGGACTTCACTACAAGAACGAGATAACTAAGCTTCCTGAAGATTTGCGTGAGAAAGGGGTAACTAATGGATCACAAATCTTGAAAGAAGGCGGAAGTATTTACGACTTCTATATGGTCAAATGGGCTGGTGTAGACCCTAAGAATGGCGATGCTCTCTACTACATTCAAAACAGCACGACAGGCAAATACGAGCCCAAAAATAAGTACGACTACAATAGCAATCAGTTTGTAGGGACTTCTATCCCTGACCTACAAGGCGGCTTTGGCACTACACTGAACGTGCATAACTTTGATCTCGCTCTCCAATTCTCTTACCAGATAGGAGGCAAATTCTACGATTCGCAATACGTAAACTTGATGCACAATGGCGAAAATGGGAAAACTTGGCATAGTAATATACGCGATCGTTGGACGCCCGACCATCGTGAGGCTAGTGTGCCTCGTTTGGAATTTGGTAATGTAAACAACTTTGGTTTTTCTGACTTCTTCTTGGTATCGTCTGACTATTTGTCGTTGCGCAGCATTAGTTTGGGCTACACTTTCCCTGAAGACGTTGTGCGCAAAATGCACCTCTCCAAACTTCGTTACTATCTGACTGCCGACAATGTTTACCTTTGGAGCAAACGCCAAGGTTTAGACCCTCGCATCAGTTTGTCGGGAGATAATAGCTATGCTAAAAATAGTCCTATTCGCACTGTTTCAATGGGATTAACACTTACTTTTTAAACTTGAATAACCAATGAAAAAATATATCATACCTCTTGCCTTCGTTGGGGCGCTCTCTTTTACTAGTTGTTCCAAAGATAATTTTGACCCCGATGTAAACCAGTATCTTACTGATGAACGCCGCCAAGAACTCAACAAAAACCCCGAAATAGCCACCAAGCTGATTCAAGGAGAACTGAACGGTATCTACGACAATAATATTGATGCAGAAGAGTCCGATGTGTTTGGTTTGAAGTCTATTCATTTGGCTACCGACCTTTCTGGTCTAGATATGGTACTAGCTTCTTGGCACTGGTTTGGCTACGATTATTATTGGAATTCCCGAAAAGCCGATTACCCGCGTCCTGCTTTTACTTGGCAGTTTCTCTACAAGCAAATCAGTGCTATCAATAAGGTTTTTGTTAGCTATTTTGCCGAAGTTCCTACCGATGAGCGTCTTTTTCAAAAATACGCCGAGCTAAAATCGCTTAGAGCGGTGTATTACTACTACCTTGTGAATCTTTTCCAATTCTCGTACAAAGGCAATGAAGACAAACTTGGGGTGCCCTTGGTGCTAAAACCTTCCGATACCCATCTGCCTCGTGCTACTGTTGCCCAAGTGTACGACCAAATTTTGGCTGACTTTGCCGTAGTAGACGACCCTCGGTTTAAAACTACCTCGCTTAAAACTGATGTTGATAAGACGGTGGCAGCAGCATTCCTAGCTAAAGTCTATGCCCATCGTGAAGAGTGGGATAAGGTAGCCCAGTACGCTCAAGTAGTTATGCAAACTGAAGGTGTAGATTATACTTCTCTTGCAGATGTTCAAGCAGGGAAGTGGGACATCAGTATGACTTCTTGGCTTTGGGGCTACAATATCACCCAGCAGACTACTAGTCAATGGAGCTCTTTCTATTCCAACATAGATAATACCATAGGGGGGTATGCAGGCGGTTCAGGAGCTTACAAGAATATTTACAGTCTCCTCTACAACCAAATCCCTGATTCCGATGTTCGCAAACAAATCTATGCCAATACAACCCTTTTCCCTGATATAGCCAATCGGTATGAGCTTCCCGACTACGTGAGCTTGAAATATGCTACCGACGACCGCTTTTTAGGAGACTATTGTTTTATTCGTGTTGAAGACCCTTTCTTGCTCTATGTGGAAGCTTTGGTAGAACAAAATAAACTGGGAGAGGCTAAAACAGCTTTAGAAAGTTTTGTTCAGCAGTATCGCGACCCCTCATACACCCTTTCGGCTACTACCCAAGCAGAGATGAGAGAAGAAGTTCGCTTCCAACGTCGTGTTGAGCTATGGGGCGAAGGAACATCTTTCTTTGACTTCAAACGTTGGCACTTAGGAGCTGACCGTACTGCTGCTGGCTCTAACCACGTATTTAAGGTAGATACTCCTGCCAATAGCTCTAACTGGGTGTATCAAATTCCAAAGTCAGAAATGGAATCCAACCCTAATATGCAACAGAATCCATAGTTGGGCTGAGCGTGCGAATTTTAAAAAGAGAAAAGAAGAAGGAAGCTGCTATAAAAACAGCTTCCTTCCTCTTTTTTAAGGTGCTACCGAATGTTTTTTTCGCTTTGCTTTAAGGTCGCTCTGTGTTCACTGTGTGGCTATTCATTGTTCGTTGTTGGCTTGTAGAATATTTTAAAGTGAGTTTGATTTGAGCTGTGCTCAAATTGGAGCAACTGAATGATGCTCTATGCTGATTGTTTGAGGGCTAAGGTTAAAAGAAAGCATTCACAGATTTTGGAAGATAAGAATAGATTAGGACGAACTAAGTTGCAAGATGAATACCGATTCTGAGACAAAAGAACGTGTAGAAAAGCAGTTAAGAAGCTTTATAAATTTCGTGTGTTTGACCTAAAACCTGTAGGATGAAATTTGCAAATTGACAAAATATTTGTACCTTTGCAGTCTAAAAATACTTAAAAAAAAGAAACGTATGTCAAAAACAAAGTACTCTCGTACGCAAACCAGTTTGCACCCCGAAATTATCGACCTACTCAACGAACAAGTTAGCAAAGAGGCTGAAGCAAGCTCTCTCTATTTGGCAATGGCATCGTGGTCAGAAATTAATGGCTTCTCTCGTAGTGCTGAGTTCTTCTACGATCACGCAGTGGAAGAAAGAGACCATATGATGAAAATCTTCCGTTTCCTTAATGAGAATGGTGCCCGCGCTTTTGCTCCCGAAGTAGGAAAAGTAAAACAAGACTTTGCATCTCTTAAAGAAGTGTATGAGAAAACCTTGGAACACGAAATTAAGGTAACTCAGTCTATCTTTGCGATCTTTAAAAAGGCTCGCCAAGTAGACGATTACGCTTCTGAAAACTTCCTACAATGGTTCGTTCAAGAACAATTGGAAGAGGAGCGCCTCGTACATAGTATCCTTGACTTGTTTGAATTTTACAATGAAAACGATTCGCCTATTGCCCTTAAACTCATTGACGAACGTATTCCGTTAGACGAAAAATAATGATATTAGTAACGGGCGGAACAGGACTTATTGGTAGCCACTTGCTTTTTAGTCTTACGCAAGATAAGAAATACAAAGTGAGGGCTATCTACCGTAATGCCCATTCTTTAGAAAAAGTCAAACAACTATTTGTTCGTCTATCCCCCCAAGGGGCTGAGTATTTCAGCACTATTGAGTGGGTAGTAGCCGACCTAAGTAACCTCCCCGAACTGGAAAAAGCGTTCGTGGGGGTTACTTTTGTTTTTCACTGTGCGGGGTACATCTCTTTTGTTCCTCAAGATTTTGAGAAACTCATCCAAATCAATGTGCAAGGAACTGCTAATATGGTGAATTTGAGTCTTGATTTTGGAGTGAAGAAGTTTTGCTATGTGAGTTCGGTAGCTACTCTTTCGGCTTTACCTCACGTTCCTATTGATGAGGAAAATGACTGGAATAGCGAGGAAAACAATACTGACTATGCTATCAGCAAGCACGGGGGAGAGATGGAGGTATGGCGCGCTTCGCAAGAAGGCCTTCCGGTGCTGATTGTAAACCCATCGGTAGTGTTGGGGGCGGGTTTTTACCAATCGGGTTCAGGGCTTTTGTTTAAAAAAGTGGCCGACGGACTGAAGTACTACCCTACAGGTGGTACGGGCTTTGTAGCTGTGGCCGATGTGGTGCGTGCAATGATACAGTTGCAGTTCTCTGAAGTAGTAGGACAGCAGTTTGTGCTTAACAACCAGAACCTTACCTATCAGATGCTTTTTGGGAAGATTGCCCAAGCCTTAGGAGTAAAGGCTCCCCACAAGAAGATTTCGCACCTACAGTTGCGATGCTTAGCACGGCTTGATGGCATATGTAACTTCTTAGGACTCAAAAAGAGAGTGCTTACCCTTTCGGCAGCTGATGCTTTAGGGCTAATGACTTCTTACAACGGCAACAAGATTAAAGATTTTGTTGATTTTCAGTATACCAACCTCGATGAGGAGATTCAGGAGATTGGTGCTAAGTATCCTCTATGACGAACAATAAACAAGTAACGATTAGTAATGTTTCATTCTTCAAAAGGCTCGTGTGCCGCACTTTCTCTTCTGTTTTTTGTTCTTCGCCTGTTTTTATTTCCTTTTGCGCTTCTTTATGGGGCGATAGTGCGCTTGCGGCATTGGTGCTATAATATAGGGATTTTGAAAGAGCATACTTTTGCTGTGCCTACTATTTGTGTGGGAAATGTAGCGGTAGGAGGAACAGGCAAAAGCCCAATGGTGGAGTACCTAATTAGACAGCTACACTCTCGCTACAAGGTAGGAGTGTTGAGTCGCGGCTATAAACGCAAAACTCAAGGCTTTGTGCTAGCCAACGAAAAGGCTACTGTATACGACTTGGGAGATGAGCCTTTTCAGTTCTGGAGAAAATTTAAAGAGGATATTCTATTGGCTGTCTGTGCTAATAGGGTAGAGGGGGTGCGACAACTACTTAGCTTGCCTGTGCCTCCGGAGGTAATTATCTTAGACGATGCTTTCCAACATAGGCCTATAAAAGCTGAGACGAACATTGTCCTTACTGCCTATGGGCATCTTTTTACTGACGACTGGTTGCTGCCTATGGGGAAGTTGCGCGATGTGGTGAGCCGTGTGCGAGAGGCCGATGTGGTAGTAGTTACCAAATGTTCTTCTAACTTGTCAGCAGAAGAGCGCGCCTCTATAGTTGCACAATTGCAGCGATGTTGCTCTTGTCCGGTAGTTTTTGCAACGATTGCCTATGCAGGACAAGTCTATTCGGAAACAGAGGAACTTCCGTTAGCGCGTTTTTTTGAGAAGCCTTTTACGCTTGTAACGGGGATTGCCAATCCGCAGCCGCTACTCACCTTCCTCAAAGAGCAAAATGCTACATTTGAGCATTTAGCTTTTCCTGACCACCATCATTTTACTTCTAAGGAAATAAACCAACTTCAAGGGCTACGCCTCCTTACTACTGAAAAAGACTACGTGCGCTTGCAATCTCGCGTGCAAGGGTTGTACTATCTTCCTATAGCTACCCAATTTTTATCGCCTACCGATGCCGAACAATTTGCTGCAGTGGTAAATAAGAACCTCCCTACTTAAGAGCTAATAATTGGCACGGTTTTTGAAAAGCTAAACTTAGTAATTAAAAAAATTAAATCACTATGACAAGAAAAATCATTGCGCTCCTTGCTTTTGTTTTGGTGGCTACAGCTACCCTCGAAGCACAAGAAATAAAATGGATTACTTTTGACCAAGCATTGGCTGCCCAGAAAAAGAAACCTAAAAAGATATTCGTAGATGTTTATACCAGCTGGTGTGGTCCTTGCAAAATGTTGGCAAGCAATACTTTTACGAACAAGGATTTGGTAAAATATGTGAACGAACATTACTACGCTGTAAAGTTTAATGGCGAAGGTAATGAAGTGGTGAACTACAAAGGACAAAAGTTTGAAAACAAAGCTTACGATCCTGCTTTGGCTGAACGCCGCAATTCTACTCACCCTTTCACTGGCTATCTACAAGTGCAAGCCTACCCTACAATGGTTTTCTTGGACGAGAAAGGTGAACTTATCACAGGCATTACTGGCTATATGTCCCCTACCCAGTTGGAACTCTATTTGAAGATGTTTAAAAATGACGATTATAAAAACATCAAAAGCCAACAGGAGTTTCAAATCTATCAATCGAAGTTTAAAGGAACATTTAAAAACTAATAACTACACTTTTTCATAAACACACTCGAAAAACTCTTGGCAATTGTCAAGAGTTTTTATTTTTTTATTACCTTTGCCAAATAATTGGTAAATTATCAAATCAGACAAATTGAATTTATGGCAAAAATACTCATAATAGAAGACGAATCGGCTATTCGGCGCGTACTCTCCAAAATATTGGTAGAGGAGAGTAAGGAATACGAGGTAGAGGAGGCAGTAGATGGGCTTGAAGGAGTGGAGAAACTTAAAAAAGAGGATTACGACTTGGTGCTCTGCGATATTAAAATGCCCAAAATGGATGGAATGGAAGTGCTTGTAGAAGTTAAAAAACTAAAACCTGAAATTCCTTTTGTGATGATCTCTGGGCACGGCGATCTTGAAACAGCAGTAAATGCGATGCGTCTTGGGGCATACGACTATATCTCCAAACCGCCCGACTTGAACCGCTTGCTCAATACCGTACGCAATGCTTTGGACAAGAAAAAGTTGTTGGTAGAGAATAAGCACCTGAAAAAGAAGGTGAGCAAAAGCTATCAGATGATAGGGGATAGCCAACCGTTACAACAAATTCGCCAGATGATTGAAAAGGTAGCACCTACCGAAGCACGAGTGCTCATTACAGGGTCTAATGGTACAGGGAAAGAGTTGGTGGCTCACGCTATTCACAACCAAAGTGAACGCAGCGAAGCCCCAATGATAGAGGTGAACTGTGCAGCAATCCCTTCAGAATTAATAGAAAGTGAACTCTTTGGACACATCAAAGGAGCTTTTACCTCGGCAGTGAAAGACCGTGCAGGAAAATTTGAGGCGGCCAATAATGGTACTATCTTCTTGGATGAGATAGGCGATATGAGCCTCTCTGCCCAAGCTAAAGTGCTGCGCGCTTTACAGGAAAACAAAATCACTCGTGTAGGGAGTGATAAGGACATCAGTGTAGATGTACGTGTGATAGCAGCGACTAACAAGGATTTGAAAAAGGAAATTGCTGAAGGTCGTTTTCGAGAAGATTTGTATCACCGTTTGGCTGTGATTCTTATCAAAGTGCCTTCGCTGAATGAACGAAGAGACGATATTCCACTTCTCATAGAGCATTTTTCAGCAAAGATAGCCGAGGAACAGGGGATTACGGTGAAGAATTTTAGCAAAAAGGCTGTGGAATTGCTCCAAAAACAAGATTGGACGGGGAATATTCGCGAATTGCGCAATGTGGTAGAACGACTTATTATCTTAGGAGGTAAAGAGATTTCTGAAGATGATGTAAAAACCTTTGCAGGGAAGTGATTTGCTGATTTGTCAATGAATTAGTGTCATAATGAGAAAGATAGAATTGTACTTAAAACCTTTGAAAAGCAAGCGCTTTTGGAAAGTAACTTCTTTGCTATTGCTGTGGTTGTTTTTGGTAATTATCGCTTGTAATGTGCAGGTTGTCCAAGAAACTAAAAAAATGCTTTACAATGAAATTGCGGAAGTGCCTGCTCGGAAGTTGGGGTTGCTATTGGGTACGAATCCCTATTTGAAAAATGGCACTCCTAATAAGTACTTTCTTTATAGAGTAGAGGCTGCAGTACAACTCTATGAGGCAGGAAAAATAGCGTACATCTTGGTCAGTGGCGACAACCACAGAGAGGATTACAACGAGCCTGAAGAAATGAAAAAGGCCTTGATGCGCAAGGGGATCCCTGAAGACCGTATTTTGTTAGACTACGCAGGGTTTAGGACTTTAGACTCGGTAGTGCGTGCCAAAGAGGTGTTTGGAGCAGAAGATTTTGTGGCTATCTCGCAGCGATTTCACAATGAGAGAGCTCTTTTCTTGGCCAAGCATTATGGCATAGAAGGGATTGGCTTCAACGCCCAAGATGTTACAGCTTATTACGGAATCAAAACCCGTTTGAGGGAGTGTTTAGCGCGTACTAAACTATTTGTAGATCTGTGGTTTAAGGTGCAACCCAAATTTAGAAAGTAGCAGATAACCCAAAAAGTGTTATCTTTGCGCCCTTTATGAGAAAAACTAACAACTAACACTAATAACTAAAAATGGCTATAATAATAACTGACGATTGTATAAACTGTGGGGCTTGTGAGCCTGAGTGTCCTAACAACGCTATCTATGAAGGTGCCGATGATTGGCGCTATAGCGATGGTACAGCTCTAAAAGGACGTGTAGTGCTCCCTAGCGGACTGGAGGTAGATGCAGATGAACCTCAACAGGCTATTAGCGATGAATATTACTTTATAGTAGCTGATAAATGCACAGAGTGCATTGGCTTTCACGAACAGCCGCAATGTGCGGCGGTTTGTCCTGTAGACTGCTGCGTGCCAGATGACAATCATCAAGAAACCGAAGAGGAATTGTATGCTAAAAAGCGATTTATTCACAGTGAAGAATAGCCAGCTGATTTTCCTGTAGGTCTATAGTTTGGCACTGCATTTGTCTTTGTAGGGGTAAGGAAATCTAATGAAAAGATTCTTATGAAAACAACTGCTCCCTTAGTAGTGCTATCGACACTATTTTTTGCTGCTTGTGGCAACCCAGAAGGTCGCGCAATTCCTCTAACCAACTTGTACCTCTTTCATTGTATGATGCTGTAGTAGAAGAAAGGGAAGTTGCCAGTTAAAAGTATTCAATTATTAGCAAAATAACTAAAAAAGTATTACCTTTGCCCCAAATTCAATAAATCAAATTATACATTAAAAGTGCAAACAGAAGAAAACGAACTATACCGCTTTGTGCCAGCAGCCGATTGGTCAGAATCCTTGTCGGACAGTGAGATAATTTCACTTTTAGTAGAAACTGATTTTTCTCGCGAACAGACCGATGAGGGACGCGATTACTGCTATTTTTTAAACAAATACTACAAAGTAGACGATAATAGCACCTCAGATTATGCCCTAATGGCTTATACGCTGATACAGCCTGAGAACTTGGAACGCGCCTCAATGTACGATATGGGGCTGGAGGAGAATGAGTCTCTTAACATTCATCGCATCAGTGTGTATCGCAACGGAGAACTACTTGATAAAACTGCTGATACTACCATCAAAATATTGGATAATGAGAATCAAAGCAATCGAGGAATTATCAGTAGTTCTAAAAAACTGAATTTCTCTATAAAAGACTTGCATTTGGGCGATATTCTGATTTTGGAAGACTGCCGCGTAAAGGTTTTCACAGAGAAAGAGTTCCTTCGTCGCGATTTTATGAAATATGTCTATGTAACCCCCGATACCTATTGGGCTTACGGCAACTATCATTTTAAACTCATCAACAATCGGAATAAGCAGTTAGCCTACAAAAATGTATTCTTCCGCGACCAAGAAGGCAATGTGCTCCCCAACGAGATAAAGTACTTGGCACAAGGAGAGTCGTTTGACATCGTAAAGACCAACTACATTAATCCTGTGGATCCTAATCGCGAAGTTTTTCCCTTTATAGATTTTGCTACTGATAGTACTTGGAAAGATCTCTCTAACTATATTTATCCACTTTACAAGGAAGTTTTTAACGCTCAGCTAACTGATTTTGCTCCGGATTTGGTAGCTAGGTTGGAAGAGATGCTTACCCTTGACGAAAAGCTGCAATACGCTATTGAGTTTGTGCAAAACAATATCTACTATGTGTACAACGCAGATGAGATGAATGGGCATAAGCCACAAGAGCCTGCTGTTACCTACCAAAATAAGCAAGGAGACTGCAAAGCAAAATGTGTGTTGCTCAAAGCTGTGTTGAACTATCTTGGGGTAGAATCGTCGGTAGTACTGGTGAACTACAATGCTGATTACTACTTGAAATACTATCTTCCTTCCTTGCTGTCGTTCAATCACGTCATTGTAAAAATCAATTACCAAGGACAAGAGTATTTTATAGATGCTACAGCGCGCAATGAGTTTGGGAAGTTAGAGAAACGCGCAGTGCTGCCTTTCTGCTTCTTTATGGAAATTCTTCCCGACCAAGAATTGCAGGTGCGCAAGCCTATCCGCTTTGGTGGTTATTGTGTTGAGGAGAAAATAGACTTGGAGGTAAAGGAAGGCAAAGGGAAGATAACTCTTGTTTCCTCCTACCGTTACAACCGAGCTAACTCTATGCGCAGTTACTTCAAGTCAACTAATAAGAACGAACGTTTGGACAACTGGAACAACTCTTTGTTCTATGCGCTCAACTATGTGAATGACCGCAAAGGCAAGGACTTTCGTGAGATTTTTAAAGATGCTACGCTGCAAATAGTTAGAGATGACAAGAAAGAGAATGAATTTGTGGTGAAGTACGAAGCAATGATTGAGAATCCTTACTTTGTAGACTCTGAAGGCAGACGTTTTCTGATGTATTTTGATGGTAGTGTCTTGAAGAATAGTATTCGCGAGCATCAGCATAGCGATGTAGGTTTTTGGCATAGCTACGATAGCGAACGCTATGAGATATCGCTCAAAACAGATGAGAATATCGACACTAAGGAACGCTATACGGTGCAAGAATGCGATATTAAGAATGAGTATTTTACGCACAAAACCCAAAAGTTTATTACTAAAAACTCAGGTAAAGTAATCGTGGAATACAATCCGCTGGTGAATGTAGAAATTCCATTGGACAAATTGCCTCCTATTCGCGAGGATTATCACACGGTAGCTGATAGCAACTTTGGAATTGGTATTGATATTGTTGAAAAAGGTTTCTTAAATTCTTTAAAACGATTTTTCAAAAAGTAGTTAGTGAAGACCTCTATTCCAATTATAGAAACACAAACAAGAGCAGCAATAAAAGCTTTTCAAGAAGAGAAATTGAGAGCTTTGCTGCTCTATTTGTTTGAATACTCTCCTTTCTATCAAGAACACTTTCGCAAAAACTGTATAAAGATAGAGGATATCCAAACGCTAGATGATTTGCAGAAGATTCCTACCATAGGAAAGGACGATTTGCAGCGCGAAAACGATGCTTTCCGCTGTGTTCCTAAAGAGGCAATTGTAGATTATGCTTCTACCTCGGGAACATTGGGTACCCCCGTAACTTTTGGGCTTACAGAGGCTGATTTAGACCGCTTGGCATACAATGAGGCGATTTCTTTGGCTTGTGCAGGAATCCAGAAAGGAGATGTAGTACAACTGATGACTACCATAGACCGCAGGTTTATGGCAGGATTAGCTTATTTTTTGGGTATCAGAAAGCTTGGGGCAAGTATTGTGAGGGTAGGGGCAGGTATTCCTGAGCTTCAGTGGGATTCTATTCGTCTCTACGAACCTAAGTACCTGATAGCAGTTCCTTCTTTTTTGCTGAAAATGATAGAATACGCAGAGAAGAATGGTATTGATTATCGACTTTCTTCGGTAAGAGGAGTGGTGTGCATAGGAGAAACACTGCGCCAGCAGGATTTTACCCCCACGCTTTTGGCTGAAAAAATTAGTGAGAAATGGCCAGAGATTAGTCTTTACTCTACCTATGCATCTACCGAGATGAGCACCACTTTTACAGAATGCGAATATAAGCAAGGAGGACATCATCACCCTGAACTTATCATTACAGAGGTGTTGGATGATGAGGGGCATCGTGTGCCTGAAGGACAATGTGGCGAGCTGACAATTACTACTTTGGGAGTAGAAGGGATGCCACTGCTCAGGTTCCGCACAGGCGACATTGTATCGATGTATGAAGCACCTTGCGCGTGTGGGCGACAAACTGCCCGCGTGAGTCCTGTATTAGGGCGCAAACAACAGATGATTAAGTACAAGGGAACGACTCTCTATCCGCCTGCTTTGATGGATTTGCTTACTAATTTCGATGCAATAGAGAATTACCTAATAGAAATTAATACTAATGATATTCTCACAGATGAGATTCTTATTAAGATAGGCACCCGTACCCCTACTGAGGCACTAAGGGAGCGCATTGTGAATCATTTTAGGGCTAAACTTAGGGTAGTTCCCAAGATAGAGTTTTGTGATATAGCGTTGCTTGAACAGCAGTTGTACCCTTTGGGAAGCAGAAAGCCTATGAAGATTATCGATAGGCGCAATAAGAATCTTTTGGGAGGCACCCTCTGATTACGACAGGGACGGAAGAATTAGCTTATATTTTGCTTTTGACTTCTTTTTCTTCCCATTCAGCATAAAAAAGTGGTTTGTACAACGATAGTGTTCCGTCTTTCAGTAAGGTGAATACTTGTTCAGTTTCTCCTGTACAAACCAATTCGTCAGCTTCGTTGTAGATGAAATAGCGGAAGTGCAGTTTGGCGGATGCGGTGGCTATGTAGTAAGTTTCGACGCGCAATATTTCGCCATAACGAGCGCTCTTCTTGTGTTCGCATACAGTTTTTACGATAGGGGTAGCGTACCCTTTTTTTTCTACTTCTAAGTAAGAAAGTCCGTATTTTCTTCCGAAGGCTTCCCTTCCTTCTTCAAAATATTTGATGTAATTGCCGTGCCAGACAATGCCCAACGGGTCGGTTTCGCTAAACCGCACCCTTAGGCTAATGCTTGCTGAAAGAGTGCTATGAGGCTGTTTTTCCTTTTTCATTTCTGTAATCTATTGAGACACAAAAGTACAAAAACTTATTAAGACTCCAATTTTTTTATGTAAGTTAGATGAATAAAACTAAATAAAGGGCTCTGGCTGCAGGAAAAGTTGCCTGTAGCTTATGATGTGCCATTTGGAACTTGATAAGTTTTTCCATACCTTTGCCGCGAAAATTGTAATTGTAAAACAAGGATATGTTAAAACGTTTTATTTGGAGCCTTTTCGCTTTTTTTGTCTTGCAATCGTGTGCGGTAACCAATACATTTACCTTTCACGATGATGCTACTATTTCGACAGAAACGGTAGTGGATATGAGCAAGATGGAGGAGTTAGCCCAAAGTGAAAAAGGGAGTAGCATAAAGAACCTAAATATGGCATCGTTTCCTAAAGAATGGCAAACGCTTTACGCTTTCAAAAACGATACACTTTCTGCTGAGACAGAAGATTTGCTGAAGCGTTCGGCTATTAAGGGGCTCTTTAAAGAGGAAAAAGAGGTGGGGTTCCAGTTGCGGCTAGACCACTTTACGCCTGAAGAATGTGAGAAGATGAGCAAGACTCTAAGCAAGAGTGCACAAGGAATCAGTGTTTTTAATTTTTCAGCTTTCCAATGGGACGGAGAGACCTTGCTCCTTGATATGAAGAAGTTGGAGAAGGGCAAAGGAGAGGATGCGGAAGAGCGTGTAGCACAGATGAAAAGAATGTTCAACATAGAAGTGAACAATACACTTGTTTTTG
>ERZ772971.1130-NODE-1130-length-15812-cov-12.782129_pt1 | contig 15812 bp, 8 predicted proteins | sample MGYA00511943_ERZ772971 | MGnify/ENA primary metagenome ERZ772971 (study PRJEB29015, sample SAMEA2737929) | human oral metagenome | biome: human oral; feature: human-associated habitat; material: dental | place: China | collected 2144 ... | reverse complement strand
AGCGGACGGGCCGGGTTCGACGTCGGGAACGGTTTCTTCGCCGCCTGGTCGAACAGGGCGCGCATCTTCTTCTTGGCTGCTTTGACGGTGGTCCCAAGAGGGCACTTGCCGCCGTCGACGCATCTTTTCGCGTACCGCCCGAACGATTCATCGACGCTCAGAGTCCCCTCGTAGAGCAAGCGTGCGTTTCCAAGTTGGGTGTTGACGGCGCCGTCGAGCACCATCCTGCCCACCTTCTTCGGGAACAAGTCGGCATACATCCCGCCCAGCTCGGTGCCGTAGGAGAAGCCGAGATAGTTGAGCTTTTTGTCGCCCACCAGCCCGCGCAAAACATCCATATCGCGGGCCGCCGACTCCGTGCCGACGTGCGGAAGCAACTCACCCGACCGCTTCTCGCAGCCGTTCGCGATCTTCTTGGCCGCTTCCTGCTGTTGCTGCCGACCCTTGGCCGTGGACAGGTCGTAGTCTGCATCCAAGAAGAACGCGTTCAAAGCGGCGGCGTCGGCGCATTTGACGGGAGTGGAGGCGTCGACCCCTCGCGGGTCGAAGCCGACCACGTCGTACTTATCCAAGATTTCGGGCTTGAGGCTTTTCGAAAGAGAGGCTGCCTTTTCTATGCCCGAGCCGCCGGGGCCGCCGGGATTGACGAACAGGCTCCCGATCGGCTTGCCGCTCTTGGCGGGAACCTTGAGCATGGAAATCGTGATCGTCTTGCCCTCGGGCCTTTTGTAATCGAGCGGAACTTGCGCTTGCGCGCACTGCAGGCCGGCACGATCTTTGCCTTTGCATTCAGACCACGTCAGCTTCTGCCTGTAGAACTTCTCCAACCCTTTCGGGGCATCGCTTTCACCGGCGCCCCTTGATCCGCGGTTTGAGGTGTTCGCGCTGCCATTCGAGCCATTGCTTGAGCCGTTCGCCCCGCTGTTCGATCCGACGTTCGGACCATCCGCGTATGGGCTCACCGACGTCGCCGACGTCGCAATTGTGTCCGCTTGCGCCGGCATCGCACCCAACGCGAGGCTGACGCCGATCAATCCGGCAAACGAAGCCGTCGCAAGCCGCGCAGACCTCGACCTCGCGGCAGAAAACGGGCGTTGCCGCACTGTCTTGTCGGGGTTGCCCGCCCGCGGCCATGAACTCGTTGAATTCGTTGTCTCACTCATGGCTCCAGTTTGGCAAGAGCCGGCCACCCGCGAACATACGGCCACCAGGCCAAGACGACAGTCGCAACGGCCCGAAGTGCCGGGTGGGGATATCCCCACCCGGCACTTCGGGCCGCGCAAGCCGTGCGGAAAGGTCTTCGGGCTCAAGCCATAAGAGCGTCGAAGGCGAGCCCTAAGAACGTCGAAGGGTGCGTCCCGCACAGCGGAGGAACGCACCCTCGAAGTTGAATGACGCAGGAGCGTCGAGCTCGGCGCGTCCCGTGCAGCGGCGGGACGCACCCCGCCCGCTACCGGATGACAGGGTGCGGTTGGCTCTCCGGGGAAAGCTTGTCCTTCACGGAAGCCTTCCGATCAAGGTCACCTTGCTTCTGCGCTTCTTGCCCCTGCTTCTGTTCCACGGGGCAAACGAGGCCGTCCTTGGGGACCTCGCCGGTCAGCAGATACTTGTCGACCGGGCTCTGGATGCAAGAGCCGGCCCTGGAGTAAGCAAGGTGCCCGTCGCCCTCCCATGTCAGCAACACCGAGTTGCTCAGACTCTTGTGCAAAGCCTGCGCCCAGTGATATGGCGTCGCCGGATCGTGCCTCGTGCCGATCACCACAATCGGAGCCGACCCCTTCGCAGTGTACGGCCCGGGATTCGACTTCGGATGATACGGCAGAAGGCTGCAAAGGTCAGTCTCTTCTCCACCGCTGCCCGCGCCGAAGAGGGGGGCCTCCTTCTTTAGTTTCTCTTGATACCTCTTGGTTACGGACGGCGAGGAAGCCGGATAATCCGCGCAGTTGATCGCAGTCCTGGCCTCGTTGCTGTTGTTCCTGAACTTTCCGCCCTGGCGCCCGCTTGCAAGATCATACCATCCCAAAAGGAAGGATCCGTCATTGTTTTTGATCAACTGACTGAGCCCTGTATCCAGATAGGGGCGATATGCGGTGCTGTACATCGCAAGCATGACGCCGTACTTGAGCATGTTCCGATTGAGGGGCCTCTTGGGATCGGCCGTCGGGAACGGCTTCTTGAACGCCTGATCGAACAGGGCTCGCATCTTCTTCTTCGCCGCATCCACAGAAGACCCCAACGGACAGTTCCCGCCCTTCACGCAATACTCCGCGTAACGCTCGAAGGCCTTCTCGAAGCCGATCGTCTGCTCGTACCCCATGCGCGCACCGCCAAACTGTGGGTCGAGGGCGCCGTCGAGGACCAGCCTGCCTGTCTTCTTCGGGAAGAGGTTGGCGTACATGCCGCCCAGGGAGGTGCCATAGGAGAAGCCGAAGTAATTGAGTTTCTTGTCGCCCACGAGGCCGCGCAAAACGTCAAGGTCCCGCGCAGCCGACTCCGTGCCGACGTGCGCAAGCAAGTCACCCGACTTGTCCTTGCAACCCTTGGCGAACTTCTCCGCTTGAGCCTTCTCCGCCTTCTTTCCCTCCGGGGTGGACAGGTCGAATTCAGAGTCGAGGTACTTCCCCAGCTCGGCGTCGCTCACGCAATCGACCGCAGTCGAGGAACCGACCCCGCGCGGATCGAAGCCCACAATGTCGTATTGGTCCCGGAGAGCCTTGCTGAAGATCTTGTCCGCGCCTGAAACGAGGTCGATTCCCGATTCTCCGGGACCGCCGGGATTGACAAACAGGCTCCCGACCGGCTTGCCGTTTGCCGCGGGAACCTTCGCCATGGCCACGGTGATCGTCTTGCCGTCGGGCTTCTTGTAATCCAACGGAACCTTCACATCCGCACACTGCATCTGGGGCTTGTCCTTGCACGGCGCCCAAGCCAGCTTCTGCTTGTAGAACTTTTCAAGCCCCTTCGGAACGTCCCCGGCTGGAGCCTCGTTCGGTTTGCCCGACGACGGATCCGCGGACGGGCTCGCAGTCGACTTCGCCGCAGGAGCCCGCCCGGCGCCGACGTGAGCCGACGCCGCTTGAGCCGCCACCGGCTGAACGACGGCCGTCAGAGCCAATGCCGAAAGTGCAGCCAAAGGCTGCAACAATCGCGTCATTTTCTTTTTCATCTTCCCTCCCAAACGGGTAGAAAACCGAAACCCACGCCAATTCTCGGGATATTCACGAATGCCACACTCACCGCCAAGACGCTCGGCGCGGGCCGAGAGACCGGTGCGTTGAACAGCTTCGGCCCATGCACCGTCTTTGTCGCTGCATCTCTCTAAAAATTCAGCCTACAGGATTGAACGGTTGCGAACTGCGGGTTTTCCACTCCTTCCCTTGAGGTAGAAGGGGAGGCAGTGGCGACAAGAGACGACAGTGGCTCTGAAAGACGGAAGAGGCGATAAAAGCAGGAGAGACGAGAAGAGGGGAAGAGACGATAAGGGGCGGAAAGAACGATAAAGACATGGAAGAAATTATTTACGACCGAAGGAAGGGCAAGGTAGAAGAATGGACAGGGTAAGCATCTCGCGAAAGGACAACGGTAGAAGAAAAATAAGATGGCCCGCAGGGAAACTGCGGGAAATAAATCAAGTTCCATCTGGTGGGATGAAGAATAATGCAGATAAAGGGAACGCCCAACACAAGGCAGGTTCGAAACGAAATTAGAATTTTGCGCAGGACCGGTGCAAAACACAGGCGAAACGACGTACAAAATACAAACGAAATATTGCGTAGGACCGGTGAAGATGCAGGCGAAACGTAGCGCAGGATGCGCGACAAAGACACCCGCATAAAACAGGGCGGGCGCCGCGTGGCCCAAGAGGCTCATGCGGCGCTCGCCCTGCGCGCTGCGACTCAGTTTCCCAGCTTTGAGGAGGCAGGGCAGACGAGGCCGTCCTGCGGGACCTTTCCGGTGAGAAGATATTTGTCTACCGGGTCGTTCAGGCAGGAGCCCGCTTTTCCGTAGGCTGTGTGTCCGTCGCCCTCCCACGTCAGCAGCACCGAGTTGCTCAGCGTCTTGTGCAAAGTCTGCGCCCACTGATACGGCGTCGCCGGATCGTACTTCGTGCCGATCACGACGATCGGAGCCGAGCCCTTAGCCTCGTACGGTCCGGGGTTGGCCTTCGGATGGTAGGGCCAGAGCGAGCATATATCGGTTCCCTCCATCATCAACGAGCCGAAAACGGGCGCCTCCGTCCGCAGCTTATCGGCGTACTGTTGATACTCGGCGCTCGGCGAAGGCACATAGTCGGCGCAGTTGATCGCCCAGAAGGCTTCCTTGGCATTGTTCTTGAACTTGTTTCCCTGGCGCTCCTCAAACAGGTCGTAGTACCCTAGGATGATCGAACCGTTGTTCTGCTCAACCAGCTGGGAGAGCCCCTGATCCAGGTAGGTCCAATATAATTCGCGGTACATCATGCTTATTACGGTAGAGTATAGCGCGGCTCTATTGAGGGGTCGCTTGGGATTGGCCGTCGGGAAGGGGCTCTTCAGCGCCTGGTCGAAAAGCGCCTTCATCTTCGCCCTGGCCTCGTCCACAGAGCCTCCGAGCGGGCATCGGCCGGTGTCCACGCAGTGCTGCGCGTAATGTTGGAAGGCGGTTTCGAAGCCGACTACCTGCTCGTATCCCATGCGCGCACCGCCGAGCTGTGGGTCGAGGGCGCCGTCGAGGACCAGCCTGCCTGCCTTCTTCGGGAAGAGGTTGGCGTACATGCCGCCCAGGGAGGTGCCATAGGAGAAGCCGAAGTAATTGAGTTTCTTGTCGCCCACGAGGCCGCGCAAAACGTCAAGGTCCCGCGCAGCCGACTCCGTGCCGAGGTACGGAAGCAAGTCGCCCGACTTCTCCTGGCATCCCTTCGCCTCCTGCTCGGTGATGGCTTTGTCCGTCTGCCGCCCTTCCGGGGTGGAGAGGTCGACGTCGGTGTCGGCGATCTTGGCCAGCTCGGCGTCGCTCACGCAATCGACCGCAGTCGAGGAACCGACCCCGCGCGGATCGAAACCCACAATGTCGTATTTGCTCCGAACGGAGGCGCTGAAGGACTCGGAAGCGTTGGCCGCCAAATCGATTCCCGAGCCTCCGGGGCCGCCGGGGTTGACGAACAGAGTCCCGATCGGCTTGCCGCTTTTGGCGGGAACCTTCATCATGGCAATGGCGATCGTCTTGCCGCCGGGCTTCTTGTAATCCAGCGGAACCTTCACGTCCGCGCATTCGTTGGCCGGATGCGCCTTGCACTTCGACCATGCGACCTTCTGGTTGTAAAAGTCCCCTAGCTTGTCAAACGCGGTTGCGCTCGGCGATTGGTTCCCTCTCGGCGATGCGCCGCCGGCGGAGCCGTTGTCATTCGAGGCGCCGAGGTCGAGGGAACAGCCAGCGAGCAGCATGGCTGCGGCGAAGAAGGACGCCATAGGCTTGCGAAGGTTCATTCTCCTAAACTACCTGATCGTCTTGCGAAACGCAGTCCGCTTGCGGGGGCATGGCGCCCCAGCCGCAGCCGCGGGAAGCCGGATGGGGTTGAGACCGAGACGGGCGTCGGTCCCGAATCCGGCGGCAGTCGACGTCCCTGCAGACCGTGACGAGTGTCAGCCCTGCGGGCGGTCGCGGGCGTCGGCCCGTCAGGCCTGCGGGAATCGGCGGGTGTCAGCCCTGCGGGCGGAGGCCGACCATCATCGCCTCGAGCGCGAGCAGCGGCGCGACGTTTCCCGCCAAGCGCGTGCGAGCCTGCGAGATCGCGTCCATCCGGCGAATCGACTGCTCGGCCGAGGTGCTCGCGGCGACCTCGGCGATCCGGTCGGCGAAGTCGCGGTTGACGAGGGCGACGTCGGCCCCCAGCTGGACCGTGAGGACGTCCCTGTAGAGCGAGAGAAGGTCGACGAGGGCGCGATCGAGCCTGTCGCGCTGGGCGCGGGTGGCGCGGCGCTTTTGGTCCTCGCGCAGGGCGGTTATCTGCGCGGACACGGCGGGAGGGACGCGCCCCCCTTCTTCGACGCCGAGGGATCGGCGCAGCTCGGCCTCCTCCTCGGCGAACTGGGCGGCCAGGGCGTCGCTGACGGCTTTGGCCCCGGACTTCTTTTTGGCGGGCTTTTTTCCCGATTTCGCGGTCGAAGCGGAGTTCCGGCCGCGCCCGCCGCCGCGACTGCCCGAACCGATTCCGTCGCGTCCGCCCGATTCGCCGTCGTGATCGGCCTGCGGCCCCGCCTCTCCGGCGCGCGGCCCCGCGTCGAAGCTCGCGGCGGGGCCGAGGAGGGCCTCGGCGGCCTCTGGGCTGTAGTTGAGAATGCGGTGAGCGGCCAGCACGGCGTCGCCCGCGCCTCGGATCGAGAGCGTCTCGGTGAGAATGTACGCGCGTTCGCGGGCGGCCTCCGCGTCGGTGGCGAGGGCTCTCGCGCGGCCGACGTGCGATTGAGCCGCGAGCGCAGCGTCGAGCGCCCGTTCCGGAGGGACGCCGTCGCGGCGAACGAGCAGATCGGCGACGTCCTGCGGGCTTGGCACGGCCAGGCTGACTTCGCGGCAGCGCGAGCGGATCGTCGTCATGACGTCTTCGGGCGAGGGCGTGCACAGCATCCACACGGTGAACGGCGGAGGCTCCTCGATCGCTTTGAGCAGCACGTTCGTGGTGCGCTCGAGCATCCTGTCGGCGTCTTCGATGACGACGACGCGCCACGGACCGCTTCCCGGGGAGACATACGACCTGCCGACAAGCTCGCGCGTGCGCTCGACGGTGATGAAGACTCCGCGTGTCGCCACCGATTCGACGTCGGGGTGCTTGCCTTCCATTACCGTGTGGCAGGCGTGGCATTGGCCGCACCCGGGTTCCGGTCCGGTGCATTCGAGGGCCGCGGCAAATGCCCTGGCCGCGACCGACCTGCCCGAACCCGGCGGCCCTGTGACGAGCCAGGCTTGGGCCATGGCCGAATCGGCCCCGGCGGCGGTCTTCCCGGCCAGCTCGCGAGCGGCCGCGGCGGCTTTTTCAAGCTGGGCGCGCACGGCCCGTTGCCCCACCAGCTCGTCGAAGACGCTCACGGCTCGCCGCCCCCGGGCCGGCGGCCTTCGGCTTCCAACTCCTCGGCCACGCGTGCGCGGACCGTTTCGGCGATCCGCTCACGCGGCTCCGTCGCGTCCACGGTGAACCAGCGTTCGGGTTCGGCCGCGGCGAATCGGAGGTATGCCCTGCGGACGTCCTCGTGGAACCGCGCGCCCGCCGCCTCGATCCTGTCGAACGAGCCGCCGAGCCGGGAGGCGAGCGCCTCGGCGGGAAGGTCGAGGAAAACGGTCAGGTCGGGCATGAGCCCTTCCGTGCCCCACAGCGACAGGCCGCGCACCTCGTCCTCGCCGAGCGTCCTCCCGGCACCCTGGTAGGCGGCGGAGGAATCGATGTACCTGTCGGCGAGAACGATCGCGCCCCGCTCCAGGGCCGGGCGCACGACCGTCGCGACGTTGTGCGCCCTGTCTGCCGCGTACAGCAAGGCCTCTGCCCGCGGAGAGACGTCGCCGCCGTGCAAGAGCAGCTTGCGAATATGGCGCCCGAGCTCGGTTCCGCCCGGGTCTCTGGTTGTGACGACGTCGAAGCCGCGCCCGCGCAGCCATTCGGCGAGCAACTGCATCTGGGTGGTTTTGCCCGATCCGTCGCCGCCCTCGAAAGTGATGAACATCGGCTACTTCTCGTCCTTGGCGGCGGCCGCCGCAGACGACCTGTCTGCGGATTTTTTGGCAGCGGCTTTCGAGGAGGCTGTTTTCGCGGCGGCGGACTTCGAGGAGGCTGTTTTCGCGGCAGCGGACTTCGAAGCGGATGCCTTCGCGCCCGCAGACTTCGTCGAAGCCTTCCCTGCGCTCGCCGCCTTGCCCGAGGCGGTTGTGCCCGAGGCAGCCTTGGAGGCCGCTTTGCTCGAAGAGGCCTTGCCGGAGGCGGACTTCGACGCCGACTTTGACGCGGTTTTCGACGAGGTCTTGGCCGAGGCCTTTTTTCTGGCAGGCTTCTTCGCCGGGCCCTTGGCTCGCCGGTCGGCGAGCAGCTCGTAGGCGCGCTCGGGCGTGATCGTCAGCGGGTCGTCCTCGCGGCGAAGGGAGGCGTTCGTCGTGCCGTCGGTGACGTACGGGCCGAAGCGGCCGTCCTTGAGCAGAACCGTGACGCCCGCGACGGGGTCGGTTCCCAGCTCGCGCAGGGGCTCCTTCGCCGTGGCGCCGCGCCGCTGCTTGGGCTGGGCAAAAAGCTCTTTGGCCTGGTCGAGGGTGACCGTGAAGATCTCGTCCTCGCTGGCCAGCGACCGCGAATCCTTGCCGCGGGTCAGGTACGGCCCGTAGCGGCCGTTGTGGGCCAGGATCGTCTCGTCGCCGTCGTCGCCCACGACGCGCGGAAGCGAAAGCAGCTTGAGCGCGTCCTCGAGCGTGACCGATTCGAGCGCCATCGAGGAGAAAAGGGAGGCCGTGCGCGGTTTGGGCGGCTTCTTCGACGGGCGGCCGGTGGGCGTGAGCGCCACTTCGCCCTCTTTCGGCACGTCGGTGACGTACGGGCCGAAACGCCCCGCTTTGGCCAGCACCTTGCGCCCGGTTTCGGGGTCCACCCCCAGTTCGCGCCCGTCGAAGCTGCTTTTGTCGAGCAGCTCGCGGGCCTTGGCCAGGGTCAGCTCGTCGGGGGCGATGGAATCGGGGACGGAGGCGTTGCGGGCTTCCGCGCCCTCGCGCTCCTCCTGGACGTACGGCCCGTAGCGGCCCACGCGCAGAACCACGCCCTCGCCGAGTTCGATCGAGTTGACTGCCTTCGCATCGATGTCCCCCAGGCTCTCGACCTGCCCTTCGAGGCCGAGCCGCCCCTCCTGGCCCTTCCAAAAGCGCGTGAGATACTCGATCCGCCGCTCTTCGCCGGATGCGATGCGATCGAGCTCGGTCTCCATGTCGGCCGTGAAGTCGTAATCGACCAGCTCGGGAAGATTCTCCTCCAGCAGGCGCACAACCGAAAAGGCCGTCCACGTGGGCACGAGCGCCTGGCCGCGGCGGTCGACGTACCCGCGGTCGGTGATGGTCGAGATCGTGGCGGCGTATGTGGACGGGCGCCCGATCCCAAGCTCCTCCATGCGCTTGACGAGCGAGGCCTCGGTGTAGCGCGGCGGCGGCAGGGTCTCGTGGCCGTCCGCGGCCGCCTCGAGCGTGCGCAGGGCCTCCCCCTCCTTGACCTCCGGCAGGCGCGCGTTCTCGCGGTCCTCGTACCGCTTCGCGTCTGCCGACTCCTGGTAAACGGCCATGAAGCCGGGGAAGGTGATGATCGTTCCCGACGCCGCAAACGTCGCCTCGCGCGCTCCGGCGGCCCCGGCGACGCCGACGTTGACGCGGACGGAGGCGGTCTGGCCGCGGGCGTCGGCCATCTGCGAGGCCACCGTGCGTTTCCAGATGAGCTCGTAGAGCGCGAACTGGCTGGCCGTCAGATCGCCCTTGACCTGGTCGGGCGTGCGGAAATGGTCGCCGGCGGGCCGGATCGCCTCGTGGGCCTCCTGCGCGCCCTTGGACTTCGTCGCGTACAGCCTAGGCTTGTCCGGCAGCGACTCCTGCCCGTACATCTCCCGAATCTGGCTTCTGGCAGCCGAAACCGCCTGCTCGGAAAGGTTGGTCGAGTCGGTTCGCATGTACGTGATGTAGCCGTTTTCGTAGAGCGACTGGGCCGTGCGCATGGCGTCGCGCGAGCTCATGCGGAGCTTGCGGGAGGCCTCCTGCTGGAGGGTCGACGTCGTGAACGGCGCGGCCGGCCGGCGGGTGTACGGCTTCGTCTCGACGGAGGCGACCGTAGCGTCCGCGTCTTCGAGGGCCGCGGCGAGCTGTTCGGCGTCGTCCTTGCCGAGGGCCCGCACGCCTTCCTTGGCGGCCTTGGCGGTGAGCTTTCCGGCGTCGTCGAAGTCCCTGCCCGCGGCGACGCGCACGGAGTCGAGGGCTGCGAGCTTGGCCGAAAAGTCCTGCTTCTCCTTGGCGAAAACCGCCGTCACGTCCCAGTAGGAGGCGGCGACGAAGGCCATGCGCTCGCGTTCGCGCGAGACGACCAGCCGCGTGGCCACCGACTGCACTCGCCCGGCCGAGAGCCCGGGCGAGACCTTGCGCCACAGGAGGGGCGAGACCTCGTAGCCCACGAGGCGGTCGAGGATGCGGCGCGATTCCTGGGCGTCCACCAGCTGCGCATCGAGCTGGCGGGGATTGTCGAGCGCCCTGGCGATGGCCTCCGGCGTGATCTCGTGGAACACCATGCGCTTGACCGGGACCTTCGGCTTGAGCACCTCGTTCAGATGCCAGGCGATGGCTTCGCCCTCGCGGTCCTCGTCGGTTGCGAGCAGCAGTTCGTCGGCCTCTTTGAGCAGTTTTTTCAGCTCGGCGACCTTCTTCTTCTTGTCGGGGTCGATCACGTAGTAGGGCTCGAAGCCCGCTTCGATGTCCACGGAGAACTTCGCGTAGGGGCCCTTTTTCATCGACGCGGGCAGCTCGGAGGGCTGGGGGAGGTCGCGAATATGGCCGACGGAGGCCTCTACGGAGTAGTCCGATCCGAGATAGCCGCTGATGGTGCGAGCCTTCGCTGGAGACTCCACGATCACAAGTTTGCTCACGCTGTTTCCTTCAGGACGACGGAGGGGTTGCTGGCGCCACCATAACCCCATTTGCCGACACCCCGCCATTTGTGCCACGCCGTCAATGACGGGATACACTGTTGCAGCGGTTTGGGACACACACGAGGAGAGTTCTCTCATATGCGCGAAAACTCGCCGAAATCCGGCGTAACACGCGAAGGCGTGATCGTCGTCGCCTTGGGGACTCCCACAGAGGCGAGCACCCGTGCGATCGCCGAGTTCTTGGGCGAGTTCCTTTCGGACAAGCGCGTTGTGGACCTGCCGGACTTCCTGTGGCAGCCGGTGCTGCGCGGCCCGATTCTCAAACGCCGCCCGGGCAAGGTGCTGGAACAGTATGAAGACATCTGGGCGGACGGCTCTCCCCTGCGCGTGATCACGGAGGGGCAGGTCGCGAGGCTCGCCGAGCTTCTGTCAGATTGCGAGGTGCGCGTGGGATACCAGTACGGCAGTCCTAGCTTCGTCGAGACGTTCGCCGAGATGGCCTCGCGCCTGGACGAGATCACGGTGCTTCCCACGTATCCGCAGTTCGCGCCGGCCACGGTGGGGTCGGTGGCCGACAGGCTCGACGCCGCGCTGAGGGTTTCCCGCGAGCGTTTCGGGCGCGTGCCGCGGGTTCGCGCGGCGAGGTCGTGGCCGGAGCTGCCCGGGTACGTCGACTGGCACGTCACGCGCATAGCGAACGCCTTGGAGGAGGGCGACGCCGACATGCTCGTCTTCTCCTGGCACGGGCTGCCTGACAGGCGCCCCCACCAGCCCGCCCGATACGCCGCCGAATGCGAGGCCACGGCCCGCGCGATCGCGGCGCGCCTCGCGGATCTCGGCGTGAACGTCCCGTGGCGTTCGACGTTCCAGTCGAAGTTCGGGCCCGACCGCTGGCTGCGGCCCGCGACTATCGACACGATGGCCCGCCTCCCGCGCGAGGGCGTGCGCCACGTGATCGTCGCCAATCCGGGCTTCATGGCCGACTGCCTGGAGACGATCTACGAGATGGACGTCCTCAACGCAGACGCCTTCTACAAGGCCGGAGGCCAGACTTTCCGCCGAATCGGATGCCCCGACGCCGACGCCGGCGCGGCCATCCTGGCCGAGCTGCGCGGGGCGCTGCGGCCCTTCGCGTGAGCGCCGTGCGGTTTAGGCGGGGCCCTTCATGTGAACGCAGTGCGATTCTGGTGAGGCCCCTGCGTGATGGCTGCGCGGCTTGGGCGATGCCCTTGTGTGACGGCTGCGCGGCTCGGACAAGGCCCTTGCGTGACAGCTGCGCAGCGGGAATCGCCGCAGACATGACGATTTAGAAGCCACGAAGTCGAGACTGCGATTCCGGGATTGCGACGTCGAGCTCTAGACCATGCGACCGTCGAAGGCCTTCCGGAAATCAAGATCCCGTCAAGCTCAGGATCCCGGGGCTGTCGGAGGCCCTATCTCTGCGCTGTCGAAGGCCCTATCTCTGGGCCGTCAAAGGCTCTCCGGAAACCAAGATTCCGAGGCCGACGAGCTCGCGGACGGCGGGGAGCACCTCGGTGCGCACGTCTTCGGCGGGTTCGCCGAGGAGTTGGGCGACGGCGTCGCACAGGGCGCCGAGAGTCAGTTCGCCGTCGCACGCGCCGACGACGCCGGCAACCGCGCTCGTCACTTGGACCTCGGCCGCGAATCCGGCCACTTGGGCGAGTTTGAGCATGAACGGCTCGGGCTGCCCCGGCGCGTGGAGGCGGTGTTCGACGCCGCGGCAGGAGAGACGGGCGGCGAGGAGCGCAGAGTCGCCGGCACGCAGCAGGTCACGGTGAGCCCAGACGCCCTCGACGTACCCGTGCAGGTCGATCGGCGCGAGGCCTGAAAGCTCTTCGAAGCGCCGCCACGGACGGCGCCTCGCCGAATCCGCGGCGTTCGAACAGGCCGCGTCCGAACCGGAAGCGTCCTAATCCCCCGCGTCCCAATCCCCCGATTCTCCCTCCGGAGCGCGCACGGAAATGTATCCCATGCCGACGCCGACCACGCCCCTGCGCTCGAAGTCCTCAAGCCAGGCGGCGTAGGCCTCCTCGTAGCCGCGGTCGCGCGGCGTCTGGCCGCCGTCGCGCAGCCACATTTCCGCATAGTCGAGCGGCGCGAGGACCTCGCGCTGGATCACCCAAGCGTCAAGGTCATCGGGAATCCAGGCCGCCGGGCCACGAGCCCAATCGGAAACGGCGTCAAACGGCCGATCCGGAGCCGCGTAGGACGCCTTGATCTCCCAGTTGCCCAGCATCCACGCTCGGCCTCCGGGCGCCAGCACGCCGCGGAGCTCGCCGACGAGTTCCGCAAGCAGCGAGTCGCCTTCGCGTCCGCCGTCGCGATATGTGCGAACGCCGTCCGCGCGGGCGGCTTCCGGCGTGATGACGAACGGCGGATTCGAGACGACGACGTCGTACCGCTCGCGCGCGGCGCTCCAAGAATCCACGGAATCCACGGCATCCGCAAGGTCAGACCTCGAATCGCGCACGGGCTCCAGCAGCGAACCGCGCCGGAAGTCGATCTCCGCCCCCGCGAGGGCCGCGTTGAATCGCGCGTAGCCGAGCGCGCGGGCGGAAACGTCGGTGGCCGTCACCCGCGCGCCGCACAGGGCGGCGAGAATGGCGTGGTATCCGCAGCCGGTTCCGACGTCGAGCACCCGCTCGCCTGCGCCGTAGGCAGCCAGCGCCGCGAGCGTCCGCGTGGCTCCCCCGACGGGCATGACGTGGTCCGGGCCCGGAATCGCGCCCACCAGCTCGCCCCAGTCGGAGGCGATGAGGACGTCGTCGCGTCGCCGAGCGTCTACAGCAGCCGCGCGATGAAGCGAAGGCGGCGAAACGCAATCAGGCGCAGGCGTACGGCCAAGCGAAGAAGCCGAAACAGACTCCTGCGCAGGCGTACGGCCGAGCGAAGGCGGCGAAACTGGCTCCGGCGCGGACGAAGATTCGGGTGCCGACCCAGATTCCGCCGCAGATCTAAAGACTTGCAGATGCCCGGGAATCGGCGCGGGAACGATCTGAAAGAGAGCGCGCCCGTCTTTGACGACCGCGCCCACGCGCCCGCGCGCCCAAGTCGCGGGAAGGGCCGCCGCAATTTCCCCCTCGCCCAGCCGGTCGCCGAGCATGAAAAGCCTCGTGAGATTGGCGAGCCGGACGTCGTCCGCATTGACGGCGTTCCGGCCTTCAGAACCAGCGATGTCGACAGCCGCCCGACCTTCAGAACCAGCGATGTCGTCAGCCTTCCGACCTTCAAAGCCGACGGCGCCGGCGGGCCTCCCTCCTTCCGCGATCGCCCGCGCCCGAGCCAATGCGGGAACGCGCTGTTCGCGGCGCACGGCGGCGAGAGCCTCGGGGCCGAGCAGCTGCTCGACCGCCGCGAGGGTGTACGCGCGCAGGTCTTTCCGCAGAGTCGCGGCGACGTCAAGGGGCGCGGCATCGGCCCCCTCGAGGGGCGCGGCGGCCCCGTCGAAGGCGGGGGCGCCGACGGCATCGGCATCCATGCATCAAGCGTATGCGAGCCCTCCGATAGTTGTGCGAGGGCGAACCGGACGCCCGCGAACGCGCGAAACGGCGCGCCGGCGACGAGGCCGCGGCAGTCAGCGGATTCGACAGTTAACGGGCTCGGCAGTCAGCGGATTCGACAGTTAACGGGCTCGGCAGTCAGCGGATTCGGCAGTGGCCCGCGCACGCCCCGGTGACCAAGTTCCCACCGCAGACGGGCATGCACCGCCGTCGAACGGGCATATGCTTATACATCATGCCTTCAGAACCCCCTGTTTTACATGGGCGTGCCCGCGCGCGCCTTCTTTTCGTCCTCATCAGCGGATTGTTTCTCTCGCTCATCACGGTGAGCATCATCAACGTCGCCCTGCCGTCCATCAAAACGGCGCTGGACGCCTCGCCAAGCCAGATGCAGTGGGCTCTTTCGGGGTACTCGCTGGCCATCGGCGTCGTCCTGGTCGCGGCGGGGCGCGCGGGCGACATTCTGGGGCGCGGCCGCCTTTTCGCAGCGGGGGTGCTGATTTTCGCGATCGCGTCGACGGCGGCGGCCCTGGCTGTGAACGCCCTTATGCTTGACGTCGCACGAGCCGTCATGGGCTTCGGCGCGGGAATTTACACGCCGCAGACGGGGGGATTGATCCAGCAGCATTATCGCGGCAAGGAGAGGGCGAAGGCCTTCGGGATCTTCGGAGCGACGGTGGGCGTCGCGGTGGCGATCGGGCCAACCGTGGGCGGGGTGTTCCTGGAACTGCTGCCGGCGTCGATCGGCTGGCGGGCGACCCTCGGATTCAACGTGCCGGTGGCCGCGACCGTGTTCCTGCTGGCACTCAAGTGGATTCCCCGCGAGCCGATCGACGCCGCAAGCCGCGGCCGTCTGTGGCGCAGGCTCGACCCGGTCGGCGCGGTTTTGCTCTCGGTCGCGATCGTGGGGATCATGCTGCCGTTCGTGACAGCGGCGACGATGCCGTGGACGTGGTGGCTTCTGCCGGTCGGCTTCGCCTTGGTGGGCCTGTGGTGGATGTGGGAGCACAGGCTGCATGCGCGCGGCGGGGAGCCGATGGTGGACCCGCGGCTTCTGCGAATTCGCACATTCACCTTGGGCACGGCCACGATCACGGTTTTCTTCGCGGGTTCGACGTCGATGAGCGTGATCCTCGCCGACTTCGTGCAGCGCGGGATGGGCGAAACCGCTTTGGTTTCGGGCATGCTGGCCCTTCCGACGGCGGCGGCGCAGGTGATTTCGGCGCCTCTGGCGGGGCGGCTCGTGTGGCGGTGGGGCCGCAAGATCGTGATCGTCGGCATCTTCCTGAACGTGGTGGGCCTTGCGGCGATCGCGGCGGCCGCGGTGTTCGTAAGCCGCGGGGCGAGCGTGTGGTGGTTTGCGATCGGCGCGGCGATCGTCGGTTTCGGCATCGGCTGGGTGACTTCGCCCAATCAGGCGCTTTCGCTGCGCGACGTGCCGGTGGAAAGCGGCGGGACGGCGTCGGGAATCATGCAGACGGGACAGCGCATCGCCACGGCGATCGGAACCGCGGCGTGCACGGGCCTGTTCTACAGCCTTGCCGGGCAAAGCTACGTCACGGCGATGGTCGCCGGGTGCGCCCTGCTCGCGGCGTTCATCAGCGTGGCCCTCGCGATTTCCTACTGGGACGCGCGGCACCCGAGCGTGCAGACCTCGGCCCGCCAAAAG
>ERZ772971.1128-NODE-1128-length-15822-cov-25.677935_pt1 | contig 15822 bp, 16 predicted proteins | sample MGYA00511943_ERZ772971 | MGnify/ENA primary metagenome ERZ772971 (study PRJEB29015, sample SAMEA2737929) | human oral metagenome | biome: human oral; feature: human-associated habitat; material: dental | place: China | collected 2144 ... | reverse complement strand
GCTTTGTCCCATTTCGGCGAGATGTCAGCTACTACCAACCTGTCAAAGACTGCCCCATTGACCAAGTCCGACAACATCCTCAGTGGCGCCAGTATGCTTCTCAGATAAGATACGGACATTTCGAAGTTTCGAAAGACTTCTTCCTTTATGTTTTTGAGCAAATGAAACTGGACAGCCCTGCAAATCAGTAGAAGCAGCTTTGTTTGACTTACACCTAGACCTTGCTCACCTGTCATTAGATCAAAAGTTCCGATTCTCAAGGGAAATCGGAACTTTTTGATTTGAAGTGAAATTATCAATTTATCAAATCAGCATAAAAGCCGATAAAGTACCCGTAATCACATTTGCTAGAGCATGCATAATCCAGCTGGCTAAAATGGAGCCATCAGATTTCTTTTCATTGACAAAACCCATATAGACCGCGATGCCACCTGTACACAAAATGATGAGCAGGGTTTGCTGCCAAGAGAGCACTGTTATAAACATCAAGCCATGGAGCAGACCAAAAAGAGCAGCTTGTATGGTGTTGGCTACCACAAAGGATAAGCGGCTAGCCAATCTCTTTAAAAGAAAACCTCTGAATAGCAGTTCTTCTGGCAGAGCAGTTTGAAACAGACCATAAATCAGAATAGCTGGCAAGGCTTGGAAGCCAAGGCCTGAGAAGTTTGAAGTCGCTGTCTTAAGACCTTTTACAGTAGTATATAGTAGCAAAAACGAAAGAAGCAAGAAAAATAGTGAACCCAACAAAATCCACAGCCAGATCTTCCGGCCGCCAGTGTCTTTTAGTGTTTTTAAGCCAATCCATTCTAAAAATGGACTTTTTCTTCTAGCCCTTATCAACCACCAAACAAAAGGAAGCAAAGGAAGCAAAGCAAACAAAGCGATTTGAATCAGAGCATCCAGCATCTGTTGAACTAGATTTCCCATGGTAAGAGACTCCTTTCTTTTCTTTAATATGATTATACAAGACAAACTTCAAGAATTTATAAAGTAATTCTAAAATATTTCTAAAGAATGAAAGAAATCATAAACATAAACAAATCAAGGATTATCGCCACTTCAACTTGTTTGCTATGCTTATCATTTTTGGACTAAATGATTCCAAAAACTCTTTAAAGATCTATCTCAAAAATCTAAGAAAAGTTGCAGATAAAAATAAGGCCATGAATTTAAAAAATAGAAAACTGACAATGAGTTAAAGAAAGGAAAAAAGTCCTAAAATTTTATCACATAAAGTAAAAGTTTCGGACTATCTATCCTAGATGATTTTCTTTTTAGTCCAATACTCCCAACTCCTGCTTATCCACTTCCTACCCCTCGGGGTTTCAATTTTACAGGCTCGGAACCATGCCAAAAGCTTTTTTTCTTCTTGCCAACCCGCTTACATTTTGCTAAAATGATGTCAAAAATCAGTAAGGAAAAATTATGCCACAACAACTCTTTAAAGAATTTGCCCAGCTAGATCAAGTGGAAGCTATTGTTCTCGGTGGCTCTCGTGCTGGACAGCATTTTGACAAAGACTCAGACTATGATGTTTATATCTACTTGACAGATTCCATTGCTCCCACGACTCGACGCGATATCCTCAGCAAGTACTGCTCCTACATGGAAATCGGCAATCAGTTTTGGGAACTAGAGGATGACTGTGTGCTGAAGAGCAAGATCGAAATTGAGCTCATTTACCGTACACTGGACAGCTTTGATAAAGACCTGCAGACTGTAGTCCTAAACCACCAAGCTCAGAATGCCTATACCACCTGTATGTGGCACAATCTGCTCCACAGCAAAATCATCTACGACCGAAATGGTCGCTATGAAGCACTTCAAAACAAGTACAGACGACCTTATCCAGCTGAACTGAAAAAGAATATTATCAAGAAGCAGCTCCTCTTACTCAATCAAGCCATGCCAGCTTTCTCCAAACAAATAGAAAAAGCGCTCAAGCGTCAGGACTTGCTCAGTATCAATCACCGTAGCAGTGAATTTTTTGCTTCCTATTTTGACTTGATCTTCGCCCTAAACGAACAGACTCACCCGGGAGAAAAGAGAATGCTAGAGTTTGCGAAAACCAACTGCACGCTATTACCTCAACATTTTGAAGAAAATATACAGACCTATTTTCAAAAACTCTACACAGAACCCGCTGAAGCGATAAAGCTTATCAATCAGCTAGTGACGACCATCAAACAAGTCATTCCTCAAGAAATTATTGGTGATCTTTAGTAATGTTGTCGGAAACTATACATTCATTGCTGCAGAAGCTAAAAAATTAGGAGTTTGAACACTAGTGTTCAAACTCCTTTTCATGCTCCTTCTCTTCTCAGCGATTCTTTGTATCCAGGATAATGGTCACTGGACCATCATTAACTAGTTCTACCTGCATGTCTGCCCCAAAAATCCCCGTCCGAGTCGGCACCTCCTGCTGCAAGGCAAGATTGAAGGCATCATAAAAATTGCTAGCCATCTCTGGCGGAGCAGCCTTGACAAAGGCTGGCCGATTACCCTTTTTGGTATCTGCATGCAGAGTGAACTGGGAAATTGACAAAATCTCTCCAGCAATGTCCTTGATAGACAGGTTCATCTTGCCCTCAGCATCGGAAAAAATCCGCATATTGACAATCTTCCTGACTGCATAATCCATATCCTCCTGACTATCGTCAGGCCCTATGCCTACTAAGAGAAGGAGACCTTGTCCAATGCTACTGCGCAGTTGTTGGTCAATGCTGACCTGAGCACGTTTCACGCGCTGAATGACTATTTTCATATTTTTTCCTTTGACTTAAACAAGTCACCAAGGGTAACTTACAGCTCGATAATGATTTCCGAAATAGATCAACCATTGGTCCGCTTGACCGAGTAGACCTCTGGCACGCTCTTTATCTTATCTACCACCGTCGTCAGCATGGACAGGTTCGCAATACCAAAAGAAACATGGATATTGGCAAATTTCATATCCTTGGTCGGCTGAGCATTAACTGTTGAAATATTTTTGGTGGTATTAGACAGAACCTGCAACACATCGTTGAGGAGGCCAGAGCGGTTGAGACCGTAAATATCAATGTGAGCCGTGTATTCGTTGGTCGTGTTGTTGTCTTCCCATTCCACATCAATCAGCCGCTGCTCGTAATTTTCCTGAGCCTTGAGATTCATGCAGTCCTGCCGGTGAATGGCTACACCTCGTCCTTTGGTAATATAGCCGACAATATCATCACCCGGTACAGGATTACAGCACTTAGCAATCCGGATGAGGAGACCAGACGCCCCCTGAATAACCACACCGCCTTCGTGCTTGACCTTGAGGGTGTCTTTTTTGTTTTCGACCTTGACCTCGCCGCCCTTGACCAATTCCTCCGCTTCTGCTCTGGCCTTGGCCCGTTCTTCCTCACGGCGCTCTTTTTCTGTCAGGCGGTTAAAAATACTAATGGCACCAATCTCACCGAAGCCAATGGCTGCAAAAAGCGCCTCTTCAGTCTTATAGCTGGTCTTCTGCAGCACTTCTTCCATGTGCTTCTTGTCCATGTACTTATTGGCTACATAGCCATGCTCCTGGAATTGAGCCTGCAAGAGCTCCCGCCCTTTGGAGATAGACAGCTCCTTGTCTTGATTTTTAAAGAACTGACGGATTTTATTTCTGGCCTTGCTGGTCTTGACAATATTAAGCCAGTCGCGGCTAGGACCAAAGGAGTTAGCATTGGTGATGATTTCCACCTGATCCCCTGTCCTAAGCTTGGTTGTCAGAGGCACCATGCGGCCATTGACCTTGGCTCCCGTGGCTTTCTCACCGACCTTGGTATGGATCTCATAGGCAAAGTCAATGGGGCCCGAGTCCTTAGGCAGAGAGCGCACCGCTCCGTCTGGTGTGAAGACGTAGATTTCCTCAGCCAGATAGCTCTCCTTGACCGAGTCAACAAAATCCTTGGCATCATTAGACTGGTCCTGCAGCTCCATCAGCTCCTTGATCCAATTCATCCCGATGGCTGATTCTCTGCTGTCTACCTGTCCCTTGACACCTTTCTTATAAGCCCAGTGGGCCGCAACCCCATACTCAGCGACCTCATGCATTTCCTTGGTCCGAATCTGAAACTCAATCGGACCTTTGGGTCCATAAACGGTCGTATGAATAGACTGGTAACCATTGGCCTTGCGGTTAGCAATATAATCCTTAAACCGCCCCGGCATCGGCCGCCAAAGCTCATGAATGTAGCCCAGCATAGCATAAACATCACTCTGAGTATCCAAGATACAACGAATGGCAATCAGATCATAAATCTCATCAAAGCGCTTCTTCTTGTCCTGCATCTTGCGATAGATCGAGTAGATATGCTTGGGCCGACCATAAATCTTACCGTGCAGATTGCGCTCGCCAGCATAGGTCTCAATCTTTTGAACCACCTCTTCTACCAGAGCTTCACGCTCCCGGCGCTTCTCCTTCATCATGTGGGAAATTTTGTAAAATTCCACTTCATTGAGATAACGGAAAGACAAATCCTCCAGCTCCCACTTGACACTGGAAATCCCCAAACGATGAGCCAAGGGTGCGTAGATTTCCATTGTTTCTCGGGAAATCCGCTCCTGCTTATCCTTGCGCAGATGCTTGAGTGTCCGCATATTGTGGAGACGGTCTGCCAGCTTGACCAAAATAACCCGAATATCCTCTGACATGGCCATCAACATCTTACGGTGATTTTCTGCCAGCTGCTCCTCGTGGGATTTGTACTTGACCTTACCCAGCTTGGTAACCCCATCCACAATCACGCGCACATCCGTCCCAAACTCTCTTTCCAAATCATCCAGCGTCGCACGAGTATCCTCGACCACATCATGCAGAAAACCGCAGGCAACCGTTACCGCATCTAGCTTGAGCGTGGCCAAAATCCCTGCCACTTGAATAGGATGCACGATATAAGGCTCACCTGACCTGCGAAACTGCCCACTGTGACAATCAATAGCATAGATCAAAGCTTTCTGTATAAAGGCCACATCCTCCGCAGCCAGATATTTTCTCGTAAGGGCCAATACCTGATCGCCCGTCAAATTCACTTCTTTTGGCATCTCGTCTCTCCAATTCCTGCCTACTATTTTATCACTTTTAACCCGATATGAAAACCTAGAAGACGGTTCATATAAAAACCCGCCTTAAACGGGCGGGAGTTGTAAAATATTAAACTGTCCAGCGAAAGCTTTTCTATAAAAAATGAAGAAGCTACTCTTCCTGATTTAGCAATTCCTTATATTTGTGAGAATCTTTACCATACCATTCTTCAACAGAGTATCCTGATAGTTGTCGGTAATCTTCTAAGTATTTTTGAAGATAGTAACCTTGGAAATTGTCAACTGCCAAAGCATACCCAAAATAAATAAAGGAAAGAAAAAATAGTGGAAAAATGGCCTTCCCAATTGAATTAATAATTCCATCTTGTTGGATACTATCAGAATTTGGAAAAACAATACGTAAAATAATTGATATTAAGATAATGAGTCCACCATACTTTTTAGCAAACGAAACAAAGCGATTGATGAAATCAGCCGTTGGATTTGAATAATTTCGCTGTTTATACAAAATTTCAAGTGTATTTCTCTGGAAGCTTTGAAATAATCCAATAAAAAAGATGATGAAAAAGGAAGTATATAACACACTAGATAAAATTCCACCCAATATCATTCCTGCACCTGATATTCCTATTACTAAAGCTTGCGTACAGAGGATTGTAATCATAAGATACATCCACTTATTGAAATAGTAGTAAGATAAAACTGACTGATTCTTTATTTTCCTCACATCATTTAAGTAGGAAAAAAGAATGATAAATCCTAAACCAAATACAATACCGTTTATTAGGCCTATATTCAATGAGAAAAACTGAAAATTTTTAGAACCAAGAACAATACTTAGAAGAAAGATTAAAAATAGAAAAAACTGCGCCGTAAAAAATCCCAAAATCTTTTTCCCATAACCTTTTTCATTAAAATCTTCTAGTGAAGTTTTGATATACTTGTCCGTTACTAGGTTCATACTTTCTTCCAGTGAAGCACTAAAAATCGTTTGTTTCAAAATAGTAAGTCTCCTTTTAATAAAATCATATCAAATTTTCTTTTAGAAATGAAGAGCATTCTCATGGGGCAAGGTTATTATTTAGCGTGGACTGATGTTCCTAGCAGTTAAGTGACTTGACTATCTGGCAATCACTCCCCTACCAAAGCTTGCAAACCTGCCGATTCACTCATACCAACTGAACTTAGTTGCTCACTTCCGCCATCTTTTTGAATTCCCATTTCCCCAACCATGCTTATACTATCATTGATGATAATATCAAACATAATGCCTCCCATCGGATTATGACGAATACTCGCATCATCTATTTTATAAGAATGGATTTTCCCTTTCTCCGTTAAAGCATTTGAATCAATTGCTTTTAATTCTTCCACAATCAATTTCTTTACTTCCTTACTGTGGACAATTCTTGTCATCTCATTCTGGAATTCTTGGTTTTTGTGAGCCATATACATTCCTCCTCCCAGACAAAGAGCTAAAAACAAACTGACAACCGATAAGATAATTTTATGTTTTTGCTTCATTAGACACTCCTACGACTATTATAATTTGGTATGTGGTATAGGTTTTGCAATTTCAATTAAAGCAAGAGATTTTCGCTATAACTAGAATACTGAATCACTTGTCGTCACTTTCCAACAACGCCCGCAAACCCGCTGATTCACTCATACCAACCGTACGAATTTTCCCATTCTCACCATCCATTCGAAGACCAGTCTTCCCAACCATACTTATACTATCATTAATGATAATATGAAACATAATTCCTCCCATCGGATTATGCTTAATGGAGCTATCATCTATTTTATAAGAGCGAATCTTCCCTTTGTCTGTTAACGCATTTGGATCTTTTCTTTTTAAATCTTCTTCAATCAACTCCCTCACTTCCTCACTATGGACAATTCTGAACATTTCATTCTGGAATTCTTGGTTTTTGTGAGCTAAGTAGAGACCTACTCCTATGCAAGCAGCCACAAACAAGCTGATAACTGATAAGATAATTTTATGTTTTTTCTTCATGTATTCACCTCTAAAAAAAGAAATCTTCTTATGACTATTTGGCCATCACTCCTCTAATAATTGTTGAAGTTTTTCCGTAAGAGTGCCGCCAACTAAACTCATTCTACCATCTTGACTATATTTCCTTATACCAAATTTAAATACAGCATCCGAATCGTCATTAATTATAACATGAAACATAATACCTCCCATTGGATTATGACGAATACTTGCATCATCTATTTTATAAGAGCGAATTTTTCCTTTCTCCGTTAAAGCATTCGTATCTTCTTCTTTTAATGCTTCTACAATCATTTCTCTAACTTCCTCACTGTGGACAATTCTTGTCATCTCATTCTGAAATTCTTGGTTTTTGTGAGCTAGGTAGAGGCCTCCTCCCAGCAATATCAGTACACTTAGGCCAATAAGCCCCATAATCCTGTTTCTTCTCTTAGACATATAAATACTCCTCAATCTTTGTCAGTTTCATTATATAATATAAACTATTTTACCAAAAGCAAAAACCCGCCTTAAACGGGCGGGTTGTGGTGAAGAAAGTGATGAACTTCTTCCTTGATAAATTGACAATAAGCGTAGACAAGGTAGCAAGTAGATGCCACACCTAAAAGGGCGACAAACAACTCAAATAAGGCAGACATAGTCATGGCGAACCTCCTCTCCTTATCAGGCAAAGAATGCAGATACGCTTCTCAGCTTAGGCAGTCTGATTTTTTCCGTTTTATTTTCCTTTCCGACTTACCTAAGTGAGCTCACCACTATTATACCAAAATACGAAAACGGATACAAGGCAGTGAGACAGCTGCTCCTAATAATGATTTTATCAAAGCAGATAACATGCTAAATTTGAAGTATCAAAAGTAGAAATACCAATGTTAGCAAATTTTTCCACCATCTTATCTCCTCTTAATTTGACACGGTTTCTCTAAATGAATAAAAATTATCGTAGTTGACAGTTACTGAATAATAGTAATAATCGTCATTTCGGTTTGAGCTTCCAAAACCTAAAGTTGCCTGCTCTCTTTCATTTTTGTGAAAATAATGATTGATAGTTTGATTTTGAACCGAATAATCAATATCGAAGGCCCCATTGTTGCCATTATAACTTTTGGATTTCATGGATAAAGAAGATAAAAAAGACTGATTAATCGTTAACTTTTGAAATAAGAATCCATCAAAAGGCCATAATTCTTTCGCTTTGCCCTCATCAGAAAAGATAAATTTCCCATCTATATAATCAACTCTTATTGTTTCTTCTGGCTTTTCAGTAATATCATCAGAAGCCCGTGTCTTGGTTAGCACTCCAGAAATTGTGTGATTGCTACTATCCCCTTGTAAAGACATTTCGATAAGATAGGTCCCACGTTTGATATACACTTGCTCTGCTTTAAATCCATCCGGAAATTGCTTAAACAAATCAAATAGATTTTCAGTAGGATAGACGCGACTCACTTCAGCCACCTTATTCTCAATCCAATCTCGACTGCTCTTTTCTCCACATCCTATTAATCCTATCATGGCTCCCCCTAAAAGTAATATTTTGAGAAAAATTCTCTTTTCCATGATATTCTCCTTGGTTATTATGCTTAACAAAGTAACTTATTTCAGTCACTGTATAATGTACCATAAACTTTTGAAACTCTATTTTATTCTGCCTCCATCTAATCATTCACTTATCCGCTGATGTCTTCATTCAGTATTTTCAAACCAATGTTAGAAAGTATGAAAGCTCTAAACTGGAAATTTCTTCTTGATGAGAGCGCTTTAATATAGTATAATATAAGTCTGAAATTCATTTTAACAAAGGAGATATTATGTCTAAATCATCCCTTCAAAAAACGGTTGTTCTTTTAAGTACAGCAGCTCTTGCGGCAGCTGTAAATGCTGTTCAGGCTGATGAGAATACTGCACTGGTCACTGCTAATCCTGCTCCAGTAGAAAGCAGCGCAGCTGAAGCAAAACCAACGACTACTACAAGTCCTACTGAGACTACTGCGACACCAGAGAGCACGGAGCCTAGCTCTGCTATTTCCCCAGAAAATGCCAGTGGGAACACTGATGCTCTGATGGCTATGGCTCGCAATGTAGCGGCTACTGAGGATACTAAGCCCGTGGAGGGACAGACTGTCGATCTTCGTATCTTGGCAACGACCGACCTCCATACCAACTTAGTCAACTACGACTACTATCAGGACAAGCCGGTGGAGACCTTGGGGCTGGCTAAAACAGCCGTTCTGATCGAGAAGGCCAAGAAAGAAAATCCAAACGTCCTCTTGGTGGATAATGGCGACACCATTCAAGGAACGCCGCTTGGAACCTATAAGGCAATTGTAGATCCTGTGGAGAAGGGCGAACAGCATCCTATGTACGCTGCTCTGCAGGCTCTGGGCTTTGAAGCTGGTACGCTTGGGAACCATGAGTTTAACTACGGTCTGGATTATCTGAACCGCGTGATTGAGACAGCTGGCTTGCCTATTGTCAATGCCAATGTGCTGGATCCAGCGACTGGTAAATTCATCTATCAGCCTTACAAAATCATCGAAAAGACCTTTACGGATACTCAGGGCCGCTTGACGACTGTCAAGATTGGTGTGACTGGGATTGTACCGCCGCAGATTCTAAACTGGGATAAGGCAAACCTAGAAGGAAAAGTAGTCGTTCGTGATTCTGTTGAGGCTATTCGAGATATTATTCCTGAGATGCGCAAGGCAGGTGCAGACATCACTTTGGTACTTTCTCACTCTGGTATCGGAGATGACAAGTATGAAAAAGGCGAGGAAAATGAAGGCTATCAAATCGCCAGCCTGCCAGGTGTGGATGCTGTTGTAACAGGCCACTCCCACGCAGAATTTCCAAGCGGAAACGGAACTGGCTTCTACGAAAAATACCCTGGCGTAGACGGCGTCAACGGTAAAATCAACGGTACTCCAGTAACCATGGCTGGTAAATACGGCGACCATCTGGGCGTTATCGACCTCAAGCTAAACTATACCAACGGCAAATGGAAGGTCACTGACAGCAAGGGCTCCATCCGCAAGGTAGATACCAAGTCTAATGTAGCAGATCAGCGCGTCATTGACATTGCCAAAGAATCTCACGAAGGTACTATCAACTACGTCCGCCAGCAAGTCGGGACCACCTCTGCACCCATTACCAGCTACTTCGCTCTGGTCAAAGACGATCCATCCGTTCAGATCGTCAACAATGCCCAGCTTTGGTATGCTAAGCAAGAGCTGGCTGGCACGCCTGAAGCCAACCTTCCTATTCTGTCTGCAGCAGCACCTTTCAAGGCAGGAACTCGTGGGGATGCAACGGCTTACACAGACATTCCAGCTGGCCCTATTGCCATCAAGAACGTAGCAGACCTCTATCTCTACGATAATGTCACAGCTATCCTCAAGGTCAACGGTGCCCAGCTCAAAGAATGGCTGGAAATGTCAGCTGGCCAATTCAACACCATTGACCCAAACAATAGCCAACCGCAAAATCTGGTCAATACTAACTACCGGACTTATAACTTTGATGTTATCGACGGTGTTACCTATGAGTTTGACATTACCCAGCCGAACAAATACGACCGCGAAGGCAAACTGGTAAACCCAAATGCCAGCAGGGTCCGTAATCTGAAATATCAAGGCAAGGAGATTGACCCCAATCAGGAATTTATCGTCGTGACCAACAACTACCGGTCTAACGGTAACTTCCCTGGTGTTCGAGAAGCCAGCCTCAACCGTCTGCTCAATCTGGAAAACCGCCAAGCTATCATCAACTATATCTTGGCTGTCAAAAACATCAATCCAAGTGCAGATCAGAACTGGCATTTCGCTGATACCATCAAGGGACTGGACCTGCGCTTCCTGACAGCTGATAAGGCTAAGAGCTTGATTGGTACAGATGGAGACATCGTCTACCTAGCTGCATCTGCCCAAGAAGGATTCGGCGAATACAAATTCGTCTATGTCGCACCGAAAACTGAATCAGTGCCTATTGAGCAGCCAAGCCGTCCAACTATTGCTGTCGAGGCAGCCAACCTGCAGCATAGCAAAGTAGACTTCCCTGTCCTGACTGCTGCTGACCCTAGCATAAACAAGCAAGGTTCTCACAGACAAGCAGGGGCAGAAAGTCTCCCAGCGACTGGAGAAAAGACGTCCTCACTCAGACTCTTGGGACTTGTCATGACCGGACTTGCAGGAATCTTCGCCTTCAAAAAACGAGAAAAACAATAATGATTAAAAAATCAGCAGCCATTTTGGCTGCTGATTTTACTTTTTAAAGACTGTCATTTCCCAATTCCAACAAAACACTGACTGCTGTCAAGGCATAAAGCGGAGCGGTTTCAGCCCGCAGGATACGTGGACCTAGACCAGCGGAGACAGCCCCTGCTTGGCCAAAGGCTGCTATTTCATCTGGCGATAAACCGCCCTCCGGTCCGAAGATAAAGAGAACTTTTGTGCCGACTTCCAAGCCCGACAGAGCACGAACTAGAGCTGCAGATTCTCCTTCTTTGGCCGATTCTTCATAGGCAACGATGATACGGTCAAAGTCTGCCAAGGCCGCCAGAAAATCTGCCTTTTTATCAAAGAGCCGAAGCTCTGGAATCAGATTGCGCTTGCTCTGCTCAGCTGCTCCCTGAGCAATTTTCTCCAGTTTTTCACTCTTTTTAGCCAGCTTTTTGCCATCCCACTTGGCCACCGACCAGTCAGCTGGAAAGGCCCAGATAGCACTCGCCCCCAGCTCCGTTGCCTTCTGGGTGATAAATTCTAACTTATCTCCCTTTGGAAAGCCCGAAGCAATGGTCACTTGGACCGGCAGCTCGGTATTGTCTGCTAGCTCCTCCAAGATTTCAAAGCTCTGCTGGCTGGGATCCAATACCTGAGCCAGCCGTTTTACTCCATCATCAAAGACCAGTGTAACTTGGTCGCCCTCTTTGAGCCGCATGACCGAGAACATGTGTTTGGCCGTGTCCTTATCCGTGACCACCAGAGGAGACCGAGGACTTCCTTTTATAAAATACTGCTGCATCTAACCACCTATCACGCCTGAAATGTCCTGCGTTTTCTTAAAGACACAGGCATTCCATTCGCCCTGAATCATATGCGTTTCTAGGAAAAATCCTGCTGCTTCCGCTGACTCGCGCACCATTTCCCACTTCTCAGAAATAATCCCACTCATAATCAGATAACCCTCATCCTTGACCAGACGGTAGGCATCCTCTGTTAGATGGATGAGAATATCGGCCAAGATATTGGCAACAATAACATCCGCCTCGATTTCTACGCCTCGGAGAAGATCACCTGGCGCTACATGAATGTTCTCCATACCTGGATTGAGCTCAATATTTTCCTGCGCCACGCGAACAGCTACCTCGTCCAAGTCATAGGCATAGATATCCTTGGCTCCCAAGAGAGAGCTGGTAATGGAGAGAACGCCACTTCCTGTGCCAACATCTAGCACCGTTTCTCCGCCCCGCAAGACCTGCTCCAGAGCAAAGAGGCTCATCTTGGTCGTCGGATGAGTGCCTGTACCAAAGGCCATACCAGGATCCAGCTTGATAATCTTCTCACCAGCTGTCGCCTCATAGTCCGTCCAAGACGGCACAATGGTCAAGTCATGGGTGATACGAGCCGGCTCAAAGTACTTCTTCCAATTGTCCGCCCAATCTTCCTCAGCCAGTTCCTGCCGAGTCAGCTGAATATCGCCCGTCTCCAATCCAAAGCCATCCAGCTCAGCCAGACGCTCATTGGCCTGGGCCGCAACAGCCTCTATATCCACCGAATTCGGATAATAGCCTGTAATCTTGACCCGCTCGTTCTGCTCAACTTCTGGAAAAAGCTCACCGTACTGGTCGACCTGTCCCAGATAATCTGCGCTGTCATCAATAGCCACACCCTGACTGCCCAGCTCAATCAGAATATTTGAGGCCGCTTCCTCCGCCTCACGCTTCACTTCAATCGTTAATTCCTGCCAAGTGTCCATGTTTAAAATACCAAGCCCGTATAACACAAAGCCAAAATAGGAAATTCTCTGACGACGCTTGCGTCTAAGAGAACCTTATCTTTTTAGCACAGTGTTTAGGGCGGGTTCAGTTTAGAAATTTAACTGAACAATCCTTTCTTTGTTTATTTCATTGTCTTCGTCATGTAAACCATATCCATGTCCTCTTTTTCAGGCTCCGTATGGGTCTGATGATAGCCGTTTTTCTCATAAAAAGCTACCATACCTTTATCTTGGAAAACCGTGCACAAATCCCATTGCATAACGGTGGAGAATTTCTCCTCTATCAGACCAAGCCCCTCAGAGCCATATCCTTTGTTCTGGTACTGCGGCAAAATCGCCACTGTCCCAATCCAGCCTGCTGTCTGTTCGTCATTTGTATTCAAGCGAATAAATCCAAGAATCTTCTCGGCGTCTTTAACAAAATAATAAAAACTATTGGGCCGCTCAACTAGCTTCCAGCGAATCCGCTCTCGCTCCTCCAGATAGGGGTCGTATTGATCCTGATATTTCTCATAAACAGCCTTAAAACTCGCTCGCTGAATGGCAATAATGGTCTCTAAATCCTCAGCTCCTGCTCGCTCAATATGAATCATGCTCGCACCTCCAAATAATCTCTCAACCTATCCTGCAGCTGCGGAATAACCTTTTTATCTGATAAGAACTGGCTCACATCCATCATCTGATAAGCCTGACCCTCATCGCCAAAGACGATGCCGGCAAATTCTTCCTGAGTGATGGTTCCTACCATAAAAATAGAAGTTTCGTCTGGATCAAGCATTCCTTGATATTCCTTAATCCAGACAATATCCGCTTCTTCAAGCTTCAAACCAAGCTCTTCAAAAACCTCTCGTTGAACACATTCAAAAGGCGTTTCCTCGGCCTCGCGGCCACCGCCCGGCAACTCCCACATATTGGGCCAAGGAATGGTTGAAATATCGTCTCGCAAGATAGTCAGCAGCTTGTCATCACTGATCAAGGCAATCTTACAGCCAGAAAACTCCATCTGTTTGTGCAGCAAATCTAGTCCTTCTGCATTTTCCATAAGCGCCTCCTAATACCTCGGATAAGGATAAAAGTCAGTCTCAATCAAATCCGCTCTGCCATTTTCAAAAGCCTCAGTATTCCAAGCTATCTCAAACTCTGCTGCCTCTGGATCTGCTAAGAAGTCCATGAGCGCATCAAGGCCAGACTCAGCCGTTCGGGTTAGGAAATCCACGAAATAAGCCAAAAACTCCCGTGACAGCCCCTTCTTAGGCTCATAGGGAAGAGCCGCCAGATAGTCTTCTGCCTCAAAGTGAGACTTGGTCGGATTATAGAAAAGCACAGCTTCCTCAAAGTAAATATCCTCAGACGAGGTATTGCCCTCAGCATCAACAGTCTCAATAGCGCCAGGATTTTGTACCTCAAGGAGAAAGGCCACTTCTACTGCGTGATTCTTCTTGTCCCAGTTAATCTCATAGTCAAAAGGAAAATTCTTCTCCATTTCCTCATCTAATATATCTAAAAAACCGTACTTAGCCATGATTTCCTCTTTTCATTGTGATAAAATATTACTATCTACAATAGTAACACAAAAAACCAAGAAAAACACTTGCAGAAAGGAAATCTTATGCCAGAAAACCTCGCCCTGCGCATGCGGCCTACTGACATTGATCAGATTATCGGCCAGCAACATCTGGTCGGACCCGGAAAAATCATACGTCGCATGGTTGAAGCCAACCGCCTGTCCTCGATGATTCTCTACGGGCCACCCGGCATCGGAAAGACCTCTATTGCCTCGGCTATTGCCGGCACGACTAAATATGCTTTTCGGACCTTTAATGCGACGGTAGATAGCAAGAAGCGCCTGCAGGAGATCGCTGAAGAGGCTAAATTTTCCGGCGGACTGGTGCTCCTGCTAGATGAGATTCACCGCTTAGATAAAACAAAACAAGACTTCCTACTGCCGCTATTAGAAAGTGGTCTAGTCATCATGATTGGAGCGACGACAGAAAATCCTTTCTTTTCTGTCACCCCTGCCATCCGAAGCCGGGTTCAGATATTTGAGCTGGAGCCCCTCAGCAACGACGACATCCGAACGGCCATCCAGCTAGCCCTGACAGATAAGGAGCGAGGATTTGATTTCCCAGTGGAGCTAGATGATGAAGCTCTGGATTTCATTGCAATCTCTACTAACGGAGACCTGCGCTCCGCCTATAACTCGCTGGACCTAGCCGTACTCTCTACCCCAGAAGATGACAAGGGCATCCGCCATATTACACTTGATGTCATGGAAAACAGCCTGCAAAAGAGCTACATCACCATGGATAAGGATGGGGACGGCCATTACGATGTCCTCTCTGCCCTGCAGAAGTCCATCCGCGGCTCTGATGTCAATGCCAGCCTTCACTATGCAGCCCGCCTCATTGAAGCTGGAGACTTGCCTAGCCTGGCTCGCCGCTTGACCGTTATCGCTTATGAAGATATCGGCCTGGCAAATCCCGACGCCCAAGTCCACACTGTCACAGCTCTGGAGGCTGCCCAGCGGATTGGTTTTCCTGAAGCCCGGATCCTCATTGCCAATATTGTCATTGATCTGGCTCTATCGCCCAAGTCCAACTCAGCCTATCTAGCCATGGACAAGGCCCTAGCTGACTTACGAAAGAATGGAAACCTGCCTATCCCTCGCCACTTACGAGATGGCCACTATGCCGGCAGCAAGGAACTGGGCAACGCACAGGACTATCTCTACCCTCACTCCTATCCTGGCAATTGGG
>ERZ772971.1125-NODE-1125-length-15860-cov-3.752420_pt1 | contig 15860 bp, 17 predicted proteins | sample MGYA00511943_ERZ772971 | MGnify/ENA primary metagenome ERZ772971 (study PRJEB29015, sample SAMEA2737929) | human oral metagenome | biome: human oral; feature: human-associated habitat; material: dental | place: China | collected 2144 ... | reverse complement strand
CTCCTCGGTTTCAACCCTAGCAGACGATAGCTCGTATCAAAAAAGAACCACCACCGCAGACGGTAAAAGCGCGGAGGTGACCGCAAGTGCGGGCGTGGCGGTACAAGATATCGAAATAGACGTAAGGCAGCTAGCCAAAAAAGACGTTTATCAAAGCACCAAATTTGCCACCTCAAGCTCATTTATCGGCAAAAATGGGACGTTTGGCATAAAAGTCGGAGGCACGACGCATAAGATAGAAGTAAGAAGCTCTACTACGCTTGAAGAGCTAGCCGATAAGATCAACGAGGTCACAAACGGCGCCGTTTCGGCAAAAGCGATGAAAGTGGGCGGCGAAGATCCGTATCAGCTCATCTTACAGTCCAAAGAAACCGGCGCAGAAAATAAAGTAGAGATAACAAATGTCGATAGTGACGGCACGGCCCTAACCGGCGCGGACGACGTTTTGCAAAAATTAGGCTGGGATAGCGCAAATATCGCAAACAACAAAATCTCAACCGCACAAGACGCCGAGTTCGTCTACAACGGCATTACGATAAAACGAAGCGGCAACGAGGTAAAAGATCTAAATTTAGGAATGACGATAAAACTAAAAGATACTGGTAAGACGACTTTTAGCGTCAAAGAGGACACGAGCGCGATAAAAGAGAGCATGCAAAGCATGGTAACGGCGTATAATAATCTCGTAAACAACCTAAAAGTCGCTACCGATTATGATTCGGACACTAAAAAATCGGGCACTTTCCAGGGCGTAAGCGAGATAAATACGATAAAATCGACGCTAAATAAAATTTTATTCGGCAATCAGACCTACACGAAAGATAACGTAACAAAGACGGCAAATTTAGCCGACTACGGTCTAAGCCTAAACAAAGAAGGCCTGCTAGAGCTAGATAGCTCAAAACTCGGCAAAAAACTAGATGAGGATTTGCAAAGCGTCCAAAAAATATTTGCCGGCGGCACTACCTACGGCACGGCTCAAGTTCTTAGCTCAAAACCGGTAGACAGCGGCGCACTCACTATCGGTGGCGATGATCTAGTGATAAACGGCAAAAAGATAAATTTAGCCGCTACGCCTGCGTCAAATTCGGCAAAAGAAAACGCGCTAGCGCTGCTAAAAGCCATAAACGACGCCGGAATATCGGGCGTACAAGCGACGCTAACCGCAAACGAAGACGGCATAATGCTAAAAACGACAAACGGCACCGCCATAGATATAAAAGGCTCTGCCGCGGCGCTAAATGCGGTTGGCTTTAGCGAATCGACCGTGACGCCGAAAAACACGACCGTAAATGGGATATTTTCGTCAACCAAAAAGGCGATAGACGGGCTAATCAACTCAAAAAACGGCTCTTTAACCAAGTATGCCCAAAGCCTAGTAGACGAGAAAAAGTCGCTGGACTCGGAAAAAGAAAAAACGCAAAAGTCGCTCGATGCAAAATACGCCACGATGGAAGAGCGATTTTTGGCATACGACAAGATCATCAGCAAGCTAAATAGCGAATTTTCGTCGCTAAAATCGATGATCGAAGCCGAATATAATAAAAAATAAAGGTAAATTTATGCAATACAACACTGCACACGCGGCGTATTCGCAAAACGCAGTAGGCGGCATCGAGTCGCCTACTAAGCTCATCGAGATGCTTTACGAGGGCGTTTTGAGATTTATTTTTAGAGCTAGAAAAGCGATGCAAGATAACGACGTGGAGAAAAAAGTATATTTTATAAACCGCACGAACGCTATCTTTATCGAGCTTCTAAACTCGCTAGATTACAACCAAGGTAGCATCGCACACTATCTAAGCGGACTTTATACGAGGCAGATCCAACTGCTGTCGATGGCAAATATAAACAACGACGAGCAGAGCCTAAACGAGGTCGTGAGCGTAACCAAACAGCTACTTGAAGCATGGAAAGAGACGACTGGCGCGGGGCAAGCCGATGTGGCTGGATGAGCTAAAAATAGCCGTCGCTAGCAATGACGCGGAGACTATCGCGGCACTAGCGGACGAGACTCCTAGTAAATTTGACAGCCTAGAGGATGCCCTGCAAGCTCAGGAACTTCTGGGTGCAGCGATAAATTTGATACAAAAAAACAGAACCGAGCTCGGCAAAGAGCTAGAAAAACTAAAAAACGTAAAAAAATACATAGCGTCGTAAATAATTTCTCAAATTTACGGCGCTTTTATCTCAAATTCCCTTCTAAAATTTACCCAACAAAGGCAAAAAATATGACGAAAAACGCTATAAAGGACGCTTTAAAAAATAGACTCGGTGCGGATATAGCGGGCGACTTTAGAGTGCTAAAGGAGCATGAATTAGCCAAATTTAACAATGAAACGAAATTTGTTTTTGAGGGCGAGAGCGAGATAGTGCGCGAGTTTTATATCTTTGCAGATACCGGCGTAGGCGATCTTTGGCTTGTCTGTTTAGATGACGGCAAGGTTGCTTTTTACGATCATGACGCGGGTTATCTTTGCACGTCAAATTTGGTTAAATTTGATCTGGATATAGCAGGCTGGCTTGAGATCGCCGAGCTATTTGGAAAATTTGAGACCATAGACGAACCGAGCGACGAACAAAAATCTAAATTTAAGCTAGCCGTTAATGCTATGTGCCCGCAAATTTTAGAAATTTGGGATATTTAAAATCAAATAGGACGCGTCTTGCGCAGTTTCAAATTTAAACCCTATCCGCAGCCGTCAAATTTAAAACCGATTCCACCTCGTAAAATTTGACCAAATTTTACTCTGCCGCACGGTCGCCGCAAACCTCAGCTTAAATTTGCAAAACGCGCCGTTAAGATAGCGGTTTGTCGCAGTAAAAACACATAAATTTAAAAACTTGATGAAATAAAAGTAGTAAAAAAGGCATGGCGATAAGCCGAGTTCTGTCGTGAGTGATTATTTATCTACTCCAAATTTTACAATTTGGCTCTAGCGAAGGGTTTGACATAAGACTCAAAACCATCCCTTCTTGCTGCGAGTTGGGTTTATATAGCCGCCGCGCTTGCACGCCGCGCTGGTGGGCTCTTACCCCGCCGTTTCACCTTTACCGCCGAAGCGGCAGTTTGCTTTCTGTTACACTGTCCCTTGGGTCGCCCCAGCCATCCGTTAGATGGAACTCCGTCTTATTGCAGCTCGGACTTTCCTCTTTTGCATACGCAAAAGCAATCACTTGCCATACCTTGAGCGAGATTATAGCTTTTTGGGGTTTAAGGATAGCTTTTTAACGCACGCTATAATACCCTAAAGTATTTATTTGAATCATATTAAACTCGGGATATAAAATCACCTCATGATCATATTTTATTGGCTGCCCCCACGGTATATGATCCTCTTTGTGCCATATCTGTCTTTTATCATTCATTAATACGGTTAGGTTTAAATTTTCAGTCGAACCGTAAATCAAATACTCCCGACTGCCGGCATAGTGATAAAACGGTGCTGCCCACGATAATTTCAATTCATGTAAATTTTTAGTTTGCGCTACACAGTCAGACTTGGAAACAAGCTCATAGCCATCTAGCGTCATCGTTTGTTGCGTTGCAGTAAAAGGCTTATCCGCTTTTATAAAATGCGTATAACAGATACAAGTCTGCCATTTATTAAAACAAACACCATCAGGAACCTTCTTGCGATATATCAGTAGAGTTTCGCCTTCTAAACCCGTCAATGCTTTAAATTTAATCAAATCTCGATCTTTAACGTACGGAAATTTAAACAACGGCGAAATTTGAATAGCTAAATACACTATCAATAAGAAAAACAGTACAACAACTATAAAAAACGCCGCTATCTTAACAACTCTGCTTAATATTTTTAATATATACATATCCGTCTTTAATAAACTCTTTGCACGCCGCCAGTGCATAATCACCGCGCAAATTTAAACTAGGCCTTCTTTAAAAACTCCGTCTTTAGCACGATGACGCCCATTTTATCGATCTTGCCTTCGATTTCTTTGTCGTCGTCCGTGATTTTTATATTTTTCACCATGGTTCCGCGCTTTAGCGTCGCGCCAGCGCCTTTTACTTTTAGATCTTTGATCAGAGTTACGTTATCTCCCGCGTTTAGTTCGGTTCCGTTTGCGTCTTTTGGCATATTTTCTCCTTTAAATTTAGCGCTCATTTTACTAAAAAATAAGCAAAAAGCAAAATCTAAGCCGCTAAATTTAAAAAACGAGTTATTGGCGTCAAATTTGTCGCCGTCAAATAAGCTCAAATTTGACGAAACCAAGTCCGCCAAAATTCCCGTAAACGCGACGAAATCAAAGACTGCGCCAATAAAATTCGGCTTCAAATTTATTCCTCTGTGCAGTCTTTTGCTTTAGATGACCTTACTGGCCCATCTGCTGAAGTCCGGCGCAGCCGATATTATCTCCGCCGTCGCACGCCTTTTTATATAAAGCGCGCGCCTTTTCTTCGTCTTTGCGGTCATATGAGTCGTTTTGATATATCATCGCTAGGTCCCTGCAAGCTCACGGGAGCGTCTGACACGCTTGATATAGTATCTCCGCCGCAGCACCTAGGTTGCCCATATCTCTAGCCATGACGCCTATTCGTGCGCACGCGGATGCGTTATTGGCATTACAAGCTTTTAAGAAAAACTGAGCGGCAGTACCCTGATCCTGCTGGACGCCGTAACCTCTCACGTATGCCAGACCCGCCTCCTCGCAAAGCACTGCACTGCCTAGTTCGCAGCCCTTTGACGATGCTTTAAATTTCTCGCTGTGGCGGTTTTCTTGATAAAGACCAAAAGCCTTTTTGCACTGCTCGGTGCTACCCTATTGGCACTCTTTTGCGGCAGTTACCAGCTCTTCGCTATCCTTTGGTCTTTCAGGCGCTTTTAGTACCCTTCTAGGCTTTACCTCCCTGCCTAGTCGTTGCCGCCCTCGTAGCAAGCAGATTTAAAAAGCGCCGTCGCGCTTGCGTAATCGCCTTGCGCCTTAGCTTTTAACGCTTCGCCGTAGTCAGCAGACGGATTTGCCTGAGCAAAAGCAACCAAAATGCCGATCGTCGCAGCACTCAAAAGTAGCTTTTTCATAGCGCCTCCTTTAAATAGATTTATAATGAAACTATAGTACGAAAGGATATGGGAGTGTTAAAATTGGCAGTTTTTATTTTAAATTTTATGGTGAAATTTGTGGCTAAATTTGGACTAAATTTAGCCACAAAACAAGGCTTTAAAATTTTAAAATTTAAGGCAAAAGGAATCAGATTTGACCCTTTTGCCTTAAATTTAAACAAGCTTTTTGATGACGTCTAGCACGAGATTGCACTTTGGCACGACGGAGCTAGCGTCCATATACTCATTTTTGGTGTGCATATTTCCGCCCGTAGGCCCTAGTCCGTCAATCGTCGGGCAGCCAGCCGAGGCCGTTATATTGCCGTCGCTTAGACCGCCGGCGTCCACCCAGCTCACCTTTGCGCCCGTTTCTTTGGCGACCTCGTCAAAGACCGCTTTGATCCTCGGCAAATTTTGCTCGTCTATCATCGGCGCTTCTTCGTTGATTAGCGTCTTTTTGTGAGTTACGCCGTTTATAAACGGTTTGCTTAGGATTTCATCCAACTTTTTGTTAAAAAACTCGACCGAGGAGGCAAATTTATACCTCATCTCGCAGGTCACGCTGGCAAACTCGGGCACTACGTTGTGCGCGGTGCCGCCGTTTGTGATGATGGAGTTAAAGGTATGTCCCGCCGCAAAATCAGTCAGCTTTGATAGCTCGACTACAAAATTTGCCGCCTCGACGAGCGCCGAGCGACCGAGCTCGGGATGATTGCCCGCATGCGCGCCCACGCCGTGAAAATCTATCACGTAGGTCATTACGCCTTTTCTAGTCGCCACCATCGAGCCGTCCTCGCGAGCAGGCTCCATCACGAGGCAAAATTTGGACTTTCTCGCGTATTCGCGGATCTTTTCTTTGGTGAAATTTGACCCCGTCTCCTCGTGCGAGTTTAGAAACAAAGCGACGTTGATTTTACTAAGATCAAGCTCCTTGATGACGTAGAGCGATAGTAGCGCGCCGCCCTTATCGTCGATGACGCCTAGCGCATTTACCCTGCCCTCGTTCTGAGTAAAAGGGGTGTTTTGCACCGAACCAACGGGAAAAACCGTATCCATATGCGCAACGAAAAGCACGTCGAATTTCGCAGCGTTCGGATTATTTGAGATAAGTAGGCAGTCAGCGACCTTATCGGTGCCAAGCACGACCTTTTCGTGCTTTAGGCCGAGCTTATCAGCTTTATTTATAAACCACTTTGCGACGCTATTTACACCCTCTATGCTAGACGTCGGACTCTCGATATCGGTTAGCTCCTTTAGCTCGGCTAGATATTGTTTCAGCTCCTCTTGTTTCATGGACTATCCTTTTATACGATGAGACTCATTACAAACATAGCCAGATAGGCGTTTAGGATACATATGCCAAACAGCACCAAGTAGTGCTTGCCCGGGATGCCCAGCACGCCTAGCACGCGACCCATATACTGCACCGTAGAGCCTACTAGCGCCATGCCTGGGATCAGTACTGCGATATCGGGAGCCGTTAGAGTGCCGCCCTGAACCAGCGCCACTAGCACGCCAGCAGACCCTCCCCAGCTAAGAAACGCCGCCATGATAACCGCTATCGACTCGCCCGGAAGCCCAAGCGGCAGCATAACAAAGCCAAGATACTTGCCTATGATATCAAGTGCGCCAGAGACCTTTAGGATGTGTATGATAACAAAAGCCATAAGGACGTTTGGGATAGTGTTGTGAACGGCGATATCCCAGCCCTTTCTAGCGCCTTCTACGAAAACGTCGGTTAATAATTTATTATTAGCTTGCTCGCTCATACTTCAGTCTCCCCGTCTTTTACGAATTTTTTGACGTAAAGTCTCATCAAATTTGCCCCAAATACCTTAAACACCAAAATAATTCCCAAGCCCGCCGCGATAGATATAGGCGCTAGGGCTCCATTTTTGTCCGCAACCAAAAGTAACGGAGCGAAAGATGCTAGGAAATTTGTGATCATCGCGCCCGCGCTAAACTGAAATGCGGCAAATATCAAAAGCTCTTTGTGCGTGATCTTGCCGTCTTGGCGTAAAAATTTAGCCGTAGAGCTACCTGCGTCGGTGCTTTGTGTACTAGCTATGAGCGAGATCGAGCAACATCCTGGGATACCGATGAGAGGCTTTAGCACGGGAGTTAGCCAGCGCGAAGCCGCGTAAAGCGCGTAATATCTCTCAAATATCGCTACAAACCCAAGGGCTAGCATGATCGCAGGAACCAAGCTAAGCGCAAATATAAAACCACCCTTTGCGCTTGTGCCGCCTGCGGTCTTAAACCACTCCGGAAACTGTCCGGTTAGCTTGCCGAAATCAAAAATGCCGCCTGCGACATCCTTTAAGAAACCGCCGAAAAAGACGATAGCTAGGATCAAGGCAACGGTGCCGATCGCTAGCTTTTTGCCGTCGTTTGCCTCTTGCATAAAGCCTCCTTAAAAATAAAGTAAATACATAGGTAATATACAGTCGCGAAGCTTAGGAATGAGTAAAAAGCAGATTAAGATAATGAATAATATTTAGTTCTTTTAGTTAATGTTACTTTTAGATACTTTGATTTAAAAACAATCAAATTTAATAAAAATAATCATAAATTTGCAGCTTTAGCAATACGAACCCAAGGCTTGAAGCGATTTGTTTAAAACAGCGATAGTGTTAAAATTTGACGACGATAAAGCAAGCGGCTTAACTAGTAAATTTAAAGTAGAAATTTGCAAATTTAGCGCAATATAACGCCAAATTTTAACATAGAAAGTCAAGGCAAATATCGCGAGATGATTTATGTTTTCTACATCGCTAGGCTCGTAGCCAAATGGAATAAGTAAATTTCGTCCCAAGCTAAGGCATATAGCCTATCGCAGGGCGAAATTTACGTTCTGCTTGCAGTTTGCGAGCAAAGCGGAGCAAAAATCATTTAAAAGAGCGAGAGACGAACCGCTTTATTTCAGATTATTCAAAGATATTTTTGTGCAAGATTTCCTCCAGCACCACCGTCGCGTAGCTTCCTTTTTGCAGCGTGAAATTTATCGTAAAATGAGCCTTTTCCTCGTTGTATTTGTAACCGGCATCCTCTAGATAACACCACGCAAAGCGCCTTGAACCCGTCATTTTGGCTTTAAATTCATTCGCCTGCGCGAAAATTTGATCCTCTACTGCCTTCGCTGCGCCCTGCGCCCCATACGCCTTAGCGCCTGCTATCAGCCCGCAGCTGGTGATATCTCTCGCGTCAAAGCGCGCGCCCTCCGCGTCCAAATCCTCGCACAAAAAGCACTTGCCGTGCGGATAGTGCCCCAAAACTTCGCCCTCAATAAGCTTAAAAAATCTCTTTTGCGATTTTAAATTTTTCAAATTTTCGCCGCCCAGATACGGGTAAATTTGAGCTAGCTCGCCTAGACTAAAATCCTGTGCAAATCTCGAAATCTCAACGCGTTTGCTAAGCCAGCGGTTAAAAAGATCGCTTTGAAAAGCCGAGATCAAAAAGTCGTTTAGCTTTGGATTTTTGCTCTTTTTGCCGTTTACGGTGCCAGATTTTAGCAGCTCCAGCCCACTTTGCGCATTGTCGCCGTATTTGCCAAAGCGCTGATAGCCAAAGTAGTTAGCATATCCTGCCTCATCTATGTTTCGCACAGCTTGCTCGAGTTTAGCAGCTTCGCTAGGCATCACTTTTTTTAGGCGGATAAAAAAACTATTGCCTTTTAGGTGCCCGATGCGAAGCTTATTGTCGTGCGCGGCGAGGCTTAAAATTTTCATCTTTTCGTGGCTAAAATTTGCAAGTGCGGCCTCAAATTTACGCGGCATCGAGATAAACTGCGTCGTCATGCCCTGCTTGTCTTTTAGTCCCGCGTAGCCGAAATCTCGCATCTTTACGCCGCTAACCTCGCTTAGAACGTGCAAGGCTTCTTGCGTCGTCATATCTTTTTTGCAAATTTCAACGATGAGGTGCTCGCCCTGCCCGCTAAATGCGTAAAGCGGGATCTCGCGCACCACGAAATCGTCCGAGTTTTTACTAAAATACGCGTTGATGGGCGCGTGAGTGAGCGCGTAAAGAGGCTTAAAAATGGTGGTTTCTTGCATTGCTTTTAAATTTTCCTTTCGTGATTTTGGCAAAGATCGTGATTTTCGTGCGGGTTTTGCGAGCGAGGCTTAAGATTTTGGCGCGGTTTTTCGGACTAAACGTAAATAAAATCTCGTATTCCTCGCCGCTATTTAGCTCCTGTTTGCTTAGCCGCTTGCTAAATTTTACCCCGCAGCGACTCTGCGCGCAAAGCTTGGCTAGATCAGTGCAAAGCCCGTCTGAGACGTCCATGGCGGCGTTTATCTTATCTGCCGCGGCGTAGAAAAATTTATCTTTTAAAATAGGCCTTTTAAAGCGCGAATTTGACGCGACCCGCCCGCCGTTTAGAAGCGTCCTAAGCCCCTTTAGGCTCTGACCTAGCTCGCCCGTAAAAGCGACTAGATCGCCATTTTTCGCGCCGCTTCGCAAAACCGCCTTGCCTCGGAGGCGCGAGATAATCGTGATGCTAAGTAAAATTTTATCGCTACCGATCGTGTCGCCGCCGATGATAGTTATGTCGTATTCATTGCAAACGTCCGCAAATCCTTTACGCAAAGCCGATATCTGCGCCGCGCTTGTTTTTTTTGGTAGCCCAAGCCCCAAAAGCACAAATTTAGGCTCGGCGTTCATCGCGACGACGTCGGAGAGATTTATCAGCATGGCCTTGCGCGCGATCTCCTCCATACTAAGCCAGCCTGCTAGGAAGTGCGCCCCCTCGCAAAAAAGGTCCTTACTATACACCCACTCTCCGCGCTCATGCGATACGACGGCGCCGTCGTCGCCGATGAAGGAGTTGCTAAATTTATCGATTATTAGGCGTTCTTTATCCATTTTGCGATTTTATAAAATTCGGGCTAAAAAGGCGCTTGAAAAACGAATTTATTTAAGCGGCTCGGCAAATTTAGCCACTTTTAAATTTACCGAGTTTAAAATCTATCCGAAAATCTCAAATTTACTAAACAGCTCGGGCTCGTCTTTTACTATGCCGCGCTTAACGAGATCAGCCACGACTTCGCGGTCGCAGTCGGTTTGCAGCGGCCAGCCGCGAGTATAGCCCTCGGCCTCGCCTTTTGCGGTGGCGTCGATACAGACCGCGCCCTCACGCACGTAGATATCACGCAATGCGTCAATGTTGTTCGTCACGCGCCAAAGCAGCATATATGGATTTTCCAGGCGGTTTTTGGGACCGACGAAAACAAGTAGTTTAAAGTGCTCTTTAAATTTCAAAAGCTCATCAAAAACCTCTTTTACGAGGCGGTTTTTGTCAAATTTGACGACGCAAATCGGCGTTTTGGTATTTGTTTTAAACTGCACGAGCTGCGTTAAATTCGGCTCTACTTTTTTAAATTTAGCCAGCAGCGCGGCGTCATCCAAAAGCACGGGCGCAGGTGTAGAAAAGTCCTGCGTAGCGTCGATTCCAAGCTTACCGCCGAAGCACGAGTTCGGGCTCGCGTGATCGAGCTGATCGCACACGCCCTCGCTGATTAGCAGGCTTTTGTCGCCAAATCGGTTTAAAATATACTCCGCAAGCGCGTCATAATCGCTCAAATTTGGCGCATCCTCGCCGACGAAAACCGCGTGTTTGACAAAGCTCATCTGCCCTACGCCCCAAAATGCATGCATCGCCTGTTTTGCGTGCGCGGGATAAAGGGCGTTGATTTTAGCTAAGATCAGGTTGTGAAAGACGCCGTTTTCAGGCATATTGTAGTCCAGCAGCTCCGGCACCGTCGTGCGCAAAAGCGGCAGGAAAATGCGCTCGGTCGCCCAGCCCATGTACTTATCCTCAAGCGGCGGTTTGCCAACCACGGTCGCGTGAAACAGGGGCTCACGCTTGCTCGTGATCGCCGTAACCTCCATCACCGGAAATGGCTCCACCGGCGTATAAAAGCCCGTATGATCGCCAAACGGCCCCTCAAGCTCAAATTTATCCGTATCCACAAAGCCCTCGATCACGTAGTCTGCGTCGTGCGGGATGTGAATTTCATTCGTCAGCGACTTTACGAGTTTGGCCGGCTCTTTGCGGATAAAGCCGTAAAGAAGCAGCTCAAACACGCCCTTTGGTAGCGGCGCCTGACCGCACCAGATATATAGCGGATCGCCGCCGATAGCTACCGAAACTGGCATTTTTTTGCCCGCGCGCTTGTATTCGTTAAAGAAATTTGCGCCGTCTTTGTGGATCTGCCAGTGCATGCCGAGGCGATTTTTATCGTAAATTTGCAGTCGGTACATGCCGTCATTTTGCAGTTCGCCGCCCGGGCTCTGCGTATAAACCTGCCCCATCGTGATAAAGGCGCCGCCGTCAAGCGGCCACGTCTTTAGTGCTGGAAGGCTCAAAAGATCAACATCCTCGCCCGTAAATTTGACCTGCTGGCACTCGCCCTCGCCTTTTAATCTTTTTGTAAAAATTTTTCTCATTTCAAACAAATACGCGGCAAAATTTAGCTTTTCGCCAAAGCTTTTAGGTTTTTTAGGCTTTAAAAGCTTTTCGATCTCGCTTGCGATCTCGTCGGGATCGCGTCCGAAAATAAGCTCTAAAGCACGCTTTGAGCCGTAGATGTTTGTTAGCACTGGAGCAAATTTGCGTCCCGTTTTTTTGCAGATAGGGTTTGTAAAAAGCAGCGCCTGCGAGTTTTCGCGCTTGACCTCAATGTAGCTCGCGTGCGCGATCTCCAGATCGATATCCGCGGGCTCATCTATGACGCGCAGCAGGCCGTTATCTTTTAGAAGCTTGATATAGTCCATATTTTTCCTTAATAATTTATATCCAAACGAGCCGTTTTTGAAGCTAAAATTTTGGCCGCGTTTGAGTCAAATTCGCAAACATTTTGAGCCAAAAACACAACTTTAACTGCCGAAAAATTAGTAAAATCGTAAAAATATCGGTTTTGGCGGATATGCTAATTTAACGCCGACTTAGCAAAAATTAGATCTCTTACAACCTCTAACCAAAAGCGCATGGCGCTAAATTTGCAGCGTTAAGGCAAGCAAAAAGTGAAAACCGGCTAGGGTTGCCTCCATCGGTCTAAGTCGTCTTAAAAAGGTACCATTTTGAGTTTGGAGAGAGCCGTTCTAGCATTATAAACTCGCTCGGACTCATCTGCGGCAGATCGGGTTCATTTTCCACGCGCATAAAACCCACTACGTTATCCGTTACGCCGCCGATAATAAGCTCAAAAACTCCGCCGTCGTACGCCGCATGAGATAGATGTAATCGCTTTACGGCTTCGTTTGCCGCCGCTTCGTCCTTTTGATATAGCGCAAACAGCTCTTCAAATTTCGCCTCGTTTTCGCGTCCGAATTTTAGCAATGCATTATCGTTTGCTAAAATCAGCCTTAAATTTTCTATATCCCCGCCCATTGCTCTAAGTTGCGCCTTTTCCGCCTCGCTCGTAGTCTCATAGCCCCTTATCATCGCCTCTATGATACCAGTTTGAGCGAGAGATCTAAGCGCATAAATACCGTCTTCTTTAGCAAAAATGTATAGATCAAGGGATGTGCCGTTTTTAGAAACGAGCCAAACGCTAAATATCCCGCTAAATTCGCCACTCCGGCCGAGTTTGGCGACTTTGATTTCGTCAAATTTGTCGGGCGAGTAAAAATTATTTTTTAAGCGATCTCGCATCTCGCCTTTAAAATAGGCGTTTTTATCGAAATTTTTATCGGTAAAGAGCGAATAAATAAGTTCTAAATCTACCTGCGCAAAAAGCGCGGACGTCAAGAACGCTAAAATAAGCGCTTTTCTCATATATTCGCCATCTCCTCGGCGCGTTTTAGCAGCTCTTTTGCGCCCCTGCTAATAAATATCCGTCCAAGATCGGCGCCCACGCTCTTCCACTCGCTTTTTTGCGCGACGATATTTTCGCGTATACTCTCGCTACCGTCCGGTAGTCCCACGACCGCGCGTATCTCGATCTTGTCGCCGTTTAAATTTGCATTTACGCCGATAGGCACCTGGCAGCCGCCCTCTAGCATCGCGACGAAATCGCGCTCCACGGTCGTTTCGATGACGGCTTTTTCGTCTTTTAAAAACTCTATCAAATTTAAAATTTCAGCATCCTCTCTAGCCTCGATACCTAGCGCCCCCTGCCCCATCGCAGGCACCATCTGATCTAGCTCAAACGGCACGATATGCGCGACTTCGGAGCGTAAATTTAAGCGGTTCACGCCCGCCATCGCTAGGATAATGGCGTCAAATTCGCCCTCTTTTAGCTTGCGCAAACGAGTTTGGACGTTGCCTCGCAGCGAGATTATCTCAAGATCCGGACGCATCGCTAAAAGCTGCATTTTGCGGCGCAGGCTCGTCGTGCCCACGCATGCGCCCCCTGGCAGATCCTCAAATTTAGCGTATTTTTCGCTTAGCATCGCGTCTCTAACATCCTCGCGCGAGCAGATCGCGGCCAGCACCAGCCCCTCCGGAAATACGACGGGCACGTCTTTTAGGCTATGCACGGCGATGTGCGTTTCGCCGCTTAGCATGCTATCTTCCAGCTCTTTTGTAAATAGCCCCTTGCCTCCGATCTTTGCTAGCGGAGTGTCTAGGATCACGTCGCCTTTGGTTTTCATACCCGTTAGCTCGACCGCGATTTTCGGATGGCGGGCTAAAATTTTATCCCTGATATGCTCGCTTTGCCACATCGCCAGCACGCTTTTTCTCGTTGCGATTTTTAGTTTTTCCATATTTGCCTCTTTTCTTCTACGACTTCGACGTCGATGATCTCGCCGTCGTCGTGCGGTTTGCTCTGCCCGCTTTCAAATTTTTCGTAATAATATTCGCTCCCGCTCTTGCGTTCGCCGCCGTTTTTTAAATTTGCAAAAAATGCGACCGCTACGATCGCCGCGCCCAAAACGTCGGTGATAAGCCCCGGGATAAACATAAAAAAGCCCCCGATCGCCATACCTACGCTACTAAAGACGTCTGCGGGCTTAAAAAACGCGATGTTGCTCGTGAGCTGAAAAAATCCGACGCGAAACATAAAAAATAGCCCCAAAACGGCCGATGCGATGACCTCTAGGACTAAATTTAAAAATCCGTACGCGTGGATAAAAAAATACGCCGCTACGATCTCCAAAATGACGTAGGGCGTAAAAAAATGCTTTATCATAGGCTCTTTAGTCGCGCTAAAATTTCGCTCGCTTTGACGGTTTCTTTAGTTAGCCCGTCGCGCGTGACGAGTTCGACCGTGCCTTCTGCTAGCCCCTTGCCCACGATCACGGCATAAGGAAATCCCATCAGCTCAAATTCGCTCATTTTTACGCCAAAGCGCTCGTTTCTATCGTCAAGTAGCACCGAAACGCCAGCCGCGCGCAAGCTCTCGTAAAGCCCCTGCGCAAATTTAACGCCCTCTTCGTCTTTTAAATTTGAGACGATGATTTCAAATTTAAACGGAGCTAGGGTTTCGTTCCAGATTATGCCTTTTTCGTCGTGGCTAGCCTCGACGGCGACGGCGACCAGACGGCTAACGCCTATGCCGTAGCAGCCCATGATAAACGGTTTTGCTTTGCCGTTTTCGTCCAAAAACGTCGCACCCATCGGCTCAGAGTACTTAGTGCCTAGCTTAAATATATGTCCAACCTCGATACCTTTACTAACGCTTAAATTTCCGCCGCAACAAGGGCACTTATCGCCCGCTTTGACCGCGGTTAGGTCTTTGAAACGCTCAGCGTTAAAGCTGCTCACGCTAACGCCGACGAAGTGATAATCCCGCTCGTTTGCGCCGCAGATCATCTGCGATTCGCCTTCAAGCTCTTTATCGATGTAAAACTCCACGCCCTTTAGCCCGACCGGCCCGCAAAATCCGCCCACAAGCCCAGCTGCCGCGATCTCGGCTTCAGTCGCGTCCGCTAGCTCGAGCGCCGCGCACGCGTTTTGGGCTTTGACCTCTTGTAGTTCATCCTCGCCGCGCACGAAAAATACTACGATTTTCTCGCTCTTTTCGCCTTTGGCGTCAATAAAAATCGCCTTTTTTATCACCGCTTTTATACAGTAAAACTCATCGACTCTAAAAAACTCCGCCACGTCTTTGATGGTTTTGGCACTAGGCGTTAAAAATTTAGCCGCATCGGCCTCTGGTCTTTCGGCCTGTGTCGTTCGTTTTGCGCGGGTTGCGGCCTCTATGTTTGCGGCGTAGTCGCAGTTTTCGCAGACGATGATATCGTCTTCGCCGCTATTTGCTAGCACCATAAACTCTTTGCTTCCGCTGCCGCCTATCGCGCCGCTATCGGCTCTAACCGCGCGGAAATTTAACCCGAGGCGAGTAAAAATTTTGCTATAAGTTTTTTCCATCAGGTCAAATTCGCGGTCCAGATCCTCGGCGTTTGCGTGGAAGCTATATCCGTCCTTCATCAAAAACTCGCGCCCTCTAAGCAGCCCGAATCTCGGCCTTGCCTCATCTCTAAATTTGGTATTTATCTGATACAAATTTAGCGGCAGTTGCTTATAGGACGTTACCTTGCCTCGCACGAGCGCGACGACGCTCTCTTCGTTGGTCGGGCTTAGGACAAAGTCGTTTTCTTTGCGGTCCTTAAAGCGCAAAAGCTCCTTGCCGTAGACATCAAAACGTCCGCTCTCGCGCCAAAGATCGGCGGAGGTAACGAAGCTCATCGAGATCTCCTGCGCGCCCGCCTCGTCAAGCTCCTCTTTGACGATATTTTTTATATTTTCAAGCACACGTTTGCCAAGCGGTAAAAAGTTGTAAAGTCCGCTACCGACCTGCTCGGCGTAGCCCGCTCGGAGCAAAAATTTATGACTTGCCAGACTCGCGT
>ERZ772971.1124-NODE-1124-length-15871-cov-4.034269_pt1 | contig 15871 bp, 15 predicted proteins | sample MGYA00511943_ERZ772971 | MGnify/ENA primary metagenome ERZ772971 (study PRJEB29015, sample SAMEA2737929) | human oral metagenome | biome: human oral; feature: human-associated habitat; material: dental | place: China | collected 2144 ... | reverse complement strand
CGTAGATTTTTACCATTTGAGATAGCACGCCTTCGCCCTCTTCGTTGATGCACAGGTCATCGGCCAGCACTACGCCAAACGGCTCGTCTCGCACGAGGATTTTGCCTGTGTGGATGGCGTTTCCTAGGCCTCTCATGCTCTCTTGACGCGTGAATGAAAACGTGCAGCGCGCCATTAGCTCTCTGATTTCGGTTAGCAGGTGTTCTTTGTTCGTGCCAGAGATTTGATGCTCTAGCTCGTAGCTGATATCAAAATAATCCTCCAGCGCGCGTTTGCCGCGACCGGTGATGAACGCCATGTTTTTCATGCCGGCCTCGAGCGCCTCGTCCACGCCGTAGTGAATGAGCGGCTTTGTCAGGATCGGCAGCATCTCTTTTGGTAGCGATTTGGTCGCAGGCAAAAATCTCGTGCCGTAGCCCGCAGCCGGAAATAAACAAGTTTGTATCATAATTTTCCTTTTGATTTTTTAGGAGATTATAGCGAGTTTTGGCTTATTTGGAGTATTAGGGGCGGTTTTGGGCGGTCAAATTTGACTAAATTTAAATTTTGCCGACCGAGACCCTAGTCTTGAAAATGTGAAATTTAACTCCATCAAATTTAAAAACAAAATTTTGCTCTTTCAAAATACGGGTCTCGGTGAGTAAAATTTAAAGTAAAGCCAAAAATAGGGCGCAAATTTATGAGTTTAAAATGCGCCGAATTTAACTAGTAAATTTGACCGCCAAGCGGCGGCAAATTTATATCCCTTTAAACGCTACTTTAGCGTTTTCTAGGTCGTTTGCGTCTGGGTGAGTTGCGGCTCTTGCCCATCTGGCTTCGCGCTCCGGAGTCACGGCGTAGCGCGGGTCGTTGGGTGCTGCTTCGCCCATTTTGCGTAGTTGCTCGATGACTTTTGGATCGATCGCGCCCTGGCAGTAAAACTCGCGTAAAATTTCATTTTCGCCCTCGCGTAGCACGACTTTTGCCTTTTCTAGGCAGTTCATCGCGTGCTCGTGCTCGGGATCCATGCCCAGCGTCATAAACAGGCCGACTTTTTTGCCCTTTATCTCGCGTAAAAAGCGTTTAAATTTAGGCTCGGCATCGCCCTTATCGACGTAAAATCCAAGCGCGATAAAGTCGTAGCCGTCCAAATTTAGGTGCAGATTCTCGCTAAATTTGACCGCTTCGCAGCCAAGCTCGTTTGCGATGGCAAGACCGACTTTCTCGGTATTTCCCGTCGCGCTCGTGTAGATAACTATTTTTTTCATTCAAAGTCCTTTTGTGAGATATTTGCTACTTCGGTGCCGATCGACATACCCCAAAATACGCCGTCCGTCGTGTAGTTTAAAAAGCCGTTTTCTATGTGCATATAGCCTTTGCTTTCGCATTTTTTGAAAAACTCCATTAGCGCGCTAAAGGTCTCATCGCTAACTAGGCTTTTAACCTGCGCGAGGTCGATTTTTGGGTACATAAAGAGGCTTTTTAGCCGTCCCTCGGCGCGCTGTTTATCGTCTACTTTGTTTATCATGCGCATTTTTTCTTTTGCGTTATAGATGTCGTAGTAGCCTAGCTTTCCGCCAGAGCCCCTACCTAACGGCAGGATATCGGCGCCCTCGTGGCTTAGGCGGATATACTGATAGCGGTCGCGGCCGATGCGGTTAAATTTAGTATGCTCTAGCACCTCGTAGTTGCCAGTGCCTAGCAGCTTTTCAAAGAAAGCGTTGTGCAGCTCGTGCTCGTAATTTACGTCGTAATAATCCTGCGACACGGTCTTTGCGAGTTCTGATTTTTCAAAAAGCTGAAGCGAATAAAAGCTCGTGCTGTCGATGTTTAGCTCATCGACTAGGCGGGCGTCTTCTAGCACCTCGTCTATCGTTTGCTCGGGGTAGTTAAATATAATATCCGTGCAAACCATGCCGCTAAAATTTTGCCTGATCATTTTTAGATGCTCTATCGCGCCTTTTTTGTCGTGGACGCGGTTTAGCAGCTTGCGGCCTTTGTCCGAAAATGTCTGCACGCCGATGCTAAAGCGGTTTACGCCTAGGCTTTCTAGTAGGCGCACTTTGCTCAAATTTAGATTATGCAGCGTGGTTTCTAGACTAAATTCGCAGTCGTCCGAGATATTAAAATTTGAGCGCAGAGCCGTGATAACCGGTTCTAGGTGCTTTTCTTTTAGTATCGTAGGAGTTCCGCCGCCAAAATAGACGCTGCGGATATCTTTAGCTTGCAGATACGGAAATTTACCGTATTTTTCGATCTCGCCCAGCAGATACTGCGTGTAGCTATCTAGCTCGTCTTCTAGCTTCGTGCGGTTCATCGAGCAAAACGAGCAGATATTATCGCAAAAAGGCACGTGGATGTAGATCACGCCGTCCTTTTGCGCGGGCAGCTCCTCGGTTAAAAATTTCTCGACCTCGGCGTTAGTCGCCATCTTTATCTTTTTAGGACGCGTCGGTCCGGCGTGCCCTTTTTGCCTGGTTTCAAACATCTATTCCTCCGTTTTGAACTCGTAAGGTTTGGTAATTATACAATTCGAAATATTTTTTAACGCTTTAATTTCTAACTCCTTTGTTATTTTCACCGCTTCGTCGTTAAAAATTTTATTTTTCCCGCGAACGGCTATTATCTTTATCTCTCCGTCAAATTTAAAATCAACCTCGACCTTAAATGTCCCGCTTAGCCGCAGCATGAGCGCTTTTTTGGGGTATTTGGCCTCGGGCTCGCGCGCCACGGTAAAGCCCACGCCCTCTTTGCACGCGTTTTGATCTTTTGCTTCGCCGCTATCTTGCGCGGCAGGCTGCTTTGCGGGGGCTAAATTTGAGCTAGGCAGCGAGCTTTGCTCGGCGGGTAAAATTTGACTCGGTGCTGGTGCTGGTTCAAATTTAGACTCCTCTTTTACCGTTTGCGCCTGCTTTGGCGAGATTTGCTTTTTTATTTTTGGCTTTGGGGGTTGCTTTTTCTCCTCCTTTGGCTTTTTGGGTTCCGGCTCTACCGGCTTTGGTTCTAAAATTTCGGGCTTGAGCTCGGGCTCGGGCTCAAATTTGACCGGCTCGGGCTGCGTTTCTTGCGGCCATTCCATAGGTTTTTCTAGCGGCTCCGCGCTTTGAGGCGGCACATACTCTCTAGTCTCTTTGCTGGGCTCTTCTTGGGTCAAATTTAGCTTTATCTTTATCGTTTCTTGCGGTTTTGCGCTCTCTATCTGGCGCGAGTTTAACGGCAAAAAAAGCAGAGCTAAATTTAAAACGAGCGAGACTAGAAAATAGCGCATTATTTGCTTAGCATCTCGTAAAATTTATCTACGGCTTCGCCTATGCGAGGCGTTCCTCTAAGTAGCATCGAGGAGGGTACGGTGAGCACTTTGCCGTTTTTTGCGGCGTTCGTTTTTTTAAGCACCGGATTTTGTTTTAGGAAATTTTCGCCATCCCCGCCCATGCCGCCGATAACGACGATGAAGTCCGGATTTTGCGATAAGATAAACTCGGTCGAGACGATCGGAGTAGAGCCTTCTACGTTATCGGCGATGTTTTTTAGTCCTAGTTTGTTAAAGATATCGCCCGGCAGCGTCTTTGAGCTAAAGCCCGTAAGCGGCGTCGATGAAAATACCGCGAGTATTTTTTTGCCCTTTACCTCGCTGTTTGCAAAAGAGTCGATTTTGGATTTTATCTCGTTTACGACTTCGCTCGCTTTTTGCTCTTTGCCCGTTACTTTGCCGATTTCTTCGATATTTTTGTAGATATCGCCGACGCTATCGGCTTTTAGCGTGAGGGTTTTTAGATTAAATTTAGCAAGGCTCTCGTTTACGTTTGCCGAGTGAAAGCTGGTGATAACAAGATCAGGCTTTAGCTCGACGATCTGCTCGATATTTGGCTTTGTGTACGTGCCTACGCTTTTTAGCTTTACGGTTTGATCCTCGGGCCAAATTTTAGAAAACTGAAGCGTAGCGATGGCCGCTAGCTGATCCTGCGCGCCTAGCATATAGACTATCTCTACGACCGAAGGGTCTAGCACGACTAGCTTTTTGGGCGCGTTTGCGGTTAAATTCGTCAAAAGACAACTGATGGCGAGTAAAAATGCCGCGACTTTTTTCATAGAAAATCCTTTCAAATTTTGATTTATACATTTATCGCTTTACGGGCACTACGAATGGCATGCCGTCGTGTTCTAAAATCTCGCAGTTTAGCCCGTAAATTTCATATAAAATTTCTTTCATATAAAGCTTCTTTGCCGTGCCTGTGTAGCGTATCTCGCCGTCTTTTAGCATCACGAGTTCGTCGCAAAACATAGCGGCTAAATTTAGATCGTGCAGCACGGCTACGGAGAGTAAATTTAGCTCTCTAGTCAAATCCTCGCAGATCTTTAACATCTGAACCCCGTAGTTTAGATCTAGCGCGCTCGTAGGCTCGTCAAGAAGCAAAATCTTTGGCTCGCTAACTAGCGCTCTAGCTAGCAGCACCCGCTGAAATTCGCCGCCGCTTAGGGAGTGGGCGCTGCGTTTAGCAAACCGCTCTACGTCAAGCAGGCGCATGATCTCGTAGGTTTTGGCTACGTCGTTTGCGTCATATCCGCTAAACTGGCTTTTTAGATGGCAAAAGCGCCCCGTTAGCACGATATCCTCGACCGTTAGAGGCATACTTAAAACCGTTTTTTGCGGCACGAAGCCTAAAATTTTAGCTAGCTCTTTTAGCGAATAATCCTCCAGCTTTTTGTTTTCTAGCGTGATCACGCCGCTATTTGGCGATAAAATTCTTAGGATATTTTTTAAAAGAGTAGATTTGCCGCAGCCGTTTGGGCCCAAAATGCCTACGAAACGACCGTTTTCAAGGCTTAAATTTACATTTTTTAGTATCTCTTTTTTGCCGTAGCTAAAGCATAGTTTTTCTACTTTCACCTTATATGCTCCTGCTTGAGCGGATAGCTAAAAATAGAAAAAACGGAGCGCCGAAAAACGCCGTAACTACGCCGATAGGCACCTCGGTCGGGCTTAGGACGCTTTTGCCTATCGTGTCGCAAGCTAGCAGGAAAAACCCGCCCGCAAAGGCGCTAATAGGTATCAAAACGATGTTGCTCGAGGTCCTTAGTATCATGCGCAGGGTATGCGGGATGATAAGCCCCACAAAGCCTATCATGCCCGTAAACGCGACCGAAAACGCCACGGCTAAGGATGAAACGATAAGTAGGCGTTTTTTCATCTTTTCTACGTCCACGCCTAGGCTTTGAGCCTCCTCGTCGCCGCTTAGGATGACGTTTAGCTCAAAACGTTTAAAGTAAAAATACGCCATAGATAGCACGAGAGGAACGCTGATGTAGGCGATCTTTTCCCAGTTTGCCGAGCCCACGTAGCCCATCATCCACGCTACTATCTTAAAACTATCCTCGCCGATGAGGTAGGTCGCAAAGCTCGTAAACGCACCCAAAAACGACGAAAACGCGATACCGATGATAAGAAGCGTGGCGATGGATTTGCCTTTTTTGGAGAGTTTAAAGATCAGCACCGAAAGTATCGCCGCGCTAAAAAATGCAAACACGCCGTAGTAAAAATCGGGAAGCTTTAAAAGATAAGCCGCCACGGCGCCAAAGGTCGCGGCGGAGGCGATACCGATGATGTAGGGATCGGCTAGCGGGTTTAAAAATACGCTTTGTACGACGACGCCAGAGCTTGCTAAAAGCATACCGATTAAAAAGGCCATTATGACGCGCGGCAAGCGGATTTCTAGCAGGATGGTTTCCTTTATCTCGTCTATCTCGCCGCCGCTTGCAAATTTGATTATATCTTGCCACGAGATATCGGCCCCGCCAAGACTAAGCGAAAATATAAAAAGCAGCGCCGTAAGCGCCGCCAAAACTGCCGTAACTCCGTTTTTAGTAGGCATACTTAAACTCTACGTAGTAGTTTCTTTCGTCGGCGGGCTCGTATATGTCCTCTAGCACGCTTTGATAGGAGTTGTATTTTTTGTTGAATAAATTTTTAACTCCCGCAGAGACTGAAAATCCGCCTTTAAATTTATACTTCGCCCCAAGATCTACTAGCGTTCTAGACACGGTTTGCGTCTCGTAGCCGGATATGTCCGTCACGCCCGAGTAGATCGCTCTTTTTAGCTTTGATAGGTATTTGACGTCAAGGAGTAAATTTAAATCCTTGATCGGCTCGTAGTCGATGCTAGCGACAAATTTGCTCTTTTGTACGGTCGGCACCTCCATGCCCTTGTTGCTACCTTTTTTAAATTCGGCTTTTACGTAGGAGAAGGTCTGGCTGGTTTTTAGATTGTCTAAAATTTGCTGCTCGGCGTAGAGCTCGGCTCCGTATCTCCTGACGTCGTCTAAATTTATAAAAAACCAGCCGTCGGTTATGTTATTTGTGAGCGTTCTGGTGTAGATTTCGTTTTTCGTATCGGTTAAAAACACGGTCGCGCTTATGAAATTATCATAGATCATATCTCTCACGCCAAGCTCGTAGGTTTGGTAGGTTTCGGATTTTAGATTATTTACTACGTAGTCGGTTCTGTTTGGCTTATCCACAAACTGAACGGGCGAGGGCGAGACGAATCCGCGCTCAAATTTAAAATAAACGTTGCCGGTGTCGGAGTATTTAAAGCTAGGCGTTATCTCAAAAGCGTGGTTGTCCGAGTTTTTCTTGCCTTTAAAGGACGAATCGCTAGTTATCGTTCGGCCAGGCGTCATGGCGACGACGGAGTGTGAGCGTCTATCCATGTCGTTTCTAGCTAGTTCAAGTCTATATCCCGCGCTCAAAGAAAACTGATCGGTAAAGTCGTGCTTTTCTAACACGTAAAACGAATGCGTTTTCTTTTCTACGTCAAATTTGGTCGTAACGTCGGCGCTTACCGTGATAGGTCCGCGTCTGCTCGTAGATTTCGAGAGTATAGATCTTTTGGCCTCTTGTCTTAAAAAATCGTAGCCGAATATAAAATCTCCGCTGCCGTAGCCGTATTTGCCCTTAAATTTAGCTCCGGCTTGTTTATCGGTTAGCCCTAGCGCTCCGCTGTCGCCGTCTTTGTAGACGCTATAGGAGTCCATGGTTAGTTTTTGATAATAAGGCGATAGGTTAAACGTCAGCGCGTCGTTTAAATTTATAGAGTAGTCGGCGTTTACGCTAACTCTTTTGTTTAGATAGTCGGTTTTACTTGATCCCGCTTGTCTTCTATCCTTCTCTAGCTGAGCTTTGCTTAGGGCGCCGGTGGTGCGGCTTTTGTCTTTAAAATAGCTTGAGTTTATAGATAGCGCCTGATCGTCCGTTATCTGATAGGTTAGGCCGCCCGAGACGTAGTCTTCTTTGGTTTTATCTCCGCGTCTATAGCCGTTTGAGTCCGATTTTTTTGCGTTTAGTTTTAAAGATAGCGCGTCCGTTACTCCGCCGCCGACGTTTAGGGATACGTCTTTATAGGAGTAGGAGGCGAGCTTGCTAGAGACGCCCGCGTAAAATTTCTTTTTGCTTTTTTTGGTGATGATATTTATCACGCCTCCCATGGTGCCGCTGCCGTATAGCACGGTGCCGCCTCCCGGGACTATCTCTATCCTATCTACGTCCTCGATAGGTATCATATCTACGGGGATCCTAGTAGGCGTAGTGTCGATCATGTTTAGCGCGACGCCGTCCACCATCACCTTTACGGTCGTGGTCGATCTGGCCGACGAGCTCCTTCTGGAGCCTTGTCCGCGCATATCTACGTTGTTGCCGTTTAGGCTGACGCCCGGAGCTTTTTCTAGCGCTTCTTTGATATCGCGGTATCCTCGATCCTCTATCTCTTTGGCGGTTATTACCGTTACGTTTCTAACCTCGTCTTTTAGCGCGCTCTCAAAGCCAGTCGTGGTTATGACGGTGGCGTCTAGTCTAGTGGAGCTATCCTCCGCGGCGTATAAATTTATGCTCGCTATCAGCGAAAGCGCGATAGCTCCTTGGCTTGATTTAGCAATCATAGTTGTTCTCCTTGGTTAAATTTACAGGGAGATAAAAACGGGTTCATTTTCTATCCTTTCGGCTTTTTCTTGATATTTAGCTCGACGTTTTGCGTGCCGCTATCTTTTAAAATAGAGATCAAATTTACGACCTCGCCGTAGTTTATCGCTTCATCGGCGTTTAGTTTGACGCTCTCTCTTTGCTTTGGGGTTAAATTTGCGATTTGAGCGGCTAGATCTGCTAAATTTAAGCTTTTTTGCTCGCCGTTTATACTCAAAAGCACTTCGCCGTTAAGTAGATAAAAAACCTCGACGTTTTTGGTATCTTTTTCGTCCAAATTTGACGCGCTTTGGGGCAGGGCGATGTCGATGTGGGCAAATTTGTTAAAAGAGGTCGTGACCATAAAAAATAGCAAAAGCACAAATATCACGTCGATCAAATTTAACATCGAGATGCCGGCGTATCTGGATTTATCTCTGCGGACATACTTCACAGCTTCTCCTTTCAAAACTGCGGCCAAACAGGCTCATAATGCGGTTTAGGTCGTTTAGGATGAAATCTATTTTCTTGCTAATCATGAGAAAAAATATCACGCAAGGAATCGCCACTATAAGCCCAAAAGCCGTCGTATAAAGTGCCTCGGAGATACCGACCGCAACGAGCGGAGCATCCACTCCGCCGCTAAGTCCGCTAAAGGCCTTTATCATGCCAACTATGGTGCCAAGCAGGCCTAGCTGCGGGCTCGCGCTCGCGCAAAGCCCCAGTATCCACGTGCGCCGCTCAAGCGAGGTTAGCTGCATGGATACGGCCTCCTCGGCGATGTAGTCGATCTGCGTTTTGCTAGCGCCTTCGCCTAAATTTTCCACGACGAAAAGCGCGGTTTTGGCAAGCGAGTTTTTGTAGCTTTTGCAAAATTCTTTGATTTTTGCGTAGTCGCCTTCTAAAATGAGATTGCAAAGCTTGATCTTAAACGAACTAGTCGCGTCTATCTCGGTAAATAAAAAATACGCTCCCTTTTCAAGAAGCACCGCGATACCGAGCACCGAGAGGCAAAATATCGGCCACATAAATATACCGCCGACTTCTATATACTCAAACATTTTAATCCTAATATTAATTATCAAAAGCGGTTTATTATACCGCTGCTATCATTAATCGGTAATAAAATTTGACGGTATTTCATAACGTTAGATAACAAAATCCAAATAACATTTCGCAGAGAAACAGAGCGTCCAAAAAGGCAAATTTAGGACACAAAGCCCTAAATTTAGCGGTTTAGTAGGTGTACTTAAACTCTACGTAGTAGTTTCTCTCGTTTGCCGGGCTATACTCGTAGATACCGGTTTGGTTGTTTTTGCCTTGGTAGTCGTAGTATTTTTTGTTAAAGAGATTTTTTACGCCCCCTGTTATGCCAAATCCGTTTTTAAATTTATACGAAACGCCTGCGTCCACGATGCTGCGAGATGAGATGTTGTCGTAGTTTAAGTCCTTTTTCTTTGAGTAAAATTTATAGTCCGCAAACACGTGCAAGTCGCTCACGATCTCGTAGTCCGCGCCGAATATAAATTTGTGTTTTGAGACGTAGGGCACCTCTTTGCCGGCGTTATCGCCTTTTTTGATCGTGGCGTTTACGTAGGCGTAGGACTGGCTTAAAATCAGCCTATCAAAGAGATTTTGCCTGCTAAAAAACTCAAATCCGTATCGTCTAGTTTTTGCGATGTTGTAGTATTTCCAAGCGTCACCGTGGTTGGCTCCAAGCTCGGCATAGGCTATCTCGTCGCTAGTGTCGGTTAAAAACACTGTAGCGTTTACCGGCATGCTTGCGACGTGATCTTTTAGCCCGATCTCGTAGGTGTTAAATTTTTCCGATTTTAGGTCGTTAAATTTGTACTGCTTAGTCACCTGATCTTTGTCGGCTAGCTGAGAAGGCGAGGGCGAGATGTAGCCGCGCTCAAATTTAAAATATACGTTTCCGGTGTCGGAGTATCTGAAATTTGGCGTAAACTCAAACGCGTGGTTGTCGATATCTCTGCCGTCGCTTATGGCGTTGTAGCTGGTCATCGGAGGAAAAGGTATGCTGTTTCTAAAGCCCTTCATATCTAAAACCCTTCTAGCCTCGTACTGCGCGCGCTCAAATCTATACCCAAGGCTTAGATCAAAAACCTGCGTAAATTTATGCTTTTCCATAAAATAAAGTGCGTGCGTGGTCTTTTGTAGATCAAGCGTCGTGTCGTGCTTTAGGCTTATCACGGGCGATGTTTTACCTCGTAGTGCGACTCTCTATCGCCTTTGTTTTGCTCGTAGTCGTAGCCAAAGATAAACTCGCCACTGCCGTAGTCAAGCTTGTTTTTAAAATTTACGCCGTATTTTTTATCGCCGAAAAGTCCTTGCGACGGATAGCGCACGCCGCGAGCCGACTCGGTCGAGGAGGTTTTGATTTTGATTTTTTGATAATACGGCATCAAATTTACCGAGTAAAAGTCGTTAAATTTCCCCTCGTAAACGGCGCTAACGCCGATTTTCTCGTTTTCAAAGAGCTTTGTTAGGCCGTTATTTGCATTTTGCCTGCGGTTTTGCGAGACTTGATCTTGGGTTAGGGTGCCCGGATCGTTCCTTTTTGATTTAAATATGCTAGGCGTCAAATTTAGTGAGTGAGAGTCGTTAAATTTGTAGTTTAGCCCGCCGCTTAGGTAGTTTTGCACTCCTTGTAGTCGTGTCTGTAGCCTTTTTGACCGAAGGCCTTGTCGCTAAATTTTAAAAACAGATCCTCGCTCACGTTTCCGCCGACGGTGGCTGCGGCGTCGCGGTAGCTATACGAGCCTATCTTGGAGCTCACGTTTGCGAAAAAATCTCGCGGCTTTTGCTTGGTGATGATATTTACCACGCCGCCTCTAGTGCCGCTGCCGTAGAGCACGGCTCCGCCTCCCGGCATCACTTTGACCTGCTCGATGTCCTCGATCGCGATCATCTCAAGCGGTATGATGCCGTGCGCCGCATCGACCATATTCATCGGCACTCCGTTTAGCATAACTTTTACGGCCATAGTCGGCATCGCGCCGTCTCCGCGCATATCTATGTTTTCGCCTAGGCTTGAGGTACTGACGAAATCGACGCTAGGGATCTTTTCTACGAGCTCTTTTACCGAGCGGTAGCCGTAGGCCTCGACGTCTGCTTTGGTTACGACGAATATATTTCTAGTCTCTTCTTTTAGCGCGCTTTCAAAACCCGTCGCCGTTACTATGGCGGCATCTAGCGTGACGTTTTGGGTTTGCGTGTTTAGGCTTGCGGCTGCAGCTAGCGACAAAAGTATAAATTTGCCGCCTTGCGCGTTTGATCTTTTTTACTCATTTTAACTCTCTTCGGTTTTATCATAATTAATAATGATAAAAATTTTCGTTATTCTACTGTTTTTGGTATTAATTAATAATAAAAATCAATTCTTATAATTTTGATTTACGATTATAGCGACGCTCGAGAGATTTTAGATTTAGTTTTACGGACGATGTTGTGCGTTTAAATCGTGAAATTTAAAGGCCGAATTTGAAAGGTTTTAAAATAAATTTGAAGTGGAGTAAATTTGAGAGTTAAATTTGACATAGAAGCAAGCTAAATTTGCGCTCCTGCTAATGGAGCAGAGGAGGTTTACCCCTCCATGCTGTTTACGACGTTTATGACCTCGTCGCGTAGGCTCTCGACCGTTAGCTCGGCTTTTTTCTCAAACGGTACGAAGACCTCGCCCTCGTCGCAGGCGATATGCATGCCGTCCTCGGTGATATCGGTCATTTTGACGTTTTGCGGGTTCGTAAAGCCGCCAAATTTCGCGCACATATCCTCTGTAAGGCCGATGAAATTATCATTCATCATACCTAGCGCCATCTCTTTGGCTTCTCTTGCTTCCTCGCTTAGCTGCATTATGTCTCCTTGTTTAAAATGATATCCGTTATTTTAACCGTTTTTAGCTGAATTTTAGCCCTTAATGAGCGCGATTTGCCCGTTTCGTATCTCGTAAATTTTATCCGCCGCGTCAAAGTACGCATCGTCGTGACTGATCGCAAAAACAGTATAGCCTTGCGCCTTTAGCTCCGGCAAAAACTCCGTGTAAAAATGCCGCCTAAACTCGGGGTCTTGATCAGCCGCCCACTCGTCAAGGATCAAAAATTTGCGCTTTTCAAGCAGCGCCGCGACCATAGCGAGGCGCTTTTTCTGGCCTTGAGAGAGATTTAGCGTGCTAAATTTTCCGTCCTTGACGCTTACTTTATTTTCTATCGACATCTTTTTTAGTAGCCCCTCTATCAGTGCTTCATCCTCGCTCATCACTTCGTCAAAGAGATAAAAGTCGCTAAACACCGCGCTGATCGTGTTTGCGTAGCTTTTTAAATTTGACTCGGTGATTTTGGTATCATCTGCAAACATCTCGCCGCTTTTTGGCGCTAAAAGCCCCGCTAAAATCATAAATAGCGTGCTTTTGCCGCTACCGTTTTTACCGATCAAAAATACCGTTTCGCCGCGTCCGATCTCTAAATTTATATCTTTTAGCGCAAATTCGCTCCCCTCGTCGTAGGCGAAATTTATATCTTTTAGGCGCAGTTTTTGCCAAATTTGCGGAGCCGTCTCACCCAGTTCAAACTCCGGCTCAAAGGGCGCTAGGTCAAGCTTTTTTAGCCGCTCGTAGGCGATGCGCGCGCGAAAGACGCTAGGCACCGAGTAAAGCAGCATCATGAGAGGCGCTCGCAAAAAAAGTATCGCCAAGGCCACCGTGATCGCGTCTTGCAGGCTCGCGGCATCGTAGGCTAGGCAAAAATATATCTCGATGCCCACGGCGCCCAGCATCACGGTGTTTAGCCAGTTGCTCATAAAGGATTGATGGATCTCGGCTTTTACGATATTTGTGCGCAGGCTTTTTGCGTTTGGGATAAAGCGGTCCCAAAAAAGCCGCTTCGCGCGGGCTAAATTTAAGCTAAGCTCCCTATGCCCCTCGATGCAGGTCTGGTAGTCGCGATATAGCGCATCCTCGCCGTTACGGCATTGTTCGTAGTATTTGTGGATATTTTTGATGAAGCATCGGCAAATCCATGTCGCTGCGCTCATCCAAAGCACCAAAAACACGAAAATCTCGGCCGAGATAAACAGCACGTAAGCGCCCGTCGCGCCGATGATGAGCACGCCTTGGACGATGCTTGGCACTTGCATAAAGCCGTCTGTTAGGCTGCGCACGTCGCTTGAGAGCGAGGCGATCAAATTCGACTTGCCGGCGGCTACGATTTTTTGATTTGCGGTATCGAGTATCCTTTTTATCGTTTTAGTTCGCAGCTCGTAGACAAAATCATTGCCAATCACGCTAAGAGCGATGCGTGAAAGTACCGAAAAGCCCAAAAACAAAATCAAAAGCGCAAAAAATGCGAGCAAAATTTGAGCGTCTTGTTCTTTTAAATTTAAGAGGTATTTGTTGATAAAGGCTAGTATTAAGATCCCAGAACCGCTAAAAACGGCGCTAGATACGATCATGGCAATGATTTGCCAAAGCGTTTTTTTTGAGATTTTTTTAAACATTTTCATTCTTTTTTGAGAGCTTATTTCATTTTAGCCGCCATTTTATAAGAATATTTTTAAAATTTCGCTAAAATCGGGCTTTATTTAAAGGAGAAAATTGCAAACGGTTTTGCGGGTCGTATCGACCAAAACTGAAGCCAAAAAATCGACGTTTTTATGTTTTTTGTGCCCGATTTGCGAGTTTAAAGCCTTGCACGAGCGCCTAAAGGCCGAGCATCCAAAGGCCGCGCACGTCGTGTGGGCGCTGCGCGAGCGAAACGGCTACGGCCAGATAGTGGAAAATCAAAGCGACGACGGCGAGCCAAAGGGCACGAGCGGGCAACCCTCGCTAAACGCGCTTAGAGGCGCCCAGCTCGTAAACTCGGGCGCGCTAATAGTTCGGTATTTTGGCGGGATAAAGCTTGGCACGGGCGGACTCGTGCGAGCTTACGGCGCAGCGGTAAATGCGGCGATAGATGAGGCCGCGGGCTGCGGCGCGCTGGCTAAATTTGAGATAAAATCGCTTTGCGTGTTTTTTACGCCATACGTGCTTGGCTCGCGCTTTGAGCACTATTTTGAAAAGCGAAATTTGAGCTTTGAACGCGAATTTAACGAGGAGGGCGCTATCTGGCGGGCGGAGTTTAACAGCGCCGAATTTGACGAATTTCAGGCATTTGCGAGCGGGTTTGAGCAGGAGGGGTTTAAATTTTACGCCTTGCCGTTAGCCGCGAAAGGGTAAATCAAGAGGCGAAATTCACGTTGGGTTTAGAGTGGGCGGTTATAATTTCGCTGATTTTGGCTAAGGCTCGTCTCGTGAGTGCTTTTGAGAGAGATTTGAAATTTTAAGTCTGTGGCAGACTACTTGTCTAGCCTTGACTTAAAATTTCTACACAACTCTCAAAATCATCTCACGATACTTCGCCTTATCGTTTTACGTTCAAATTTGAAGTCAAATATTTTACTCGCCGAGACCCGTACCGCGAAAGTGCTAAATTTAAACCTGCGACGCGTAAGCGTCAAATTTAAACCTGCACGTAGTGCAGCAACTTCTCACGTCGTAGGGGTTGGGGGATTGTTAAGGGGGAAGGGAGCGACCTCGTAATTCAAGCCCCTTCCACCTTAATAAGAAAGATTAAATTTAATGTACAATGCTAAATTTAACCAAACCAAATTTAGCGTTTTCGCGGTACGGGTCTCGGTGCGTAAAATGCAAAACCGTCAAATTTGAAGTCAAATTTGCCCGGATCAAATTTAGTCTAAAATTTAAGCCAAAAGGAGCAAAAATGCTTGGCAAAACGTTAAAAACAGCAGGAATAGTCGGCGCTTTAGCGCTATTTTTAGGTATATTTTTAAATTTACAAGGAGAACAGATGAAACATGAAACAAAAGAGCCTGTGGTCGCGAACAAAACGATCGTGCTAGCGGGCGGGTGCTTTTGGGGCACGGAGGCCTATCTAAAGCAGCTTTCGGGCGTGGTTAGCACCTACACGGGCTACGCAAACTCAAAGGTGCCAAATCCTAGCTACGAGCAGGTCTGCACGGGCGATACGAACGCCGCCGAGGCCGTCTGGGTCGAATATGACGAGTACGTGATTGACCTGCTGCATTTGCTCAAATTTTACTTTAAAACTATCGATCCCACTAGCCTAAACAAACAAGGCGGCGACCGCGGCACGCAGTACCGTACGGGCATTTACTACACCGATTCGGCGGACGAGCCGGCGATCAGAGCCTTTATATCCGAGCAACAAAAAAACTACAAAGCGCCCATCGTAACGGAGGTCGCGCCGCTAGAAAATATCTACAAAGCCGAGGAGTATCATCAGGATTATCTGGACAAAAACCCGCACGGATACTGCCACGTGACCTTTGAGAGCCTGCCTAAAAAGGGCGAAATTTTGAGCGACAAAAAGCGCGATATGAAGCAAAATTTGCAAAACTACAAAAACAAAGACGACGTAATGCTAAAAAATGAGCTAAGCGCCATCTCATACGACGTCGTAAAGCACGCCGCGACAGAGCGCCCGCACAGCAGCGAGCTAAACGCCGAGGAGCGCATCGGTATCTACGTCGATATCACAAACGGTCAGCCGCTTTTTAGCTCGTACGATAAATTTGACGCGGGCTGCGGGTGGCCGAGCTTTACTAAGCCGATAGATGCTAGCCTGATCGCCGAAAAGTCCGATCTATCGCACGGCATGGTGCGCACCGAGGTCAAAACCGCGATGTCGGATTCGCACTTGGGGCATGTATTTGACGACGGTCCGCGCGACAAAGGAGGGCTAAGATACTGCATCAACGGCGCTGCGCTGAGGTTTGTGCCGAAGGATGAGATGGAGAAGCAGGGGTATGGGTATTTGATACCGTATCTTGACGCGCAGTATTCTAAAAAATAGCGGCTTGTCTTTTGAGCGCTTTTTGCGGATTTTGTTAAAATTTGACTCGATAGGC
>ERZ772971.1110-NODE-1110-length-15976-cov-6.758935_pt1 | contig 15976 bp, 15 predicted proteins | sample MGYA00511943_ERZ772971 | MGnify/ENA primary metagenome ERZ772971 (study PRJEB29015, sample SAMEA2737929) | human oral metagenome | biome: human oral; feature: human-associated habitat; material: dental | place: China | collected 2144 ... | reverse complement strand
CCGTCAGAATACAGATTCTCTCTCCGTTATTGTGCCTCCATCCAATCCGCCAGCGCATCCATCGCCATCTCTTTTGAGATGATGCCGTGCGCGTTCCAGATCATTGCATCCACCACATCCATGCGCCCCGTGCGCACCGCCGGCACACTCTGCCAGAGCGGATCGCGCTGCATCGCTTCGAAACGCCGCTGTGCAACGGCACTGCTCTGACGGCTGCTCGGACCGTAGCCCGTCGTCACGAGCAGATAGCCGCTCTGCAGCTCGGGCAGCAGCTCAAGGGAAATCGCGTTGTTCTGGTCGTTGCCGTCGATGTCCACAACGATCTGCGGCGGGCGCAAATTCAAAAGCTCGTACATAAAGCGGTTGATGTCGTTCGTTGCATAGGGATAGAGGCGCACCTCCTTGTTCATAATGCGCAGGAGCGCGACGGTCGACTCCCCGATCACGCCCTTGATGCGCATACGGTCACGCTTTGCCGTATCATAAAAGGCACGCAGCCGCGCCTCACCGTCCTGAGGTCTCTGCAAGACCATTGAGAGCGCGAGCAGGGAGCGTTCGTAGTCCTTGAGATCAAAGGCGGCGACGGGCGCAATCTTCGTGAGCTCCTGATAGACCCCCTTGCCGAAGCTGTCGCGCATGACGATGAGATCGGGCTTTGCTGCCTGCACCTGCTCGAGGTTGATCGTCTTGTTCTCGTCGTTGATGCTGATGCGTTTGACCCCGCGCGCCGCAAGCCGGTCATGCAGATAGTACTGCGGGAAATCGTAGGCAGCGACCATCGACGCATCGAGCGCGAGCATGGGATCTTCCATGCGAATGCAGACAATGCGGGCAGGTGCGTCCGGCAGCTCCGTCTCGCCGAATTTGTGCGTGAGGATGCGTTTGCCGTCCTCCTCGCGGTACAACTTCTCCGCCGCCTTGCGCTTATCCCTAAGGCGCGCGGCAAGCTCTGCGTCGATTGCCTCCTCCGTATCCGCCCGCAGGACGGCAGGGTCAAAGCGACGCGCCGCCTGTACCTGCTTCTGCGCCTTCTCGGACTTTTCCCCGCGTATGTCGACCGACCCGCAGCCCGCCGCAAACGAAGCCAGCAGCAGCGCAAGCGCGGCGGCAATCCCCCGTGCGCCCCTCATGCCGAGTGCTCCGATTCATCCATGAAATACGGAATGCACATGGGTCTGCCCGTGCGCGGATCGTTCATGATCTCCGCGTCGATGCCGAAGACGCGGCGCAGCATCTCCTTGTGAAAAACCTCCTCGGGCGTGCCGCAGTAGAGCAGCTGTCCGCGCGACATCCCCACGAGGCAGTGGGCAAAGCGCGCCGCCTGATTCAGCTCGTGGAGCACCATGATGATCGTCTTGCCGTACGCCTCGTTCAAATGCTGCACGAGTCGCAGCACCTCCATCTGATGCGCCACATCGAGGAAGCTGGTCGGCTCGTCGAGAAAGAGAATTTCGGTGTCCTGTGCAATCGCCATCGCAATCCACGCGCGCTGACGCTGACCGCCCGACATCGCCCCGATCGGACGGTGCTCAAACGCCATCATGTCCGTCTCCGTGAGCGCCCAGTCGATCATCTCGCGATCCTTTGCCGTCGTGCGGGAGAAAAACGAGGACTTGTGCGGTGCGCGTCCGTAGGACACAAGCTCGCGCACCGTCAGCCCCTCGGGCGCGGTCGGGTTCTGCGGCAGGATGGCGACGGACTTTGCCATCTCGCGCGGATCTGCCGCGTGCACATCCACGCCGTCCAGGAGCACGCGCCCGCCGAGACGCGGCTGAATGCGGCAGATGGTCTTGAGGAGCGTGGACTTGCCGCAGCCGTTCGCACCGATGAGCGCCGTGATTTTCCCCTCGGGAATCGCAAGGCTCAGATCGTCGATGATAACGGCATTGTCATAGCCCGCCTTCAAATGTTCTATCGTTAATTTCATTATTGTTCCACCTCCGGGATCACGCCTTTGCACGCGCAAGAACGAACAGGAAATACGGCGCGCCGATGAGCGCGATGACGATGCCGAGCAGCATTTCATCGGGCGCAATCACGACGCGCGCCGCCCAGTCCGCCGATACAACGAGCAGCGCCCCGATGAGCGCCGTCAGCGGAATGCTGCGCGCGTGCTGCACCCCCACGAGCCGCTGTGCGATATGCGGGCAGAGCAGCCCGACAAAGCCGATGCTCCCGCCAATGGCGACACAGGATGCCGCGAGCGCGACTGCCGCCATCAGATAGAGGAGGCGCGCACGGTTCAGCGGGATGCCGAGCCCGATCGCCGTCTCATCCGAGAGCGCAAGCACATCCAAATCCGTCTGCCGCATATAGAAGAAGAGCGCAAGCAAAAGGACAATCGGCAAAAGCAGCGCCGCATGCTCCCACGTACTGCCGAAGATGCTGCCGATGATCCACGTATTGACCTGATTGAATTTCTCCTGACTGAGCCGCACAATGAGCAGCATCTCAATGGCATGAAGCCCTGCCGTGAGTGAAATCCCCATGAGGACGAGCGTATAGGTCGAGAGTGTCTTCCCCTTCTCGTAGCTCATGCGGTAGATGAAGAGCGCGGCGAGGCTTGCCCCGACGGTCGCGACGAGCGGCTGAATCCAGAGCGTCGTGCCCGCGATATCCGTAAAGTAGACGAGCAGGAGAATAGCAAAGCCCGCCCCCGCATTCACGCCGAGGAGTCCGGGGCTTGCCAGCTCATTGCGCGAAATCGTCTGAAAGATCAGCCCCGCGACGGCAAGCCCCGCACCGATGAGAATGGCAAGCACGGAGCGCACCATGCGGAAATCAAACACCGTCATATTCTCTTCCGGCGTGCCGCCGCCGAGCAGGACACGCGCGAGATCAGCGTACGAAAGCTCCGCAAAGCCCGTGCCGAGATGGACGACGAACATGACGGCGAGCAGCACGATAAACGCAGCGCTGTAAAGATAGAAACGCCGCTGCAAAACACTCATCGCGCACCTCTCTTTCGCCGAATCAGCCAGAGAAAGAACGGCACGCCGACGAGCGCCGTCACCGCGCCGAGCGGTGTCTCAAACGGCGGACGTATCGTCCGCGCCGCAATGTCCGCAACGACGACGAGGAGCGCACCGAGGAGCGCCGAGAGCGGAATCACCTTGCGGTAGTCAATGCCGACAATTTTGCGCGCAATATGCGGCGTGACCAGCCCGACAAATCCGACGGGGCCTGCGACCGCGACCGCCGAGCCGCCAAGGATCAGCACCGTAATTCCCGCAAGAATGCGGATGCGGTGAATCTTGCTCCCGAGCCCGATCGCGACCTCCTCACCGAAGGCAAGGAGTGTCACAGAGCGCGCAATCCCCATCGCCATGAGAAGCCCCAGTATCGTCCACGGCAGGATGAAGAGCACCTGCTCCATGCGCACGCCGCTGATACCGCCCGCCGTCCAGTAGGACATATCCTGTGCCACCTCGAAGTAGATCGTCATCGCCTGTGTCACCGCGCCGAAGACCGCACCGATCGCCGTCCCCGCAAGCGCGAGAAAGACGGGACCCTGCCCCGCCCCCTTCGCCTGTGCGAGCAGGAAAATGGCGAGCGTTGCGATTGCCGCGCCCACAAACGAGAAGACAAGAGAAAGCCCCAGACTTCCCTGCGGAAAGAGAATCATCGCAAGCGCCAGCCCAAAGCCGGAGCCGGCGTTGATGCCGAGAATCGACGGGCTTGCCATCGGATTGTTCGTCACGCCCTGCATGATTGCCCCCGCGACGGCAAAGCTCGCCCCGCAGGTCAGCGCCGCGAGCAGACGCGGAAAGCGCAGCGTCTGCACAATCATCTCCTGCACATTCGCCGCATCGTATGCCGTAAACGAGCGCAGAATCGTCGCGAGGCTGATGTCCTGCGCCCCCACCCAGAGCGATAGGAGGCTCGCCCCCACGAGCAGGTTGCAGAGGACAAGCGTAAGCGTCACCTGCGGCAGACGTGAGGCCTCTTCCCGTACAGCCGTATTTCCTTCCATAGTACCCCTTTTCTTGCGAAAAACCGGCTCACGCCGCCAAAGCGCGAGCCGGTCAAAATACGAATTGTTTTAGAAATCTGCCGTCACGGAGAGTATGAATGTGCGCTCCTTGCCAAGGAATACGCCGTTGTTAATCAGGGCACGCCAATAGTTGCGGTTCGTCACATTGTAGACATCCGCGCGTACGGTTATCGGTGTGCCTCCTGCATTGAACTTGTAGCGCGCGCCGAGATCCCATGTCGTCCACGGCTTGACTCTGAAGTCATTCGCCTCGTTGATATAGGCGCTGCTGTTGTAGGTCAGACGCGTGGTAAAGGTCAGCCCCGGCACGGATTTCAGATCATGCTCCAAGCCGAGCACGCCGCTCCAACGTGCAGTAGCAGCAACACGATTGCCGTTGTACTGTCCGCCTTGTGACTTCGTATACTTCGCATCAAGGAGCATCAGACCGCCTAAGAGACGTGTTCCCGGCACCGGCTCGCCGAAGAAATTCCATTCAATACCACGATGCCGAACTTCACCGCTTGGGTTGTAGTTATACTTTGTCGTTCCTCCTGAAACGATCGGATTTGCCGTGTCAGCAATGAGCGTCGGGGATTCAATCTGAAATGCAGAGATTGTTGTCGCCCAACGTCCGAAGTCATGCTTAAAGCCGATCTCATACTGCTTCGTCTTGAACGGGGCAAAGGTCGCACCGTCATTTGCCGCATCATTCGCCGAAACAGTCGCATCACCCGCATCAAGGCCCTGCATATAGTTCGCGTAGATCGACGTACTGCTCTGCGGCTTGTATACAATGGCAAATGCGGGCGTAAAGACATCCTTGTCATAGTGCGTATTGTTCGCGAAGTTATCCACTTTTACGCTCTGCTGACGCCCACCGAGGACGAACTGCCAGCGTTCATCCGTCGTCGAAATGATGTCGGCAATACCAAAACTCAAAAGAGTGTTTTCATCATTTTTCTTCAAGGTCTTACCTAGTGTATTGACCGGAACTTGAAAATCCTTGTTCCAGAAATTTGTGATGATGTTTTTCTTTACATCTTGGTTGTTCATATCACGCGTGTAGTGAACACGATCCACCGAAAGAGTGACTTCATGCTTGAGCATTCCCGTCTGCAGTTTTCCGCGCACACCAATCTCTGCAGAATCCGAATGATTGACCTGATTGTTGTATTTGTAGGTCATGGACACCCTGCCGGCAGCATTCGTCACTTGGAAATTGTTGTAGAAATACTCCATCGACGTTCGACGCATGCCGAACTTCAGGAAGCCCGTCCACTCCTTCGAGAAGTCATACTCTCCCGAAATCATGCCGTAGTGCTCATGCACATTTCGATATCCACCATACGCACCAAACCGCGTACCGTTCGGAACGCTCGGCATAGAGCCCCATTCTTTACGCAGCTTCGTACCTGCAGCCGCTTTGTTGCCAACCGTCACTTGATACTGCTGGTCAGAAACCTTGTTGTAAACAAGTCCGTAATCAAAGCCAATGCGATAGCCCTTTCCCTCGTAGTCCGCGCCAATCGCAAGCGAGTCCGTACGATTGTGTTCGTCAAAGGAGGAGTCTCCGTTGCGGTTCAGCACGGTAACGCGTACCCCCGCCTTGCCATCCGTCGTACGACGACCGATGTCAAGCTGCTGCGTAAAGATACCACCATCCCCATAGGACAGCGTGAGGCGGTTCAACGGCTCTTTGCCCGCGCGCTTCGTCACATAGTTCACAACGCCGCCGAGCGAACCGTTCGGCGCAATGCCCGAGAGGAGAACGGCAGGTCCCTTGAGCACATCGACGCGCTCTGCCGCCTCCGTGCCGCCGTAGAAGCGCGGAGCAACACCATAAAGTCCGTTCAGCTGGACATCCTGCTGCTGTGACCTAAACCCGCGCACGTTCCACGCGCTCGAAACACCCGAGAGCGTCTGGTTACTGACAGAAGGATCGTTTGCGAGCAGATCGGCGAGCAGACTCACCTGCGCGTTGTCAATCTGCTCCTCTGTATAGCCGACAATACTGAACGGCACATCGAGCGCCTTTTTATCACCGAGCGCACCGAGCGTCACCGTATTGGACACCTGCCCGCCCGCATAGACGTTCGGCGTTTCCTCCGCAGGTTCTTCCACCGTTTCCACGGGCTGCGAGACTGGACGCTGTCCGACGACCTCGACCGTGTCGAGATCGTAGGTCGCGATCTCTCCACTCTCCGCCGCGAATGCCGTCATCGGCAGTGCGGTAACAGCCGCCGCAAGGGCGACACGAATGCTGCTCTTGAGCTTCTTCGACTCGTATTTCACTAAATAACCTCCATGTAATTCCACTTCCAAAAATCCACTGTGTTCTCCTACGAGAACGAGAATGACCGGTTGACGCGGCACGCGACCGGCTCATCGTAGATGTTGCGTGCCGGCTCAAAGCTGTAGGTATACGCTGCTGTAATCGCCGCCTGATCGAGCTCCGCGTGCCCCGAGGAGCTCGTGACATCGACGCTCTGTACGCCGCCGTTTGCCCCGACCACGATGGCAAGCCCGACCGTCCCCGTGATCCCCTTACGCTCAAGCTCCTTCGGATAGGCGGGCGCAGAGCCAGAGAGGAGCTTCGGCGGAACGCTCGGTCGCTGCGCTGCCGCTGCGTCACGTCCCGTTCCCTCACCGGAGCCGGTACCGGTATTCTCCGAAGGTGCAGCACCCTGTTTCTCACTCTTTCCCTCGGAGGTACTCGGTGCAGTGCTCGAATTCGTCGCTGCAGTCTTCGGCGTATCCTTCGGCTGCTCGCGCGTCTCCTGCTGCTCCTCCTTCTTCGGCGGCTCCAGCGGGATATCGTCAATACTCGGCATCGGCGGTGCCGCCTCAGCCGCAGCAGGCTCGGGCGCGCTCTCCGGTGCGGACGCATCGTAGATCACAACGTCGATCGGACGCTTCTCCGGCTCCGTCGCCATCGAGAAAAGCCCCATCGCTGCCGCCACCGCGATGATGCAGAAATGAATCCCGAACGACGCCCCCCACGACAGGTACTTTTCCCTCATTGTTACATCCAATTTTTCACCCCCCGAACATCGTATTCATACAATGATAACCTGTATCATTTTTAACTTGCACATAATAGCATAAACTTATCTCTTTGACTAGAGGGCAAAAGAAAAATGGTGGACGACCGCACGAGATTCATCTCCGAATCCGTACATCGTCCACCATTATGTCTTTGCTCAATTCAGTACGATCTTGCTGTAGTCTGCCGTGCAGAGCAGATAGTTGTCAATCACCTTGAGAAGCGTCAGACGATTTTTCCTGATGCGCTCGTCCTTGTCCATCACCATGACCGCATCAAAGAACGCATCGATTGCCGCCGCAAGCGCCTGTTCTGCCGGAAGCGTATCCGCCCCCGCAGCGCGCGCCGCGACTGCACGTTCGTATGCGGCGTGGAGTGCTCCCTCCTCCTGCGCCGCAAAGAGTGCCGGATCGACAATCCCGGTCTCTGTCATGCGCGCGATATTGCCGACGCGGACAAAGGACTGCACGAGTGCATCCGCGCCATCCGACGCAAGCAGACGCTCTATGTATGCGGCGCGCACGGGCACGTCTGCAACGAAGTCCACATCCGTGAGCACCGCTTCCTGCACATCATAGCGCACGCCGCGCTCCGTGAGCACGTTCTTGAGGCGCAGACGGATGAAATCTGCAACATAGACCTGCATTTTCTGACACAGAGACACATCGAGGTCATAGAGATCGGATGCCTCCTCGACGAGATCGGAGAGCAGCAGCCCGCTCTTGTGATCGATCAGCATGAGGACGAGCCCAAGTGCCTGACGGCGCAGGGCAAACGGATCCTGCGAGCCGGTCGGGATCTTGCCGCGGCTGAATGTACCGACGATGTTGTCGATCTTGTCCGCAACGCTGAGCGCAAAGCCGAGATCGCTCTGCGGCAGCTCGTCCCCTGCAAAGCGCGGCATGTACTGCTCGTCAATCGCGCGCGCGACCTCCGGCTTCTCGCCGTCAAGGAGCGCATACTCGCGTCCCATAATGCCCTGCAGCTCCGTGAACTCCGTGACCATGCCCGTCACGAGATCCGCCTTCGACAGCTCCGCTGCGCGGCGTGCATCCGGCTCCATCGCCTCATACGCAGCTTCGTCCGGAGCAAGCTCCTCGACGATTGCCGTAACAAGCTCCATCAGACGCTCGGTCTTCTCGTACATCGAGCCAAGTCCCTGCTGGAACACAACGGTCTTCAGCTTCTCGCGGTGCTCTGCGAGCGACTTCTTGCGATCCTCGTCAAAGAAGAACTGGGCATCTGCAAGGCGTGCGCGCAGGACGCGCTCATTGCCGTGCGCGACCACGTCCAGATGCTCTCTGCCGCCGTTGCGCACGGTGATGAATACGGGCAGGAGGCTGCCGTCCGCCGCCTTGACGGGGAAGTAGCGCTGATGGTCACGCATGGGCGTGATGACCGTCTCGGCGGGCAGCGCGAGATATTTCTCCTCGAACGCACCGCTGAGTGCCGTCGGGTACTCGACGAGGTAGAGTACCTCCTCAAGGAGGTCAGGCGTGATCTCCGCTGTTCCGCCCGCCGCCTTTGCCACCTCGTTGATCTGCTCCGTAATCATGGCACGCCGACGCTCTTGGTCAACGATAATATATGCCTTTTCGCACGCCGTTTCATAGTCTGCGGGCGAAGAAATAACGAAGTCCTGTGGGGAAAGCGTCCGATGTCCGCGTGACGTATTCCCGCTCGTGACATTTGCAAGCGTAAACGGCACGACCTCCGTCCCGTAGAGGGCGACAATCCAGCGGATCGGGCGGATGAAGCGAAAGTCGAGATCGCCCCAGCGCATGCTGTTCGGCAGCGGAATCGCGCGAATGAGCTCGGGCAGCAGCTCCGTGAGCAGCTGCGCCGTCTCCGCCCCCCGCTCATGCACGGAGGCATAGACATAGCCGTCGCGCTGAATGAGTGCCGCCGGGTCAACCCCCTGCCCACGCGCAAAGCCCGCACCTGCCTTCGTCGGTTTTCCCTCCGCATCAAAGGCAATGGCGACCGATGGACCGCGCGTCTCCGTACTGATATCCTCCTGCCGTTCGGCAAGCCCCGTCACGAGAAGTGCTGTGCGGCGCGGTGTGCCAATCGTGCGCAGACTGTCATAGGCGAGGCGACGCTCCGCGAACACGTCCCCCGCGAGACGTTTCAGATCAGCGAGGAGGTGCGGCATAACGTGCGCAGGAACTTCCTCCGTCCCGATTTCAAGCAACAGATCCTTACTCATGCCTTCCCCTCCTTCTTCAGCATCGGATAGCCGAGCGCCTCGCGCTGTGCGAGGTACGCCTCCGCGCAGAGTCGCGCGAGCTTACGAACGCGCCCGATGAACGCCGTGCGCTGTGAGACGCTGATCGCGCCGCGCGCATCGAGCAGATTGAATGTATGCGAACACTTCAGCACATAGTCATGCGCGGGGTGCACATGTCCTGCGCCAATGACGCGCACTGCCTCCGCCTCGTACTTGTCAAAGAGGTCAAAGAGCAACGCCTCATCCGAGAGATCAAACGCATAGGTCGACTGCTCGAACTCATTCTGATGGAACACATCGCCGTAGGTCACATCGTCCGTCCACGCGATGTCATAGACGTTCTCTACGCCCTGGATATACATGGCGAGGCGTTCGAGGCCATAGGTGATCTCGACCGAAACGGGCTTCACGTCATGACTGCCAACCTGCTGGAAATACGTGAACTGCGTGATCTCCATGCCGTCAAGCCAGACCTCCCAGCCAAGCCCCCACGCACCGAGCGTCGGCGACTCCCAGTTGTCCTCGACAAAGCGGATGTCATGCTCCTCGGCACGGATGCCAAGACGCGCGAGACTCTCAAGATAGAGTTCCTGGATGTTGTCCGGCGAGGGCTTCATGATGACCTGGAATTGGTGGTGCTGATAAAGACGGTTCGGATTGTCCCCATAGCGTCCGTCGGCGGGACGGCGGGACGGCTCCACGTATGCGACGTTCCACGGCTCAGGGCCAAGAACGCGCAGGAATGTCCACGGACTCATCGTTCCCGCGCCCTTCTCCACATCATAAGGCTGGGCGAGGATACAGCCCTGCCCCGACCAGAACTCCTGCAATGCGAGGATGACCTCCTGGAATTTCATGCAAACAACTCCTTCATCAAAAAAACCGCGTTCCTTTATAGAATACGCGGTTTTTGGAAAATGGCAAGTACTTACTTAAAATTATCCTGCAAACTCTGCAAAATTCTTGTCTGGCGGTCGTTCACCGGCTTTTGCCACTTTTCGCCATAGCCGGTCGAATCGTCGCTGGGCAGAAGTGCGCAAAGAATGATAAGTATGATGAAGAACACCACGACGGTACCGATAATCTTGCGCTGATAGGAGGCGCGGCGTTTCCGCACGCGTGCAAGACGCCGTTCCAGTTCCCTCTGCTTGCGCTCCCGTATGGACTCTGTGGGACTCGGAGTGTCCCCGTATGGACTCTTTGCCATAACACACCCCCTCCTCTCCTTGCTTTGCGTTAAAACAGGCTCTGCTCCTCGTATATGGGCTGCTGCATTTTTTGGTAGCAGTAGAGCGTCGCAAGCGTATCTGCGAGTGCTCCGTGTGCCTCGGTCATGCCCCAGTCATAGCGGTAGTACGCCGCACATTCTGTGAGCTTCCACCAACGATAACCGCTGCGCCGCGCATCGGGAACCTTGCGGAACTCCGAAAAGGCAAGCATGACATCATGGCGGTTCGGATTCGTGATGCGAATGCCGGATTGTCGCAAAAGACGGATATCAAACTCGATATTATAGCCGACAAGCAGGGTATCCGGATCATTGAAGATCTGCTCAAGCTGCGCCTGCTGCGCACGAATCGGCGGACAGTCTGCAACCATTGCGGGCGAGATCCGATTGATCTTCTCCGCATCCGGCCACGCCGTCTTACGCACGGGCGCGTACATCCCATCCACTACAGTCGTTCCGCTTCCATCTACGACAGCAAGCGTCAGCACCTCATCGTCGCTGCGAAAACCCGTTGTCTCGGTATCAAAGACCAGAATTCTTTCTAGCATGAAAGTCCTTCCTTTTCTAGTCGTTTTTTCCTGGTTTTACGTGGCTTTCGTTGTAAATATTATATCGTATACAAAATCATCTGTCAAGAAAGTGCCCGTACTCTGCCAATTCTGTGGAGAAAAATACGCTGAAATTCCTGTTGCAAAAGATTTGTAATTAAGCTAGAATACTTCTATAAATATAGTTCTTATTTATAGGAAGAAACTATAAGTTTTATATATGATTCTATCGTTGAAAGGAGCAATCTATGAACGCCATAAAAATCCGGGACAATATCTACTGGGTCGGAGCCATCGACTGGTCGATGCGCAGCTTTCACGGCTACGACACGCAGCGCGGTTCTTCCTACAATGCCTACCTCATCATAGACGAGAAGATCACCCTCATCGACACGGTCAAGCGCGGCTTCGAGGAGGAAATGCTCGCGCGTATCTCCTCTGTCATTGACCCATCGCAGATTGACTACATCATCTCGAACCACGTCGAGCCGGATCACTCGTACGGCGTGCCGCTCATCGCCGAGCTTGCACCGAACGCGAAGGTCGTCACGAGCGCACCGAACGGACTGAAAGGGCTGCGCGCCTACTACGGTGAACTGCCCTACGAAACGGTCAAGGCGGGCGACACGCTCTCCATCGGCAAGCGCACGCTCGCGTTTGTCCCGACCCCGATGCTCCACTGGCCGGACAGCATGGTGACGTACTGCCCCGAGGAAAAGATCCTCTTCTCGAACGACGCCTTTGGTCAGCACCTTGCCTCCGGCAAACGCTATGACGATGAGAATGATCTCTCCATCGTCATCGAGGAGGCAAAGAAGTACTACGCGAACATCCTCTTCCTCTATGGGAGACAGGCGCAGGCGGCACTCAAGGCTCTGCACGGACTCGACATCGAACTGATTGCCACGGGTCATGGCATTTTGTGGCGTTCGCATATCCCCGAGATCATTGATCTCTACAACAAATGGTCGCTCGGCGAGACCGAGGATCGTGCAGTCATCGTCTTTGACAGCATGTGGCATTCCACGGAGATGATGGCGCATACAATTCTTGAGGCATTCATCGACAAGGGCTTCTCCGTCGGCTATTACGACATCCAAAAGAATAAGCACGCCGACATCATGACGGATATACTCACGAGCCGTTATCTCGCCGTTGGTTCGCCGACGCTGAACAATCAGATGCTCCCGACCATTGCCGGCTTCCTCTGCTATATGAAGGGGCTTGCCCCGATTGGACGCAAGGCGTTCGCATTCGGCTCCTACGGCTGGGGCGGGCAAAGCATCCAGCAGATCGAAGATGAGCTGAAGGCGGGCGGCTGCGAGATTGTCATGGACAAGGTGCGCATGCTCTACGTCCCCTCTGCAGAGCAGCTTGCAGGTCTGCACGATCAGATTCTCGCGCTGTAAACGACAAACAAACCCCCGAAGGATTAACATTGTTCCTTCGGGGGTTTTCATGTGTCATTCTACATTCATAAGAGCGCTGACACTTATTTTCTTTTGTATACACTTTTCCTATGCTCAATTTCTACGGCAACAATGATGAGTTCATCGTCTTTTATGATCGCCAAGAGACGATAGTTTCCAATCCGATACCGCCAATACCCTTTTAGATTCCCTACCAGGGCTTTCCCAAATGTACGTGGATTGTCGCAGTCCATCAGATGCTTCTTAATCCACTGCGTTATCATTACTCGAACGGTTTTATCGAGTTTCTTAAATTCTCTCTCAAAATTTTCATCCGTACTAAACGTATACATCTACATACCACATTCAGCGAAAAATTCTTTTGCAGGACGAACTTTGCTCTTTCCCTCTGCTTCACGCTTTTCAAACTCACGAAGAACAGAAACATCATATTCATCTTCGATTTTTTCAAATGCAAAGTTCTTAATCAACGATGCTATACTGCAATCATACATCTGCACCACTTTTTCAAGCATTTTCTGCTCATCGTCGTTAATATTGATCGTGATTCGCTTTGCCATGATATTTTGCCTCCTGCCTATATTCCATGATGTCAACGCATCCGGCTTATTCCTCCGTAAAATATTTCATCGACGTTTTTTTCCACTCTCTCTTGGTGTAGAGCATACGACGATCCTCAATGCCGGTGGCGGCAGCGAGTTCCGCCGCGATCCCTTCGCATTCCTCCCGACTGTAGCCATGGATCATCGTATAGAGGTTGTACTTCCAGTCGTCCGTACGGTTGCGGTCATAGCAGTGCGAGACACGCGGGTGCTCCGCCATGCGCCGCGCAACCTCATCCACGCGCTCATCGGGCACGTTCCAGACGCAGAGGCTGTTCGCCGTGAAGCCCACCTCGCGGTGGCGCAGAACGGCTCCCATCTTGCGGATCTTCTTTTCCTCACGCAGGGCGGTGATGCGTGCAAGCAGTTCCTCCTCCGCAATGCCGATCTCTGCGGCGAGCACCTTATACGGCTCTGCAACAAGGGGGAAATCCCCCTGCAAGAGGCGGACGATCTTCTGATCGAGTTCGCTGATCTCAATTTCTTCTGTCATATCGATACCTTCCCACGGTTATGCAAGCTTAAACTGCACGTTGATCTTATAGCGGCGATTCGCCTTGAGGCTCATCAGTCCCTCGACACCCGGCAGTGCCGCAACCTCGGCAAGGATCTTCTCCTCTGCCGCACGCGAGGGCGTCAGCAGTGTGAACCAGAGGTTGTAGTCCCCCTCGCGCTCGTAGTTGTGCGTCGCCCCAGCGTAACGGTTGACCGCCTGTGCCACCGCCGGAAGATGCTGCTCCGCAACGCGCAGTGCAATGAGCGTCCCATGGTAGCCAAGCTGTTCCGAGTTAAAGAACGTCCCGATCCGTCGGAGATAACCCTCGCGTTTCAGCTCGTCCAAGCGGCTGAGCACGTGTTCCTCCGTTGTGTCGAGCATCTCGCCCAAACGCGCAAATGGCCGCGAACACAGCGGCAGGTTGCCCTGCAGTATGTTCAGCAGCCGCTTGTCAAAATCCGTAAGTGAATTCACGATATCATCCCCCATAATACACACGACCGGCAGTACATCTTTCTGCCGGTCGTGCATCTGCCTTGCTCATGGGCGGATTCCAATACAGAAATATGAACTCCGTTCATTTCTTTGCCTATTCTACCAGATACTCCTTCATCACGTCAAGTAATTCTGAACGACCTTCATTTTTCGGAGATGCGTAAGGCAGAATCGTTAACTCGGGTACGCCGAGTGCCTTCTGCATCGCCGCGATCTGCACGCGCCGCGCATTCTTTCCGATCTTGTCCGCCTTCGTGGCAATGACGAGCACGGGGATGTCATGCTCTACAAGCCAGTCGAACATGCGGCGGTCGGATTCCATCGGCGTATGACGAATATCGAGCAGGAGGCAGACAAAGCGCAGCTCCTCCGCATGGAGGAAGTATTCCTCGATAAACTTCGCCCAGACCTTTCGGCTCTCGCGTGAGGTCTTTGCATAGCCGTATCCCGGCAGATCGACGAGATGAACGGGATGCCGCTCCTCTCCCCCATCAATCTTGAGGAGAAGTTCGTAGAAGTTGATGGTCTGCGTCTTGCCCGGCTTCGAGGAGACGCGTGCAAGCTGACGAATGCGCGTCAGTGAGTTGATGAGCGAGGATTTCCCGACGTTGGAACGTCCGATGAAGGCGACGGCGGGACGCCGCTCCTCGGGGTACTGATCCCGCCGCACGGCGGAGGCGAGATAGGTGGCTTTTGTGATAACAACCGGCTCCGGCACGTCCACACCTCCTAGTTATACAGAGCAATCTTGAGTACCTCGTCCATGTGCGCAACGGGCACAAATTCAATCGAGGCACGGACGGCATCGGGGATGTCCTCAAGATCACACGCATTCTCCTGCGGCAGAACGATGGTCTTTACCCCCTCACGGTAGGCAGCGAGCGTCTTTTCCTTAAGCCCTCCGATGGGCAAAACATTTCCGCGCAGTGTGATCTCCCCTGTCATGGCAACATCGGAGCGTACCTTGCGCCCCGTGAGCGCGGAGATCATTGCCGTCGCCATCGTGATGCCGGCTGAGGGGCCGTCCTTCGGTATGGCACCCTCGGGCAGATGGATGTGAATGTCGTCCTTCTCATAAAAGTCTTTGGCGAGATGGAGTGCACCCGCACGGCTGCGCACGTAGGAGAGTGCCGCCTGCGCCGACTCCTGCATGACCTCGCCGAGCTGTCCCGTGAGAATGAGCTTGCCCTTGCCGCGCATGATGTTGACCTCGGTGCGCAGGACATCACCGCCGACCTCCGTCCATGCGAGCCCTGTCACGACACCGACAAGCGGTTTTTTCGCCTGCCGTGCCGCGTGATATTTCGGACGCTCAAGGAAATCTGCGAGGTTCGTCTTCGTTACCACGATGGGCGGCTTCACATCATCGACGATACGGCGCGCTGCCTTACGGCAAAGCTGACCGATCACGCGCTCCAGTTCACGCACGCCCGCCTCACGCGTATAGGAGCGGATGATCTCCGGCCAAACGCCCGCATTCACGCGGATGTCCTTTGCACTAAGTCCGTTCTGCGTACGTTGGCGCGGCAGGAGATGACGGCGTGCAATCTCAATTTTCTCAAATTCAGTATAGCTTGAGAGGTTCAGGATCTCCATGCGGTCGCGCAGGGGGGATGGAATTTTAGCGGCATTGTTCGCCGTCACGATCCAGAAGACGCGCGAGAGGTCAAACGGCAGCTCGACAAAGTGATCGCTGAATGTGCAGTTCTGCGCAGGATCGAGCACCTCAAGGAGTGCCGCCGACGGGTCGCCGTGGAAATCCATCGCGATCTTATCGACCTCATCGAGCAGGAATACGGGGTTCTTCGTTCCTGCTCGACGAACTCCTTCGAGAATACGCCCCGGCATTGCGCCGACGTAGGTGCGCCGATGTCCGCGAATCTCCGCCTCGTCGCGGATGCCGCCGAGCGAGATGCGGATGAACTTGC
>ERZ772971.1100-NODE-1100-length-16090-cov-3.145182_pt1 | contig 16090 bp, 13 predicted proteins | sample MGYA00511943_ERZ772971 | MGnify/ENA primary metagenome ERZ772971 (study PRJEB29015, sample SAMEA2737929) | human oral metagenome | biome: human oral; feature: human-associated habitat; material: dental | place: China | collected 2144 ... | reverse complement strand
CTTTCCTTCCAAACAAGATTTAGTAGAGGCTACATTAGATCACGCCTTAGAAATGAGTTGTAAGAAAGTTGAAACTTTCGTGCAAGGCGAAGGCTCAGTGATTGAAAATGTATACCGCAATCAAAAAAAAGTAAAAGAGTTTTTCAATATCAACAGCGACCGTCCTATTTGGGAATTACAAAAGTACTATCCTAAAACCTATGAGCGTATGGAGATAGAATTTGCTAAATCAGATGCTCTTTTTATTGACAAACTCTTAGAAAAAGGTTGGGAAGAAGAACTTTTTAGAAAAGATATCAACGTAGAATTTTACAAAATATTCTACACCAATGTCCAGCGTTTACGCTCTGTAACCAACTCATTTCCTGAAAGAGACTTTCCTTTTTGGGAAACTATCTATACCATTATGGAGTACTTTTTCAGAATATTAGTAACTGAAAAAGGACTGAAAGAATTGGAACGCGTACTACAACTCAAAAAAGAAAAATTAATATAACAACATTTATTGATGAAAAGAATCATTACCTCGGTGCTGATATGCCTAACCTCTATCAGTTGGGCACAACAAAAAGAACTTACGCTAAAAGAAGCTATACAGTATGCTTTGAAAAACAAATCAGATGCCGAAAAAGCTCGCTTAAATGTGCGCAAAAGCGAATACCAGATACAAGAAGTGCGTGCCAACGCATTGCCCAATATTTCAGCTTCTGGAGGTCTTTCCTTTAATCCTAAACTACAAGCTACTTATATTGATGCTAGCACATTTGCAATGCCAGGGATGCCCGCAAGCGATGAACCTATAAAGATGGAAATGGGACAAAAATGGGCTTCAACAGCCGAAGCTAAACTTAACCAAGTGCTCTTTAACCAATCTGTTTTTATGGGATTAAAAGCAGCTCGCACTACCCGAGAGTTCTATTTGCTCAATCAACAGCTTACCGAAAACGACATTATCGAAAGGGTCGCCCAAAGCTACTATCAAGTATACCAAACTCGGCAAACTTTGCAAAATATTGAAAGCAACTTGAGCTTAACCGAAAAAACAGCTAAGGTTGTCAAAGGGCTGTATGAAGCTGGTTTAGCTAAAAAAATAGACCTCGACCGTACCACTGTTGCTCTAAACAATCTCAAATCTGCCAAACAGCAAGCTCTCAACGGGTTACAACTGTCTGAAAATGCCTTGAAGTATATGATAGGAATGCCAATGAACCAAGAGATTACACTCCCTCAAGAAGGGTTTGAAGCAAACTACAACTTGGCTTTTCAAGAGGACAACAGCCAAAACCGTATAGAGTTACAAGTACTTGAAAAACAAAAGCAGCTCTTAGACCTCAACGTAAAAGTACAACGTGCTGCACTATACCCTTCATTAGGTTTGCAGGCTACTTATGGTTATTTAGGAATGGGGCCTAAAATACCACTGCTCTATGGAAAAAAAGATAAAGTATATTGGTCTGATTATTCAGCTATCAGTGTTGGGCTAAATGTTCCTATCTTTTCTGGCTTTGGTACCCGCGCCAAAATACGCCAAGCTCAAATAGAAAGTGAAGCCTTAGAAGCAACCTTAAAGGACACTCGATTAGCAATGGATTTTGCTGCCAAAAATGCTCAAAGTGAGCTGACAAATAATCTTTTAACCATAGATTCACAAAAAGAAAACGTAAAATTGGCCGAAGAAGTGCTGCTCAATACCCAAAACAACTACCAACAAGGGCTAGCTTCACTCACCGATTTATTAGATGCCGAGCGTTCTTTGTCCGATGCTAAAAACAACTATACCAGTGCATTATTAAACTACAAACTAGCTGAAATAGCATTGCTGAAAGCACAAGGCAAATTAAATAGCCTACAATAGGATTTTTTTTATTACCTTTGCCCCCGCAATGAGTAAAAGAAAAAATATAACCATAGAAAACGTGACCGTAATTGATGCGGGAGCCAAAGGCAAAAGCATTGCTAAAGCCCCTGACGGTCGCGTTATTTTTTTGAACAATGCCCTACCTGGCGATGTAGTAGATGTACAGACTACCAAAAAGAAATCAGCCTACTACGAAGGCTTTGCTACCCACTTCCATAAGCATTCCGACTTGCGTACATCTCCTATGTGTACGCATTTTGGCTATTGTGGAGGTTGTAAATGGCAGGACTTAAAGTACGAAAGCCAACTGTTCTACAAGCAGAAAGAAGTAGAAAACAACCTCGTTCGCTTAGGTCACCTCTCTATTCCCCCTTTGATGCCTATCATTGGGTCTGACGACATTTATTTTTACCGCAACAAGATGGAGTTCTCTTTCTCTGATATGCGTTGGCTCACCCCCGAAGAGATTCAAAAAGGCGAAGAAGTTGCTGACCGCAATGCGTTAGGCTTCCATATCGCTGGAGCTTGGGACAAAATTTTGGACATCGAACACTGCTATCTACAGGCAGAACCCTCAAACGCTATCAGACAAGAAATAAAACGTTTTGCCTTGGCGAACGAGATGCCTTTCTATAGTCCTCGCCAGCAAACTGGCCTCTTGCGTACTATGATGATACGCATCAGCTCTACAGGAGAAATAATGGTCGTGATTCAGTTCTTCCGCAACGACCCAAAAATAACACTCCTGTTAGACCATCTAGCTACTTCCTTTCCACAAATCAGTTCACTGCAATATTGTATTAATAGCAAGGGCAACGATGCCATTTACGATCAAGAAATCATCTGCTATAAAGGGAATGATTGTATCTATGAGGAGATGGAAGGACTGCGTTTTAAAATCAATGCTAAGTCATTCTACCAAACAAACTCTAAACAGGCCTACAAGCTCTACCAAGTAGCACGAGACTTTGCTGACCTAAAAGGTGATGAATTGGTGTACGACCTCTACACTGGCACAGGCACCATTGCTCAATTTGTAGCCAAAAAGGCTCGGAAGGTAGTAGGGGTAGAAGCTGTGCCAGAAGCTATTAGCGATGCCAAAGACAACGCACAAGCCAATGGCATAAGCAACGCTATTTTCTATGTAGGCGATATGAAACAAGTCTTTAACGAAGCTTTCATTCAGGACAATGGCACCCCCGATGTTATCATTACCGATCCGCCTCGCGACGGAATGCACAAAGATGTAGTAGCCCAGATACTGCAAATAGCTCCTCCAAAAATTGTGTATGTGAGTTGCAATAGCGCTACCCAAGCTCGCGACCTTTCCCTAATGGACGAATTTTATAAAGTTACCAAAGTACAACCAGTAGATATGTTTCCACAAACCTACCACGTCGAAAACGTAGTACTTCTAGAGAAAAAATGAGAAAAGCCGAAAAAGTAACCTTTGTGATGGACACCTTAGAGGAACTTTACCCCTCAGTAGAAATTCCGTTGCTACACAAAGACCCTTATACTCTGCTCATAGCAGTACTGCTATCCGCCCAAACTACCGATGCACGAGTGAACCAAATCACCCCTACCCTATTTGCTAAGGCCGATAATCCTTACGATATGGTGCTGCTAACTGTAGACGAAATTGAAGCCATCATCAAGCCTTTAGGCCTAGCACCTGCTAAAGCCAAGGGCATATATGGGCTATCGCATATTCTTATTAACCAGCATAACGGACAGGTGCCTCAAACTTTTGAGGAATTGGAAGCGCTTCCCTCGGTAGGACATAAAACAGCCAGCGTAGTGCTCTCTCAAGCTTTTGGCATTCCTACTTTCCCTGTAGATACTCATATCCATCGGCTAATGCACCGCTGGGGTCTCTCGGATGGCAGTTCTGTAGTACAAACTGAAAAAGATGCCAAAAGACTATTCCCTAAAAAACGTTGGAACAAGCTCCATATACAAATCATCTTATACGGACGCGAATATAGTCCTGCCAGAGGATGGCAATTAGACAAAGACATTATTACAAAAACCATTATACAATCAAAAAAGAAATGAATTTACAAGAACGAGACCTACAACATTTGTGGCACCCGTACACCCAACACCAAACGGCTGCTGCTCCCTTAGGCATTGTAAAAGGAAAAGATGCCCTTTTATGGGATGAAAACGGCAAAGAGTACATTGATGCTATTGCTAGCTGGTGGGTAAATCCCTACGGCCACAGCAACCAGCGATTGGCACAAGCAGCCTACAAGCAGCTTACTCAATTAGAACACGTACTCTTCGGAGGCTTTACCCACGAGCCTGCAGTAGCCCTAGCTGAAAAACTCATCAGCATCCTCCCCGACAACCAGCAGAAAGTATTCTTCTCTGATAATGGTTCTACTGCAGTTGAGATAGCCATTAAAATGGCCTTGCAGTATTTCTACAACCAAGGAGAAAAACGCTTTACTGTAGTTGCCTTTGAAGGAGCTTTTCACGGCGACACTTTTGGAGCTATGGCAGCTTCAGGCATCTCTTTCTTCACCGAAGCCTTTCAAGAGCATCTGTTAAAAGTAGTGCGTATCCCTTTGCCAAAAAAAGGAAGTGATGAAAGCATAACTAAACTGAAAGAAGTCATCGCTACCCACCGTCCTGCAGCCTTTATTTTCGAAGCTCTTGTGCAAGGAGCCTCAGGAATGCAAATCTACGCTCCTGAAGCCTTGGACGAACTGCTAAAGATATGTCAAGCACACAATGTGATTACAATTGCCGACGAAGTGATGACGGGATTTGGACGAACAGGGCGCACCTTTGCCTCCTACTACCTAAACCAGCAGCCCGACATTATCTGCCTATCAAAGGCCCTCACAGGAGGCACCATCCCCTTAGCCGTAACCACTACTACTCAGGCTATCTTCGATGGCTTTTACAGCAGCGATGTAAACAAAGCGCTCTTCCACGGACATACTTTTACAGCAAACCCTACAGGTTGTGCCATTGCTTTAGAAGCTATCCGTATTTTAGAAAGTGAAGAAATGCAACAAAACCTACAACGTATTGCTAAACGGCATCAAGCTTTTGTAAAACACATTGGTCAGTACCCGAATGTAGTCAATGCGCGTACCTTGGGGATTATTTTAGCTTTCGACCTCAAAACAACCGAAAACACGGACTACTACGGGGCATTTCGCGATCAGCTTTACAACTTCTTTATTGATAATGGGGTCATTTTACGCCCTGTAGGCAATATTTTGTACATCCTACCACCTTACGTAATTACCGACGAACAGTTAGATAGAGTATACGAAGTATTAGAGGAAGCTGTTAAGCGCTTTAAATAGCATTTACAGATAATTTGCTAATTGGCTAATTGGCTAATTTGCTAATTAGCAAATTATTCGTATCTTTGCCTCCTAAAATGACGTATTCCGATATGAATCATCTCAAACTAAAACTTATCATACCCCTATTAGGAGTTTTCTCTCTCTGTCTTCAAAACTGCAAAAACGACCCTGCATCACATCCCGAATCTTCTTTAAGGGAAACAGGTGAAGAATTCTATACCGAAGCCCTTACAATGGTAGTAGATACCTCAGTTACTTCCTTTGAAAATATCCCCGTATTAGATAATGCTTACCAAAAGGGTATTCTATCAGACACCCGTACCTACTACGTACTAAACGGGGGGAAAACACGTTGGTTGTATCAAGACATCCCTTCGCGCCTCTTTGCTGAGTATATGCAAGTATTGGATAGCATTGACAACGATGGACTAAACCCTGAAACCTACCGACAAACTCCTTTAAAAAAAGCTGTGGACAGTGCTTATGTCCACAAAGCAGACGAAAGCTATAAAGTACAATTAGACAAGGAAATTACAGCCTCATTTTTGCTGCTTACCAAACACCTAACTAATGGTCGTTTCTTAAAAAAAACTTATGGCAAACACTCTTGGTTGAAACCTAAAAATACCTACAACAATGCTGAAGCTCTCTTAAAAATAGCAGACACCATCCCCTTGAGCCAACTCATCACATCTTTGCTTCCGGCCAATCCCCAGTATCAACAGATGAAAAACCTCTACCGCCAACTGAAAAACCAAACTCTAGACAGTGCTAATACCGCAGTAAACTTTGCAAACCCTAAAGATTTCGTATATGGCTACACGGCTCCGATAGTAGCACAATTGCGCGAAGGTCTTAAAGCCAAAGGTTTTGAAGCACTCCCAGAAACCGATGCTCAAATCGTAGATAGTACCCTTATTAAAACAGTACAACAGTTCCAGCAAAGCAAAGGTTTAACCCCTGATGGTGTATTGGGCAAACAAACACTCTACTACCTGAATATGAATTCTCAACGCGAACGCGACCTTGTCCAACTAAATATGGAGCGAATGCGTGTTTTCAACAATCCGCTAGGCGACTCCTATGCTATCGTAAATATTCCTGATTTTCAACTCTCTTTATTCCACAAAGATTCTCTCTTATTCAAAACCAGAGTAGTAGTAGGAAAAACAGAAACTCCTACTCCTATTTTTACTGATAGTATCAAGTATGTAGAGTTCCGACCTACTTGGTCAGTGCCACAAAGTATCATTAAAAGAGAGATGATTCCACAGATGGTAGCCCAAGGAGACCCTGAGAAGTATAAAAAGCGAGGCTACACTCTCTACGAAAAAGGAAAGAAAATAGACCCTACCCAAGTAAATTGGTCAGACCCTTCAGTGCACAAACGTGCTTTTTTCTTTGTTGAAGCTCCTTCGGCACGTAACTCATTAGGCTTAGTAAAGTTCATTCTAAGCAATGATATGAGTATCTATCTACACGACACCCCCTCTAAGCACTTCTTTGAACGCGACTATCGCGCCTTGAGTCATGGGTGTGTGCGAGTGCAAAACCCTGAACAGTTGGCCTACTTCCTACTACGCGACGAGGCTTCTGATACCCCTTGGACATTGGAAAAAGTAACTGAAACAATGCACGGAAATCGCAGCTTGCGCGTTACCCCAAAAACAAATTTCAAGCTAAACATTCTGTATTACACTGCATTTATTGACGACCAAGGAGCTTTAGTAATCAAGAACGACATCTACGACTTAGATTCTGAACAGCTGAAAGAAATAAAGCGGTTTGAAAGTTAATCTTTCAAACCGCTTTTAGTTTTCTAAAAGAAAAAGTTTCTCCAATTATAACACTTCCCTAATAGCTTCTTTTAAACTATCAGAAGCTTCTACCAAAGGCAAACGCACATAAGGCTCACAAAGACCTTGGGCTGCTAAAATGGCTTTGATGCCTACAGGATTACCTTCTTTAAAGGCCAATGACATTTTAGGCATTAGCTGATACTGCAAAGCATTAGCCTCAGATATGTTGCCTGCCAACCCGCTGCGTACCATACGAGAAAATAATTCGGGATAGGCAATTCCAATCACTGAAATGGCTCCACTTCCTCCCATATATACTGAAGGAAGAGTAGTAGTATCATCTCCTGAAAGGAAAATAAAGTCTTTAGGCATATGCCTCAAAATCTCCATATCTAACACTAAATTTCCTGATGCTTCCTTGATAGCTGCAATATTCTCAAAATCATTAGCTAAACGCAATACTGTATCAGCACTCATTGATACCCCTGTACGCCCAGGCACATTATATAAGATAATAGGTAGCGGACAATGCTGAGCGATTGCAGAAAAATGCGCGTACATTCCGTTTTGTGAAGGCTTATTGTAATAAGGTGTTACTGATAAGATAGCTGAAAAGGGGGTAAGGTCTGTTTCCTTTAGTTCATCCAATACATTTTGTGTATTATTACCCCCAATACCTAATACCAAAGGTAAGTGTTTTTTGTTAGCTTGAATGATAGTCTCACGAACTTTTTTTTTCTCTTCTTTGGAAAGAGTAGGAGCTTCGCTAGTAGTGCCTAAAACAACTATAAACTCTACCCCTCCTTGAGTTACATACTCTACTATACGGGTAAGAGCTTCCGTATCTACTTGATTTTGTTTTGTGAAAGGTGTAACTAGGGCTACACCCGTTCCTTTTAGTTGGCTTGTTTCCATTTGCTTATTTCTGAATAATGGTTCTTAATACTTTTTTCACTTCGGTTGCAAACATCTTCTCTTCATTCAGTTTGCGACCTATAATAATATCGTTGTACTGTAAATCAATTCCTTGAAAGCCAACCCTCAACTTAGCCTTAATAGCTGACGAAAGCAATAGCAGTGGGAGTTTAGGCTCACTAAAATAGTTGATAAGTAAATCGTATTCCTGCTCTGCTAGACGATCGGCATGATAGTTGCGTATCTTTCCTTGCCAATTAATTTCTTTGTCCACTAAAAAGGGAATCCCATTGGCGTGCGTTTCTTCAGAAGCGCGTTTGTAGCCCAAGATAATGTAGTTCTCTGGACGTATGCCATAATACTTTATAAGGTCTAATAGAGGCAAAACATCCTGTACTTCATCCATATCTACAATACAGCCTACTTTTACTAACTCGCTGTTTAACTTTTGGTTATAATTTCCCAAAAGCCTAAAATTCTTGCGAATTTTATTTTTTATGTTATAATCCTTTATAATTTTCAAAATATTTGTATTTTTGCGTGTGATTGCAAAGGTAAAAATAAATTTTAAAATAGAAAGACATTTATGCAAAAGTTTAAATCTCCTATTTATTATTTCGTTATTTCATTAGTTTTTCTCTTCTTATTAGTATCTTGTGGAGCTCCAAAGATGAAGCTAACAGAGATGAAAGCTAAGAACTTCGCAATGGTAGATACTCTACCACAAGTATCTGAAATTGACAGCTTTATTTCTCCTTTTCGCACTCGTATAGCAGCTGAAATGGTTACAGTATTAGCACAAAACACAAACGATTTGGTAAAAGACCATAATACTACCGCCCTTAATACGGGCATCAGCAACCTAATAGCAGATGCTGTCTACCAAACATTGAATCCCATCTATCGAAGAAAACACCGCAAAAGTATTGATTTTGTATTATTAAATTGGGGAGGAATCCGAGCCGATTTGCCTAAAGGCCCTGTTACAATGGGAGCTGCTTACAGCATTATGCCTTTTGAAAACGAAATGGTTATACTGACAATGACAGGTGAAAAAGTTAAAGAACTTGTAGACTATCTGATTGCTAAGCGTCTGCCTCACCCTCTCTCTAAACAATTTTACTTGCAAATAGACCAAGAGGGCAATATTGAAAAATTCACTATTAGAGGGAAAGCTTTTAATCCTAACGCTACCTATATAGTAGCTACTTCTGACTACCTGTTAGAAGGCGGCGATGAGATGTACTTTTTCAAAGGTGCTGAAAAAGTGTTCAGAAGCAATTATAAAATACGCAATGTACTAATTGACTACTTCAAAAAAATGAGAGTAATTGACGCTAAAGAAGACCGTCGATTTGAATACAAACCTTAATTACACCACTATGGAAAGAAGAACTTTTATTAAAAGCATTGGAGCCTCCTCTTTATGGGTAGGTATGGGCGGTCTTTCATCCGTATCAATGAAACCAGCTACTACCAAACACATTACTATTCTACATACGAACGACACTCATAGCCACATTGATCCTCTACCTAAAAATGACCCCATCAACCCTAACAAAGGAGGGGTAGCGCGTCGTGCTGCACTCATTGAAAAAATACGCAATGAAAATCCTTACACATTGCTTTTTGATGCAGGTGATATTTTCCAAGGAACTCCTTACTTCAATTTTTATGGAGGTGAACTAGAGTTTAAACTAATGTCTATGCTTCGATATGATGCCGCAACCTTAGGCAATCACGATTTTGACAATGGTATAGAAGGCATCATCGCTCAACTACCTCACGCCTCTTTTGATTTTATCATCTCCAACTACGATATGACCAACACCCTTATGAATGGCCACATTTCACCCTATAAAATCTACTTTTCCAACGGAATCAAAATAGGGGTTTTTGGCTTAGGGGTACAATTAGAGGGATTGGTGAATAAGGACAAATACGGAGAAACGGTATATCTTGACCCTATAGAGATCGCACAAGAGATGGAAAACAAGCTTCATAAAAACGAGCGTTGTGACCTTATCATCTGTCTTTCGCATATTGGTTATGACTACCGCGATAATCCTAATAAGGTAAATGATCTGAAAGTAGCTGCCCAAACTTCCTACATTGATCTTATCATTGGGGGGCATACTCATACTTTCTTGCCACACCCTACACAAGTAACTAACCGTGCTGGTAAGACTACTTTAGTAAACCAAGTGGGGTGTTATGGTATTAATTTAGGGCGTGTAGACTTCTTTTTTGAAGAAAAAAAAGTAGCAAAGAACAAATCTCTTGTTATTGAGGTTTAGCAAGTTAGATATTTTATCAAAAAAAAAGCAACTTTTTTTTTGCATATTCAAAAAACTTATGTACTTTTGCACCCGAATTAAAAAGCAAGCCTGAGTGGCGGAATTGGTAGACGCGCACGACTCAAACTCGTGTTCTTCGGAGTGAGGGTTCGATTCCCTCCTCAGGTACAGAAAAGCTGTCCATTTAGGACAGCTTTTTTTATTTTCTTTTTGAAACTTACTTTTGCTATGTATCACAAAACTGCTGCTATTGTCCTATCGCAAGTAAAATACAGCGACAATAGTTTAATTGTGAAATGTTTCACCCAAGCATTTGGCACCCGTAGCTATCTGCTGAAAGGTATTTTGAAAAACAAAAAGTCACCTCTTGCTACCGCTCTCTTCCAACCTCTCACCCTATTGGAACTAGTTGTTACAAATAATGATGTTGCGTCTCCAACTCTAGAATACATCAAAGAAGCAAGATTAAAGACCACCTATAAGTCGTTGCATACACACCCTTACAAAAGTGCTGTGGGAATATTTCTCTCAGAACTGAGCTCTTATATTTGTCCACCTGATACTCCCGACGAAGAGCTCTTCAACTTTATGGCATCACAGCTTGTTTTTTTTGACCAAGAAAATTTCTTAGTGCATTTTCATTTAAAATTCTTAGTAGACTTAACTCAATATCTTGGTTTTTACCCCGATACATCGGCTATGGAATCCCCTTTTTTCAATTTAGAGGAAGGCACTTTCAGTAGTACTGAAAGTGCTCCTTCACTCTCAGGAGAAGTACTCCTCCTATTTAAAGGAGTACTAACAACTTCCTACCCTTTGTTATCACAACTACATAGTAGTCGGGGAGTACGTAAAGTTCTGCTACACCAACTACTGAAATACTATCAATGGCACTATCCTAATTTCAGAAAACTCAAATCGGTAGAAGTTCTGGAAGCATTGTTTTAAAGTTCTAATCAACATAGTATTCTAACAAGACCGTCTTTCTTTGACAGTTCTTAAGTAAACCTTCGCTTGAGCTCCACTGAAAACTCACCTAAGAATTTGACGTATTTTTTTCTTTCAAAAATTTGCAGTTATGAAAAACCTTTGTATCTTTGCAGCCGATTTGAGGGGAGATACTCAAGCGGCCAACGAGGGCAGACTGTAAATCTGCTGGTTATACCTTCACAGGTTCGAATCCTGTTCTCCCCACTAAATAATTATCTTAATATTAATAAGGTTAGAGAGGACTTTTTTCAGTTTCTTTTCTAACCTTTTTTCAATCCAATTGTTATGTATAAACTATTTATTCGCCCTTTTCTATTTAGATTAGATCCCGAAAAAGCTCATCGTTTTACTTTTAAGTACTTAAAAATGATTCATAAAATCCCCTTGGTTCCTGCGCTGATTCGTGCTATCTATCAAGTGGAACATCCATCGCTACATAGGAAAGTCTTTGGGTTAGATTTCAAAAATCCCGTAGGATTGGCTGCTGGCTTAGACAAAGATGCGACTCTCTATCAGGAACTTTCTAATTTAGGCTTTGGTTTTATAGAAATAGGGACTATCACTCCTAAGGCTCAGCCTGGGAACCCTAAAAAACGACTCTTTCGCCTTCTTGACGACCAAGGTATTATCAACCGTATGGGATTCAACAACCAAGGGGTAGAAGCTGCTGTAAAACGACTCAAGAAGAACAAAAGTGTACTAATAGGAGGTAACATCGGAAAAAATAAGCTAACTTCTAATGAAGAGGCGGTAAATGATTATCTCATCTGCTTTAAAGAACTTTTTGACTATGTAGATTATTTTGTAGTGAATGTAAGTTCTCCTAACACTCCTAACTTGCGTTCATTGCAAGAAAAAGAGCCTTTAAAACAGTTGCTTGACGCATTGCAAACCGAAAATAAAGGTAGAAAAGCTCCTAAACCTATCCTTTTAAAAATTGCTCCAGACCTAACAAATGAACAGCTATTGGACATTATTGAAATTGTACAAGAAACCCAAATTGCAGGGGTGATAGCGACCAATACAACCCTCTCAAGAGAAGGATTGAGCTCTCCTCATCAAAACGAAACAGGAGGACTCAGTGGGAAGCCGCTTAAGAAACGTTCGACTGAAGTGATTCGTTTTTTGAGCGAAAAAAGTGGACGCGCTTTCCCTATCATAGGTGTAGGTGGTATTTTTTCAGCTGAAGATGCGTTAGAAAAAATAGAAGCGGGCGCTACTTTGGTGCAACTCTACACAGGATTTATTTATGAAGGAGCGGGGCTAGTAAAATCTATCAACAAGAGACTTATCAACTAACCCCTTTAGACAAAAGCACCCCATCATCTTCTGCAGCTTGGCACAGCTATTGCAATATATAGGGAGAACCTTTGCTATTTTAGGCTTTAACATTCAGTATTTCAAAGTACTAAATAAAGAAACATCTGTTGAGGCACCTTTTTCACAACTGACAAAATGGCATTTAATAACGATAAAAAAATGAACATAGGAAATATTGACAGTCTTACTGCAGAACATATAGATGAGGATGCTGAATTCATTCCTCTTCTTACCTCAGAAGATGAGGAAGAAATAGAACGTGAAACAATTCCTCAGAAGTTACCTATCCTCCCCTTAAAAAACACTGTGCTTTTTCCTGGAGTGGTAATTCCTATTTCGGCAGGACGTGATGCTTCAATTAAATTAATTAATGAAGCTTACGAAACAACCAAAACGATAGGAGTAGTAGCTCAGTTGGATGAAAAAACCGAAGTGCCTGAAGGAAAAGATATCTATCGATTAGGTACTGTAGCGCGTATCCTAAGGGTGCTAAAGATGCCCGATGGCAATATAACTATTATCATTCAAGGAAAAAAGCGTTTCCGTATAGAAAGCATTATCGAAGAGAAACCCTATATTCAGGCTTTCATCAAAGAAGTTTTGGACATCAAGCCTGATGTAAACGACAAGGAGTTTGAAGCGACGATTGATGCTGTAAGGGATCTTGCCATTAAAATCATACAAGAGAATCCTAACATTCCTTCAGAGGCTTCTTTTGCGATTAAAAATATTGAGAGTACTTCGTTTCTCATCAACTTTATCGCATCGAATATGAATGCTACCGTGCTTGAAAAACAAGCTGTCTTGGAAATTGATGAACTGAAGGAACGCGCAACCGCTATCTTAAAGTACTTAAGTATCGACCTGCAACGGCTGACATTGCGCAATGAAGTACAATCAAAGGCACGTATTGACATTGATAAGCAACAACGCGAATACTTTTTGCATCAGCAAATGCGCACAATTCAAGAAGAGTTGGGAGGCGTATCGTATGAGGAAGAAATAGAAGAACTCAAAAAGAAAGCTAAAAGCAAGAAGTGGGACAAGAAGGTTAAAGAGCTTTTTGAAAAGGAAGCAAACAAACTACTGCGCACGAATCCTAACAGTCCTGACTATAGCATTCAGCGCAATTACTTAGAAGTTTTGTTGGAACTTCCTTGGAATGAGTATTCTAAAGATAATTTTGACCTAAAAAGAGCACAAAAGATCCTCGACAAAGAACACTATGGGCTAGATGAGGTAAAACGCCGCATCATAGAATATTTGGCTGTACTGAAGCTTCGAAGCGATATGAAGTCGCCTATCTTGTGTTTCTATGGTCCTCCAGGAGTAGGAAAAACTTCGTTAGGACGTTCGATAGCTAAGGCCTTAAATCGTGAATACGTACGGATGTCGTTAGGAGGTTTGCACGATGAGGCTGAAATACGCGGGCACCGAAAGACCTACATAGGAGCTATGCCTGGGCGTATTTTGCAGCTACTAAAAAAAGCAAAGACTTCTAACCCTGTATTTGTCTTGGATGAAATTGACAAACTAGGCAACAGCAGTTACCAAGGAGACCCTTCATCGGCAATGCTAGAGGTGCTCGACCCTGAACAGAACAAAGAGTTTTATGACAACTTTTTGGAAATGGGCTATGATCTCTCTAAAGTGATGTTTATAGCAACTGCTAATGACCTCAGTTCTATACAACCTGCCCTATTAGATCGTATGGAAATCATTAACGTAACGGGGTATACTATAGAAGAGAAAATAGAAATAGCAAAACGCCATTTATTGCCTAAACAAGTGAAAGAGCACGGAATGAAATCTGCTGACATTCAGTTAGGCAAAAAAGAAATAGAGCGTATCGTAGAAGGATATACTCGTGAATCAGGGGTACGTTCATTGGAAAAAGAAATTGCTAAAATAGTACGCTATGGGGCTAAGAATCTTGCTATGGAGGAAGAGTACGACCCTAAACTAACTATAGAAGTAATTGAAAAGATATTAGGACCTGCGCGTTTGGAACGTGATAAGTATGAAGATAATGAGGTAGCAGGAGTAGTAACAGGGCTTGCTTGGACAAGTGTAGGAGGAGATATCCTCTTTATAGAGTCAGCTCTTTCCAAAGGCAAAGGAACGTTGAACATCACTGGAAATTTAGGTCAGATAATGAAAGAATCGGCAACCATTGCCTTGGAATACCTAAAAGCTAATGCTGAACGTTACGGCCTTATGCCTAAACTTTTTGAGACTTATGACATACATATACACGTTCCTGAAGGGGCAACACCTAAGGATGGCCCAAGTGCTGGCATTGCGATGCTCAGCTCGCTAATGTCTCTTTTCACTCAAAAGCGAGTAAAAAAACACTTGGCTATGACAGGAGAAATCACCTTGCGTGGCAAAGTGCTTCCTGTAGGAGGTGTTAAAGAAAAAATATTGGCTGGCAAACGCGCAGGAATCAAGGAATACATCTTGTGTAAAGATAACGAAAAAGATATTTTAGAAATCAAACAAGAATATCTGAAGGGGCTTACTTTTCACTATGTAACTGATATGGAGGAAGTCATACGTTTGTCTATTACTAAAGAAGATGTAAAACACAAAAAAGTTTTATCGTTTGAGTAATATTTTGTAATTTTGCAACTCACAAAGTTATTATTAGAATAATGAATCAGAATCAAGAAGACGACATATTAGGTGATAACCATATCGCTACCTCAGCTATTACTCCACTGAGAGCAGATGCTTTTGAGATGACAGAAGCTGAAAAAATAGCTGACATAGAACAACATATGCACGCCATTCTCCACACATTGGGAATGGATTTGACCGATGACAGTTTAAAAGGAACGCCTAAGCGTGTAGCTAAGATGTTTGTGAAAGAAATTTTTGGAGGTTTATTGCCTGAACGGAAGCCTTCAATGTCTACTTTTGACAATTCCTACCATTACGGAGAAATGCTTGTAGAAAAAAATATTGTAGTATATTCCACTTGTGAGCACCACTTGTTACCCATTGTAGGGCGCGCCCACGTAGGATACATCTCTAATGGAAAAGTATTAGGTCTCTCTAAAATGAACCGCATAGTAGAATACTACGCTAAACGTCCTCAAGTACAAGAACGCCTAACGATGCAGATAGTACAAGAGATGCAACGTGCTTTGGGTACTGAAGATGTAGCTTGTATTATTGATGCCAAGCACTTGTGCGTAAATTCTAGAGGTATAGAAGACATTGACAGTAGTACTGTTACTGCTGAGTTTGGAGGTAAATTCAAAGATCCAGAAGTAAGAAAAGAGTTTTTGGAGTACATCAAATTAGAAACAAGATTTCATTAACAAAAATAAAAGAAGCGATGATTCTCATCGCTTCTTTTATTTTTTATCTCCTTGCTTTCCCCTAATTATACCTAATAAGCCTTTAATAAAAAAGGACTAAAAGTAGGAGTGTTCCTATTTTAGTCCCTATTATTTATAACCTTATAAAAATAAAGGTTGTCTGTGGAGAAGATGGGACTGTATTTAAATACTAATAAAGACTAATAAAGAACAAAACAATTGATTTTTAAGCACTTACAAATTCTTATATACTAAC
>ERZ772971.1092-NODE-1092-length-16132-cov-7.637868_pt1 | contig 16132 bp, 12 predicted proteins | sample MGYA00511943_ERZ772971 | MGnify/ENA primary metagenome ERZ772971 (study PRJEB29015, sample SAMEA2737929) | human oral metagenome | biome: human oral; feature: human-associated habitat; material: dental | place: China | collected 2144 ... | reverse complement strand
GAATAGCAAGATTTGAACTTGCGGCCCCCTGCTCCCAAGGCAGGTGCGCTACCGGGCTGCGCTATATTCCGACTTATATTTTGATACCTCGTTATTATAGCCCCTTTTTTTTATTCTGTCAAGCAATTTTTTATACCTTTACTATTAAATCTAATTCTTTTAAAGTATTTTCAAATTCGTCTACATTTTCTTTTGAAACATTTTTTGTCTTTTCCCTAATGAATTCTAAATATTTTTCAACATTTTCTTTATCTTTTAATACTATATAACAACAAACAAGATTTAAATATCTTCTCCATCTATTACATCTCTCTCTTGGTTGTTTAATAAATGATGTTAATGTAATACATTTCTGTCAGTATCATTTTTTTTATAAAAAAGTTGAGACAATAAAATTTTCCTGTTAAAATTAAATCGTAAAACATAACTAATGAGATTTTCAATCACTTTTAAGTTTTTGAGCAAATAAACATAATACAAATAGTTTTTTCATAAATTTCTCTTCTAGTAATTTTTTATTTTAAACAGTTTTATCTCTAATTATTTATCTTTATATATAATTTCTGATGTTTTAGCAAATTCTAAATTTTCAGGTAAAATTTCTTCATATTTTGTTACGAATTTTCCAGTACTGAAATCATAATAATAATATGTATTTTTAATAACAATACCATTCATTTCTTCAGTTATCACTAATATAGGACATTGTTTATGATCATCAAGTGTAATTCCATTTTCTTTTGCGTAATTTTCATTAATAAAATCACTTTTAAAATCATAAGATATTTGATTTTTCTTATCATCAGATACATTTAAATAATCTAATATTTTTAAACTATTTTCACTTCCAGGATATTTCTCTATACCTCCACCCATAAGAAGTGCATCACCCCTATACTTTTCTCCATTTCCATAACTTATTCTAAGAACTGCTACTCCATCTTTAATATACTCTTCAATATAACTTGATGTGTAAAAATCACTATGTATAATTTTACCTGTAAAACCTTCCTTTGTTCCCTTTTTAAAATAAATTTCTTTAAATCCTCCTCCTGTTGATTCTCCATTTTTTGTTTTACGATAATAATGTTGTATAACACTATCTAATTTTTCATCTATTGCATTTTTCCCTTCCACTACTTCTGTATCTTTTGGAAAATCAGCAATATGTATATCTATCAATTTTTGTTGTGCTTCATTAAATGTTAAAGCTGATAAATCTATTGGTTTTTTCAAGGCTTCTAATTCCTTAGAAGTGTTTTCATTAGAGATACTTTCTTTTGAATTATTTTCTTCAATTGGACTATCATTATCTTTACCACAATTAACTAAACAAAATAAAGCTAAAATAGTAAAAATTAGAAAAAAACCTTTCTTTTTAATTTTTTGAATATTCATATTATCCTCTCCTTCTACTTATCTTTAAATATTATTATTTTAACTATCACACATATTACTAAAAAAATGCTAATATATTGTGATGTTGACAAACCATTTAATACTCCTCTGTATTCATCATATCTAAAATATTCTAAAATAAACCTCACTATTGCATAAGCCAAAATATAGTACTCAAAAGCAAATTTCCCATTAAATTTATTTATATAAATTAATAAAGCTATTGCTATCAAAAACAAACTTATTGATTCTATTCTCTGAACTGGGAATAAAGCTATATTATTGGGAGCAAATGGGGAATTAGTATATATTACAGAAATTGGACTTTCAAATGGACATCCATAACAACATCCCACCAAGGAACAGCCTATTCTTCCAAAGGCATGTACGGTTGGTATTACAGGTATACAATATCTTAAATATTCTTTTATTTCTATTTTCAAAACTTTTTTACATATATAAATTCCTATTAATGCTCCTATTAAACCTCCATAAAATACAAAACCTCCATTTAAAATATTTTTAAGGTAGTTCATATTTTTTAATTCTTTTACATCTATATCATTCCAACTTATTATTATAAATAGTAACTTTGAACCTATTATTGCAAAAAAAACTGCTATACAACTTAATAATATAAAATTATCAAAATTTAATTTATATCTCTTTACTTGATAATAAGCTACACAAAAAGCTACTGTTAAACCTATTACTGCAAAAAGTCCATAGTATGGAATTAGAAAATTTCCTATGTATATTCCTATATGATTTATATGTTCACACATTATTTTATTCCTTTTATTTTATTGTCTCTATTAAAAATTATTAAAAAATGGAGAAAATTAAAATCTCCATTTTTTATTCTTCTAACTAAATTACATAAAAGCTCTTGCTCCACCAACAACTGCTGCACATGCTATCCACATTATTATTCCAAGCACCAAAGCAATTATAGAGCATACTAATCCTCCTGTTGCCATACCTTTTTTTTCTGGATCTTTTCTTCCTAGTACACCTAAAATAATGCCTATTATTGCAGTAAAAATACTAATTATTCCTAATCCAAAAAATGATAAAATCAATGAAATTATCCCTAAAATCAAAGATGCTATTGCCATACTTTTTCACCCCCCTATTAAAGTTTTTATTAGTAATATTTAATATTAATTACAATTTATACTTTAAAATTTTTAAAATATATTTTATAATAACATTTTTTCACCCCCCCCCGTAAAATATATTTTATATATTTTTATAATAAATTAGATATATAAATATTATCTTTACATAACTTTTTGTTTTAAAATTTATTTGAGAATAAAAAAATAGTACCCGTAAATTTTTTACTGATACTATCTTTATTTTTTATTCAAATATCTTCCATTGCCTTTGAATTTTATCTTCTAATTCTTCTTTTGTATTCCCTATCAACTCAAAAACAAGATATTCTATTGGAAGTGAATTTATAACATTAATAATTTCTTTATCTTCAAAGGGATCATGATAATCTATATTATTTATATGCTCATAAATAGTTTTCATACATTCATGAATATCTAAATTCAGCTTTCTATTTTTTTCTATTGTTTTTTTGACATAAGACCCAGATAAAGAGTAATTTAAGTGCATTCCCAAAATATACTTCTTATATTCTCCAATATTTTCTAAATTCTTTTTAATGTACTTAACTGCCTCTTTTGAATTTTTAATTTCAGGATTGTTATTTATCATATGCCCTGTATCCAAAATAAAACCTGTATTTTTATAATTTATATTTTTTAAAAGATATTCAATCTCTTCCTTGTTTGTAAGTCTTAGTCCTGACCACCATAAGTTTTCAAGAAGAAGTTTAAAATTGTAATTTCCTCCTTCAAAAATTTCATTCAATATATCTACAACATTTTTTAAAACTTCCATATCAGAATATTTAAAATTATATGTGAGACTTTCTATTATTTTTATATTACAGGCATGAAAAACTATATATTTAACTTCTAATGTTTTAGCAATCTCTAATTCTTTTTTAAAATAATTTACCAGTTCATCTTTTGAATTTTCTCCTCCACAAAGAGATTTAAAATATTTTTTATCTTTAAGCTCACTGTATAAAGAAGCAAAATCTTCTAAATAAAATTCCATCCAAGATGGAAAAAATCTTATATGGTAGCCTATAAAATAATCTTTTAATTTACTTTCATCTTTATCAGTAAATTTAATTAATTCATAGCCATCAAATCCATATTTTTTAGAAAAATATTTCATTTCCTTTTCAAGTTCTTCATTTGAATAAAAATCTGCCATATTTAATAATTTATACATATTTTATCCTTTCTATTAAATATCTATATATTATTTTTTACAAGTTGAATTAAATCTTCACTTTTTATATTATCAAGTCTATAATAATCAGCTTCCATAGCTTCACTTAAAGTTCTAGCCATTTCTAATTTAATAAATCCCTCTTCTGTATCAATAACTATACATTTTATTTTTTCTTTTTTAATTTTTTCGGCTATTTCTAAACTTTCTATTACTGGGTCTTTTCCTGAAAATGAAAAATTTGCTTTTCCATCTGAAAGAAGTATCAAAACTGGAATTACTTCCTTATTTCTTTTCATTTCAGTTTTAATAATATTATATGCTTTTAATAATCCTTCTGAAAGAGGTGTTTTCCCTCCTATACTAAGTTTTTCTAACTTTTTTCGTGCCAAATCTATGCTTCTTGTAAATGGTAACAATTCCTCTGCTCTATTTCTACGAAAAGACAACATTCCCACTTTATCTCTTTTTTCATAGGCGTTTTTCAGCAAGGACATGACAGCACCTTTCACAGCCTCCATTCTCTTTTTAACTCCCATAGAACCACTTGAATCCACAGCAAATAGAATGGATATTCCAGTTCTTTTTTCTCTCTGTTTAATTCTAATATGTTCTTTTTTTATATTTATCATAAGTGAATTATCATCTTTTTTTAATTGATAGGGTGCAGCTGCTCTTATACTTGCGTCTAAAGCAAAATCTCTTATCTTTCCTCTTGGTATACTGCTTTTTATATATCTTCCTTGTAAAGAACTTGATTTTGTCTTACACCTTTTTCCAGTACCTTTTCTTTTAAATTTATCTTTAGTATTATCTAAAAATATATTTTTTATTTTATAAATTTCTCCTATATCAAATTCCTCTTCTGAAAAATTTTCTAAGCTATCATTATCTTTATTCTCATTTTTTTGAATATTGTTATCTTGTGAATTATTTTCAGTTTCCTGAGCACTTTCACTGTTATTCATTGAATTATCAGTTTGGGTATTAGTTTGATGACTATCATTATCAGTATTATCATTATGTTTGTTATTAGCTTCATTAGGTAAAGCCTTATTTTTAGCATTCATTCTATGTGGTAATACAAAAGTTGCAGCTTCCTTTAAATCATCTATATTGAGATATGTTCTTTTATCAAGTGCAGCAATAGACTTTGCTGTTTCTATCAAAATTATCTCTGCTCTATTTCCTAAACAATTAGCTTCTTCAATAAATTTAATTGCTATATTCATAATCTGCTCACTAACTTTTATTTTTTTAAATTTTTCTTTAGCAGAAAAAATTTTTTCTCTTAAAAGTTCTTCATCTTCAGAATATTTTTCAGAAAACTCTATTGGATTTTTTTCAAATTCCAATCTCTTCTTTATTATATTTATCCTTTCTAAAATATCCTTTGAACCTTCTGCATTTACATATAGTCCAAATTTATCTAAAAGTCCTGCTCTTAAATCCCCTTCTTCTGGATTCATTGTTCCTATTAAGATAAATTTACAATCATGAGAAAAACTTATTCCTTCTCTTTCAATATAGTTTTTCTCTCTTGATATAACTTCTAAAATAGTGCTGATTATACTCTCTCCTAAAAGATTTATTTCATCAATATACAAAATATTATTATGACATTTTTTTAAAATTCCTTCTTGAAAAACTTTTTTTCCAGTTTTTAAAGTTTTTTCTATATCTATGCTTCCAACTAAATTATCTTCTGTTATATTAAGAGGTAAATTTATAACTTTTTTATCTGTTAAAATTTTTTCTAAACCTCTAACTAAAGTTGACTTTGCACTTCCTTTTTCTCCACTTATCAGAACTCCACCTATTTTTTCATTGATTATATTAAGCAACAAGGCTTTCTTAATTCTTCCTTGACCTTCTATTGCTACAAAAGGAAATATCATACTTCCTCCTTACATAGTCAAACTATTTACCAATTTTTCTATTTGATCTTTATCTAAAATTCCATCTTCAAAAGGTGTTTTCCTCATTCTGTGAGGTAGTGCTAAAACAGCAGCTCTTAACATATCTTCCTTTATAACTTCTTCTCTATTTTCAAAAGCAGCAATAGTGATTGCTGTTTTTACAACTGCAATATCTGCTCTATGTCCATCTACATTTAAAACAATGGAAATTTTTGCTGCCAGTTCATATATCTCATCACTACACTTTATATTTTTCAATATCTTCTTACTATTTTCAATTCTATTTTTTAATTTTTCCTCTTCTGCTAAATATTTTTTTATAAACTTTTCTGGCTCTGCTTCAAAATCTAGCCTCCTTTTTATAACTTCAACTCTCTTACTTGTCTCTCTTTCTCCTATAACATCTACAACAAGTCCAAATCTATCAAGCAACTGAGGTCTTAAATCTCCTTCTTCTGGATTCATTGTTCCAACTAAAACAAACTTAGCTGGATGGGAATACGAAATTCCCTCTCTTTCTATTGTATTTACCCCCATTGCTGCTGAATCTAAAAGTACATCAACTATATGGTCATCTAAAAGATTTATCTCATCTACATATAGAATATTCCTATTGCTTTGAGCAAGTATCCCTTTTTCAAACTTCTTCTCTCCAGTCTTTATTGCATATTCAATATCAAGAGTTCCTACAACTCTATCTTCAGTTGCACTTATAGGAAGATTTATCACTTTCATAGTTGATTTATGTTTTTCTATTTTTTCTCCCTTTAAATATTTTTCACTACATTGAGGACAATAATTATCTATTTTATCAGGTTCACAGTGAAACTCACAAGAATTTTCTTCTCTTTCTGCCAATAAGTTTGCTAAAGCCCTAACTAAAGTTGATTTAGCTGTCCCTTTTTCTCCTCTTATAAGAACTCCTCCTAAGCTAGGATTTATTATATTTAAAATAAGTGCTTCTTTCATTTTTTCTTGTCCCACTATGGCAGTAAATGGATATAAAAAATTTTTAGCCATTCATTTCCTCCTGTATTCTATCTTCTTTTAAAATTCTAAAAATTGCTTTTCTTAAAGCACAGTCTTTGTCTTCAACATCGTATTTTTCATTAAAAACCATTCTTGATGGGCAGCAACCTTTACATATTTTTTCATATTCACAAGAACTACATTTTTCATATTTACCTGAACTTAATTTTATTATATTTATACTTTCATTTATATTTCCCATATAGTAATCTTTATTTCCAACAAAAGAACTACAAGGATAAGTATCGCCATTTGCTATTACAACCATAGCTTCTCCTAATGAAGAATAACAATAATTTCCTGAATAACAAAAAGTACACTGTCTAAGTTTTGCATCTTCAATCTCCCTTATAATGACTTTTTTATTAGTCAGTTTTGTTAAAAGTTTTACTCTTTCATTTGCTTTTTTCAAATTAACATAGATATCTTCATCATTTACCACTTTTAAATCAATATTTTTTTGTAAACAGTTTCCTGATATTCTTAACAAATCTAATCCAACAGCATTTATATTCTCAAAATAATATGCTATATCAATTAAATTTTCTAATTTTTCTATATTTTTATTGGAAATAACAGTATTCAAATTTATATTTTTCTTATACAGAGCAAGTAGCTTAATCCCCCTTAATGTTTCTTTAGTTCCACCTCTTAAAGTTTCATTTATCTCTACATCTCCATCAAAACTGACACCTATATTTATATCCATATTTGATATTTTTTTAGCTATTTCTTCATCTATAAGTGTAGCATTAGTTTGTAAACCAATTTTAACCTTATATTCTTTATTAGATTTTATATAAGTATATATTTTTTCTATAAGAGAAAAATTTAAAAAAGGTTCTCCTCCAGCTAAAATTAAAGTAAAATTTTTATCTGCATATAAATCTATTGCTTTTTTTGCAATTTCAAAATTCATAAATTTATTTGTAAAATTAGGATGTGCATAACAATACTTACAATTTAGATTACAACTATCTGCAAGCCAAAGAACAAGATATTTTATTTTTATCTCATTCTTATTCTTCATAAGCCTCCACATCTCCTTCAATATTTAAATAAATCTTTCTCAATATTTCTAATTTTTCTTGAGAAGCTCTCCACATATTTCTTTGATTTGCCTCCAATAGCCTTTCACTTATATTCAATACTGCATGAGGGTTATGCTCTTCAAGCCATTCTCTATTTTCCCTATTTTCTATATAAGTTTCAGTTATCCTGTCATACATCCAATCTTCAGCTACTTCTGCTGTGGCGTCCCAACCAAAAAATATATCTACTGCTCCACTGACTTCTTGAGCTCCTTTATAGCCATGTCTTTTTAATCCCTCAAACCACTTAGGATTTAATATTCTAGCTCTTATTATTCTAGCTGTTTCTTCCTTTAAATTTTTTATCTTTACTCTTTCTGGATTACTTGCATCTCCACTATATGATTTTGGATCTTTTCCACTTGCATATTTAACAGCTGCAACCAAACCTCCATGATATACAAAATAATCATCACTTTCCAACATATCAATTTCAATTGAGCTTTCATTTTTTACAGTAACTTCAGATTTTTTCATTCTTTGTGTAAAAATATTTTCAACTTTTGTTCCATGAAAATCTGATCCATAAGCATAAGAACTCCAATTCACATAGGCCCTTCCTAAATCTTCTCTTGTATCCCATTGTTTTGAACAAATCAATACTCCAACTCCTGCTCCATAAGTTCCAGGAGGACAGCCAAAAATCCTCATTTTAGATAATCTTTCTGATTCTTCTAAAGAATAACCTTCCTTTAAAAGCTGCCCAATATCTTCATTCATATTTTTCTTAATATAATTAATTTCTTCTGACTCATCCAATTGAGAAACTAAATTTACTGCTTCTTCTAAAAGTCTAATCAATATAGGAAAAGTATCTCTAAACAATCCTGTTATTCTTAAAGTAACATCTATTCTTGGTCTTTTTAATTCTTCATAGGGGATAACTTCAAGTCCTATCACTCTATCTCCATTATTTAACCAAATTGGTCTAACTCCCATCAAATAAAGTGCCTCTGCAATATCATCACCATTAGTTTTCATTGTTTCTCCACCATAGACTAACATTGCAATATTTTGTGGAATTTTCCCTTCATCTGAAATATATCTTTCTATAAGCTGATCTCCCAATTTTTTACCAACTTTCCAAGAAGCTCTTGATGGAATTTTATTAGGGTCTATTGAATAGAAATTAGTTCCAGTAGGTAAAATATTTATATTTCCCCTGGTTGGACATCCAGATTGTCCTGGAAGAATAAACTTTCCTTCAAGTCCTTTTATTGTACTTGTTTTTTCCCTGACAGTTTCATTTATTTTAGGTAAGATTATTTCTAAAATATTTTTTCTTAATGTTTTTAAATATTTTTTTTCTATTACTTTATAATTTGAATATTTATCTTTAAATATTTCTTTAGACACATCTTTATTAGAATATATAATTTCTTTTATTATATCAGTAGTAATATTTTTTATATCCTCTAATATCATTAAATTTGTTTTTCCATCTTTTAATATATGAGGCTTATCTATAAGTTCTTCTGTATCATAACCTAAAGACTTCCCTACTGCTCTGTCTGCTGCTAACATTCCACAATTATCTATTCTTAAAAGTGCCTGAATTAGAGTTGCGCACCTATCTCCAGTGACAACTTCTCCTAAAATATGTAAACCATCTTTTATTGTTGAAGATTTTAGCTCCTCTATATATGAATGAAATTTATTGATAAAATTCTTATAATTTTCTCTAATCTCTTCCTTATCAATATCCATATCTAAATTATAGTTATATTTAAAAGTTCTCTCTAAAATATCTTCCTTTATTTCTTCTATTTTAGTGTCACCTGAATTTTCTGCTTGATAATATTGTTTTATCAGTTCATCTATCTCTTCAATATCTTCATATTCTCCAGCTAAAGTTAAAGCAGGAATCATATATGAAATAAGGGCTGCATAACTTCTTCTTTTTGCTTGCAAACCTTCTCCAGTTACATTAATAGAATAATCATATAAATGTGGAATATCATCTATATTGAAATCTGGACATGAGGCATCACAAAGTCCTATTTCCTTCCCTGGTAGCCATTCAAGTGTTCCATGAGTTCCGACATGATAGATAACATCTGCTTCAAACTCTTCCTTTATCCATTTATAAAAAGAATAATATTGATGAGGAATAATAAAATCTGTATTATGATAAAGCTCTTCTGCTCTTTCCATCATTCCTCTAGCTGGTTGCAATCCTATGAAAATATTGCCATTTAATATTCCTGGAACAGGTAATAAATCTTCATATACCATAAATTCACCAGGAGCTGTTCCCCACTGTTCTTCCATTTTATTTTTTATCTTTGAATTTAGTTTTGAAAACCATCTACTATATTTTTCCCTGTCAATAGTATCTATACTTCTTTCTAAAACTTTATCTCCTGTCAACCATTTTTGGTCATTACTTACAGTTCTTATAATTCTTTGAATTATATCATCTCCATTTTTAAATTTATAATCTATTGGTACTCCCATTTCTGAAAAAGTTTCTACCATATTATAAACTGAATTAGGTGTATCTAATCCAAAGGCACAACCTATCATATCATTTCTTGGAGGCATATTATGAAGTATAATAGCAATCTTTTTATCTTTATTCTCTTTATTTGCTAATCTTGACCACCCCATTGCCATTCTTGCTATTTTATTTACTCTTTCATCTATTGGAAGAAATATTGACTTTTCTCCAAATTCATCAATCATTGTTTCATAAGTACAACAAGTAACAGAAATAATTTGCCCATCAAATTCTGGATAATAAACATTTGAAGTCAAGGACATAGCATCCAAACCTCTCACATCATTATCCCAAGTTTTTCTATTTTGATAGGTATTCATTGCTTGTATCACTGGAATACCTAAATCTTCAAAAATACTTTTATCAACCATAGTTGTTCCATCACCAGGTTCATCAAAAATACTCTGAGAATAGGCTACTAAATTTATTATACAATCTGGAATGATCTTTCCATTTCTTTTAAAATAGTTATCTATAACCCATCTAGTCCCCTTAGCTTTTGTTTCTGGGTTAGGAACTGAATTTGTAAAAACTACTAAAGGACGACCTCCTTCTTTTTTTATCTCTTCTATAAATTTATTGATAACCTTTATTTTCTTTATTTCCCATTCTTTACCATGGGCAATTAAAGCAATTATATTTTTTTCCTCTAACAACTTATCTAAATATACATTTTCTTCTTCTTTGCTAAGATAAGTTTTCTTTTCATGGTCATAAATACCCTCCCATTTAGGATATTCACAATCTTCCACTTTATAATTGGAATGATTTAATGAATTTGCCATATACAGAAGCATGTTTTTATAATTTTTTTCTCCTCCTAATGAATAATATTTACTAATTTTATCTTGAATTAAAGGAGACAATCCTGATTTAGATATAAATTCTCTATTTTCATCTTCTATACTTGAATATATAAAGAATGGAATTTTTCCATTTATTTCTTCTTTTAGTTTAAAAAAATTTCTAAAAGTTGAAACTCCTCCATGCAATATAATACATATCAAATTACTATTTTTTATGTCTTTTATAAGCTCTTCATATTTTTGATAAGAAAAGTCAATCTCTGTTGCTTTATAATAGCTAAATTCAAATTGATTTTTATATTCATTTGATATTGTATGAGAAACTTTATTTATTGTATAAATATTATCAAACATTGAAGTAATAAAAATTATTTTAAACATTATTCTCTCCATTTTGCTTCAACAAATTTTGCTAACATAAAAATAAAATTATCTGTTAAATATTCTAAAAAATCTTCATTCTCTTTTTTCATATATTTTTTTTCAATTTCTTTAAAGTCAAATTCAAGTAAATTAGTAATCTGTCTTAAAATATTCAAACATTCTTCTTCAACAATTTTTTTTGAAAGAAGTTCCCAATCAAATTGATCCATAAGGTGTATATACAGAGAAGTTAGAGCAACTAATTTTTCATCTTTTTCTATTTTTTCAATAAATTCAATATATTCTAATTTTTTATTTAACATTTCAGGTTTTATTTCAATATATTTATTCCATATTTTTTCAGCATTTAAACCATATCTTTTAAATCTTCTAAAAACTGATTTTTGTCTTTGAGGAGTTAATCCTGATTGTTTGGCAAGAGCTTCTTTTACTGCTTTTTTTACAGATTTTCCAAGAAGTTCTCCTAATTTTGAATGTTTTCCTGCATCACTATAAATATTTTCACTTTCTAAATTTGCATAAACTATTGTTCCATCTGTTCCAGAGCCAGTAGCTATGCCATGAGAATATTTACTACCTTCTAATAATTCTTGTATTGCAGCTGTTTTTGCTTCAGTTATTGTTACTAAAGCTCTTGTTAAAGTCCTAGGAGGGAGATTTGCATTAACTGAAACAATAATATTTATAGTTCCGTGATTTAATTTTTCAATTTCCCCATTATTTTCTGTATAAGAGGCTTTATCTCCAACACGCCCACCATTTGTTTCTATTCCAGCTGTTACAAGAGCTGTTACAGATAAATCTTTAAATTTTTCTACAACTATACACATATTTTCCATATCAGCAGCTGTTGCTATGCCAGTAGTATATTTAGAATTTAATCCCATTTCCTGTGAAATTATTTCCATATGTTCTTTATAAGTAGCTGCTTTTAATTGGCAGCCCATTCCAGGTGCTGTTTTTGCATCATGGTTAAAAATAGAAGTTAAATTCTCACTATATCCTCCATTTATAACTCCTGTACTTAAAACTGCTCTTTTTCCTATGAATTTTATAACAACACTTTTGTTATACTTAAAAATTTTATCTCCTGTATCTAACATTTTCATAGGTCTTCCTTTCTATATTATATAAAAATCTAAAAACTTAGAAATCTCATTATAATAAACCTTAGTTTTTATTCTAAAAACATTATTTAAATTTTCTTCTGTAATAACTTCCTCAACAGTTCCATCTTTTACAATATTTCCCTCAGATAAAAGTATCAGCCTTGAACAATATTTAATAGCTGTCCTTAGATTGTGAATTACCAATATTATAATTTTATCCTTATCTTTTTCCTTTAAAACTTCCTTCAATAAATCTTCTTCATATCTCATATCAAGGCTAGCAGTAGGTTCATCTAAAAGTATAACCTGACTTTCTTGTGTTAAAATCTTTGCAAATAACACTCTCTGTCTTTCTCCACCTGATAACTGTAAAATAGATTTATCTTTAAATTTATATGTATTTGTAAGTTTCATATATTTTTCTGCAAGTTCCATATCTTTTTTAGAATATTCTTGAAATCTTTCTAAATATGGATATCTCCCTAAAACTACAATATCAATGCAAGGAAAATCAAATTCAATATTTGTATTTTGATTCATAAAAGAAATATCCCTTGCCAATTCTTTTTCATCATATTCTTTTGTACTTTTACCATTTAATAAAATATCTCCACTACTTATAGAATTTATCCCATTTATAGTCTTTAAAAGAGTAGTTTTTCCAGAACCATTAGGTCCTATTATCCCTATAATTTCTCCTGATTGACATTTAAAACTTATATCTTTTAATATTTTATTCTCCCCAACAGAATAAGATATGTTTTTTACTTCTAAAGTATTTTTCATAGGGTTTTCCCCTCTCTTCTAATTTTTATAATCAAATAAATAAAATATGGTGCTCCTATAAAAGCAGTTATTATTCCTACACTTATTTCCTTGGGTGCTAATACTATTCTTGATACTAAATCACTAAATGTCAAGAAACAAGCTCCAGCTAAAAATGAGGATTTTAGTAATTTTCTATTATCTGAACCTATTAATTTTCTTAAAATATGTGGAACTATTAAACCAACAAAAGTTATATTTCCACTGATACAAACTGATATTGCTGTTAGCAAAGCTATAATAATTAAAATTTTACCTCTAATTTTTTTGATATTTATCCCCAGAGATTTTGCTTCTTCTTCTCCTAATAATAAGATATTCAATTCTTTACCATAATAAAATAAGACAGGAGATAGAATAACAACAGGAATTAAACCAAAGAAAAAATGCTCCCATCTTCTACCATTTAAGCTTCCCATTGCCCAGAAAATATATTCTTTCATTTCTGTTTCTGCAAGGCTTGTCAAAATAACAGAAGTGATTGCTCCTACAAAGCTACTTATGGCTATCCCTGATAAAATTAAAAGTAAATTATCTGTTCTTCCTCTTAAAGTGGAAATCTTATATATAATAGCTGATATTATTAAAGCAAAAGCTCCTGAAAATAATGGCATTATAAAAATACTTGTTACAGTCAAACCTAAAGATACAGCTATGACTGCTCCCAAGCTTGCCCCACTTGATATACCAATAATTCCACTATCTACTATTGGATTTTTTAAAAGGCTTTGCATTGTGCAGCCACACAATGCCAAAGCCCCTCCAACAATAACAGCAACCATAATTCTTGGAAATCTAACAAAAAATACTATTGGAATATAGCTTTGTTTAGATATTTCATAATTAAATAACCCTGTCTTATTTAATATTATCTTTATAACATCAGAAACTGGAACTCTTACAGCTCCATAGAAAAGAGAAAAAATTATTATTCCTATCAAAAGAAAAAATAGAAAAAGATTAAAATTAATTCTATATTTCATTATCACTCCTTGAACTGATATACAACTTTTGCCAATTCTTCAATTCCATCTATCATATATTGCGAAATTGGTGTAATATCTTTATATTGCATAAAATAAACTTTCTTATTCTTTATAGCCTTTACATTTTTAAAGCTAGGATCTTCAAAAAATAATTTTGAAATTTTATCCACATTATCATATTTTTTTGCTATTGGAACTATAATAATATCAGGATTTAATTCTATTATCTTTTCCTTTGAAATATCTTTAAATCTGTCAACTCCTGCTTCTGCAACAACATTAACTCCATTTATTAATTTTACCATATCATTAAAAGTTGTATTTTTACCACTTGTTGTGCCAAATGAAGTATACATAAGAATTCTAGGCTTTGCTCCTTTATAGTTTTTTGCTATTTTATTTTGCAAGGCTTTTAACCTATCATCCATATTTTTTATTATCTTTTCACCATTTTCTTTTTCTTCTACTAAATTTGCTAAACCTCTAATTACTTTCTTTTGTTCTTCATAATTACTTGGAGTTTTATAATAATATACCTTAGCTCCTATAGTAGCTCCAATATCATCAATTTTTTTTGTTATCCAATCAGCAGCTATTATTAAATCAGGATTTAAGGATATTAAAACTTCTTCATTGCTTTCTACCTTTGGGAATTTTTTAGCCTTATCTACAATATTGGAAATTTCTTTATCTTCATTAATTTTCCCACTTAAACCTGCTATTCTATTTTCAGAAACAAGTCCTAATAGCATTTCATCTCCACTTAAAGTTAAAGATACAATATGATTATATTTTTTAGTTTGTACTCCCTTAGCATTTATAATAGAAAAAGAGAATAACAAAATTAGAAATAAAAATAACTTTTTCAATTTTCTTCCCCTTTATTAATCAATTAAATATTACATTCTAAATTTTAATAAAATAAGATTTTCTTGAAATATTATTAAATAATTTTTAAATAAGACTACTGCGACGTCCATTAATGTTGAGAGAGCCTTTATTGAGCTCTCGAAACACTAATGGCTGTCAAGTAGTTGCAATATATTAATAAAAATTGTCAGATACTTTATTCAAAAAAACTTTTTAATCTTGTAATAAAATATTTCTATATTATTTTTAGAATGTATATTTAATTCCTGCATACACACTTCTTCCATTAGCTGGATAGTAAACCTTTCTTGGTCCTGGTGCCCAAGTACTTCTAGTTGAAGTTACTGCATTTGCATATTTTTTATCAAATAAATTGCTTACACCTGTATAAAGTTCTATTCCATTTTCAAAAGCATAAGATAGATTTGCATCAACTGTTACATAGTTATTACCTTTTGAAAAGTAGTTATCAAAATCATCTTCTGCATAATATTTACTTTGATAATAAATATCGGCATTTGCAGTTAGTCCTTTTATAATATTATATGTTGCTCCTACATTTACTGTCCATCTTGATACTCCTGCAAATTCCTTTCCATTATACACTCCACTCTTTACTTTAGGTACTATATATGATACTCTTTCTCTCAATGTCAATTTATCAAAATAGTGTGCCAATGACAATTGAGCTCCAATTCTTCTAACTTTTCCATCAAAGTTTTGGTTATTAGAACTAAATGGATTTGTTTTATCATAGTAAATTTCATTTTTAGAATTTATATAGAATACAGAAGTTGCTATTGAAGTATTTTTATAAGCATCTCTTAATCCTATTTCAAAAATATCATTCTTTTGAGTTTTAACTGGTCCATACCAAGCTCCTGCATCTTGTATTG
>ERZ772971.1087-NODE-1087-length-16179-cov-4.825974_pt1 | contig 16179 bp, 12 predicted proteins | sample MGYA00511943_ERZ772971 | MGnify/ENA primary metagenome ERZ772971 (study PRJEB29015, sample SAMEA2737929) | human oral metagenome | biome: human oral; feature: human-associated habitat; material: dental | place: China | collected 2144 ... | reverse complement strand
AAATTTAACTTCAAATTTTTACTCACCGAGACCCGCATCTTGAAAACGTGAATTTAAAAACGTGCGGCGCGTAAGCGCTATCGCACCCCTTGAACGTGCAGTGGGGTTAGAGAGGGTTTGGGAGAGGAAGGGGCGACGCTTCGTAAGTAGAACCCCTTCCTCTCCCTAAAAAAGAGAAAGGCGGATATAAAAGGAGCTCTTTTGCTTCGGCTTTGCCTCGCAACTGCAAAGCAGAGCGTAATTCAAGCCCCTTCCCCCTTAACAAGAAAGGCTGATTTGCGCAAAAAGCTAATGCACAAAACCAAATTTAGTACCTTAAAGGTGCTGGTCTCGGTGCGTCAAATTTGGATTCAAATTTATTCAAATTCGGTTTCGTCGCAAATTTACGGCAAGCGATTTGCGCGTGTATTTTGCCGCTATTGCCAAAAAGCGAGTCGAATTTATAACCGCGAAAGCAAAAAGCGGTAAAATGCGCTAAAAAAGGAAAATTTACAAAATGAGCGAAAATTTACGAAATAGCAGTGCTGGCGGGCTGATTTTGGGTATAGAAAGCAGTTGCGACGATAGCTCGGTAGCACTACTAGACATCGAGACGCTGGAGCTAAAATTTCACAAAAAAATCTCGCAAGATGCCGAGCACTGCGCGTTTGGCGGAGTGGTGCCGGAGCTAGCCGCGCGCTTGCATACGGCTGCGCTGCCTAAAATTTTGGAGCAGATCAAAGCAGAACTACCCCGCGTAAAAGCCGTCGCCGTCACAAATGAGCCGGGGCTCTCCGTGAGCCTAGTTGGTGGCGTCGCGATGGCAAAGGCGCTCGCCTCGTCGCTGCGCGTGCCGCTGATCGCGGTAAATCACCTCGCCGGGCACGTTTATTCGCTATTTTTGTCGCAGGAGGCGCGGCTACCCGCGGGCGTGCTGCTAGTTAGCGGCGGGCATACGATGGTGCTAGATATCGGCGTGGACGGGGCCGTGAGCGTGCTAGCTGCGACGATGGACGATAGCTTCGGCGAGAGCTTTGACAAGGTCGCAAAGATGCTGGGGCTCGGCTACCCCGGCGGCGTAGCGGTCGAAAAGGCGGCAAAAAGCGGGCACGAGAGGTTTAAATTTACCGTGCCGCTACTTGGCGACGCGCGCACGGCGTATAGCTTCTCGGGGCTCAAAAATCAGGTTCGCGTCGAAACCGAAAAGCTCGCCGAAAGCGGTAATCTGGGCGCACAGGAGATCGCGGATATCTGCTTTGCCTTTGAAAATACGGCTTGCAAGCACATTTTAAACAAGCTAGAAAAGATCTTTGCCCAGCGTAAATTTGAGCGATTCGGCGTCGTGGGCGGAGCGAGCGCGAATCTAAATTTGCGCTCTCGTCTAAAGGCTCTATGCGATAAATACGGCTGCGAGCTCATCTGTGCGCCGCTGGAGTTTTGCTCCGATAACGCCGCGATGGTCGCACGCGCGGGACGTGAAAAGTACCTGCGCGGCGAGTTTGCGGGGCTTGATCTGCAGGCTAGTCCTAGAAGCGAGCTAACGAGGATTTAGATTCGGCTTTTGGCCGAAAATTGCTTTTTAGCTCAAATTTGGCGATTATTACCCCAAATTTAGCTTTTTGTGGCGCTGTTGCGAGCGGGCGAGCATAAAGCACGGCAAATCTAAATTTGGCGTGATGAGTTAAAAGCGCCAAATTTATAGAATCTAAAATCGTTTCGCTAAAAAAATACCGCGACAATCGCCGCAAACGCTAAGACTGAATAAATTAAGATTTTGTCTATGTTTATTTTTGCGCCGGCTTTTCGCTCGTAAAATATGCTTAATTTGTATTCCGAGCTCTTAAGTGTGCGCCATGCTGCAAAAATCGCCATCACCAAAAGTAGCGAGCAAAATTCTCGCGGCGGCAAACCTCTAAAATCCTCCAAAAATAAAATGGTCGCAAAAAACGCCGCCAAGCAAAACAGCATAAAAAATATCCAGCTCAAAGCGATGAAAAATACGGCGTCCATTTTGCAATCTATGCCGTGATTTTTATATGCTGCGATCCTAAAGCCGATATAAACGGCAAGCAATGCGCAAGATAGTATCATAAGCGGGTTAAATAGCGCAGAAAACGTCATTTGGCTCGTCTGCGCACCCAAGATAGACGCCATGGGTGCAAAAGTAACGAAGGCGCAAAAGTAAAAAAGGATAAATAAAATTCTAGCCTGGAAAATGACGCTAAGAACTGATTTTATGATTTTTAACAATTGTTTCCTTTAAACGTTTGGCGACTTAGGTCTTGAAATTTGACTACGATTTTAGCTAAATTTTAAATGAAATTTATCGATTCTCGTCTAGCAGGTCTTAAATTCGGCGTTGCTATACAATGTACTTACTTCAGCCGTTTAAATTTGAAATGCGGCGAGTCGCCTTTTGGTTTATAAATTTAGCTCTTTTATCGCTCGTAAAATTTCATCCTTGCGGCCTAAAAAATCCTTTGCGATGACGATAAACTCGTTATTTTTTAGCGAGGCTGCGTCGTAGATCGGCGCTTTTAGCGTCGCTAGATCGATCATCTTTGCGCCCGCGCCCGCAGCGATCATCTCGCCCGCGGCGTTGTCCCAGATGGAGCTTGGCGAGTAGCGCATATAGGCACCCGCGAGATTTTCGGCGATGCGGCAGTATTTGATCGCCGAGCTTAGTCGAGCGATGTCCAAATTTAGCGCGCTTGCGAGCTTGCCGGCCGTTACGTTTTTGCCGCGTTTGCCGCTGATTATCGTTTGCGGTGCATGCTCTTTTGCGGCTAGAGTTTGCGGGATAAACGCGCCGTTTTTATAAAGCTCTTTTTGCGTTCGTCCGCCCTTTGCCGCGCTATAAATTTCGCCGGTAACGGGCACGTAGATGACGCCAAGAATCGGGCGACCGTCTTCTATGAGCGCGATGCAGACGCAAAACTCGCCGCTGCCCTCGATAAAATCCTTCGTGCCGTCTAGCGGATCGATGAGCCAAAACGTCCTCGTGCTCTCGACCAAAATCTTTTCCTCCGAGCAAATTTGGATTTGCGAGCTTTTTAGCGTTTCAAATATGGCAGCGTTTGCCGCAAGATCGGCTGAGGTCACGGGCGAATGATCGGTTTTTAAATTTACCTCGAAATCCCGGCTGTTTTGGCTGCGTGCGCTTTCTGGTAAAGTCGAACGAGCTGCTAAAATATCGTCGTCAAAGCCCTTGTGGGCGTAAAATTTCATTATCTCGTCGCCTGCTTTTATGGCCGCAAGCTTGGCTAGGTTTAATAATTCGTTTAAATTTTGCATTTTGGTTTCTTTTTTAGCGGCTCGTCTTTTGAGCGCTTTTTGTGGAGTTTGCCAAAATTTTGCTCGGCAGACTACATGTCTAGCCTACGCAAAATTTTCGCTGCACAACCCCAAAAATCACCTCAAAATACTTCGCCTTGTCGTTTTGTGTTCAAATTTAAAGTCAAATTTGCGAATTTGAGTTGCCCAGACCCGCACTTTGAAAATATAAATTTTACTTTAACTTAAATAGTTAAGGCGACGTATGGCGGAAAAAGACAAGCCGCCAAATTTAAAATTATTTCGGCGTTCTGTTTGTCTCGCCCACGTACAGTTGTCTTGGACGGACTATCTTGATACTCTCCTGTTCTTTTAGCTCTATCCACTGGCTGATCCAGCCCGGGATCCTGCCGATGACGAAAATAACCGCAAACATATCGTTTGGTATGCTAAGGGCTTTTAAAATCAGTCCCGAGTAAAAATCGACGTTCGGGTAGAGGTTGCGCGAGATGAAATATTCGTCGTTTAGCGCGATCTCCTCGATCTTTTTGGCGATTTTTAGAAGCTCGGTGTTTATGCCGATCTCGTCAAACAGCTGGTCGCACATAGATTTTAGCACCTTGGCGCGCGGATCGAAGTTTTTATACACGCGGTGACCAAAGCCCATCAGCCTAAACGGATCGTTTTTGTCCTTGGCGCGGGCGATGTATTTATCGACGTTTTCGACCGAGCCGATCTGCTCTAGCTGGCGGATGACGCCTTCGTTTGCGCCACCGTGAGCCCAGCCCCATAGCGCTCCGATACCTGCGGCGATACACGCGTACGGGTGCGCGTGCGTCGAGCCTACCGTGCGTACGGTCGTCGTGGAGGCGTTTTGCTCGTGATCGGCGTGCAGCATAAAGACCGTATCTAGCGCCTTGACCTCGATCGGGCGCAAATTTACGTGCTCGTACGGGTAGCTCCTCATCATGTAGAGGAAATTTTCCGTAAAGCCGCGGTCTAAATTTGGATAAATGATCGGCAGTCCGCGCGAAAATCTATAAGAAAACGCCGCGATGGTCGGGATTTTGGCGATTATTCGCATCGCCATCTCGTGGTACTCCTCCGGCTTGTCCATATTTAGGTGATCGGAGTAAAAGGCCGAGAGCGCCGCTACTGCCGCCTGCAGGATCGCCATCGGGTGCGCCTTATCCGGAAAGGCGTCAAAGAGCTTCATCATGCCCTCGTGGATGAAACTGCGCTTTTTGAGCTCGAGTTTAAATTCGTCGTATTGCTTTTTGTTCGGTAGCTCTTTATTTAGCAGCAGATACGCCACGTCGATGAAGGTTTTGTTTTCCGCTAGATACGCGATATCGTAGCCGCGGTACATCAGCTCGCCTTTTAGCCCGTCGATATAAGTGATGCTAGAGCGGCACATCGCCGTCGAGGTATATCCGCGGTCAAACGTAAACATCCCCGTATCGCTAAAAAAGGTCGAGATATCGATGACGTCGGGCCCCATCGTACCGTGCAGTATCGGAAAGTCGTAGCTTTTGCCGTTTCTGTTGTCTGTTAACGTAACCGTATCGCTCATTTTGGCTCCTTTTGCAAATTTTTATTTTCGTAGCTCATTAGAATTTTGATACAAATCGTTACTATTATAGCCTGAGTTAGGCTCGCTAGTATGAAAGAGAAGTAAAAATTTTCATTTATACCACCTGATTTGTAGGCTATGGTAGCAACCGCGATAAGAAGCGTTAGCGGCATCGAGTGTGATAGCGCAAAAAGGACGGTATTTTTTAGCCCTAGGATGTTTAAAAACACCGTGCTAGCCGCTAGCCTAAAGCCTATCATGACGCCAGTTATCAGCGCCGCGTCGCGCACGACTCCGTCTATCATAAAGGCGTTAAGCTTAAACGTCGAGCCGATATGCACGAAAAATGTCGGCACCAAAAAGCCAAAGCCAAAGCTAGCAAGCTTGTGCGGAAGGTCTTTTTTGTGATCGAAAAATGTCGCGATAAAGGTCCCCGCCACAAACGCGCCGAAAGCTATCTCTAAATTTAAATAAAGCATAAGCGCGATGATGCCAAAAAACAGCGCCATACACAGGCGGATGTCTTTTTCGGAGTTGTCGTAGTGGGGCATCAGGATGACGCGTAGCTGCGGATACCACCAAAACAGCACGTTTAGCGTCTTGTACCCGATCACCGCCGCGGCTAAAAATCCGCTCAAATATATGATCGAAAACGCCAGCTCGCTACCCGCGCCAAATTTCATATACGCGCCGACGAAGGTTAGTAGCGTGATGCTCACGACCTCGCCGATCGAGCCGATGAGCATGCCGATATTTAGCCACGCCTCGTTTTTGCCGTACTCCTTAAACAGCGTAAATATCATACCCACGGCCATCAGCGGCATGATGAGGATAAAAAGGCGGTTTAGATCAAACGAAAACGTCAGCAGCGCCGAGAGTAGGTAGAGTATCGCCAGATAGACGACGCCCGTTTTTAGGATCTTTTTATCTATCGTGAAAAATAGCTTGAGATCGACCTCCGTGCCCGCTAAAAACATGAGGTAGAAAAAGCCGACTTCGCTCACGATTTTAAACATCTCGTTGTGCCCGATAAAGCCCAAATACCCGGCTACCGAACCCAAAATAATCTCCACCGGCGCGATAGGGATGCGTAAAATTTTAGAAAAATACGGCGACGTAAAGATGATAAAAGCTAGCGCGATGAGGATATTTAGCCCGTTTGCCTGCAAGAAAGTCCTTTGTAAATGGGGGATTATAACCTAAGGTTTTTTATTCTTTGATAAATTTGACTTGCTGGGGCTTGTCTCGCGAGCGCTTTTTGCGGATTTCGTTAAAATTTGACTCGATAGGCTATATGCCTTATCTTCGTCAAATTTTAACTTCAAAACCCCAAAAATCATCTCACGATACTTCGTCTTAACTTTTTACTTTCAAATTTGAAGTCAAATTTGCAAATTTTACCCACCGAGACCCGCATCTTGAAAATATCAAAATTTGAAAAACTTACTTTCTGTAAAACTGAATTTTTGGGAGAGGAAGAGGTTCTACTTACGGTCTGCTTGCAGCTACAAACAAAGTGAAGTAGAGCGTCGCCTTCCTTTACTTCGCGTTTTGCGCTCGTAACTGTCGGAGGCAGACCCTCTCCCAAGCCCTCTCTAACCCCACTGCACGTGAGAGGTTGCTGCACTACGTGCAGGTCAAATTTCTCAAATTTCCATTGCATTTTTCGCAAATACATTTAGCACCGAGGCGCGTTTTTTGCAAATCTCTTTATATTCGTATTCGGGAACGCTATCTATCACGATGCCGGCTCCCGCCTGCACGAAAATTTCGGCGAAATTTTCCCCGAGCTCTCCGCTTTTTAAATTTGACTCGTTTGCGCCGTCAAGGTGCGGGTCATGCCCGCTAGCGTCAAATTTGCCGTCAAATTTACGCACAAATATCGCGCTTCTAATTAAAATCGCCATTTGCGCGTCGCCGTTAAAGTGGAAAAATCCGATGCCGCCGCCGTAGGCGTTGCGCCTATAGGGCTCAAGCTCGGCGATGATCTCCATGGCGCGGATCTTGGGCGTGCCGCTGAGCGTACCTGCGGGGAAGATGCTGCCGACCGCGTCAAATGCATCCAGATCGTCCGCCTTCGCGCCGTAGACGTCGGAGACTATGTGCATCACGCTCTCGTAGCGCACGATGCGCATGGCGTTTTTGACTGCGACGCTTTTTGGCTTGCTGACGCGGCCGATGTCGTTGCGAGCGAGGTCGATGAGCATTTTGTGCTCGGCTAGCTCTTTTTCGTCGCTTAGCAGTTCGCGCTCGAGCGCAGCGTCCTCCATCGCGTCCCTGCCGCGTCCGCGCGTGCCGGCTATGGGCGCGACGTAGATTTTGCCCTCTTTGATCTCGCAGACTAGCTCTGGGCTAGAGCCCGCGACGTCGCCGTACGGGGTCGGGAAGTGAAACATATAAGGGCTCGGATTTGCCTCGCTCAGCGCTCGGTAAAAGTCAAGACTATCCATATCCGAGGCTAGTTTTAGCTGTTCGCTTAGTACGACTTGAAAGACGTCGCCGCTTTTTAGATACTCTTTGGCGCGTTCGGCGATACTCAGGAAATGCTCTTTTTCGCCGTCTAAATCGGTTAAAATTTTATATTTGCTCTGTCTTTTTGCACGCTGTTCCTTGGCGGCCGCTTCGTCGTCTGCGCTAAATTTAACGAGGAAATCATAATACCGCTCGCGGTCGCCGTAAAAGCTGTAAATTTTGCTATTTTTATCAAAGTGCAGGTAGGCGCGGGCGTTAGCATAGAAAAAGTCGGGGAAATCGTACTGGGACGCGTTAAATTCGGGGATCTTTTCAAAATATTTTATCCCGCCGTAGCCTAGCACTCCAAACAGTCCCGCAAAAGGGGCGCCCGATTTTTGAGCTTTAAAATAGCTCTTAAGTCCCGCAAAATCGGTCTGTTCGCTGCTAATGTACTCGCAGTCGATGCCGACTATGGTCTGCGTCGTGTCCTCGGCGAGGTAGGAGTTAGCAAATCTCTCGCGGATCTTTTCGTAATAAAAAACTGGGCTCAAAAGTAACATAAAACATCCTTTAATGAGCGTCGATTATATAAAAATTAAGCTTAATTTTCATTTGACGGCGGCGTCAAAAAGCTCGCGCTCTAGCCTTTGCGCCGCGTCTAGGGCGGGGCAACCCGAAACGCCGTATCTGGCCGCGATGCTTTTTATATCCTCAAAGCTCACGACCGTTTTGCCCTCTCTTTTTTGAAATAAAAACTTAAACGGAAGCTCCAGCGCGAGGCTTGGCTCGCACTCTATTAACGGCGCAAGTACGCCCGGCGCGCCGAAAATCACAGTGACCGACGGCGTCAAATTTACTCCCGTTTGCGCGGCGAAAACGTGATGAGGCACTACGGCAAATTCGCTAATATCCTTCATATCAAGCAGTCTTTGAAATCTCTTAACCGCGGCTTCTAGCTCTAGCTCGCTTTGACCTGCCGTGACGCCGGCAAAGGCCAAATTTAACCCCGCAAAAATCATCAAAAACAATCTTTTCAATAATTTTCCTTTTTTAAATTTTAAAATTAATTTTACCCAAAAACGGCTAAAATCGGATTTTACTTTAAGGCGAGATTATGGAAATTTTATCGGTTGCATCGATCGGCTACGTGTGTTTGGGACTTTTTGTCGGCTTTTTGTCTGGTTTTTTGGGCATCGGAGGCGGCGCGGCGGCCGTGCCGATACTCGTATTTTTGGGCTTTGACGTCAAATACGCAATCGGCGTGAGCGTCCTTCAGATGGTGTTTAGCTCTGTTTACGGCTCGCTTTTAAATATAAAAAACAAAAACGTCGATCTAAAGCCTGCTTTGGTGCTAGGTATCGGCGGCTTTTGCGGGGCGAGCGCGAGCGGATTTATAGTGGCGAGCGTACCATCTAAATTTTTGCTTCTTACGCTTATCTGCATTCAAACTTTTAACGTTATTAAGCTGTTTTTTAAAAATCCTGAGCCAAAAGGCGCGCACAATCCCTCTCTCGTTCCGCTTTTTTTCGTCGGGCTTTTTGTTGGTATAGTAGCGATTAGCGTGGGTATCGGCGGCTCGGTCATAATCATGCCGGTTTTGATAAATTTCTTAAACTACGACATAAAAAAGGCGATCAGCACGGGACTGTTTTTTGTGATATTTTCGTCGATTTCGGGCTTTATCAGCCTCGCCTCGCAAGGGCTCGTGCAGTACGAGGTCGGCGTTTTAGTCGGTATCGGCTCGCTTATAAGTGTGAGATTTGGCGTAGCCTTGGCGCAAAAGATCGACCGCACCGTCCAAAAAAGATGTTTACTTGCGCTCATCTGTACGACGTTAATTATAATGATAAATAAGCTTTTTGCTTAAATTTGACCGCATCCGTTTAAACAAAATTGTCAAATTTAGTAGTCGAAATGCGCCTTGCAAATTTAAGACAATATGGTTAAATTTATGGAAAGCATGGGAGCGAGCTAAATTTATCGCACTCGCTCCCAAGAAAAATCAGAAATTTTCTAAAAATCCGCCGTCGCTTAGTTTTAGCTCGAGATCCTTTACGTACTCTTCGGCCGCCTTTTGGTATTCGTTTTTGCTGACGGTTTTTATCGTTTCACTGTTTTTGCCGGTAAACTCCAGATTCCTTTCGCGTGCAAATTTTACCGTTTGTTTTACGATATTTTCGAGCGAGTTTTCGCCGTTAAATTTAAGCGCGATAAATGCGTCAAACTGTGAAAAATTTGCCGGTACGTTTAGTTCGTCGGCGATCTTTATCACGGGTTCGTCTGCGGCGCTGAAATACTCAAAATACCCACGCGCTCGCTCTTTTAGGCGACTCTTGCCAACTTCATAAGCAATTTTCGGACGCTCGTAGGTCGTTAGCTTGGCGCAGTCTACGGCTAAAATTTCCATAAAGCCGAAGTATGCCGATTTTACGGCGTTTTCGTCATCTTTTAAAAGCGCTGCGACATCGGCGAAATTTACGCTTGCTGGGCATACGTCGTTAAAGACTTGATAAAGCCAGTCGTACTCAGGCTTCATCGCGATATTTTTGATGTTTAGGTAGCCGTTTTTCGTTTTGCTAAAGTCTGCCGATATATGCAGCTTGCAAAGTTCGTCCACGCCGATATTTACGCTAAAGTCGTTTGGAACGAGCTCTTTGTGCACTATCATACTGCGTCTGAAAATATTATTGGTTAAAAAATCAAGCATCTGCTCTTTTTCGATACGCGAGCTGAAATTTGCGTCTATATACGAGTCAAACTCTTCCAGTCCCAAATTTGACTGAAAAACGTCCTCAAGCCCGACCTCGGCAAGATAGGCGAGATCGTTTTTTTCTAAACTGTCCGCAAAATCTTTAAAATAAATCGGATTATTAAAAGCCTCCAAATACTCGTGCGCTATGTATGAGTCGTTCATCGTTAGAATATAATCAATATGAAATTTCAGACTTTCGAAATTTACGAAAATTTGACTCGCATTACCGTCTTTTTGGCAAAATTTGGCGTATTCTCCAAGCACCTTTAAAAGTTCCCTTGCTTTGGCTACTTTTGCAGCTTCTCCTTTTATATCCTTGGTGCCAAAAATCAGACAATCCCTGATCGTATCTTTGATCTTCCAGCCCGGGTAGACGTTGTAGCTCACGTACGCCACGCCGTTTGGGCTCAAAAATCGCTTGATGGTTTTTAGGATCGCGTCCTTTACCATATCGGGCACCCAACTATAAACGCCGTGGCAGATGATGTAGTCAAATTTGCCGTAATCTCTCACGTCCGCATCCGTAAAATCGCAGATATCTTTTGCTTTAAATTCGATATTATCCACGCGCATTTGTGCGGCTAGCTCTTTGGCTTTATTTATCTGCACTTCGCTTAGGTCTATGCCTAGTACCTTTGCCTGCGGATTTGCGATAGCAAAAGGAAATAAATTTCCGCCGTAGCTGCAACCGATTTCTAGCACTTTAGCTGTTTTGGACGGCGGCGGAGTTAGCGATAAAAACGAAGCCAAAGCCTCAAGCCGCGCAGGCGAAGTGCCGGGGAAGGCAGCCGAGATATATGGAAGCTCGTCGTAGGATTTTTGGATGTTGTTCATTTTGTAGCCTTAGGTTAAAATATTTTTACGATGATACAGCAACGCCTATTAAATAAGGGTAAATTCGGGCGGTCGCAACAGCCCGAATTTGATTAAAATTTAAGTCCGAAAACGGCCGAAGCGATAAAGACGACGGTCGCCGTGATGAGAAAAATACCGATGATATTTAGCCAGATTCCGGCCTTTATCATCGAGCTGATTTTTACGTAGCCAGAGCCGTATGCGATGGCGTTTGGCGGCGTGGCGACGGGCAGCATAAATGCAAACGTAGCCGCCATAGCGACCGGGATCGTAAATAGCATCACGTTTGCGCCGGTATAGCCAAGCCCCGCGCTAACGCCTGCGATGACGGGCAAAAAGGCCGCTGCGGTAGCGGTGTTTGACGTGATCTCGGTGAGGAAAATGACGAGCGTTACGACGGCCATGATGATTGCCGCGATAGGCAGTGTGCCGAGTGCCGAGACCTGATGTCCGATCCAAAGCGACAGCCCACTACTGCTAAACTGCGCTGATAGCGACAAACCGCCGCCAAAGAGTATGAGGATATCCCACGGCAGCTTTTTGGCGCTGTCCCAGTCGATGAGACGCTCGCCGCTTTTGTTTGCGGGCACGATAAATAGCAAAATCGCCGTACTCATGGCGATTATGGCGTCTAGGCTGGCGATTTTTACGTCAAAAGACTTTAGGATAAAACCTAACGATATCCAGCATGTAGCCGCTGCTATAAAGATGACTCCGACAAGCTTTTCTGGCGTGGTTATGGGTCCTAGTTTATCTAGCTCGTCTTGGATCACTTTTTTGCCGTTTGGTATCTCGCCGATTTCTGGCTTAAAGAGTACGTAGGTGAGCAAAAACCAGCACGCCGCAAGCATAACGACGCTAAGCGGTACGCCGACTAACATCCACTCAAAAAAGCCGATCTCGATGCCAAATTCGTTTTTCATGTATGCGACTAACAGAGCGTTTGGCGGAGTGCCGATAATGGTGCCCACTGAGCCGATCGAGGCGGCGTAGGCGATGCCTAGCATCAGCGAGATACCGAAATTTGAGCTAAAAGTGCTCGTTTTTTCTTTTATCTCTTTTGCGATGTCGCGGCCTTTGTGAAATACCGTATTCATAAAGCCGCCTTGCACGCCTTTGCGTGAAATTTCGTCCAAATTTGCCACGTCCTCGATCGCCGTAAACGTCCACTTCTGTGTCGTTAGGCGCCCGACTAGGTGTAGTACGCTAAGGCCCACAGGTAGCATCATTATCGCGGTTGCGGTGTTGCTCACCCACATGGATAAAAACCCCGTCGCCACCATAAACCCCGCCACCAGCCGTCTCGGGCTCGTGCCTACTAAAAGCACGATAGCAAGGGCGATTCTGGTGTGCAGATTCCACCTTTGCATAGCAAGGGCTAGCACAAAGCCGCCCATAAAAAGATAGATCGTGTCCGAAGCATACGGCGCCGCGACAACCTTAAACGCATCGACGCCAAGCACCGGAAAAGCCACCATCGGTACCAGTGCGGTTGCGGGCAGGGCGATGGCCTCGGTCATCCACCACGCCGCCATCAGCGCGGCTACCGCGGCGACGACTGGCATAGCTTCTACGTGCAGCTTTTTGCCCTTGGCCGCCGCTAGGGCGATGTCTCCTGCGTTTGCGGGGAAAATTTTATAAACCCAAATCGCTAGCAAAACGCCTAGCACCAGCCCGATGAGCTCGACTCGGTTTGTTCTTCTGTCTATAGGAATGTTTGGATTTGCCATGATAACTCCTATGCTTGGGATAATTTATAATACATCCAAAAAGCTTATAGCTTAAAAAATTCTTTTACTTTAAAATTGATTTTTTACTAAAGTGTTGATAAAAGTAACAACGATTTTAGTTAAAGCGATTTTGGGTATAATGACGGGTTAAAAATTTAAAATCACGGAAGCGAAAATGAACGCAAACGACACCATAAAAATCACGGGCGCGCGCGAGCACAACCTGAAAAATTTAAACCTCGAAATCCCAAAAAACAAGCTCGTAGTTTTCACCGGACTTAGCGGCAGCGGCAAGAGCACGCTAGCGTTTGACACGCTTTACGCCGAGGGGCAGCGCAGATATATGGAGAGCCTTAGTAGCTACGCCAGACAGTTTCTAGACCGCGTAGGCAAGCCCGACGTAGATAAGATCGAAGGTCTCACGCCCGCCATCGCGATAGATCAAAAAACCACGTCCAAAAACCCGCGATCGACTGTGGGCACGATAACGGAAATTTATGACTATCTGCGCCTTCTTTATGCTCGTATCGGTATCCAGCACTGCCACAAGTGCGGCAAACCGATCTCTAAAATGTCGGCTAGCGACATCATAAACGAGATCCAAAAGTTGCCCCAGGGCGCCAAAGTCGTCATCTACGCTCCGCTAGTGCGCGAGAAAAAGGGCACGTGGGCGGACCTGATCGAAAATTTACGCGGCAAAGGCTACGTGAGAGCTCAGATAGACGGCGTGCAGGTGAGATTAGACGAGGAGATCGAGCTAGCTAAAACCAAAAAACACACGATAAAGCTCATCGTAGACCGCATCGTTATAGACGCCGATAACGCGCAGCGCCTAGCCCAAGACGTAGAAAAAGCGCTCGGCGAGAGCTACGGCGAGGTCGAGATCGAGATCGCAAATGCCGAAGAACTCGGGCTAAAAGAGAGTTTCATCCACTACAGCGAGCACTCGGCGTGCTTTGATTGTAAAATTTCATTTACGCCGCTTGAGCCGCTTAGCTTTAGCTTCAACTCCCCAAAAGGCGCGTGCGAGAGGTGCGACGGCCTTGGTATCAGATATAGCCTGGATCTAACCAAAGTGATCGACGAGGAAAAAAGCATCGAAGGCGGCGCGATAAAGCTGCTTTACGGCTACAACATGAGTTATTATTATAAATTTTTACTAGCTTTTTGCGAGCAAAACGGCATCGACGTCAAGCGCCCTTACTGCGAGCTTAGCGAGGATGAAAAGCGCCTCGTGCTCTACGGCAACGTAAAAGAGGTCGAGTTTTTCTGGAAGAAAAACAAGCTGCTGCGCAAATTTGAAGGCGCGCTAAAAATCACGCACGGACTGCTAAAAGACTACAAGGATTTTGACGAATACATGAGCGAAAAGGTCTGCGACGACTGCGGCGGACACAGGCTAAAGCCTCAAAGCCTAGCCGTCAAGGTCGCAGGGCGCGGTATCGGCGAAATTTTAGATATGAGTATCGAAAACTGCACCGCGTTTTTCTCAGACGAGTCAAATTTTAGCTACCTTAGCGAATACGATAAAACGATCGCAAAGCCGATATTTAAGGAGATAAACGAGAGGCTGTTTTTTCTCTACGACGTGGGGCTTGGCTATCTATCGCTCGGACGCGACGCGCGCACGATCAGCGGCGGCGAAGCGCAGCGTATCAGGATCGCCAGCCAGATCGGATCGGGCCTTAGCGGCGTGATGTACGTGCTAGACGAGCCTAGCATCGGTCTGCACGAGCGCGATACGCTAAAGCTCATCAAAACCCTGCGAAATTTGCAAGCCAAAGGCAACTCCGTGATCGTCGTCGAGCACGATAAAAAGACGATCGAGGAGGCCGACTACGTCGTGGATATCGGGCCCGGAGCGGGGAAATTCGGCGGGCAGATAGTTTTTGCCGGCGACGTGAAAAGCCTGCTAAGCTCAAGTACGCAAACCGCGCTTTACATAAACGGCGAAAAGGAAATCGACTACCAAAAAAACCGCAAAAGCGACACGTGGCTTGAGATCTCAAACGTAAATATCAATAATATCTCAAATTTAAGCGCTCGCTTTCCGCTGCGAAATTTAGTCGGTATCACGGGAGTTTCTGGCTCGGGTAAAAGCTCGCTCGTGCTGCAAACCCTTTTGCCCGAGGCACAGGAGCAGCTAAACCGCGCCAAAAAGGTAAAAAAGGTCGCTGGGGTAAATTTGAGCGGACTAGAAAATCTAGACAAAGTGATCTACCTCGATCAAAGCCCGATCGGCCGCACTCCGCGCAGTAATCCAGCCACCTACACGGGCGTGATGGACGAGATCAGAGGGCTTTTTGCGCAGACTAAAGAAGCCAAACTGCGAGGCTATAAAATCGGCAGGTTTAGCTTTAACGTCAAGGGTGGACGCTGCGAAAAGTGCCAAGGCGAGGGCGAGATCACGATCGAGATGCACTTTTTGCCCGACGTAAACGTCGTTTGCGACTCGTGCGGCGGCACCCGCTACAACGCGCAGACGCTAGAAATCCTCTACAAAGGCAAAAGTATCGCCGACGTGCTAAATATGAGCATCGACGAGGCGGTGGAGTTTTTTAAATCCGTGCCTAAAATCGCTAGCAAACTAACGACGCTGCAAGACGTGGGTCTAGGCTACATAACGCTAGGTCAAAACGCCGTGACGCTAAGCGGCGGCGAGGCACAGAGGGTGAAGCTGGCAAAAGAGCTCAGCCGCTCGGACACGGGAAATACGCTCTATATCCTCGACGAGCCGACTACTGGGCTGCATTTTGCCGACGTCGATAGGCTCGTGCGCGTGCTGCATCACCTGGTCGATCTTGGCAACTCGGTCTTTGTCATTGAGCACAATATGGACGTCATCAAAAACTGCGACTACATCGTCGATATGGGGCCAGAAGGCGGTGCAAAGGGCGGTAAAATCATCGCGCAGGGCAGCGTAAAAGAGGTCGCTAAAAATCACGCAAAAACGGGTAGCTACACGGGTAAATTTTTAGCCGAGGAGCTGGAAACCATGAAAAACGCGGCAAAAAAGGCGAAGAAAAAATAAAAACTTTGAGAAGTTTGAAGCGGATCAAATTTGCGGTAAAAATTTGATGATTTGCGGGCTTAACCGCGCCAAATTTGGTTAGCAAAAACCGCAATAAATTTAATGAAAGGCACAAATGAGGCTTTGGACGATAAGCCTTAAATATCTCGATGCAAAGGGGTTAGTCGCACTTTGGCGCGAGGCACTGCTAGCTAAAAACGTGCTGGCTGGGCTTACTAAAGGCTATAAAAATCACCCGCAGCTTGACCGCTTTTACGCGCATGAAAACGCACGTGAGGCGATAAACGCGTATCTGGCGGAGGTTTATGCGCACGCCTGCGCTCGCGAGTATAAATTTGACGCGGCAAAAGTAGGCGAATTTGACGAGCGAAATTTAGCCAAAATAGCCGTCTCTCGCGGGCAGATCGAGTATGAATTCGCCTTTTTGCAAGAGAAGCTAAAATCGCGCGACGTCAAGGCATACGAGCGAAATTTAAGCGTAAAAAATATAGAAATCGCGAGTATCTTTAAAGAGGTTGAGGGCGGGATAGAG
>ERZ772971.1077-NODE-1077-length-16232-cov-18.422328_pt1 | contig 16232 bp, 21 predicted proteins | sample MGYA00511943_ERZ772971 | MGnify/ENA primary metagenome ERZ772971 (study PRJEB29015, sample SAMEA2737929) | human oral metagenome | biome: human oral; feature: human-associated habitat; material: dental | place: China | collected 2144 ... | reverse complement strand
GTTGCGAGGTCAGCGAAGCAGGAAGCCCATAGGCTTTAGACTATGGGTAGTTCACGTCAAGAAAAAAAGAGGACATAAAAAAGAGTTTTAAAGTTGGCGATAATTGTTATTTTTCTAGCCCAAAGGGCTGGAATGAGCAATGGCACAAGTGCAAGATTATAAGATTGTTGCCAAATCTTGCAATCATTGTGCCAATAGATCGGAAATTTAGGAAGGTAAAAAAGGTTTATACAGCCTCATACAATGAACTGTATAATGGCATTAGCTTAAAAAGGGTGGGATGGTATGAGCTACAAAGAAAGGCTTGAAAAAGTTAAGGCACTAGCAATGGCAGCAGATAGAGAAGCAGAAGAATATGAGCGTATCTTGAAAGGCTACAAATGGCGAGAAGTAGGGAGTGAGAAAGTCGAAGAAGCTAGAAAAAAAATGGTGAAGAGTTGGGATAATAGCATAGACTATTCCACTTTAATGCTAAGAGAAATTAGCATTAAAAACTTAACAGAGTTAGAAATCACAGTGCTACATCAGTTTTATTGGATTGGAAAAGATTGGAAAGAAGTAGCGGCATTCGTTGGATATTCTTATTCACACACTAGAAGAATCGCAAACAACGCTATCAAAAAGTTAAGCACAAATGATAGCACTAAGAGCGTATAATTAACAAAAGAGCTTTCACTATACACAAAAGCTCTTTTATAAATTAAAAAGAGATGTACTATTTTGTTGATGTCAACAAAATGGTCTATAGTGAAAGCTCTTTTATAAATTAAAAAAGTGGGGGATAGAATGGCAAGAGGGGAGAGTTACAAAGAGTTTGTTGAAAAGTTCAAGCCAAAGAAGACAACAGATGATTGCTATACACCGCCTGAAATTTGGGATGTCATTGTTAGATATGTAAAGCGAATGTATGGAGTGTGTGAAGAAGAAATTTGCCGACCGTTTTATCGAGGCGGAGATTACGAAAAAGAAGACTACAGTGGAAAAATTGTTGTAGATAATCCACCATTTTCTATTATCTCGAAAATAATTACTTACTATCTCGAAAGAGATATCAAGTTCTTCTTGTTTATTCCACATTTAACAGCATTTTCAGCAACAAAAGGACAATGTTGTACTGTTCTAGCAGGGCATCAAGTGAGATACGAAAATGGTGCGAAAGTCAATACTTCGTTTGCTACGAACTTAGAAAGTGGCATTTTTGTCCTTGATGCAGAGTTAAGAAAAGAGCTAAGAGATGCACAGAAGGCAAATACACAGACTAAAGTTGAATTTCCTAGAAATTTTGTAACTGCTGCAAGACTTACAAAGTATATACAAAGCGGACGAATAAAATGCACTAGTGGAGTATTTGCAAGAGGGGTAAATGGCAAGCAAGCTTTTGGAGCTGGCATCTGGGTATCAAATCAATACATAGATACGATAGAAAAGGCAGCAGAAAAGGCAGCAGAAAAGGCAGCAGAAAAGGCAGCAGAAAAGCCAGCAGAAAAGTATCAAGTTTCAGATAGTGAGAAAGAAATACTCAGAAAATTGAACATATTTTCTTTCACTAAGCAAATAATCATTATTGCCATCGTTGCACAGTCTTTATTTGCGTACCTTCTTATTTTTTTATATTACTGTTTTGCTAAAAATAGACTTTATAGAAACCTATAGAGTCTATTTTTTTGATTAAGTAAGATTAAAAAAGAGTAAAGCAAAATGTGAGAAAAAAGATTATAATAATGTTGAAAATTTAATATTTAGTATTCAGCATTAAACATTAGGCAGTGAAGGGGAAAAGGGAACAAAATTTATTATTGTTCCCTTTTTTCTATAAGGAGCAGAAATGGGGAAAACTTTAAGAGCAGATAAAGGAGCACAACGATCAGCTTTTGAAAAACAGAAAAAGAAAATATTTGCAACGCAAACACATTGTGGGATTTGTGGGCAAGAAGTAGATTTTTCTTTAAAGTTCCCACATCCTTTAAGTCCATGTATAGATCACATTATACCAGTTGCGAAAGGTGGGCACGCTAGCGATATCAACAATTTACAGTTAGCACATTTGGCTTGTAATCGTGCGAAGAGTGACAAAATGGGAATTGCCCCCGTGCCACCCAAGGATGAAGAAATAAAAAATAATGATCTGCCATGGTCAATGGATTGGAGCAAATACAAAGAAATAGTATAGTGGCAGAAAAAGAATACTAAAAAGAATAGGGGGCATATCCCCCAAAGGGTGGAAGAAATGGACACATCCACCCGTACTGTACAAAAAAACGCATAGGAAATAGAAGAGAGGGCAAAGAATGAAAGGGATGTCATATTTGCAACGAAAACTAGCCACTAAGCGTGCAAGGATTTTGTTACGCTATATGTATTACGATATGAAGTTCACAGCCCAAGACTTTGGTATAGCTACACCACCAGAACTTAGAGGACTAAGAAACTGCCTAGGTTGGTGTGGTAAGGCAGTGGATAGTATTGCGAACCGTTTAAATTTCAAAAGGTTCACAAATGACCGCTTTAACATTTCAGAAATCTATAACCAAAGCAACCCTGACATCATGATAGATAAAATCATACTATCCGCTTTAATTGCTTCTTGTGGTTTTATCTATATTCAAGACAGAGGAATTGGAAATATGCCAGTTTTGCAAGCGATAGATGGCGGAGATGCCACAGGGATTATAGATCCAGTTACTGGGATGTTATTAGAAGGGTATGCCGTTTTAGAGCGTGACCAAAACAAGCAACCGACATTAGAAGCATACTTTACAGATGACTGTACTGAGTTTTATGAAGCTGGCAAGCTTGTAGATGAACGAGAACATACAGGCCCTTACGCTCTCTTGGTACCAGTTGTATTTCGACCATCTGTGACTAGAGAGTTTGGGCATAGTCGCATAAGTAGATCAATGATGGACACAGTAAACAGTGCAATACGAACTCTAAAGAGATCAGAAATTGCAGCAGAGTTTTATAGCTATCCGCAGAAGTGGGTAGTTGGTACTAGTGCGGACGCTGAACCGCTTGACAAATGGAAAGCGTCAATGTCATCCATGTTAGAGATTACAAAAGACGAAGATGGAGATAGTCCAAAATTTGGGCAGTTTACAGCGGCGAGCCAATCGCCACATTTGGATCAGCTTAGAATGTTCGCAGCTATTTTTGCGGGCGAAGCTGACTTGACAATGGACGATTTAGGCTTTAATACAGTGAACCCATCAGCCTCTGAAAGTATAAAAGCAGCACATGAAGGGCTAAGACTTACAGCCAGAAAAGCTCAAAAGACTTTTACAAGTGGCTTTTTGAATGCTGGCTTTTTGGCTGCGTGTTTGCGTGATAATGTGGCGTATAAGCGTAGCGGGTTCATCGGAACAGGTGCAGAATGGTTGCCGATTTTTGAACCTGACGCTTCTGCACTTTCGCAGATTGGCGATGGTGCTATAAAAATCAATCAAGCAATACCAAACTTCTTTAATGGGGACACATTAGAGACACTAACTGGAATAAAAGGCGGATTAGTTGGGGAAACAGGAGACACAAATGGTTGATATTGTGCCAGAATTATTACAAAAAATAAAAAAAGACTTTGCTAAGGCACTCAAGGGAAGGACAATTATAGAATTAAAAGAACAAGCAATAAATTCAGATAGCTATGAAGATGCGGAAAAATATGCTGATGAAGTTGGCAAAATTTTAAGCGAGTGTTTGCGACGCTATGTAGTTGCTGAGGAACTTCCAGATGGGAAAATGTATTACAATATTGCAAGTCGGATAATGTCAGCATTGTTATTAGATGAGCACAATGAGGCAATAGAAGTCGCTGGGCAGGTTCAAGAAAATATTAACGCTCGTGGTGGCATAGGACTCAAAGCGATCACAGGACAATTCAATAGTGACAGAGCAAAAGGAATTATTGAGCGTTTAGCGTTAGCAGAAGGAATTGAAGAAATATCATGGATCTTTGATGAGCCTATAAAAAATTTTGCGATGGCAGCAGTGGATGACACAGCAAAACAGAATGCCGACTTTCAAAGCGAAGCAGGTTTAAAACCTATTATCATACGCACAGCAGAGGCGAACTGCTGCCCTTGGTGTGCGGCACTTGCTGGCACTTATGAAAGTGATAAAGCACCAGCGGATGTTTGGAAGCGACACGAGAATTGTAGATGTGTAATAAACTACAAGGTAAGGCGGTAAGGATGGAGACGAGAAAAGGAAGGCAAACGCCAACAAAATCTCGTATTTTATCATATTCACAGACTGACGGAGAGCAGGCAATAGAATTATACAATTTGACTGGGCGAACTGCTCAAGAGTGGCAAGAATTGCTTTTGTATGACATTCTAGCAATAGACAAAGAAGGGTTATATAGACATGACAAGGTTGGGTACTCTGTACCACGGCGAAATGGCAAGAGCGAAATTATAATTGCTATTGAACTGTATGCGTTAAAGAAAGGAATGCGAGTCTTACACACTGCACATAGGACAACGACAACGCATTCAGCTTGGGAAAGGCTTCTTGATGCAGTTGAAAAGTGCGAACAATTAGAGTTAAAAAGTAGTTATAAAGCATTTGGCAAAGAACATATTGAAGTAGTCAGTGGCGGGAAAGTGCAGTTTAGGACTAGAACAAGCAAAGGTGGGCTTGGTGAAGGTTTTGATATTCTTATCATTGACGAAGCACAAGAGTATACGGACGACCAGGAGACTTCTTTGAAGTATGTAGTAAGTGACAGTTCTAACCCATTGACACTTATGACTGGAACACCACCGACAGCGGTTTCAAGTGGCACAGTTTTTACAAAGTTCAGAAAAAATGTTTTACAAGGGTTAAAAGATAACGCATTGTGGGCAGAGTGGAGTGTTGAGAAAATGACACCGCAGGACGATATAGAAGCGTGGTATAGGACAAATCCAAGCCTAGGGATGATATTAACAGAAAGAAAGATAAAAAGCGAAATTGGTAGCGATGATATTGACTTTAATATTCAGCGTTTAGGGCTATGGATTGAGTACAACCAAAAAAGCGAGATTAGCCTAGCAGAGTGGGATGCGTTAAGTGTTAAAAAACTACCAGGATTTGTTGGAGAGCTATATGTAGGCATAAAATACGATATTGCAGGCAATGGAGTAGCATTATCTATTGCAGCAAAAACCAAAGAAGGAAAGACATTTATAGAAACATTGGACTGCCGCCCACAAAGGGAAGGCGATTTGTGGATCGTAAAGTTGCTAGAAAACATTAAACCTAAAAATGTAATTGTTGACGGAGCGAATGCAAAAACATTGCAAGAAACTCTAAGAGATTATCGGAATAAGGTGAGGGTGATTATTCCAAGCGTTGGGGATATTATTGCGGCCAACGCACTTTTTGAGCAACTAATGGCAGCTAGTCAAATCGTCCATATGGGGCAACCGTCATTGAGGCAGAGTGCAACCAATTGTGAAAAAAGAGCAATTGGAAGCTCAGGCGGTTTCGGGTATAAGTCACAGCGTGAAGGGGTTAACATAGCACTTTTAGATAGTGCTATTCTTGCGTTGTGGAATTGCAACCATGAAAAAATTAAAGCCCCACAGCGGGCAAATTATTAGACTGCACTCGCAGGGAAAAGAGGGAAATAATGGCAGAATTTAAAACAATCGAGACACAAGAAGAGCTTGACAACATCATAAAATCAAGAATTGATCGCATCAATGCAAAGTATGCTGATTATACTACAATTAAAGAAGAACTTGCACAAGCAAAGGAAAAAGCGAAGCAAGCAGAGGAAAAGGCAGCAGAAAAAGCGAAGCAATACGCAGATTTCGATAACAAAATTGCAAATTATGAAAGTCGTATCAACGCATACGAAAGCGAAAAGATGCGAACAAAGGTAGCGAGCGATAGCGGTCTACCTCTTGAATTTGCGGACAGGCTCAAAGGTGAGACCGAGGAAGAACTAAAAGCAGATGCACAAACACTTCTGAAGTACACAAGAACAAAAAAAGCGGCAAGCATTCAGACAGAGCCAAGCGGCGATAATAAAAAGCAAGCAAAGGCAAGTGAACTAAAAGGAATGTTGGACGCACTAAGAAAGGGATAAAAAAATGGATACAAGAACAATTTTTACACCTACACTGGTGGCAGATTTAATTAGCAAAGTGGGGGGAAAATCTTCACTTGCAAAACTTTCAATGCAGCAACCTATTCCATTCACTGGAATGAAGGAGATGGTTTTCACTATGGATAGTGAAATTGATGTTGTGGCAGAGAATGGGCAAAAATCACATGGTGGCATTACTGTAAACCCTGTTACCGTTGTACCTATCAAATTTGAGTATGGTGCAAGAGTATCAGATGAGTTTATGAATGCAACTGAAGAAGAAGGGTTGCAGATTTTGCAAGCTTTCAATGATGGATTTGCTAAGAAAGTGGCAAGAGGCTTAGATATTGCGGCGTTGCATGGAATCAACCCAAGAACAAACACAGCTAGTACAGTAATTGGGGCAAATAACTTTGATGCAGCTGTAACACAACAAGTGACTTACACTGCTGCAACAGCGGATGAGAATTTAGAAGCGGCTATTGATATGATTGATGACGCTTTTAATAGTTCAGGTATTGCAATGTCAAGAATTATGCGTGCTGACATGGCAAAGATTAAGGCTAATGGTGTACGCCAATATCCACAGTTTGGATTTGGAGCTCAAGAAGTGGATTTGATGGGAACGCTAGTTGATGTTAACTCTACAGTTTCAGTTGGAACAGTTAAAAACAGGGCATATGTTGGAGACTTTGAAAACGCTTTCAAATGGGGAATTGCAAAAGATATTCCACTTGAAGTTATTCCATACGGTGATCCAGACAACACTGGGAAAGATCTGAAAGGACATAATCAAGTTTATTTGCGTGCAGAAGTCTATATTGGCTGGGGCATTTTAGTGCCTGAAGCTTTTGCAAGAGTAGTGGAGGCGTAGTCTATGCGATATGTCAATACGCAAACAGGGAGAGAACTAGAAACTGATTGCGTAATCAGTGGGGGCGGTTGGCAACCGCTCCAAACTGATGAGCAGACAGAAGAAAAGAGCGAAGAGGCAGCAGAGAAAAAGGGCAAGAAGAAATTATGATTTTTGCAACTATAGAAGATTTAGAAAACTTATGGCGACCACTGCAAGCTAGCGAGCGAGATAGAGCAATGGCACAAATTGCACTAGTTAGTAATCTTCTTAGACACGAAGCAGATAAGGTTGGGAAAGACTTAGATAAAATGGCAGATGCTAACAGTGTTTACGCTGATGTTGTGAAGAGTGTTGTTGTCGACATTGTGGCAAGGATTCTTCTTACGAAGACCGACGGCGAGCCAATGCAAAATATCACCGAGTCAGCTCTGGGATATAGCTACAGTGGCACTTTCCTAAATCCTGGCGGTGGGGTGTTTATTAAAAAAAGCGAGCTGAGTCGCTTGGGATTGCGAAGGCAGCGTAAAGGGGTGATTGAGCTTTGATCAAGGGGATAGAAGTAATTTTATATGCTGAAATTGTTATAGGATATGACGAATTTGGAACTGAAATTACAGAAAAGACACCACAGAAAGTTCAAGATGTTTTAGTAAGCCCAGCGAGTGCCCAAGAAATTCTTGATAATAATGAATTGTATGGGCGAAAGGCAGTTTATACACTTGCAATTCCAAAAGACGATATACATGATTGGGAAAATAAAGAAGTGGAGTTTTTTGGACACCATTGGCGAACTTTTGGCATTCCAGCGGAAGGAATTGCTAGCCTTATTCCTCTTCGATGGAACAAAAAAGTCACTGTCGAAAGGGTAGAGGGATAATGGCTAATAAATTCAGAATCGAACTAATTAGTGCAGGCATTCAGGAATTGCTCAAAAGTACAGAAATACAAACAGAGTTAAAAAAGGCAGCTAATAGCGTAAAAGAAAATGCGGGTGACGAGTTTGAAATAAAGATCGCAGGAACTAGAGCCTTTGCACGTGTACAATCAAAGAACAAAAAAGGCTATAAAGATAACCAAAAAAACAATACACTTTTGAAAGCATTGGGCGGTGGGAAATGATAGAAAAAACAGTATTAGACTTTTTAAAAAGCAAGTTAGATATGCCAGTATTTCTTGAGGTTCCAAAATCACCTCCTGACGTTTTTGCGTTACTTGAGCGTACAGCGGGCGGAGAGAGAGACTATATTTATACTGCTACTTTTGCAATTCAAAGCTATGCTACTAGTTTGTTAAAAGCAGCAGAGCTTAACGAACGAGTAAAGAAAGCTATGCGAGAATTAACGCTCTTAGATGATGTTAGTCGCTGCCATTTAAATAGTGACTATAATTTTACAGAGACAAGCACAAAAAGATACAGATATCAAGCTGTATTTGAAATTGTTTATTTAGAAAGGAATTAAAAAATGGCAAATACTAAATTTGTGTCGACAGGTAAACCAAAAGTATCTGGTGCAATTTTTAACGCACCACTTGGCACAGCACTGCCAACAGGAACAGCGGATGCACTAGATGCGGCTTTTGTGTCACTTGGATACATTTCAGAAGATGGTTTGACAAATACCAATAGCCCATCCTCTGAATCAGTGAAAGCATGGGGCGGAGATACTGTGCTCACTTATCAGAAAGAGAAAGAGGATACTTTTAAGTTTACGCTATTAGAGACTAGTAACATTGCAGCCCAAAAGGTCGTTTATGGTGCTACGAATGTCACTGGAGACTTGAATAATGGCGTGACCATTTCAGCAAACGCAAAAGAGTTAGAATCATCTGTTTGGGTTGCTGATATGATAATGAATGGAATCCCGAAAAGGATTGTAATTCCAAATGGAAAAGTTTCAGAAGTGGGGGATATTGTCTATAAGGACAGTGAGGCTGTAGGCTACGAAATTACAGTAAAGGCAATGCCAGATGAACATAGTAATACACATTATGAGTACTTGAAGGAGGCGTAGATGAACGAAAAACAAAAAATTGAAGTTGTGGCTTCAAGTGGATTCAAGTATCTAATTGACTTATCAAAGCTTAATGATATGAGGTTTTTGGATGTTTTGGCAGAAGCCCAAGCTTCGCAAGTAGAGTTCCCCAAGGTAGTCCGCTTTATGTTGGGCGAAGAGCAACGCAACGAGCTGTATAAATACTTAGAAGAAAAGCAAGGCTCTGTGCCTGTCGAAGTAGTAATCAAAGATTTTTATGAGTTAATGGAAAAGGTGAAAGAGCTAAAAAACTCCTAACCCTTGCGACTTTTTGGAAAAATAAAGAAGCCCTTATCTGTGATATGGCACAATATTATCATATTACAGATATGAGACAATTTGATATTTTCTATATTGCGACACTGTCGCAAGGGTTGCCATTAGATTCAAGAAGCAAAAGAGCGATTACAGGAGAGAAGTACACAAGCGTAGAAAGTTTATTGATGTTGGCTTGTGATCTTCTTAATTTGTCAGTGTGGCTAAATAGTGCAGATGGGGCAAAAGGGCGAAACCGTCCAAAGTCTTTGTTTGAAAAGCAAGAGAAAGAAACAGAAATTTTTGAAAATGGAGAGCAATTTAAGAAAGCGTGGGAAGTACTAAATGAGTGAAATAGCAAAGGCTTATGTGCAGATCATCCCGTCCGCTCAAGGAATTAAAGAAAATCTTGCTAAAGTAATGGACGGAGATAGCAAAGACGCTGGAGAAAAATCGGGGCTAAATATTGTCGGAGCGATTAAAGGGGCAATCGCTGCCGCTGGAATCGGGAAGGCTGTAAAGAGTGCGTTAGATGAAGGCTCAAATCTTCAACAGCAGATTGGCGGTGTTGAAACTCTTTATAAAGAGAGTGCGGACACAATGAAAAACTACGCTAATGAAGCGTATAAATCAGCTGGAATGAGTGCGAGCAAGTATATGGAAACAAGTACAAGCTTTGCGGCCGCACTTTTGCAAGGCGTGGGTGGTGACACTAAAAAAGCAGCAGAGGCAGCCAATACAGCAATTATAGATATGTCTGATAATGCTAACAAGATGGGTACATCTATGGATAGCATTCAGATGGCTTATAGTGGGTTTGCAAAAAACAACTATACTATGCTAGATAATTTAAAGCTGGGCTATGGTGGTACAAAAACAGAAATGGAGCGACTACTTGCAGATGCTCAAAAAATTAGTGGCGTAAAATATGATATGTCAAATTTGTCAGATGTGTACTCTGCGATTCATGTAGTGCAACAAAAGCTGGACATTACTGGAACGACAGCAAGAGAAGCGGCAACCACTTTCGAAGGCTCGTTCAACATGATGAAAGCTTCTGTGTCAAACTTGGCCGGGTATATGGCACTTGGTGGCACTGATCTAACGCCTTACCTAAAAAATTTGGTCTCTAGTGCTGCAACTTTTCTTTTTGGGAATTTTTTGCCAATGGTTGGGAATGTAGCAAAGGGAGCTGTGCAAGTTTTGGGTGATGGTTTACTGCTAATTAGCCAAAACAGTGGGAAAATGCTTGCGGCTGCAGTAGAACTTGCAAATAATTTCATTGCTGGCATTGTAAATGCTGCTCCGCAGATGCTTGCAGCTGCTGCAAATTGGATCACACAATTTATAAGTGGATTTTCTCAAATGGATATAGCAGAATCCGCAAGCCAAGTAAAAGCACATATCTTAGAACTTTTTAATTTTGGGGATGGAGACAGTGCTAATCTTTTTATTACTGCTGGCAATTTGCTAATTAGTTTTAGCAGTGGGATTTTGCAACAGGCTAGTACACTTCTTGTTAGCGTTGGAAATGCAATTATTGAAGGGCTAACAAATAGTATCAATTTAGCGGCACAGATACTTATACCACCACTAACAGATGGTACGATCTTGTATTTTGTAAATGGAATTTTGATTGCCGCCCAAAATCTTGCCCAGTTAGGAGTTAGCCTTATACAAAGCCTTACAGCGTCCATACAGCTAGCAGCACCAAACCTTGCAAGCACAGCAGGCGAGCTGATGGGGGCATTTATTAGCTTCTTAGCTCAAGCACTGCCACAGATCGTAGTAGCTGGGAATAACATCATAACGACTTTATACAGTGCACTAGTACAAGGAGCTGTATCGCTAATAGAAGCAGGGCTTACAATAGTAAAAGGGCTTATGAGTGGAGTTTCTAGTGCATTGCCACAGCTTGGAACCGCTGCCGCTCAAATTATTGCAACAATTGTAAGCGGTTTAATGGAACGAGCGGCAACAGCGTATACAGCAATGTATGAGATTGTCAGAAAGATACTAGAAACCATTGCACAAGTATTACCGCAGTTTATACAAGCAGCGGTATCAATGATTAACAATTTAGGCAAAGGACTAGGAGATGCAACGCCAGGGCTAATGCAAAAAATGGTACAAGTTGGGCTTCAGATGGTGGCAGCAATCCTTCAGAATTTGCCTGGGATATTGGCAGCAGGTGCAAAGATCATAGGCGAGTTAATTGTTGGAATTTTAAGTGTTACAGCGGCTCTTTTGGGTGCGGTTGCCAATTTGGGGGCTGGAATCGTTAAAGGCTTTTTGAGCTTGGGCGTTCAACTTTTGGCGGCAGGTGCACAGATAATAATACAATTTGTTAATGGAATTGTAAGTAAAAGTGTAGAAGTCACTAATAGCATAACAAACCTTGGAAATAACATTGTTGACACAGTAAAGAGTATAAATCTTGTGGATGTCGGAAAGAACATTATACAAGGTTTGGCTAATGGTATTCGTAGTGGAATCAGCGGCGTAGCAAATGCAATAAGAGATGCAGCAGTTGGAGCAGTTAATGCTGCCAAAAATTCACTAGATATTCATAGCCCTTCGAGGGTGATGCGTGACCAGATCGGACGCTATATTCCAGAGGGCATTGCGGTAGGTATTGAAGCAAATGCGGACGCAATTAACTTTGATAGTATTAACAATAGAGTAATGGCACAAGCAAGAAGTACTTTAGCTATACAGCCACAGAAAAATATAAATGGTAATTTACAACTGCAAAGCTTGGAAGGTATGGCTGTATATCTTGATGGCGAAAGAGTTGGAAAGGTGACAAGTCAAAGAGTTAATAGAGAGCTGGCACACATAGGCGACTTAGAGCGAAGGGGGGCAGTATAGCTTGGCAGACATGGCAAGAATGGGGGTAAGCTTTGATGGAGTAAACACCCTTAGTGTTTGGGGACTTGTATGTACAAGCCTAAAAGTTGGGATGCCAGATATAAAAGTAAAACATATAGAACTAAAAGGCTCAGACAGTTATATAGATCTATCTAATGTTTTTGGGCGTGTGCTTTATGGAAATCGAAAGATAGAGGCGGAATTTGTATTACACGAAAGCAACGCCGATGATTGGGCACGCACAATAACAAAAATAGGGAACGCCCTTCATGGCGAAAGAAAAGAGATTATACTTGATAATGACTTAAGTTATTATTATGTTGGGCGTATATCTTGCGAATTTGAAAAGACTTACAGAGCTTTTAGCATTGTAAAAATCGCAATGGATTGTGAGCCTTATAAGTATCTTGTAGACCAAAGTGGCGGACGCTGGCTTTGGTCGCCCTTTGATTTACACGAAGGCATAATTGACGCTGGAACATTAGAAGTAAATGGTACTTATACTTACACACTGAAAGGGCTTAAAAAGAAGAGTATACCAAACTTCCAATGCAATAATGCAATGACAGTGCTTTACAATGGGCTTACTTATAACTTGAGCGAAGGAAGTAACTATTTGTTAGGGCTTAAACCAACACAAGATGGGGATAATGTCTATATTTTTAATGGTAATGGAACAGTAAAAGTGTCTTATAGAGGGGGAACTTTATAATGTATACATTAGTGGCACAACTTGATGAGGCATCTTATACACTCGTAGAGCCTTATGAAGATATAAAAATATCTAGTGTGGTCTTAAAAGAAAGTGTTGGAAAAAGTGGAACTTTGACTTTTAACATAGACATTACTCACGAAGCATATAGTGCTATGCAAGTGTATAAAACTTATGTGTATGTGTATAGAAATTCAGTTGAAATTTGGCGAGGGCGTATAATTGATATTTCTGAAGATTTCTATAAAACAAGAAGTGTGACTTGCGAGGGTGCTTTGGGTTTCCTTAATGATTCTATTCTGCCCGTGTATGGCTATACTGGCACAGTACGAGGATATTTTGATAAACTGCTAGAGTATCATAATTCACAAGTAGAAGACACAAAGAAAATTCATACAGGAATTATTACAGTTCAAGATAATAATGATTACATATATCGTGAAAACAGTAATTATCCTTCTACACTTGAAGAGTTGAATAATAAACTTGTAAAAAGTTTGGGTGGCTATATTCGTGTACGCTTTGATGGCCGCTTATATCTTGACTATGTACAAGTCTATGATAGTGATAATACCCAAGCGATTACGATAGATAAAAACTTACTTGACTATACTTCGAGTCTAAATAACCATAACTTTTGCACAGTGCTTATTCCACTTGGTACAAAGACAGATGGAGTAGCTTTGACGGTTGAGAGCGTAAATGGTGGAAGCATTTATATAGAAAATTCCACGCTGGTAGCAAAGTATGGGCGAATTGTAAAGTCAAAATCTTGGGATGATGTGACCTTGCCACAAAATTTGTATAGAAAAGGACTTGAATATATCAATAAACAAGCTTTGCCATCATCCTTCAAGCTATCAGCAGTTGATCTGTCTTATATAGACGCAGAGCAAACACCGTTAAAAATAGGCTGCAATACTACAGTGATTAGTGAATTTCATAATTTGAGTGCAAAATACTTCATCACTGCGAAAGAGACACATATTGACGCCCCAGAACTTGACAGTTTCGAGTTTGGTATGGTTGTAAATACCTACACAGCACAGATGGGCAACATATCGACAGCACTAGAGCAGAATCTAAGGAGTGGTATAAATGACGCTAGAAATGATTTGAATAGCAAAATACAAAGTACTGCAAACAATTTGAGCGGACAAATTGCAGAGACAGCAAAAACCATCACAGGTGTAAGTGGTGGCTATGTTGTAATGGACACATATGACTCAAGCGGAAATTTAGTACAGCCCTGGCGTATTTTAATCATGGACTCAGCAAGTAAAGCTCTTGCTAGAAATGTGATACAAATAAACCAAAATGGTATTGGATTTAGTACAAATGGAGTAAATGGAGACTATGCAAATGCTTGGACAATTGATGGGCGGTTGAATGCTGACTTTATAAAAGCGGGCACTATAACTGCTGATATGGTGCGAGGTGGAACGCTAGAAATTGGGGGCAATGGCTTGGGGGCTAGCGGATCAATTGTGGTATATGACCAAAATAATTCACCATTAGCGACTATAAGTCGCAATGGCGTGGATGTACAAAACGGAAAGATCAAAGGTGGGCAGATTGAAGGCTCATTTCTCACAGCTACTAACATTGACAGTGCAAGAATTTCAGGAAGTGAAATAATAGGCAATATCATTTCAGGTGGTACAATTTCTGGCACAAATTTAGAAGGTGGCAATTTAGAATTAGGCGGAAGCCAGGATGGAACACTAACGCTTAAAGATAGAAGTGGAAACGAACTGGCAAAGATGGACAGTCATGGCTTAGATGTAAAAAAAGGAAAGATACAAGGCACGGAAATTTATGGCGGTACGACAATACCTTTTGAAGCCGCACAGGGTACAGTAAAGCTTGGAGACTTTGAAGTAAAAGAAACATCACGGCATATTTTTCAGTCTTCTGATGAATGTACAGGCATGAGTGGGGCTGATGGCGGTCATGGATCTTGGTACTTGTGGGCGGGGTATCAGCAAGGCAGTGGATCCGAAAACACAATTTTTATAGTCAATGATGGACAAGTACGAGTTGAAGGAGAGTTAGTTGTTAATGGTGAAGAAATCGAAGATATGATCCAAAGACTCATAAGAGAGCATAGTAACTAAAAAAGGATGTGGAAAATGAGCACTAGAATAGATTTAAATACTGAAATTCAGCAATGGCTAACAGCCAGATATGGTGAAGAAGTGCGAAGTGCAAATGCTAACGCTTTTAGAAAAATTCAAAGCACTGTAAACGCTGCCATAGATGAGATTGAAGGCACAGCTAGAAACATCAACACAACACTTACAAACTTAGAGCCCGCTATCGCTAACGCACAAACAGCAACAAATGCCGCAAATGTGGCAACTAGAAACGCAACTGCTGCCATATCTGACTTACAAACTAGAGTGGCAGCAGGAGAGTTTAAAGGCGAAAGGGGCGAAAGAGGCGAAAGAGGCGAAAGAGGAGCAAGTGGAGTCACAGCCACAGCAAGCGGATTTTTTACACTAGAAGTAGATGGCAATGGTGATCTTTATGTAGTGACTGCGGACGGTACAACACCGCCCAATTTTGAACTAGATGGAAATGGCAATCTTTACTTAATCACAGACTAAAAAAGGAGAATAAATGGCTAGAGTTTTAATTGGAAATATCCGAGGGCCGCAAGGCGAAAGAGGCGAAAGAGGCGAAAGAGGACCGCAAGGACTACGTGGTGAGCCAGGAACAACGCCAGCATTGACAAATAATGCACTTGCCACTGTGGCAGGAGTGAGTGCACTTGATGCAGTAATGGGGAAGACTTTAAATGACAAAATAGAATTTATAAATGTATCCGCTGCAACTTCTTTATCTGCTGCCGTGCAAATCACTAATCAAAAAATCATAAAAAATGGCAAGGTGGTTGATATACTAGTTGAATTTAGAGTGGTTGGAACTGTGCCAGCAAAGACAGATATAATTCAGTTGCCTATCATAATTTCTCATGCTTGCGATATGCACGCAGCACTTTCGTTTTTTCCAGACAATCGAGTAGCTTTTACAGCTTACAGTAACAGAATACAGCCATCTGTAGAGATAAAAGATAGCATTTTTAGACTGTCATTTATGACAACGATAGCATAAGCAAAAAAGGAGATACAATGACAAGTATTTTACTAAAAAATAACGCCAAATTTACACTAGATGTAAAAAGTACAGAAAACGAGTTGGCTTTTTTGTGCCCAGATTTTTCGTATTTTGCTACTTTAGCAAATGCAATTACAACTGATAATTTAGAGCACTATAAAATTTTAACAGACGATGTGACTGTAGCAGAGTACAAAGATAAAAGCGTAAAAGGCATAAGAGTAGACAGTGTGGAGCCTCTTGAAATTGTCTTTTTGCTTGAAAATCGAACAGCTACAGAACTGGAAATTGAGCGAATCAAGGCAGCACAAG
>ERZ772971.1076-NODE-1076-length-16247-cov-9.875494_pt1 | contig 16247 bp, 17 predicted proteins | sample MGYA00511943_ERZ772971 | MGnify/ENA primary metagenome ERZ772971 (study PRJEB29015, sample SAMEA2737929) | human oral metagenome | biome: human oral; feature: human-associated habitat; material: dental | place: China | collected 2144 ... | reverse complement strand
TGTACTGTCTGCGGCTTCGTCGCCTTGTCCTGATTTAAAGTTAATCCACTATATCAGAAGCAGGTCGTCTGAAAAGGTTATGTGTTTGAGGGTTTTATGCCTTGCCAAAATTCCCTGACGCTTTGGAGTTGGTTGTAGGCTGTCAGGTCGATTTGCAGGGGGGTGATAGTGATGAATCCTGCTTCGCACTCTCCAAAGTCGGTGCCTTTCTCTTGGTCGGAAATGTTGCCGACCGGCCCTATCCAGTAAATCGGTTCTCCGCGCGGATTGTGCATGGGGACGATACTTTGCTCGTGGTGTCTTCTGCCCAATCGCGTAATTTTAATGCCCTGTATGTCTTCAGGCATGACTGCGGGGATATTGATATTCCACAAGATAGGCTCTTTAGGAGGATTTTTTAACAAATATTCTAGCAACATCCAAACGGATTTTTCAGCGGTTTTCCAGTAGCGGCCGCGTGAATCATTCAATGAAAAAGCGATGGCGGGAATGCCCATCAGATAGGCTTCGGTTGCTGCAGCGACTGTACCTGAGTAGAGGGTGTCGTCCCCCATGTTGGCGCCATTGTTTATTCCGGATAAAACCAAATCGGGTTTGAAATCGGGCAGGGCGTGTTGTCCGACATGGATACAGTCGGTTGGCGTTCCGCTGACATAGTAAAAACCGTTTGAGGCTTCTTTTATTTGCAGCGGGCGGTCAAGTGTTAAAGAATTACTGACGCCGCTGCGGTCGCGTTCGGGTGCAACTACGCGGACATTGGCAAATTCTGCTGCAACGCGTGCCAAAATAGCAATGCCGGGGGCTAGGTAGCCGTCGTCGTTGGAAATTAAGATATTCATAAGCGTATCCGTAACATAATCTGGGCAGTCTAACGGTTGATGATAAAGTTTGTCTATTTTTCAGATGATTTTATGTGTGTGGCGAATTGAGGGTCGTCTGAAAGAGAGAGTTCATATATAGTGGATTAAATTTAAATCAGGACAAGGCGACGAAGCCGCAGACAGTACAGATAGTACGGCAAGGCGAGGCAACGCCGTACTGGTTTAAATTTAATCCACTATAATTTGCTTTATAACAATATTTGAAGTCGTGCGGTGAGAGGGGATTTTTGTAAAAGAAGAGATGATTTATTTCTTATCAGATAATCCGCAATGCATTACAATAACAAATCGTAATCCTTATTTACAAACTACTTTCGGGAGTCATTGAAATGCGCCGTTTTTCTTATCTAATCGCTTTGTCTTCAGTATTAGCCATTTCTGCATGTGCTAGTAACCAATCAAAATCGGAATCTTCTGCCGGAAATTCAGGCTCGGCTTCATCTCATGAACAACATGCCGGGAAAGATTCAGGAGCATGCCGCAGTGTGGGTGAAGGGCATAAAGTGAATGGCAAAGGAAAAAATGACGTTTATATGTGTAAGGCAAGTGTTGCACTGAATTCCGATGAAGCGAAATCTGTTTTGAATCCTAATATCAAAGTTTCTTACGGCAGCACCGGTAATACCACTTTGGTCTCCCGTCAAATTGCCAACATGGTCGGTAAAAGTCCGGAGGAATCCTGCCAGCGTGCTTTCTTGAGCACAGTTAAACGCTTCCAAAGCACTGCGGTACAAAGAAAAGCGAAATCCGTCCGCTTAGTCAGCTATTTTGACAAAAAAACCGTTGGCGGCAATGAGTATGAATGCCATGTTGCTACTTGGAACAGCCGAGTGGTTTTAAAAGGAAGCTTGCATTAAAAGTGTAACGACCAAATTATGGTTTGGCGGTAATTTGGTCTAACTGCCACGGCAATTTCAACTGCATGTTTGCCGTGGGGCAAATCAGCCCGCAGGTTCAACTCCTGATTGACGTTCCCCACGAATCCTGCACATTCCAATCTATATGGAGCGTTTATCTATGGAATATCCTTATCTATTATCCGTTTCGCCCGATTCGTTCATCCTGTTTGATAACGACAAAGACAATTTTTTTGACGAATTTTATCGGGAATTTTCCGGTTGTGCGTTTGATAGCGAATGTGAAAATGTGTGGTATTTGCAGGGTACGGACGCATTTTTTGCCGTTCAGGGAAACCGGCTTGTTTTGCAGGATTGGGCAGGGCAAATTTATTTTTCGCTGCCGTTATCCGTGTCGCTGGATTCGGTGGAGAATGGCGGTGTCATGCTGGTTTCCGGTATGCCTGAACCAGTTTCTGCCGAAATACTTCAAGCTGCGTTTGGAAGCACGAAAGGCGATGACAAAGCCTTGTCGCAGGCATTGTCGGATTTTGAAGCGCAAAACGGTTGGAACGAATACGATTGTCAGGCGTTGTGTATTTGCCTGTTCAACGAAGAAGGGTTGGAGCGGATGAAACGGGACTATGAGTTGTAACCGCCTTTTCAGGCAGTCTGCGACAATGTGTTGAAATGAGCCGGTGGGTATATGCTGCCGGCTCATTTTGGTTTTAGAAAATTTTGTTTTGGATATCCGATGAAGAAGCATTTGTATTGCCTGCTCGGAGATGAGCTACTTGCCGAAACTTATTGTGATGATTCTTTAAGTCAACATGATAGGCAGAGGATAGCCCAATCACCGCAATTGTCGGAAAGAATAGATTGGAAAGTCAGTCGCGCCCTTAAGCAAAAATCAAAACATCCAATCGTTTCGCTCAGCCATAGTCACGGCATTGCTGCGGTATTGTGTACATCAAATAGTCTGTCCGCCGGTGTGGATGTTGAGAAAATCCGTTTTCGTGATTTTCAGGCGTTGGCGGAGTGGGTATGTGCTGAGTGGGAAAAGGAATATTTGGTATCCAGGGATTGGGATAAGGAAGAATTTTATCGGCTATGGTGCATTAAAGAAGCACTGTTGAAGGCGGCGGATTTGGATTTTCCCGAGGATATGCGCAAGGTTGGCTATCGATTTACAGCAGATGGAAAAAAGGGAATACAGGTGTGCGGATGTTCGGATTGGCATGGAATGACAGCGATGTTGTCTGATGGATTTGTTGTTGCCTGTGTTTGGCAGGGGAATGATGTTGAAGTTTATCTGGAATGTCACGGCGGGATAAATAAGGATGATTTGATGAGGATAGAGGTCGTCTGAAAACAGAATATTTTCAGACAGTATTGTCTGCTTGTGACAGACTTGAATTTCGGTTATAATCCGACGCTTTCAACCTTGCCTTTTGCTTTCGCATGGCAAAAGGCTGTATTTAATCATCCATAAGGAGATAACATGCGTCATTATGAGATCGTGTTTATCGTTCATCCTGATCAAAGCGAGCAAGTGCCTGCTATGGTTGAACGTTACAAAACCATGATTGCCGAAGCCGGCGGCAAAATCCACCGCTTGGAAGACTGGGGCCGCCGTCAACTGGCTTACCCGATTAACAAAATCCACAAAGCACACTATGTTTTGATGAACATCGAAACTACTCCTGAAGTAGTTGAAGAGCTGGAAACCGCTTTCCGCTTTAACGATGCCGTACTGCGCCATCTGACCATCAAAACAAAACATGCTGTAACCGAAGCCTCTCCTATGCTGGGCGGCGAAAAAGCAAAAAACTTGCTGAACGGTGCGGCTGAAGAAGTTGCAGCAGCTGAATAAGATTGGATAATCTTACAAAGCTTACCGCCCTGATTTACAAGGTTGAATCCTTGAGATATACGCCGGCAGGAATCCCTGTTTTGGATATTATGTTAAAGCATGAATCTTGGCAGGAAGAAAACGGGCAAAAATGCTTGGTCAGTTTTGAAATTCCCGCGCGTATTTTAGGTAAGCAGGCTGAAGAATGGCAGTATCGGCAAGATACGATGGTTGAAGCAGAAGGCTTTCTCGCACAGCGAAGCAAACGCTTCCCAAGGCCGATACTCCGCATACAGAACATTAAAGAATATAAAGGTTAAACGACAATGGCTCGTCAATCATTCAAACGTAGAAAATTCTGCCGCTTTACGGCTGAAAAAATCCAAGAAGTCGATTACAAACAAGTTGATCTGCTGAAAGACTTCATTTCTGAAAACGGCAAAATCATCCCTGCCCGCATCACTGGCACCAAAGCGCATTACCAACGCCAATTGGCTACTGCAGTCAAACGTGCACGCTTCTTGGCTCTGTTGCCTTACACCGATCAACACAAATAATTTTGGAGTTTAAATCATGCAAATTATTCTGTTAGAGAAAATCGGCGGTTTGGGCAACTTGGGCGACATCGTTACCGTAAAAAACGGTTACGCTCGCAACTTCCTGATTCCTGCCGGCAAAGCCAAACGCGCTACTGAAGCCAACATGAAAGAATTCGAAGCACGCCGTGCCGAATTGGAAGCCAAACAAGCCGAAATCTTGGCCGATGCTAAAGCACGTCAAGAAAAACTGGACGGTCAAACCATCACTATCGCTCAAAAAGCCGGTGTGGACGGTCGTCTGTTCGGTTCCGTTACCAATGCCGACATCGCTGCTGCGATTGTTGCTTCAGGCGTTGAAGCTGCAAAATCCAACGTCCGCCTGCCTAACGGCCCTCTGAAAGCCGTAGGCGAGTACGAAGTTGAAGTGGCTCTGCACACTGACGCTGTTGCTGCGATTACCGTTGCTGTTGTTGCGGCTGCCGAGTAATAGACAGTCTTAAAAGGTCGTCTGAAAGGAAAGGGAATGTATATTCCTACCGTCTTTCAGACGACCTTTTTGCATAATTTAGACTGCTTCCTTAGTGACTATAAATCCAGATATGAAAAAACTTATTCCTTCTCTTGCGATATCAACTGCGTTGCTGCTTGTTGCTTGCAATACAACCAAAACAAACGTTGAGTCTGCTAAAACGGTTGAGCCGATCAATCAAAGCAAAAACCAGCGTCCTGCTTTTGATTCTGCTGCGGAATCGGTTGCCAGCAGCGGCTTTAATGCCAATACCAATGTCCGCCAGTTTATCCGTTATGAGGCAGCGAAAAAGCAGTTTACAGAAGCCGAGCTGCAAAACTTTTTTAATGGCGTGGTTTACAAGGGCAATATCATCAATATCATGTACCGCCCGTCAACTTCCCGCCCTTGGTATGAATTCCGCACGGGCAACTCCGGCGCGACGAAATTTAACGGCGGCAAACAGTTTTACGCTGCCAACCGTGCCGTTATCGATGATGTGGCACGCAAATACGGCGTACCTGCCGAGCTGATTGTGGCGATTATCGGCATTGAAACCAACTACGGTAAAAATACAGGTAGCTTCCGCGTTGCCGATGCTTTGAGTACCTTGGGTTTTGATTATCCGCGCCGTGCCGAGTTTTTCCAAAACGAGCTGATTGAGCTTTTGCTGATGGCGAAAGAAGAAAAAGAGAATGTTTTTGACTTCAAAGGCAGTTATGCGGGCGCAATGGGTATGCCGCAATTTATGCCTTCGAGCTATCGCAAATGGGCGGTCGATTATGATGGCGACGGACACCGCGATATTTGGAACAATATCGGCGACGTTGCCGCCTCTGTTGCCAATTATATGAAGCAACACGGTTGGAAAACAGGCGGCAAAATGATTGTTCCCGTCAATCTGACGATTACGCCTGATTTAAAAGCCATCATTGATGAAAAAACCGCATTGAACCGTACCGTTGCCGATTTCAAAGCAATGGGTGTGGTTCCGCAAAAAGCGGTTGCCGACAATGAGAAAGCCGTTTTATTCAGCTTGGAAACCAGTCCGGGCGTATTTGAATATTATCTCGGTCTGAATAATTTCTATACGGTTTGGCAGTATAACAACAGCCGGATGTATGTTACCGCCGTGCGCGACATTGCGAATGCAATCAACAACAACGGTTTGTAATGTTCAAAAACCACCTTCTCCAAGGTGGTTTTTTATTTGAGGGCCTGAAACAAATCCACTCCAAATTCAAGCAATCAAGCGGATTTTCATGCCGTAACGCTTTTTGCCATGTCCCGATACAAACTGCCCACCGCGCGCAGGCGATAAAAATGCGTTGCCTTCGGCGGTAGGCTCGGCGCAGGTGTATTGTCCGTTGCGGTCGCTCCAAAGCGCGTAAACGGGCAGGTTTTGCGTTCGGATGTCGAGTTTTAATCCGTCAAACGCAACATGTGTATCCAACGGCGAGGCGACAAATTCCGTGTGTGCAATATAGTCGGCATCGTAGGGCGCGCCGTTGAAATCGAATTGGGTGCCGACGGCGGGGAAATAGGGATGGAAACCGGGTGAAGTGCGTACGGGTGCGTCGCCGTAATTGCAGACGGTCAGCGTGGCGACTGCTTCGTTTTCGTTCGGCAGGCTGTAATCCAGCAGCCATTCGACGTTTTCGTAGCCCTTTGCCGTACTGATTAATCTCAAGCCGACATCCGATTCGTTTTGATAACGGATTTGCCAAGTAGAGGTTCTGCCGAAACCGTGTTGCGCCAAATGGTTTTTACCGTCCGGCCCAAACTGCGGCAGGCAGACGTGCATCCCGCCGCGTAATTTTGTGTCAGTACCGACTTGGACGGTGGTTTTCGGAAATAACACTTCCCGACCTTGTAAAACCAAATTGTCCACATATGCGCCAAGGGTGTTTATCTGCATGGATGCGGAATGATTGCGTAAGATGATTTCAGACATAGTGATTTGTTCTTCAAGATATTTTAGATTTTGTAATATTCTAACGATTATACACGCGCCTTTCCCGATATGCAGACAGAAAATCCTTAATAAAAATCAAAAAAATGCTAAAATACCCGTCATCTTCCAAGGTCGTCTGAAAGGCGTTCAACCACTTTTCAGACGACCTTCCGATTTATTTCCAGCAGAGAAAACCTTATGGCTTATCAAGTTCTTGCCCGTAAATGGCGTCCGAAAACCTTTGCCGATTTAGTCGGTCAGGAACACGTCGTCAAAGCCTTGCGCAACGCGCTGGACGAAGGCCGCCTGCACCATGCCTACCTGCTGACCGGTACGCGCGGGGTAGGGAAAACCACCATTGCCCGTATTCTGGCGAAAAGCCTGAACTGTGAAAACGCGCAACACGGCGAGCCTTGCGGCGTGTGCCAAAGCTGTACGCAAATCGACACCGGACGCTACGTCGACCTGCTGGAAATCGACGCCGCCTCCAACACCGGCATCGACAACATCCGCGAAGTACTGGAAAACGCCCAATACGCGCCGACCGCCGGCAAATACAAAGTCTATATCATCGACGAAGTGCATATGCTCTCCAAAAGCGCGTTCAACGCCATGCTGAAAACGCTGGAAGAGCCGCCCGAACACGTCAAATTCATCCTTGCGACCACCGATCCGCACAAAGTCCCCATTACCGTTTTGAGCCGCTGCCTGCAATTTGTCTTGCGCAACATGACTTCGCAACAGGTTGCCGACCACCTTGCCCATGTTTTAAACAACGAAAACATCGCCTACGAACCTGCCGCCCTGCAACTCTTAGGCCGTGCCGCCGCAGGCTCGATGCGCGATGCCCTGAGCCTGCTCGACCAAGCCATCGCCATGGGTTCGGGCAGCGTTGCCGAACAAGACGTCCGCCAAATGATTGGTGCGGTGGACAAGCAATATCTGTACGAACTGCTGGCGGGTATCGTCAACCAGGACGGCGAAGCCCTGCTGGCGAAAGCGCAGGAAATGGCGGCGCGCGCCATCGGCTTTGACAGCGCGTTGAGCGAACTTGCCATGCTGTTGCAACGCCTCGCCTTGATACAGGCGGTTCCTTCCGCTTTGGCACACGACGACCCTGAGCGCGAAACCCTGTTGCAACTGAGTCAGGCACTCAGCGGCGAACAAATCCAGCTTTATTATCAATGTGCTATCCATGGCAAACAGGATTTGAGCCTTGCGCCCGACGAATACGCCGGCTTCGTCATGACCCTGCTGCGTATGCTTGCGTTTGCGCCGCTGGCAGCGGATGCGCACGACGTTGGCGGACATATTGAAAATACCGAGCTGCATTCTGCAGAAACGGGTGTTCATACCGCAAAAAAGCCTTTACAACTTCCCCAGTCTGAAGCCGCCGAACCACCCGTTCAGAAGACCTCCGCGCCTGCAACGTCGTCTGAAAACAAGGTTGCCGAACCGGTTTCGACTCAAGGAAACAACGAAGTCCCACCTTGGGAAGATGTGCCGAGCGAGGCAGAAACCGTAACAGAGACGCTTGCGCAAACGGCGGATGCGAGCGTTCAGACGACTTCTGACGCAGCAGAGACAAACACTCCGTCCGCAAACGAAGGAGAAACGCCGTTTCAGACGCCCCCTCAAGCCGAAACGTCGTCTGAAAACCAAGTTTCCGATAACGAGGCAGCAAACAACGAAACCGATATTTCCTTGCCTGAGACGTCGTCTGAAAACCCCATTCAGACGACCCCGATTGAAGAAGCCGTGGATGCAGAATCGTTTGCGCATGAAGCTTCCGCAGAGCCTTTCTACGATTACGGTTCGCCCGAGCATGACTACCCCGTAGCGGATAGCGCGGAAATGCCCCCGCCACCGGATTGGGAACACGCCGTCCCTGCCGATACGGCAGAAGCAGAATCGGAAGCCGAAGAAGACGGCGACGACGACGAAGACACGCAGTTCGCCCCGCTGCCCGAGTTTTCCACCGAAAATTGGGCGGCAATCGTCCGACATTTCGCCCGCAAGCTCGGCGCCGCGCAAATGCTGGCGCAACACGCCGCATGGACGCACTACGACGCAGACAGCCATCTGATGATGCTGTCGCTGACCGACGAAGCCCGCGCCACCGCCAACAAAGAGCGGCTCGACAAAATCAAAAACACGCTTGCCGAAGCCTACGGCCTGCCGTTGAAATTGCAAACCGAACCGTGGCGCGACGACGCGGGTTGGGAAACCCCGACCATGCGCCGCCAACGTCTCCAACTAGAAGGCAGGCAGCAGGCACAGGATTTGCTCGAAGCCGACGAAACCGCGCGTCAGGTTTTAAAAGTTTTTGAAGCCCAATGGCAGCCCGATTCTTTGGAACTGGCGGAGCAGGAGGATTAAGGTTTATCTAGTTGAGAAAGAATTACTGAAAATGGATACAATACAAGATGATTTAAAAAATAAAATAACGTTTCAAATGGGCTTGAATTTGCAAAAATATCAAGAGATTGAACGAATTTTAAAGCATATTATTTCCTTCTCAAGTGTAACTGTCCATATTACTCATCCTACAAAATCTCCTAATAATTTAAATCCTGAATTAAATATCTGGTCAGATCAGGAAGATATTACCAAAGCGACTTTAGGAAGTTTGTTTGCTCAATTAGAAAAAACGGAACATGAGCCAAACTACAAAGATAATTTCATAGATAATCCGGAATTAACCCGAATTAGTTTTAGCTATCATATTCCGACAGTATGCTTTATTGATAAGGAAACTTTTTATTTAGATTTTAAGCAAGTTGTCCAAGATAGAAATAAATTTATTCACAATTTTCCAAATGAGATGCATCCAAAGGATGTCTTATGCAAGTTGAAAGAGGAATATAACCGAGCCGATAGATTTCAAGAAAATCACTTAAGACCTTGCTTAAATACACTAAGAAAGAGGATAGATAATTTACTACCAGAAATAGTTAAACAAGGTCTAATCATGATATCTAATTATGGCAGGTTAAGTGCTTGTGATGTATTAGACGAAATTTATCAAAAACACAAACGTAAGGATGGCTGGGCTTTGTGGACGAGTATTATTCAAGAGATGCAGAAAGAACACCCCCTTATTCTTTCCAGTTTGAAACAGGAAAGTTCGTTTGACGGTAAAAATATAGCTTTATATAAAATCTTTCAAGAAGCCTATCCGCGTTGGCAGTTTATGCAAGAAAATTTACCTAAAGGCACTAAACGATTATTGGTAAAAGTCGATAATCGAGAATTAAATTTACGAGAAGAATTGGATTAATAGGTCAACTGAAATATCGGATAAATCATATTCAGACGACCCTTCACACCAAACGGTATGACCCCATAACCTTAACGATTCAACCACAGGAGTTTTAAATATGTTCGGAAAAGCCGGATTAGGCGGCCTGATGAAACAGGCGCAGCAAATGCAGGAAAACATGAAAAAAGCGCAAGCGAAACTTGCCGAGACCGAAGTAGAAGGCGAAGCAGGCAACGGCTTGGTTAAAGTCGTGATGACCTGTTCCCACGTTGTCCGCAAACTCGAAATCAGCCCCGACCTGATTCAAGAAGCCGCAGACGACAAAGAAATGCTCGAAGATTTGGTGCTTGCCGCCATCAACGCCGCTTCTGAAAAAGCCGAAGAAACCACCAATAAAACCATGGGTGCATTCACCCAAGGCCTGCCCGCAGGCATGGGCGATTTCTTCCGCTAAACCCGCGCCGCAAAGCAAAAAAGGTCGTCTGAAACGCCGAAAAGCAGTTCAGACGACCTTCGGATTATTTGTTGGGCGGATTGAAATAAACAAACCGGCAGGCATATTGAATGCGTCATTGCATTCAAACCCGCTCAATCAATATTAAAAACCAACCGACACACCAAACAAAATGAAACCGTCCCTTCCCATCCGCTCACTTCTTCTAAGCTGTATGCTCGCCGCAGCAAGCGCAAACAGCCTTGCCGCCGAAACCGTCATCACTTCTCCGGACAAACAGTTCAGCGTCAGAAAAGTCTGCAACCATAAAACTCAAGAATGCTCTTTCTTTGCAGGCAAAAAAGCCATCGAAAAAAATCTTCCCGAAGACAGGACGAGCTATGAATGGCTTGGCAATACCTTTGCATTAAGGATCAGCTTCGGATCGTATGATTCCTACACCACCTTCGCCGACCGTACTCACAAGCCTCATACGCTTTCTTCCGTCATCGCCACCGACAGCAAAACGCAATGCGCCGTGACCGCAGGTTATAAAGGCGTGTCTTTCTACTCGCTGTTTCATGAAAAACCAGTCAAATTCATTTCCGCAAAAGACAAAAAATTCGGCTTCATCCAAGATGTCGCCACGTTGGAATCCGTCGTCAAGGCAGAATTCAAAGGCAGGAAAGTCCACATGACGTATATGAACAAAGCCGAACGCGATGTCTCGGTCGTTTTGGACAATCCGTGTGTGAAATGATGTGCCAAGTTTGATGGACGAGGTCGTCTGAAAAGATGCCGTTCATTCAAAAACGAAGCAGCCCGAAACCTGACTGAAAAAAGGTTTCGGGCTGTTTGCGCCTGTTTGGCAAGCCGAAGCGGGTAGGGCACAAGGCGTGCCGGTTGGGCGGATTGTTTCTTTTAGCGTTTGGGCGAGAGCTGGTCCACCAAACCGCCGTCGGCAAAATATTTCTTCATGATTTCCGGCCATGTGCCGAATTTTTCATTCGGATTGAACGTTTCGATATCCGGAAAATCAGCTTTGTGTGCGGCGAGGACTTCGCTGTCGCGCGGACGCAGATACAATTTGGCGGCAAGCTCTTGGGCGGGTTTGCTCCAAAGGTAGGACAGATATTCCTGCGCCGCCTGCTGCGTACCTTTTTTATCCGCCACGCTGTCCACGACGGCAACCGGCGTTTCCGACAAAATCGTGTAGCTCGGGTAAACAATCTCAAATTGATCTTGAGTCAGTTTTTTGCTGACATGATTCGCCTCGTTTTCAAAAGTAATCAAAACATCGCCGATATTGCGCTGACTGAACGTCGTCGTTGCCGCCCTGCCGCCGCTTTCAAATACCGGCGTGTTTTTCAACAAAGCAGCGACAAATTCCTTGGTTTTGCCTTCATCTCCGCCAAACGCCTTCAAACCGTAGCCGTATGCGCCCAAAAAGGCGTAGCGGCCGTTGCCCGTGGTTTTCGGGTTGGCGAGTACGATTTTTACCCCGTCTTTGGTCAAATCGTTCCAATCCTTGATTTGCTTCGGATTGCCTTTGCGGACGAGGAAAACCGTCGTGCTGGTGTAAGGCACGGCATGGTCGGGCAGGCGTTTAGCCCAGTCGGATTTGACCAAGCCTTTTTGTTCGAGCAGCTCGATGTCGGAAGTCTGATTCATGGTCACCACGTCCGCCGCCAAACCGTTCGCCACAGATAAAGCCTGCTTGCTGGAGCCGCCGTGAGACTGCTGGATTTCAATAGACTCGCCATGATGTTTTGCCTGATATTCTTTAATAAATAACGGGTTGTATTCTTTGTAAAAATCCCGTGCCACATCATAAGACACATTTAAAAGCGTAATGCCCTTGCCGTTTGCCGCCGGCGCAGCCGCCTTGTCGGCAGCCTGTTCGGATTTGGGCGAGCAGGCGGAAAGGGCAATGGCGGCAGCCAGCGACAGTATGCGGATATTCATTCGACACTCCTGAAAAATTCGGAAAACAATTCGCCCGATTCATTGCCGATAAGGACGTAACGCACAAAGCATGAACAGGCAGTGATTACAAAGCACTTTATCTCGAAAGAATAAAAAGCGGAAATAATGTTTGCTTCGGCGGATATCAATTTTGGTTATAAGGTCGTCTGAAAAGCAGGTTTCATTTTCAGACGACCACCGCCGAGACGGAATCTTGTTTTGCTTACAGTGGAGTAACTTTAAACCAGTACGGCGTTACCTCGCCTTGTTCTGATTTAGTTAATCCACTATATCCGGCGAAAACGTAAAAAAGGTCGTCTGAAAACGGCTGATTCGGTTCTATATGAACCGGAATCCGTTTTCAGACGACCTTTTCGCAAGCAATCACAAAGCCGCGTCGTATCCGCCGTCTTCCACAGCGTCAATCAACGCCGCCGCATTGGTTTTCGCCGAATCGAATTCAATAACGGCATTTTTGTTTTCCAAACTGACTTCGGCTTTGGCTACGCCGTCGATGCCGGTCAAAATGCGGGTAACACTTTTGACGCAACCGCCGCAAGTCATCCCGTCGATATGAAGCGTGAGGGTTTTCATAGGGTTTCCTTTCTGTGGGCAAATATCGTGAAATCCGACAAGACTGCCACGACACCGGCACGACGGCGTTCAATGCGAACGATGCGCTCAAATATCGAAACCTAAATGCTTGCAGGATTTCATCCTAGATTGTAGAAAATATCCAAGACCGTACTGTAAACCCTCAAGAGGCAAAGTCAAGCGGGTCGTCTGAAAAGGGAATGATTTATATAGACGAATTTTGACGGAAAAAATAAAGAATTGAAAATTAAGTATTGCTAAAGTGATGTAATGACAGGGACTTTACTGTTTGGGCTGTTAGAAAATAAGATGGGTTTGTACATGGTGATATGTGTTATGGTTTTAACTCAAAATAACAAAAAAATGTTATTATTATATTTTCTAAATTTGAGAGGGTAGAGGTATGTCGGTTGATATTTTTAAACCAGAGAACTTAAGTATTGAAGAGGTATTTATCAATACAGATTCTTACTATCAAATGCCTGAATATCAGAGACCTTATTCTTGGGATAAAGAAAGGGTAGAACAATTATGGTTTGATCTCGTTGAATCTTATAATAATTATATTGAAGATCCTACAGTAGATTCAAATTATTTTTTAGGATCATTGGTCGTAGTTAAAAATGGGCAGGGGTATGATGTTGTCGATGGTCAGCAAAGAATGACTACATTGACCATTTTATTCTGTGTATTAAGGGATTTAGACAAAATTAATTTGTCTGAGATTCGAATGACTAAAGTAAAACATAGTATTAAAGATATGTTTGCAGGGAGAGAAAGGCTAAAATTAACAACTCAATTGAATAATCAAGCAGTTTTTGAAACAAGCATAATAAATAAAATTGATTTCCAATCTTCAAAGAAAAAAATTGAAGAAAATCGTTTTTTACAAACAGCCTTTTATTTCAAAAATCTTATAGAGGATTCTCAAAATCCAGAATCAGAGAATTATATTGAAAACCTATCAGGTTTTATTGAATATTTGTTTGAAAAGACAACATTAATACGTGTTGTTTGTTATGATGAAAGTTTTGCAATTAAATTATTTACAGTTCTTAATGATAGGGGGCTTGATCTGTCTTCTTCTGATATTATAAAAGCATATTTATTGCAAAAGTTAAATGAAGACAGACGCTCATCTTTTATAGAGGTTTGGAAGCGTATAGAGACTATTTGCAAGCAGGCTGGGGAGTCGCTTCAAATGGTCTTGAGTTTGTATTTATATTATTTAAAATCAGGTAATCCAAAGAAAACCTTACATGAAGAGCTCAAGTTGGAATTAAAAGATAAAGAACCAATGGAAATTGTTTTATTCATTGAAGAGTTTGCAAAAAATTTGAGTGAAATAAATGATGATTATAAGGATAAAGATATTTCCAAGTTAAGATACCTACCTCAATCAATATATTGGAAAACGATCCTGTTAGCTGCAAAACAAGTAAACTATCCATTTTATCAAGAGCTAAAAGATTTGTTAGTAAGATATTATTATCAAAGCTGGATAGCAGATGGAACTTCTAATAGGGTGAAACAAACTTCTTTTAAAATATTAAAGATGGTAAAGGATAAAAAACATATTTATGATATCAAAACTGAGATTATTAGTAATTTAAATATCTATGAAAGTTATTTAAGTTCATTAGATAGAAGTAATGTTTATAACTTCAAGTGGCATAAACCATTATTATTATCAATTGAATACAATCAACAGGATAGCTATCAATTTATAGAAATAAACAAAGATTTGCACACAGAACATATTTTCCCTCAAGAGTGGAGAAGTGATAATCTTAATTGGAAAGAGAGTTTTTCAGAGGATGATGAAAAAGAATATTTAAATAGCTTGGGTAATTTAACCTTATTAACAGGTAAAAAGAATATTTGTGCAAGTAATAGAAATTATTTAAATAAGAAAGAAATTTATAACGGAAATAATGGTAAGGGTTTGGATGGAAAGTCATCTTTTGAAATTACAAAAAGAATTATGGAAGATGCTCCAAATGAGTGGAATGTGGAGGAAATAATAAAACGCAAAAAATGGTTGGTTAGTCAAGCTAAAGAAATTTTTGATATTAAATAGGGGTACGTGTAGTTTGGGCGAGCCGCAGGCGTAAAACCCCAAAACACCGAAACGTCAAACCAAAGGTCGTCTGAAAACAAGCGTGAAGCATTTTCAGACAACCTTTTTTATGGGAAGCGGTGTGTTTTTGGGGTTTCGTTCGAGGATGGTTTCAGGGGTTGCCGAATTTTATAGTGGATTAAAATAAAAATGAGACAAGGCGGCAACGCCCGCCGTGTACGGGTAGTACATAAGGGCGTTGGCAACGCCGTATCATTGCAATTTTAATCCACTATATTGAAACCCAAAGGCTTCGTTTGAATAGGCTTGTCGGCTGTATCGGGTATCCGTATGGATGTTTCGGACCGGATTGTGTTTGGGAACGGGTATGCGGGTTTGTGCGGACGGGTGCTTGATTCGTTCGGGTCAGATTTTGGTTTCCAGCATCGGTTTTAAGGCTTCCCAAGCCTGCGGCAGTTCTGTGAAGCCGTCGGATGCCATCAGGTGCCCGCCTTGGGCGATGTGGGTGACGGGGCTTTTGAGTTTGTCCGCCATGTCCAGGGTCAGTTCGGGCGGGACGTGGGTGTCGTCGTCGGAGACGATGCAGTGTTTGGGCATTTGGATTTTGCGCAGGATGTCGAATTCGGGTGCGGCGCCTTTGATGTAGGCGTCAAGGGCGGGCAGCGGGGGCAGGGGGTCGGCGAATCCCGCCGCCAGTACCAAGCCGCCGATTTTTTCGGGTTGCTGGCGGCTGAGGAAGTGCAGAAGGGTGATGCAGCCTAGGCTGTGTCCGACTAAGAAGGTGTTTTCGTCGGGCTTGCCGATGACTTGGTCGAGGGCGAACTGCCACGAGGAAACCGTCGGCCGTTCGGGATTGGGCATCGCCAGCGAGTCGGCTTGGAAGCCTGCGGCGCGGACTTGTGCCGAGAGCCAGTCAAACCAGTTGCCGTGCGGATTGCCTTCAAAACCGTGTACGATAAAGACGCGTCGGGGCATATCGATTACTCCTTTTCAGACGACCTGTCGGGTGTGTCGGTTTACTTATTATAACACTCATTGTTTGTTTCAGTTTTATCGTTATCCTGCGTGCGGCGGGCAAACGGGAATCGGGACGGGCGGTAAAACCGAAGGCAAAAAAGGGGATACGCGGCTTCCGCGTCGGAATCAAACGCTCGCTTTGGCGCTTGGGCGCGGGGCATTGTTTGGTTAAAGTTCATGTGTGATGCAAATAGTTTTTTTAGATTTGTATCAATAAAAGGTCGTCTGAAATCGGTTTCAGACGACCTTTTTTTAAGGAAACATTCAGATGTATAGTGGATTAACTTTAAACCAGTACGGCGTTGCCTCGCCTTGTCCTGATTTAA
>ERZ772971.1073-NODE-1073-length-16262-cov-2.583266_pt1 | contig 16262 bp, 21 predicted proteins | sample MGYA00511943_ERZ772971 | MGnify/ENA primary metagenome ERZ772971 (study PRJEB29015, sample SAMEA2737929) | human oral metagenome | biome: human oral; feature: human-associated habitat; material: dental | place: China | collected 2144 ... | reverse complement strand
TTGTTCCAGCATTTTGCGGAACTCTGCCTCTTGAGAAGAAATAGTTTTAGAAGCGGACAGCGTTTCATCCAGCTTTTCAAATTGGTCTTGCAAAAGTTTTTGCTTGCGTTCTGTGGTTAAAATTTCATGCTGGATACGTTGTTCAGCCGTCAGGTTTGAGCTTTTAGAAATCTCCTCAAACGCAGCTTTGAAAGTAGCTTCGATTTTGCCGACATTAGCTCTAATAGCCTCCGTTGTTTTTTCGGATGACAAAGCCATATCAGCGTTTACTTTTTGTGCCGTAGCTCCAATATCTTGCAGCTTTTTCAGATAGCCGGAATTACCGATAACTCCGGAATCGTCAACCCCCAGTCTTAAACTGATTTTTCTACCAATACCGCTTTCATTATAGAACTGTTTAACTTTATCGTCTACTTTCCCTATTGTTTCTGGCATACTACGCATAAACTCTTCAAACTGTTCAGCTTCCGATTTTGCCGTAGCCATTGCTACCCCTATTGCCGCGATAACGGCAACGGCTGCCGCGCCCCAAGTTATTGGGTTTAGCAATAAGGCTTTTGTGGCCGCTGCTGCTCCTATGGCGGCGATTCGGGCGGCGGCAAGGGCGGCAGTAAGGCCGCCTGCTGCAATGGCCATTTGCGCTAAACCAGCGGCCGCCGTAGCCAGTTTCCATGCGGCAAAAGCTACGGACAAACTAGCTACAACAATCAGCAGGCGGCGAGCGGTTTTGTCGAAGTCCGTTCCGCTGTTTGCCAGCAAATACAACGCGCCAGCGGCAACAGTAACCACAGGTGCAATCCCTACCATCGAGAATGACATAGCTTTTAATGCTGTTACCAGTTTCACACCAGCCCAAACGGATAAAACCTGCATCGCTGGAACAGCTACATTTTCAAGAACGTGGAAGTTGTTAGCAATTAACATCAATCCATTGCCGATTTTTTGGGAAATCTCATATTTTGAGTCCATCTCTCCCCAGAACTTAATCCATTGATTTTTAAGTTCTGTTAGAGAGTCCGACACGCGCATCTTATATCCGGAAAACTGTTTGTCCACTTCTGGTTGAGCGTCACGAATAGCTTCAATCATGACGTCCAGCGTTATCGCACCTTGTTTACGCAATTCCAACAATTCGCCACGAGTAACGCCCATTTTCTTCGCAATGGCATCCATAAGTAAAGGCATAGTTTCAGCAACGGTACGGAATTCATCACCGTCCAGCTTACCTTTTGAGAACGCTTGCGATAACTGAAGCAAAGCTGCGCCCGCCTCTTGGCTACCCTTACCGGACATTGCAATCATTTTGTTGACAGTTTCAGTCACAATTAAACTGTCCTTTTGACTACGTCCAACAGATTTTAAAGCCAAGTCAAAACGGCTAAAGGCAATCGCGGTATCCTCAACGGAAGCCCTACTTCGCTTGGAAATATCGTACATCTCTTTTGTCAGTTGGTTAACCTGCGCCTGACTTTCTGAAACCAATTTCAATCTGTTTTGCAAGTTGGTGTAGCTATCAATTGCTTTCACGATTGCGCCTGTACTGATTGTCGTACCTGCAAACGCGGCAAACAACGTCATCATTTGTCGTATTTTATAAACAGTTCTTGTCACAGAATTATGTAGTTTACCGAACTCTGAATGCAACTTTCCAAAACTGTGGTTATTGCTTTTCGACAAAGAACCATTCATTTTGTCCGCGCTTTTGGCAGCACTTTCAGCAGAATCTGCAATCTCTCGGATGTTACGAATGACAACACGAGAACCATTTTCGCTAATAACAATCTTGATGTTTTCGTTTGCCATTTAGAACGCCTTTAAGAGAATCTTTGAATTTGTTTGTATCGAGTTTAACGCTACTTCTGTTGCTCGTAAAACATAATTGGACGGAGCTTGTCGACTGCTACCCTCATTAAGTTTAACGATATAATCCACATTGTTTTGGATATAAATAGGTTGTGTGCCTTTGTGAGCCGAGATAACCGCTGTCGCTGCGTTTAATGCACCAGGAATAGCGGCATCTCGGCCATAAGTTTCGATAATACTTTCAACGCCCGTGCCAAGACTAACAATCCAGTTTGAACGCGCTTTACCTGTCAAAACGGGTGTCGTGATAACCACATGGGCATGGACATCGCCTGCCACCTTTTTCATGATACGGCTCGTACCTTTTTCAACTTCGTCCGCCGTTTCACGCATTCGTTTTGCAAATTGGTCTAAGTTCATTTCTGTTTCTGCTTTTTAGCACGGTAATTTAAATACGCATTATCCATTTCTTGCACCATGTAAAACAAGTCTTCCGTTTGAATGCTGGATAACCTGTTATATGTTGCCCAATCTTTTATTGCTGTCCAAGGAATCGGACCTTCCGACATACCGTAACTTCGACACGTTGTTAAATCTAAAAACGCCATGAAATACAACTCTAGTCCTTCCGTAAGAATAGGTGCATTTGCAATGGCGTCTGGTATTGGAAGTTTTAATTGAGCGCACTGACGCAAGATAGCTTGTTCAGTTTCGCCCTGCTCCAACTGGTAAAGCAGGACGTCTTTTAGTTTTTTGCGTCTTGCTCATTAATTTCAGCGCGGAACAATGCAAGGTTGGTTGCCTGTTCTTGAACGTCTGCAAACAGTTCTGGCAAGTCCGTAAACAGTTTGATGACGTTGTCGCGGTTGAAAGGCATAGGTTTACCGTCCTTATCCTCAATATTTGACCAGCCGATAACCACAGTGTCCGCATACACTTCACGCAGAATGGAATTCATAACTTCCAAGTCTAGAGTGCCGTTTTGCAACTGGCGACGGTATGGTTTGGTCTTGGCTTCCATTGCGCGATTGTAAGCAGTGTTTGCACCACCTGCACGGCAGATTTTAATCTGAATCGGTTTACCGTCTTTGGTAGTACCGTATTGAAGGAATACACCCTCTTGTTCAACTTTTTTGTCTGTTCCAAATTGGCTGTACAATGACATTTTTATCTCCAAAATATTAAAAAGGACGGCGTTGTGCCGTCCTTGTATTTTACACGCCGCCCGCTACGTTTGGCAAGTATCCAAAGCGTTGAATCTGCAACGTGTAACCGAATTTACCTTTAACAGCATTTGTATCCAACGGCAACATGATTGCTTGGTCTTTTTCCACTGTCAAACGACCGTTACCCAGTGTCAACAGCGGAATATCCCAAACCATGCCGCTGTTACGTTTGAGCATGACCATGTCCAAAGTAATGTCGGCATTATTACGAACAGCTTTAACCGCTGAAATGTCTGCAAAGTAAGCAGTCATAGAACCGCCAACCTCGAACATACCTGCGGTAGTATCGATAGCACCGAGAGTACCAATCGCTTTAGACGCGGATACGTTGTTGTTAACGCTAATTGACAGTTCTGTCGCAAAGGCGTACAACGGCTTAACTGCGGATTCGTCCACAACTTCAGCCAGCTTAATACGATGTACGTCTGAGGTTGTATTGAACGCGGATTCAGGCGCAGAAATTGGTCGAGTACCAGCTTTCAAACCAGCTTTACCATCGCGCTGTTCACTGTCCAATGCCATAAAGGACATATCAACAGTAACTTTGTCGGCAGACGAAACGTTAACAGTCATTTCGTTAGGAACTGCGCCAACAAGGTACTCGGACATATCTCCGTCCTTGCCCTTACCCAAATAACGTTCCAACTGATAAGAGCGGCGTTTGATTAATGACGGTTCTGCTTCGTTACGGATAATAGCACCGACATAAATCTCAATGGATTTACCTGTACCAACTTCCGCTTGGGCTGAAAAGTCTGTTTTATCAAAAGTGATTGCGGTTGGTGTAACCACACTGATACGGGCAAAGCCTGTGTTATTGGTGAAGCGAGAAGTAGCTTCGTCGCCGCCAATGAAAACCCATTCGCCCGGAATAAAACCGTATTTGTCCAAGTTAGCACCAGTTAACTGGAACAGCTTACCGTTCATCACCGCATTGAGCGCACCAGTATCAAATTTGAAACCAATGTGGTTAATATAGGCTTCTGCTGTCGGGGTTTCGTCTGCAACAGCTTCGCTAAAAGTAACATTTGTTGCAGTGGCATCTGCGGCAACGGTACGACGTACGTTGTTTTCGGCTTTACCAAAGCCGCCAAATTGCACAATATAGCCCTTTTTAAAGGCAGCCAAGCCAGCAGCAGCGGCAACGCTTTTGTCAGCGGCTGCGGCGGCTGTGAGGGCAATACGCGCACCATTTAGCGGCACGGTAGTAGGACGTTCACGAGCGTTGGCAAACAAAAAGCCTTGCAACAATCGCCATGTGTTGCCGATTGTCAAGTCTTGTTGGAAACCTCCGGAAGCTTCCAAGTCTGTAACAACGCCTTTTTCACGTTGGCGAGATGCTGAAATTGGTTCACGCGCCTGTGTGGTAATAGTACCGCCGAAATCGTTATAGGAGTTCGGTTCCAATCCATGCCATGTAACATTGGCGGGTAACTGACGCAAACATTCCTCTTCAGCGTAACGGAGTCCTGTGGCGTTCGAGTCTAATTTGTTTGACTGACATACTGCCATTTTAAATCACCTTATATCTTCATAAGTAAAAATCGCGCTCACATTCATCTGCTGAAACGCACCTTCCGGCATTGCCTCTAACAAAGAAACACGCCTAAACCATAAATCTTCATATCTCGGTGCTTGATACGCATCAACTATTTTCTGACCCAGTTCGTAAAGTCTAACGTTACCATCATGAACTGGCGCAAACAGCTGAATATTTAACTGTCCTATTCTTTCATATCGCCGCTTGTCATTACCACAACCAAGAGATGTCTGCCCTGCGCTGACGTGGGCAATCGTTACACGCGCCCAGCAAGTTTCTGTGGATGGAGGCTTTGCAAGACTATCTTCCCATACAACAGGATAACCTGTCTCTTTCCAGACACTGTAAAAAGGTGCGTGTATTTTATCGCGAGCTTCCAGATATTTCATCGTTTTACCCCCACTGCGTAAAACAATTCACGTTTACCAGGACGAAGTTCACTTAGGAACACGACACGCCACTTAACGCCATCGTCGATAATGAAACGTGCGTCCACAAGACGGTTAATACCTGAGAAAAGGACAAACTGTTCGCATTCTGCAAGCAAATCCTCTTCTCTTATAGATAAACCAAAGTCCTTCTGCGCTGTGTACGACGGAACAAAGACACCCATCTGCTTAATCTCTGTGCCGTCTTTAAAACCGTTCCACGGTTTATCGGGATCTGCGGGTTCGCCGCTAGGAATAACGAGCGTTACTTCACGCCCGTTTCCAGCAATCACCTCTTCAACCCACATATATTCAGAAGGGAGCATTAGTTTCTAATCCACCTGTTTTCGCAAGAACTTCCGAGCAGCGGAACTAACAAATAATCCGCACCCGGATAGGGTCTAAATAATGTTACTGTAGAACCAACACCTTTTGATGGCGTTCTCATTTCTGTTTCCAACGGTCCGACCTTTTTACGGCGAACTGTCGAAGCCATACCGGATTCGTCAAACTTAGGGTCTGGAACAAGTGGACCGTTATTTGCACGAATGGCGTATTCAAAACACGCTTTTTTAAGAACTTCCGGAATTGGGGTAATGTAAGGAATCCCTGTTCTAGGGAAACTTAACGGCTGATTATCCTGCTTCTTCTTTCCGAGGAAGCGTCGCCCAAAGCGAAGTTCTATGTAGTCGGTTGCTGAAATCAGAAGTGCTTCTTTAGCGTCCTGTTCCAGAGATAACCACACATGGTTATTTCGCACCCTGAAATAGTTATCTGCGTCATCGAGGGCAACATAACTATTCGCGTTTGGTACAATAGAACCATCTTCAACAATGAGCGACATGATAAACCTATTTTTTAGTGGCGTAGGCTAAATCTGTTGGATTTACACCTGCTAATTTTTGCAGAACTTCCGGAGTAACACCAGCTTCGCGCAATGCTTCCACAACGCGGCTACGTTCGCTTTGGATTTCCAGTTGAGCGTTCAGATAACCGTGAATTGGGTCTAACTCATGCGTTTTTGGTTTTGCATTGTCAAAAGCAATTCGAGCAGCGTCCTCTTCCTGCAAAGCGGCGGCGTAATCAGCATCAGCTTGTTCTTTAATCAAGCGTGCTTCTGCCGTTTTAGCTTCAGCATCTGCAAGAGCTTTTTCCAAGAGTTCAAGATTAGTTTCAACTACCTCTTCGCTCGGTTCGGTTTCCGGATCTTGAGGTTGTTGTTCAGCATCATTTCCACTTGTTCCTGTTGCTTCAACAGGTTTTTCTTGCGATTGATTTTCTGTGCTTTGTTCGTTATCGGACGGGGTCTGAACTTGCCCTTCTTGCTTCGGTTCCCAACTTGCGGCGTTTTCTCGGTTAAAATCCGGTGCGACCGCATTGATGGTGTCTCGGGTAACAGAAGGGTCTGCTGCGAGCATTTTGACAGTGTCCAGACGCGGCTGTCCATCGACTGTCCAGTGGTTGTCATTTGAAACGTCCAATTTTTTCAACGCGTCAATAATGTTTTGCATTTCGGTCTCCAATGTGGTTATAGAAAGTCGTTAAACCCTCTATAACCACAGTTTAGGATTATTTGTATTCGCGAGTAATCAGGCGAGCAATCTTGATTTGTTTGCGTTCAGGGAACACACGTTTCCAAGAGTCTTTGTGCGCCAGATTGTTCGCGGTTGCTTCGTTGCTTGGACCGCCTTTTGCTGGTGTGCCAACGAAAGCATGACCCACTGGATGGATGGCGAACTGTTGACGGTTGTAGAGAATTTCTTGACCGCCGCCGTTACCAGCGTCAGCTTTGCGTTCAACTTCGGTCGGAACAGCAGGCATACCGTGACCCAGTTTAACCGCGCCAGCTTCAAACAGCCAAGACTCGAATACGCCTTTTTCAATCATAGGCATACTGTCGTCCACAATTACTTGTCGACCCAAGTAGTGAGCAATTTTGACAGCGTGGTTGTTGATTGAGACAGGAATGAACTCAATCAGGTTGCGTTTGAGCATATTGTTGTAGACAACGGAGTGAACCATTACCATAGACAGGCGGTCCATGCTGTCGCCCATAGTGAGGCAAGCATCCAGGAACGAACCACCGTTGAAGTCTGTTACACCCGATTGGTAAGTTGTACCACGAACGTCGAATGTCAAGTCGTTCAAAATGTGTTCGTTACTGGTAGGAGCAGCGGCATTGTCGGCAAACACGCCTTTCATGGTTGCGACGAAAGCAGCTTGCAAGCGACGCGCCCAGTAGTAGGAAACGCGGTCGGCAATAGCAGCCATAGGGTCGGAACCAGCCAAGTCTGCAACCAAGTCCATGCTAGACCATGATTTGTTACGGTTCATGCGAACTTGGATTTCGTTACCAGTGGTAATTTTGGACGGAGTGGATTTTTGAGACGGGTCGTCAGTTGAGACGTTTTCGTCTTCATTAGCCAAATCGTTCCAGAACGGGCGATTGAAAGTTAAACCACCGCCAGCCAAGTCAGCGGACAAACCGCTGTCCAGTTGCAAAGCACCGGATTGAATCAAGCGGCATTTTTCTTGGGTCAGTTGTTGGACGTAGGGGTTAAAAATTTCCGGTACAACAACGTCAGAAATACGGGTTGTCATGTGTAATCCTTAGATTGAAAAATTAGGAGTTAAAGTCTACGTCCTCAAGACCCTAGACTCAAAAATAAAGCAGCCATGCTACATTCAAGATACTGTAACACGGCTGCTTAAAATTGTCAACAATTATTTTTTGGCTTCGGGTTTTGGACCACCAATCTGAGTTCCAGCCGCACGGGCAAGTTGTTCCGCACGTTTAGGGTCTTCTCGAATAATTTGGCCTTGTTTAGTCAAGTTCCAGTTAGCATAAGTCCAAGGATTATCGCCAGTTGAACCTGCGCCGCGACTACCTGCCGCGCCACCGCCTTGAGAAGTACCCCACCAGTGAGGCTTATCGTTTTTACGGTCTGCCAACCAATCTTCAGCGGTAATTCCGGGCGTAACACCTACATTGTCTCGTGTAACCACACTGCCATCATCGAGGACTTCAAACAGGCGTTCACCCAATGTAATAGCGTCCTCAATAGCGGATTTTTGGAAACCTTGTTGTTTGCCAACAGCAGAACGAATGCTGTCTTGAATTTTACGAACACGGGATGCGCTTTCATAATTGTCAATAGTGGCTTTAGCCTCTTCCAACTCTTTGGCGTATTTGTCGCGTTCGCGTTCAACAGGAACAATTTTAGCGCGAAGTTTGGCTTCAACCAATTCGTCCACGTTTTTATCACCTTTAGCGGCAGCTTCCAATTCAGGAATACGGTCGATGTCTGCTTGAATGTCCTCAAACTTACGACCGTTAAAAATCTTAATGCGGTCTTTCAGTGTTTTATGTTCCGCACGTTCTTTTGTCAATGCGGTCTGCAAACGGTCAATATCCGCTTGGGTTTTCATACCTTCAACACCAGTTAGATGGAACTTACCGTCTTTTTCTGTGTAGAGGTCGTGGTATTTTTCATCAACATCATCTAGAGTCTCTACAATAATTTGTAATGCCATTTTGAATCTCCAATTAATTGTGAATAGCAGGGCTATTATGCCTCGCTATCTTTCGGCTTGTCAACAGGTTTGTCATCAGCAGTGTTTGGAACTTGCAAACCTGCGTCTTGTGGAACAATAACACGACGACCCTCTTTAATCTCTTTTTCAATTTGGATTAACTCGTCCTCGTATGTCATTGTGGTTAAACCTTTGGACAGGGCAAGGCGGTGGACGCTTTCGTGTGAAATCGGCGCACCAAGCTGGATTGCTTGCATATACATCAACAAGTCTTGACCTTCCAAATCGTTAACGGCAAACTCAAGGTTAGGATGAACTTCAACTTCCTCCTCGTTCAAACCCATCCACTTAGCGCATAGCTTGAGGATTTTCTCAAGGGCTGCCGCGCCACTAATGGCAATCTGCATCAGTGTGGAAGTTTGTGCGCCCAAGCGTGTCTGCAAAGCAATACCGGATTCTACTTTGTCGTTTGAGTTTGATAACTGACCACTTTGAATTTCCGCGCGTAAGCGGTCGTTTACCAGTGCATAACGTTGTTCTGGCAAACCGCGACCGTCAACACCGATGAATTTAGCGTCGCCGCCTTGCTCAATGTATAAGGCTGAACCTGAACCAATACGCACTTTTTCGCCATCTTCACGGTTTATACCACCGATAACCACAAGGGTATCCTGACCCATCATGTAGAGGGTTTGGCGGTAATCCGCTTCTGCGCGGTAAATTGCAAGGGACTGGTTTGCCAGTGCCAGCAAAGGCGGTTCGTCAAGGTTAGATGTTAAGTCTTTAGTATTTACAAAGACAAACGGTACTTCTTTTAAAGGAACGCCTTTGTAAACAGGTGTAATCATTTTGGACGGGTCGTATTCAAACGTACTGTCTTGAGTGAACACGCCCTGCTTGTAATCCGCTTCTCCATTGGATTCATTTTCGTCCAATTCACCCAAAAGAAGCAAACGATACTTCTCGTAGACGTCCCAATTAAAGCCGTTTGTGCGTTTAACGGAAGTCTCATTGAGGACAACAAAGTTTAGTTCCGTATGACCCTCGCCGATAACGTTTTCGTCCCAGTTAATAATAGCTTCCGCATCATACAGCGCAATATAAGGTAACGTGGTATCTTCTGTCACCTGTGGTAAATCCAGCAACAATCCACAACGACCGTTAATCAATTGTTCTTCGTTAACACGACGCAACAGGTTCACAAGACTTTCGCCGTTAGGTGTGGCAAAATTCCGCATTCCTTCCATACCTTTTGGAAGTTTGATTGTAGCAGGTCGTCTCCACAACATACCCACATAGTTTTCCACAGCTTCTTTAACGTATTCAGGAAATACCGCTCGCAACAGATAGCTATTGTAGGTAGCCAAACCATCACAACCGTGATTCATTCCGTCCAAAAGCATACCTGCCGTCGCAGGTAAATATTTCGTTGTTTTGGATTTAACTACACGGGAACCTTTGTAGGTATCGCGCATGACTTCCCAGTCGGGAACTTTCTCGGCATAAGCAGGATGAGTATTTTTAATGGACATTTAAGTTCCTTTTGTCCTTGAGGACGTAAATTTAATAGAGCCAACAGACCAATGCCAATCCACAAAGTAACCAATAGCGGTTGTGATGTGTTGATACTGGTTTGTTTGGTCTTCTTGAAAACTAGAACCCTCTTTAAGCTGAACTGTGGCTAAACCTTTATGACAGTAAGGGGCTTTGCTGGTGTTTACAAACAACCTAACCTGACCTTCAGCGTTCAATATAAGGGCGCGTACCGCGTTTTGACGGTCTTTAATTGCCGGATGTTTATGTTTCACACGGCGTTCATACTTCCAACCGTGTAAACGTAACACTTCTTCAATCTCGTCATAATCTGATTTATGACCGTGTTTCTCGCCGGAACGTCCCGCAGGGTCTCCATAAATGAAAACCTTTTTATTCTTGTGGTCTTTAAATTTTTCCACAAATTCTTTGGCAGACTCACGAGATACAGCGTGTTCCAGAATAATCTCGTCTACAAAATAAGGAATGTCGTCACGAATGACGGCAATGGCAGATGACAACGGCGTAAAGTTTTGGTCGTGCATCCAATGTATTTCTTCGGTTGGTTGTAGCTCGGCGTTTGTGAAGTTATCCGCGCAATAATCCTCATAAATACGACCACTTGCAGTTTCAAAGGACGCGCAATACTCTTGATTGTATTGTCGTGCGGACATGGTGCGCTTCGCCGCCGCAATAACGTCTTCCGGAAGAATCTCTTCAGACTTCCAGTGGAAAACTTTGTAGTCTGGGTCTTCACCTTTGATAGCGTACTCATACATATCATAGTAATGGTTAAGACCGTCCGGCACACCGATAAACCAGCACCACGCGCGATAATAAGGGCGTGTCGGATTAACGGTATTTAACGCAGGCATGATGTTTTCTTGCAATGCAGACCCTTTAACGTCCGCAATCTCGTCAATAATACCACCAGTCCAGTTGATACCCTCGATACGTTGAGGTTGGTCTAGTCCAATAACGTGAATCTCAGTTCCGTTAGGTAAAAAGATTTTTAGCTCGGACTCTGACGGTGGACGTGGGTGAATACAGGAAATAGTCAAGGCTTTTAAGTCGTCCCACCAGATTTTCTTGGCTTGGTTAACTGTCGGAGCGGCAGCAAAGTATTTCTCATTCGGATAATACATCGCTTGACGCGCCAAGAAGCGTTTAGCACGTTCTGTTTTACCTGAACGGCGTCCAGCTGGAACCACAGGAAAGCGTATTCCATCATCAACCGCCCTGTCCAATGCCAACTGGACAGGGTGTGCTTTTAACGGATACCATCGAGCTTTTTGACGCTCAATGATTAACTTGGATACTTGGGACATTATTTAGTAAACCGTGCTTGCTACAAATCTCTTTGGCAATGTATCAGCTTTGACTGCCATCTTCTCTATCCTGTTTTGCCATACCAACAGCAATATCCTTAAACACGTCTATCAGTGCTTTAGTACCGTCCTCAATTTCAGCACGGTCAAAGCCGTGCATAACCGCCATCTGTTTCGCCGCGGATACACGAGATGCGTGTGGACCGTCCTGCATTGCAATGCGAAGTGTGGTTAGGATAAGTTCCTTGTCCTTAGCTTTAACCTCTTCTTCAGTTAACTGTCTGCGTCCTGTTATGTTTGAAATTTGCTGTTGGACGTAAGACTCTTCCATGAACCGCATAGCCCAGTCGTTCGCATACGGAACTTGTAAGCCCATTCTCAAGCAAGCGTTAAGAGGGTGGAAGTCTTTAACATACTCAAGCACGAACAAGTCGCGAAGAGCTTTCTCATCTTCGCTTAGTTCAGGAGCTAACAAGTCCTTATCCAAAACACCAAGTGGATTTACTTTGTTCATGTTATTCTTCCGCGTACTTTTGAGCCTTATATAACCACAATTATTGTCGTTTGTCAACTGATTTAGCAGCCGCTTCCTCAATGGACCGACTGTAATAGTTTCGCATTACCTCGTAATTCTTAATATCTACTTCGACTTCTGAAAACGCTTTGAAATCTGCATTTTCACTCGCCACTCTTGATTTCTCTTTTGATATTTCCAGCATTCTTTCACAAAAATTTAAACAGTTAATCATGATAGTAAGCAGAAAAGAAAGCCCGCGCCCGATATTTGTTTTCTTCTAAGCGCGGGAGTTATTAATTAGACGTGCAAACCTTGCAGATATACGGTTTTACCGTTTTTCTTGGTTGCTGTGAGGATTTGGTTACGCATCGGACTGTTACGGCGGAATCCAATGTGAACCCATGCACCGTCGCCGCGTTCCGGAAATTCCAGAATCAACTGGTCGAATACCAATTTACCAGCGTCACGCATCTTAATCAACTCTTTAGCAAATTCCAAAGAAGTCAAACCGATTGCATCACAGTCTGCTGCCAAACCGTGTCGGTGTGCTGATGTAGGGCTGCCGCCCACCAATTTATTCACGCGTTCGCTACGGAAGCAAGACATTACAACAATACCACGTCCAACGTACTCGCGGATTTTCTCCAACTGCTGCGCTGTCCAATAGATGTTGTCCAGTTCTGCTGCGGTAGGCGTGTTTTCAATACCTGCACGTCGAGCGGACTCGCTACGCGTCAGTTCTCGAAAACTGAAGTGTTCACTTATCTGTGTCATTTTGAGTTCCTATTTCACGGTCAGCTTTTAAAATAGCAACACAGGCATCGCGCTGACCTATTGCGATGTTTGCTTGCTCGGCGATGTTGAGAATATGTTGTCCAACTCGTTCTGAATCGTCGTCTTGTTTGGTTTCGGGTCTGTTATCCACGCTGGCACGGGTGCTAACTTCGGTTGTTCGCACTGGCACGGCGGCGGTTGAACATGACCGCAAGCGGATAGTACCATTAGACAGCTTATCGCGAAGAGTATTGATTTCATCTCGTGCTTCCTTTAATTCAGCAGTTTTTTCTTCGTCTATCTTGGCAACAGCCTCAACAGACTTACGCTCCATGTTGCGAACTTCGGTCTTGTGTTTAACAATTTCCTTTTGTTGTCGCAACATTTCCTGATTCCATTTATCTTGCCAATGCCTGTTGACAATGTAGCCGCCTGTTACGCCTGCAAGCGTGGCTATAACCACACCTGCAAGGGTATAAACAGTCAATTTATTTGTCAGAGGATTCGGTATCATTTTTCTTGTCCACCGCTTTCTTGAAATTATCTGTGTATTTGCGAATTATCTCGTAACCCAGAACACCAGCACAGCAAGAAAAGAACATTATCATTACAGGGCTGACGTTGAGCATTGTTGTACCTGAGAAGAACAGGAATGTCATTATACCCGCGAAGCTCGATATCAGCAAGTTTGCGGCAAGTTCCACAGCGAGATTCTGACTGTACGTTCGCGGATTTTGCAAGTTACGAATAGTTTGAACTAATCCGCCTGCCGCGCCAGCAAGACACGAGTAAAGGATGTCCCATACCATCGGTCCTGTTTTGATAGTGTCGTGGAATGATTCCCTTACCTCTGCCAAAGCAAGACTGGTAAGGGAACAGTAAATCAACGTGGTTACAATCCACTTCGTTTTTCGTCTAAGCATTTTTTAGTTTTCCATTGTTGATCGCGCCTTCCAATAACGCACAACCCATACCCCATAAAAATAACCACAGGTAGAATATCTTGAGAATAGGCGGGCTAGGGATATGCAAGTGAGTAGATAAGGGAATAATAAATAAAGACCCGAACGTTGTCGGTAGGTAAAACCAGTGTCTGTATCTTGTGGCAAAAACACACCACACGCGGACAACAAAATTCAGACGCTCAAAATGTGCCATCCGGTTATGACAAACCTCGCAATGCTTTTTAATCCACTCTTTCGAAGAATTCCACATAGTCTCCACAAAAACATCCATAATCAAAAGGACAGTGGAAGCTGCCAAAAAGCATATCAAACCTTTACCTAGTAGCGAACTATTCGCGTAAACACGCTGCATAATAGTTCCCGATACGTTAAGGTGGACAAGCATCAGAACAATGACAGAAAACCCGTAACTAGCCCGTAACGCTCGAATTAAAAGAACATTCTGCTTTCGGATCCAATAACGCTGCGCCATTTTAGACATATCAAACTCCAACGATAATAATATTCTTCACGTTTACAAATCCCGTATTATCATGTTATAATATCAATTACCTTAATTATAACATTCATTTTTGTGATAGGCAAATAAAAACTGGCAAGCCTAAACTTGCCAGTTTTCGTCCATCAATAGAATAAGGAATAACAGTGTTATTGACCACCGCGTTTCAACACACAACCGCTAAAGGCAACTATTAACCACCGCGAAGCGTATTATACTCTCGAAGTAAATTTTCCACAAGCTTCTGCATAATATAAGCCTCAACTTCCGGCGAAAACTTATCTTCGCTCATCCAAAGTCCAATTTCCTGCTTAATGTGCGTCGCTTCGTGAACTAACAAAGGAACATCTACAATTGGATTTTTACTCGGAATTAACCATACTATACAGACGCAATCTATAACAGTTTGCCCGTTATAATCCTTTGTTGTGGTAAGCGTCTGAGTATGAGCCGCACTAGGTTTGCCAGGAAGTTTATCAAGCGGAATATCCAACTGCTTGAACAACTTCTTGCACTGCTTGAGTGTTTCTACATAAGCGTATTTCACATTCGCCAACGTCGCGTCATAAACCTTTATCATTACTAATCCTTTGTTTTACAGTTTGCGGCATACGCAACAGCGGAAACCATGCCACATCGTAGTTAGGTTCAAATGTCCCGACCCTTGCCACGCCGTATTTCGAAATCACAAACAGTTTCGTATTGAGCGGCGGTGGGCATATAGACGCGTCATAACATTCCAACTCAGACACTGCATGATTAATGTTTAATCCCGTTGAATTTTTTAGTTTCACTTCGAACCTCCTTATAGTTATTTACCATCTCAAAAGCCAAAATCGCCAAACCGTCTTCGGTTACAACGTATTTAACGTCATTCATAACCACAATATCCTTAATCACAATCGGCACAGGCGCAGGAAACTTCGGTTCGTCTGCTTTAACGTAAGCACCGCCGATACGCAGAAAATCCGCACTATCGTCAACGCCAACCTCTTTCCACCACTTAACCATTTCGTACATCGAGCGGCAAATGTATCCAAGCTCATCGCTATACATTAAACCAACACGTTCATGCATCTGCTGAAATTCGCCCAGAAATAGACAAATACCGCTCTTATTGCGTCTGTATAAATTACCCTTCTTCATATTTACCATCTTTAATCCAAGTTTCAATGTAATATTTAAACCAACTTTCAAAGTCTTCTTGGTCCACAGTAACGCGTCGCAACACTTGCTTCATAGGCGTAACAGGTAAGAACGCTTCCATTACAAAGTTCCACTTACGCTTACCGTTTTGGCGATACATCACAATCGGTACACCGCCAAACTCTTTTGAAGCCGTAACACATTGCTTCCACCACGCATTAACCTGCAACGTTTCCTGACGTTTAACCTCAATACACAACCCAAACGGATTTGTAATATCAGATCCGCCAACAGCACTTTGGTTCTGGTTACGTTGGAACAGCGGTTTCAGTGGCGTTTTATAACCACAAGCAGCGAGTATCGGCAGCGTCAAGTTTTCCAACAACTGACAAATTTCGCGTTCTCCCGCCTGTCCTTTGGCACGAATATTAATTCCCATTCGGTTTCTCCCCGTAAGTAGAAACAATCTCAATAGCGCGGTCAATAGATTGTTTTGCTTCTTTCAAGTCTTCCAGTGCGTCTTTATGTCCGCGTTGACCACAAGCCAAGAGTTTCTTGACTGCGTGTTGTACAGCAGGGTCTCGAACTTCAAACATAATCAGGACGTCATAAACGTCGATATGGTCTTTACCGTGTGGAATACGCCGTGCGTATTTATTCATAGATTACTCCTTAAAGGATGGGTTGTTATAACCACAAATAAGAGGAGTTTGTATTATATGGCGGGCGGGTTGGGATTACAAGTAATGGATTTGTAAATGTGGTGTCGAAATTTACAACGCCGCATATTTTGGCGGAGAGGATTGGTGATAATATTTCGAGGGTGAATTTTGATAGGAGTTGATATATTGTTAGTAGATGCAATATAAAGTAGACTTATTTCTGAATTTTGGGACGGCTGGGTGGGTGTAATAAGGCGCGGTCGCTTCTCACATATACAACTATACCCCCCGCCATAGTACCGTGTGT
>ERZ772971.1072-NODE-1072-length-16265-cov-6.348304_pt1 | contig 16265 bp, 8 predicted proteins | sample MGYA00511943_ERZ772971 | MGnify/ENA primary metagenome ERZ772971 (study PRJEB29015, sample SAMEA2737929) | human oral metagenome | biome: human oral; feature: human-associated habitat; material: dental | place: China | collected 2144 ... | reverse complement strand
CGTGGCGACGGCGCTGCGCACTATCGTGGTGCTGGCGGGCGCCTGGGGCATGGTGTTCATCGTCGGTTCACAGGCCGAACTGGCCCACCTTGATGCCCGCAGCACCGGACTGTTGGTGCTCTCGGGGCTCGCAACCGGGGCCTCCTGGCTGTGCTACTTCAAAGCGCTCCAGCTCGGCAGTGTCAACAAGGTCGTGCCGATCGACAAGCTGAGCACAGTACTGACCGTGCTGCTGGCCCTCATCTTCCTGGGGGAGAGGGTGAGCCTCATCGGGGCGCTCGGGGTGGTGCTCATCGCGGCCGGGACGTTGCTGATGCTCGACGCCGATGACCTGCGCGGCCTGCCCCGGGCCGTACGCGACGGCGGAGGTTGGCTGCTCTATGCGCTCGGCTCAGCCTTCTTCGCCGCGCTCACCGCAATCCTCGGCAAGGCCGGCATCACCGGGGTGGAGTCCAACCTCGGTACCGCGATCCGCACCGGGGTGGTCCTGGTGATGGCCTGGGCGATGGTGGCCATCACCGGAAGACTCCGGGAGGTCCGTAGTGTTCCGCGTGGGGAGCTCGGCTTCGTCCTGGCCTCCGGGGCAGCGACCTGTGCCTCCTGGCTCTGCTACTACCGGGCACTTCAGGACGGCCCGGCCAGCGTGGTGGTCCCCATCGACAAGCTGAGCGTCCTGGTCACCGTCCTCTTCTCCGCCCTCGTCCTGCGGGAGGCCGTCAACAGGCGGTACCTCCTTGGGCTGGCACTCCTCGTCGGTGGGGTCTTGGTGATGCTGATCCGTTGAGGGCGCCAGCCGTTGGACGATGACTGGCACCGTCGCCACTGTGCCCGCAGCGGGATTCAAGCAGCTGGCATAGGTGGAGTACTGGGCTCTACTGCTTGCGCATGTATGCGATGGTGAACTCCTTGACCTGGCGGAAGTACTGTTGACGCAGGCGCAGATCGAGCCAGTCGGTATCGAAGGGCTGGAATACGTCCAGTCCGCGTCCCAACATGATGATCCAGTCCGTGTCGGTAGTGATCGAGCGGTCATGGATAGTGTCGTTGAATGAATAGTCGAACTTGATGCCAGCGACGGCCGAGTTGGTGCGGATCGTCTCTAGTTTCTCCTGCTGTTTGGTCGCATAGTCCGGATCTTTATCGCATTTGGTGGTCAGGTGGACGGTGATTTCCTTTGTGGTATCGGTGTACTTGGCGATGGTCTCAATGAGTTCCATCAGGTTGCGCGCCTGGTAGGGCTGGCGGATATACGGGTCAACGACATCGATGCGGGTAGCTCCGCGCATATATGGGCCAATATATCGGTCGAAAGTGAAGCCGCGCCTACCTTCGGTGAGCTCGAGACGCTGTTCTTTCAGTTCTGATCTCGAGTTTTGCTTCCTGGAGGCTACGTCGACGGCGCTGTTGGCACCGTTGGTTGGAGTGGTCTTGCCAGCGGATTCGGAGCGGGCCGCACCTGCTTCGGTACCCGGGTGGTACAGCTCTGGATACTCGTCTTCCTCCAGAGTAGTCACCTTATGGGGCTGTCCCGCGTGGGTGTATTCGAAGTTGACCGCCGTCATGGTGTCATCGATGCGGATGAGCTGGTCCTTGACACGTTTACGCCCTTCGAGTGCGATCCGAAGCTGGGTGCCGATCTCATCGGGGCTGGCCTGCCCGGAGGGATGGATGAGCTTCATGAGGCCGGAGAAGGTTTTGTGGATGCCATCTCGATCACGAGTGGACAGGTCGTCCGATAGTGCGAAATAGCGTTCATAGTGGTGGGAGTAGTCGATGTCGCGCAAGGAGCGGAGGACCTCGGCCAGGTAGTCGACGACGAAGCCGTAGCCGCTGGAGAACATCTCGCCACGGATCTGCTCGAACTCCCAACCGGGCACGTAGCAGTGGATGCGGTCCAGGAAAGCGGGATCGTGGTACTGCTCGGGCAGCTCCTCGAACAGGTCGGAGTTCTTGAGCATGTAGGGCACGGTGTGGGAGGTGTTGCCAACGAACACCATGGATGCTTCTGCACCGAGCGTCTCGACACCGCGGGAAAAGGACTTGTTGGCCATGTAGTTCTTCATGATGTCAACGAGTGCGCGGTCGGCACGTTTTTTCTTTCCGGCGAACTCGTCGAAGGCGACGCAGTCCCAGTATCCGACCAGCCCGATTCTCCCGGAGGCGTTGTTCACGAAGAGCTTCGGGACGGTCACCTCGCCCCCGGAGATCAACATGCCGTGAGGTGAGAACTCGGAGTAGATGTGCGACTTGCCGGTTCCCTTGGGGCCGAGCTCAACCAGGTTGTAGTTGCGCTCAACGAAAGGAATCAGCCGCACCAGGTGAAGGAGTTTGGCTCGGGGGCCGAACATGGCGGGGTTGAAACCGATGGACTGAATGAGTAGGTCGATCCACTCCTCGGTGCTGAACTGTTCCCGGGTGCGGGTATAGGACTCCAGGTCCAGGCGTGAGAGCTGGATGGGCTTGAGCGAGTGCAACCGCCAGGGAACGTCTTTTGAGTTGCCCGAGTAGGCGTAGACGATGTCGCAGATGCACCAGACGCCGCCGGTCAGGAGCTTGGGGTGGTTGCGTACCGTTTCTGCACTGACCTCCACCTTGCTGATGCCCAGGTTGGAGAACTCGGCCTCATAGATGTCCAGTCTCTCATTGAGGGAGACGGAGACCTTGTCAATGATGCGGTGGCGGCCCTTCTCCCGGATGCGCGACTGGATGAGTCGGTTCTCCCCTCGGTGCACGTAGTGGTCCCGGAGGATGGTTTGGACGTGCTCGATGCCGGAACGGATAGTGGCCTCATCGTCCGTGGCCGCGTACTGGCCTAGCAGGTACTCCAGGACGTAGGTGGGTACGATGGCGTTGCCCTTGACGGTCTTGACAAGGTCCTTGCGGACGACGACGCCAGGGAAGGCCGCCGCGATCTTGCGGTCCAGCGGCGTGGGGGAGATGCTCTGTAGCTGGTCGGCCAGCTCGAGCTCGTCGGGTTCCGAGGTTGTCATGGTTACATCCTAGAAGTCGAAGTCCGCACCAAAGTCGCTGGTGAAGGTTCGTGAGAGGGTGAAATGAGCTTTTTCGTTATAGGGGCGGCGTTGCGAACCGACCGGTTCGTGCAGCCGCAGCTCGATGGTCTTGCCGTTGAAAGTGTCTGCATCCCTACTCAGCGTCAGCGTGAGCGGGAAGAACCGGTCCCTGGCTTCTGGTGAGGCCTGTGAGCAGTCCACTGTGACCTCGTCGGAGATCAGTGTGTTGCCTGCATACAGTCCCGCGACCAGGCGGCGCGCCTTGACCTTCTCTCTGACCGGCTCTTGTTGGAACAGCATGATGGTGATCTGCCCGGTGGTGATCTTGTCAGTTTCGGTGACGATCTTGACGGGGGTTTTGTAAATGTCCGAAGACCGCCCCTTGTTGATGGTGATGACAGGTACCGCGACCTCCTGCAGAGAAGCGCCACCGTGCACGAAACGCGTACCGGAGCCGGTGGTGCGGATTCGGTGGATGGAGGCGGGCACCTGAGCCTCGATGTCTCCAGCCATCTGAAGCTGCTGGGATGAGAAGGTGATGAATGCGGGGTCTCGCTTGAGGCTGCGCCCCAGCGCGAAGCGATGGTTCACATGCAGCAGGGTGTCGCCGTGCGGTTTAACCGATAGATAGTCCTGCCCCTCCAAGCGGCTCTCCTGGTACAGAAAACCGTGATCGGCGGTGATGAGGACGTTGTTGACGTTGGCGTTCGCCAGCTTCTTCACCAGCCTGACCAGCTCTTCGATGGCGACCTCGCAGGCGCGGAAGGTGTCTGACTCGGTAGCCTGCTTGTCCCCGGTGTTGTCGATCTGGTTGTGGTAGACGTAGAGCAGCTGGTGGCTCTTGAGCAACTCACGGGTTTCACTGCGCTTCATGCTGAAGAGGTCATTGGCCTGGATTGCAGTGCCCCCTGCTGACGTGAGTACTCTGCTGCGGTTCTCGGTTCCCGCACTGGGATTGCCGTCCACCTCCACTAACCCGTCGTCGGCAAAGGCAAGGGACTGATGCGGCAATAGTGCTGCCATGCCGAGCTGGGTGTAGGAGGGAAGCACCGAAAGCATGGCTGACGGCCTGGCCGTGAAGCGGTCCTCTTGGCTGATACGTCGTGCCAGCTCCTCGCCCACCTCGTAGCGCAGCGCGTCAGAGATGATGACGACGATCTTCTTGCCCTTGTCCAGCCAAGGCCTGCTGACGTGATCAGTGAAGAAAGACGTGGCAGAAGGAACCGAATCGATCTCCCACCGTTCCAGGCCCTCGATGTGCCTGCGCCACTCCTGCCCGAGCGGCGTGAGGAAGTCTCTGATGTAAGCTGCTTCTACCGCCGCCTTCAGCGTGTCGAGGGCAGAGTCCGGCTCGTAGAGGTTGAGGCTTCGGTTGAACCGCCGATAGGCCTGGTCGATGGTGAACCAGTGCTGGGTGTAGCGCTCGAAGCCGTCCTGCAGGGAGGACATGTTCCAGGAGCCGGCGTCGATACGAGTCAGCAGGGTTGACGCCGCGCCGACGGCCTCGTAACCGGCCTTGAACTTGCTGTGCCACGGCAACGCAGCACGACCCTGCACAGCCTCCTGTACTTCCTTGTCCGTCAAGCTGCGCGCTTGTACCTGCTGCGCCAGACGCCGGACGATTTCCTGGTCCACCAGAGGGAATGTCCGCCGGCTCAGCAGCTCTGGCAGGTCGAAGCCGGCGACACGCTCCGCAATGCCTAGTAACTCTGCCACACGACGAGCCAAGCGCCGGTAGGACTCGGCGAACCGGAAGTCGTTGTGCCATGTGCTGAAGTCGCGGCGGATGTTGGCGTACTGTTCGGCTCCTAGGTCCGCATGGGTGGGGGCGAACTGTTCCCACGCCCGGTCGAACAGCCACGCCACGAAGTCATCGACGCTGGGCTCTTCCTCGGGGGCGTATCCGTAGATGTTGCGGGTCCCTTTCCAGTGAAACTCGGCGAGTCCCAGGCGAGTGATCGTATCGATGCCGGTGGACTCCCCGTCCGCGTTCTCCATCAGCAGCGCCCGCCAGAGCGCCTCCAACGAGCGCTCCTCGGTTCCCAGCACAACGGCGACCATGGAGGCGGCGATGGCGGCAGCGTCGTCATCCGGGAGCAGGCGGGCCTTGAGCTCGTCGCGGCGCTGCGCGCTGTCGAAAAAGAGCGGGTACTGAGCGACGACGCTACGCAGCGCCAATCCGCCCCCGAGCTCCTGCACCAGGAGCGAGGTGTGGTCCGCGGTGAAGGTCCCGTAAGCGAGCTCCATGTCCTTGAGCCAGTTGTCGGTGACGGTTTCCGGGGTGTCTGGCTCGCGGAAGCGGTAGAGCAGGAACTTGCGCTTCGGCTCGGTCAGCAGGACCCGGCGCTTCAGGGCGAACTCGTTGTCCTCCACCCGCAGCACGGTGACGTCCGGGAGGGAGAAGGCTTCCAGCGAGTCGGTGTATCTGCCTTCGGGGTCCGACCAGATGACGATCCGCCCGGCTTCGCCGGGACGCTCGAAGCGCTCGCTGAGCTGACGCAGGATGGCTGTCATGGTGTTCATTCGGAGCCTTCCGTGAGGTGGCGCAGGTAGACTCGGCCCTCGTCTGTCAGGATGTACCGCTGTGCTTTGCTGCGGGGCTTGTCCGGTACCGTCATGGCGAGCAGCCCTCGGTTCACCAGTGGAACCACATGACGCGTGTAGTTCTGTGACAGGGGCTTCAGGCCAGCGGCTTCCAGAAGAGCGTTTCGGTGAACCGGCCCCTGAGCGGCTGCCCGCATCATAACCACATCATACCTACCGACATTGCTATGTGTGTAGGTATGTTCTGGGTGGTTATGATCCCCTGGCTTCTGCGCCTCACCTTCCGGTTCTCGAGCGCCGTGCGCGGTAGCCTGCTGTGGATCGTGGTTGGGTATGTAGATCGTCACCCTCACTCGGTCCTGGATCTCTTCGATGATGGGCTCGGGCAGGCCGGCTTCAGCCACTTGCTCGAAGACACGCTGGACGCCGGTGCCCCACTGCTCCATGATCCCGGCCTCACGGAAGATGCGCGCGAGGGCGGGGTTGCGCAGGCGGGATACGCGCCGCATCGTGTCGATGGTCATGCCTGGCAACAGCAAACCCGGGCTGTCCACCTGAATGCGGTCGTCGTAGAAACCGATTCTGATGGGCGTGCTGCGTTCGGCGTAGGAGACGTGCACGAGGGCGTTGACGATCACTTCGCGGATCGGCTCAATGGGAATTGAGTAGATGTCGCGGCGCCGCACCTGGCCGAACACCGCGGTCTTGTAGGCGTGCTTGAGCAAGAACTCCACGGCACGGTCGACTGCGAGCGGCATGGGGCCGTGAATCTCGGTCTGGTCGAAGATGTCGGTGCCGTGCGGACCGCGCAGGCGGCCGCACTGGACCCAGGCGGAGGGGTGAAAGCGTGTGGGATCGGGGCAGGATGCGAGAATGCCCGCATTGGTGGGGACGATCTGGTCTCTCTGCTTGACGGCGAGGCCAAGTGCCAGAAGGTCGGCGACGGACGTGCTGCGTCCGCGCAGCTTGGAAAGGACCTCGAGATCCAGGTCTTCTAATGCGGCGCGTGGCTCGGGCAGGCCTTCGAAGGCGATGCCGCGGGCATTGCGCTCCAGCTCGGCAACGAGTGCTGGGTCCGCCTGCCGTGTGGTCGAACCGAGCCGCACGTAGACGCCGGCTTCCGGTCCCAGACGGGTGATGTGGTGAGGGCGACGAGTGCTGAGCGGCACGTCGACAATGAGCACCGTCTTGCCTCTCAACGTCACTAGGTCGATGGCAGGAACCAACCGGGGTGAGATCCGGTCATTGATGAGGCTGGTGATGCGTTCCTCCTCGGCGAGCGGGTCATCGACGCCGATGACCGTGCCGTCGTCTGTGACCCCGATGACGAGCCGTCCACCCGCGGAGTTCGCGAAGGCAACGAGCGTCCGCAGTGGACCGTCGGGCGACGACAGATCGCGCTTGAACTCAAGCGTCTTGCCCTCGATGTCAGAAATCCGTCCACCCAGATCTAGGCGTAAATAATCGTTCATAGAATCCCCTGACGCTATTCGACTCCCTCAGCAGATTGCACTACGCTCGCGGGGCCCACAATTGTTTTCGTGCTTTACGCTCGGCGTCTTTCAGTGCTGCCCGCAATGCTGGGACGGACTTCTCTGGTATGCGCCAATCAGAGTCGTCTATGATGTCACCAATTCTATCATCCCATGATCGCACTGAACCGAGCGCTGCGAGGAGCCTATAGCTCTCCTCAAAGTGCCTCTGAAAAAAGTCCTCAAGGGTCTGATCTCCGATGTTCTTTAAGCGCTCCGAGTCGATTCCAGGATACTGAGGATCTAGAGGTCCTACCCGTGTTGCATGCCACCGTTCAAGGGTGATGCGTGCTTCTCTGATCAGTTCTACGTCAAGTCGTCTCTCTGCGAGTCGGTTCGAGACAATCGCTGAAATTGACCCGCCAAACAAGGCGCCTATCAAAGAAAGAACCGGGACGAACCACTCCACGTCAGTCGCCTCCTTCCTGAGTGAGCTGGTGCGTCGGCCAGGTCCATGTCTGGACGTCGCGGCGCTTCTTCTCGATGGTGGGGATCTTCTGGACTGCTTCGCCGAAGCGGAGGTAGTTGACCAAGACGCCGTCATCAAGATCGATAGGCAGACGACGAGAAGCAAGGGGGAACAGGACGTCCCGCTCATAGTCTTCGCACTCGGTCAGTGCCTTGCGGTAGGTGTCAGCGCGCTTCTGGTCGGCGGTCGTCTTGGACCGCTCCAGGTGGCCGATCTCAGTGCGCAGCTTTGCCTGGAACTCCCTCAGGTAGTCGCCGAGCACTGTGTTCAGCGTGTCCGGTGTATAGCGGTGAAGGTAGATCAGAGCTTGGAAGGAGGCCTTATTGTCGGGTCGTGAGGAGACCATCCAGTAGATCGGCCGGTTGGAGTAACGACGGCAATGGTCCTTATAGAAGTCCTTCACAAAGTATTGTCGCAGAGACTTGCCCAACGAGTCTTCAATCAGACGCAGGTTTGCCTCCAGGTGCTCCTTGCCGAAGGCGGCTGCGAGGAAGGATCGGAATCGAGTGACAATGTCGTCCGTGAACCATTCGCCGGACGTAATGGGGATGACGCCATCCGCATCGGGGACGAAGGTCGGCCGTGGAACGACATCCAGGAAATCTTGGATGTTGCCGCCCTGGTCGGCAAGGACGAGGCCAGGTGTATCGAGGCTATAGCGACCGAAGAGACAGCCGACGCCGTACGAGATCAGGTCACGCACCGCATCCGCCACGAAGAGGCGGCGATACTCCTCGTCTGTACGAACCGTGCCCTTGCTCGGCGCATAGAGGAAGTAGGGGTTGGACGTCAGTGAAACTCGACTGAGTGGGACCTCAATGGGAACCTCGTCTTGAAGACCGTAGACCTCAGCCCAATAGCGATTATTCTCAGTCTCCAACTCCTGATCCTCATGGGCCGCGTGGAGGGAGTCCTGCCACCAGCACTCCAGGGCGTCGCGTAACGACCTCCCTAGATGGGGGCGCTGAATGAGTGGTGAGGCTTGGAATCCCCACGAGGTTTCGTAAGCGTTCCAGTCGTTTTGAAATAACTGGATGAGCTTTGGGGTGGTTTGGACGTCTATTGCAACGGTCTGGTTGGGGTCGTGGATTTTAAGTAGGGGTAGCTCTGAAAGCTGTCCTATTTCAAACATGATTGTAGGAGCAAGAGCGGCCATCAGGTGATTAGTAGTACTGGAGTTCAGTAGTGACAGCAAGACCTGACTCGAAGAGTCGCTTACGATGAATGGAGACTTGTCATTCTCTATGAACCCGTATGACGAGAACCGGAAACCGATGTCGCCGCTTGATAGTCGGGACCATGAGATGGCAGGCTTGAAGTAGTAGTCGGGGTTGCGGATGACGGAGCGTGGGCGGAAGTCCCATAACTCGGCGCCATCGTGTTCCCAGTTGATGACGTAGTCTTGGTTTCCCCACCACTTGCGGAATTCGCCGCCCTTGAGATGTGGGAACCACTTGGCGCCGCATGCGGCTGCTGTCTCCCTGGAGTCGGCATCGAAACAGGTACGCGAGCGGGACACCTCAAACCACTGTCGCAGAAAGCGTGCATTGTCGCCGGTCTGTAGGCCAACTTTAGGCTCAGCGACTTCACCGAGCGGCTTGCCCACGGTGAAGGCGCGCGTCATGGCGGGCGACAGCCAGTAGGCGAGTCGCGCTCCAGGGAGCGCAAGCAGTGTGTGAGGACGGGCGGAGAAACGCAGGTCGGAAGTGCCGGTCAGGGCGTCCCTGAGCAGGTGCTCCTTCTCGGCCTCGGAGTTGCCGGGCACTGCGCGGATATACTCGCAGACCTCGCCAGTGCTGCGCCCGTGCTCCAGAACGAAGGCCGTCGTGGAGACAACCTCCCCTCCGATCGAGTCGAAAGCCCGTTCGCCCAGATGCAGCATGGTCACCGGCGGGACGTCACGCAGGATGTGACGGCGCAGCTTCTCAAAGGAGCCGAGGAACATCCATGCCTGCATGGTGATCATCGAGACCAGGCCATGCTCGGTGTCGGCGAGTTTCAGACACCGCTCGATGAAGGCAGCGAACAGATCGGACTTCGCCTGCGGATAGTGCTTCTTCACCCAGGAGGACAGCACCTGCCCCATGTTGCTGCTGCCCATGTACGGCGGATTCGTCGCAACCACAGCGTAGGAACGGTTCAGGTACTCCGCCTGGACCACCACTTGCTCAGCGCGAGAGCGCAGACCCGAGATGTCCAGGGTGTCAGACGTGATCGCCGCTAATCGTTTCTTCGCGCCGGGCAGTGCTGCCGAGTCGGGGGCAATGAGGGAACCCAGCACATCGGCGTGAATGAAACTCTGCCAGAAGTACCGGTCCGCCTGAGTATTGCCTTCCATGCCGGCAAGTTGGTCGAGTTCCGTTGCATTGAATTCCACCGGCCCGATGACCTGGATGTTCGGCAGCACGGGATCGCGCAGGAAGCGACGCTGACGTGCCCGAGCCTTCATCATCAGGGCGAAGGCGGCCAGTGCTGCGGCGCGCGGGTCAATCTCCGTGCCGAATACGTTGTGCGTGAGAATCTGTGTGGGAATCTCTGAGGGCGCGTAGCCCTCCTCCTCATAGATGGCGTAGAGAAGATCGAAGGCGTAGGTAAGCATGTGACCTGAGCCGCAGCACGGGTCCATGACCGTCAGCTGCTCCGGTTCAGTGATCCGCAGGAAATCGGTTTCGTCACCAGTTGGCTCAACGTAGTAGTCCATCTTCTCGATGAGACGAGAACTCGGATGGTTCAGCATCCACAGGCGCCCCACCGAGTTCTCCACCAGATAGCGCACGATCCAGTCCGGGGTGAACAACTGTGTCGCCGCTGGAATCTCAGCGGCCCCGGCCTTCTGGTTCCTCCGGAAACCGGCGAAGACCTCGGCCTTACGCTCAGCGATGTAGAACTGGTACAGCCAGCCAATGACCTCGACGTCTTGGCACATCTCCGCGGTCAGGGCATTGACCGCCTGCGCACGAACAGAGCTGTCGGCCAGCATGTCCGCGGGCATGAGTAAGGTGGTGTAGTCACCGTCGGGGGCGAACATGAACGGCATCGTCCGGTTCCAATTGGCGCAGTATGCGCGCAGAAGCAGCCCATAGGCCTCCTCCTGCGGAGCTGGACTCGTGATCGTGCCGTTCAGTAGGCCGGTGATGCGCTCAGTCGAGCCGAAGACCTGCTGATCGAACTCGCCCCTCTTGGCGGCCGCAAGCACCGCCGGCTGGCCCACCGTTGCCCCGCCATCCGGGGAAACCAACGCTGGGGACGTATAGCCGTTGGCATCCATGAAACGCAGCGCAACAATCCGGTTGAACCAGACATAGGACTGTTCCTCCACGACCCGCCGTCGGCCGGCCGCGTCACCGCCGTGATGGCGGATGCGCTTCTCCAGTGTTTTGATCGCACTCGGGAACTCCTCGCGCGCCGTCGATGCTGGGGAGAGTACCGCCGTGAGGCGAGCCTCAACCTCCGCCATGAGCTGGGACCGGGCTGAGGTGGCGAAGGCCTCCAAGGTCCGGGTATCAATCACAGGGACACCTGCTTTCCAGAGTCGACCGCTTGGAGGAGGATGCCCCGCAACTCATCGATGTAGGTATCGACATCGGCGGGGGTGCGCAGCACCCGCTTACGCGGATGGGGCAACTGCCTGAGCGGAACCACTATCGGTGCCGGGGGAGTTGGTGTGCTGGCCTCGGCATCGTTCTCCGCTGTGCGGCGGTCTGCCTCCAGAGCCGCTAGCAGCTCGTCATAGCTCTCCTCGTCAAACTCACGGGCGAGCTGGCGAATCACCGGCACCGAGACAGCCTCAACCACCTGCTGCGTGGCCACGTCAATTCTGCGGTCAACCTTCGTGCGAGTGGCGTCGGTGGCATGCTCCCATGCGGCACTGCGGCGCAGATCGTTCGCGCGCTCGCCGATGAGATCGGATGCCTCAGCGCGCTCGTCTGCCAGGATCCGGTCCGTGGCGGCGCGCAGCTCGCCAGCGGCGTCCTTCAGATGCCTCATCCGCTGCCCTCGGAAGATGTTCTGATCGGCCAGCAGTGACTCGACTCTGCTCGCCTCATCCGTCTTCAGATAGCGGAGAGTGTCCTTGCGCTCGGACAGCAGGTGCACGGCGTCGTCGTAGATCGTCCTCTGACTGCCGTTCAGGAACTGGGTGACGGGATCGATCACATCCTGCTTCGCGTCCAACAGATCGTCGGTGTGGGCGGAGAACTGGTCCACATACCACTCGGAGTCGCGCCCCATCACCTCCCGGATCAGCGTCAACGGTGCATTCAGTACGGCCAGGAAGGGGTAGATGTTGACGAAGGTGTCCTGTTGTTGTTTCAGCGTCCGATACTCATCCTCGAACCGTGTCCTCACGTCGTCGGCCAGCTCCAAAGGATCATTCGGAAGCTGACCAGTGGCGAAGAACTCCCGGGCGAAGCTCCGCAGGCCACTGACGCGGGCAGCGTCGAAGCTGCGCTGAGGTGCCACCGCAATCGCCTCGTGCTTCTTCCCGACAGGCAGTACGGCGGGAAGCTCCGTGCGCTTCACAGTGCTCCCATCGAGCGTCATGGACACCCGTGAGGTAGCGGCCAAGCGTGCGAGGGCACACAGGATACTCGGCAAGGTCCACCCATAGGGCTTGCCCTCAAAGTAGGAGACGACCTGCTTGACGGTGGTCCTCACACCCAGCGCGCGCTGGGAGGACAGCCAGGTGTGGATCTCCTCGGCCAGGGGCTGAAGCGTATCTGTGCTCCGGTCCAGCAGGGCCGCTTCTTCGCTCGCCACCCGGGCAATATCCGACTCCGAATAGTGGATAGAACCGAGCATTGACAGATGCGGGTAGGTGCGCGTGATCAGCTGTTCCAGACCCTCCTGCACCCGCTGCACCGGATCCGAGGAGGATACCGCAATCGACGCCCCAGCGATGATCAGCTCAGCGTCGCTGATGGCCTGCTTGACGCGTGCGATCAGCTCCTTGCGCCGCTTGCTGTTCTGCCGCTTCTTGGAATCGAGAATATGGCTCTGAGAATCGGTCAGAGACGAGCCCGCACGCAGCCGGACGTACTTATCCGTCTGAACATGCAACCGCAGATCCTGATACATCCGAGCATCGTCTGCCAGCACCACCCTGAGCTCGTCACGCCCCATGGACTGGGCCACAACGACCTCACGAGACAAGCCCAGGGCGGAGGAGATGTAGTGCACCGCCAGCAGCTGCGCCCGGCTGTAGGAGATCTCATCCAGCAGCAACTGGTACTTGAAGTCCCGACCCGTGACCGAATGACGCACTGAGGTACCCCGGACCACGTCCTGACTGATGACAGCGGCCAAAATCTTGGAGATCTCATCGGAGTCGACGTCGGTGCTCTTGATCTCGTTCTCGATGTCCTGTTCCTCATTGGTCAAGTACTCGTAGACCGAGCCATTGCGCTGGACGTAGGTCTGTTGCTCCAGGAGGTCGAGTGCCTGTGAAACCTGCCGGTTCAGCTCGGTGAGGTCCTGGCCGAAACTGTTGTACAGGAGCACGGTCAAATTGCGTGGGGTGGCGGAGAAGTCACCCACATACTTCACCAGGAACAGTGCCTTGAGCAGTCGGACCGCCACGTCCCGCACCGGTCCCTCCGGAAGCTGCGCCTCTGCCGTCGCAATATTGCGAGTAGCAGCTGATTTCACCGCTTGCCGGATTCCGGTGAACATGGCGTCAAAGGACACGACTGCGCCGACCGTGGACTCCTTCAAGTGCGTAGCGACATCCTGCACCACCCCCAGCATCGAGCGCTCACCCACCGAGGCGTGCCGGCCCTCGAACACGTTGTGCTCAGACAGCCCCACCAAGGCCGCCTGGAAGAAGGGGAACTGGTAGGGCACGAACGGGTAGACCTGTGTGAACCTGTCCCGAGTGTCGTAGTTGCGGTACGTCTTGGAGCCATCGACGAAATCGAACAGGGCGCGGAAACTCGTGTGGAACTCGTCGTACAGCGGATCGAGAGCGGCCTCGGCGTCGGCGTTCTTACTGAGCAGACGCTTCTTGACTACCTCCTCCACGTCGTGGCTCGTCAGCTTCATGCGTGTGGCGAAGCGGGCCTGGATCTTGGAGAAGTCGTTGCCCTGGGTCCTAGTCCGATCCCCGATGACACTATCCATGTCCTCCTGGCTGGTGACACACACCCATGCGCGCCCGTTGCAGCGCGTGCTCAGCGTCTCCACGATCGTCTGCAGGTTCAGCATGAGCTTGGTGTTGGAGCCGATGAACTGGCCGACCTCGTCCACCATGAACAACAGGCGATGCCCCTCAGGCTGAGCCTCCAGCCACTGGGCGACCTCATCGGCGAAGTCCTCAATGGATAGGGAGTACTGCTCGTCATAGCGGGACAGGATGCTCTCGGAAGCCGGCTCGCCGGTCACCTGTGAGAACGCCCTCGTGACGTTGTGCTCCTGGAGAATCCCTTCTTCCCGGCCCTGTTCCCATGGGACGCCGGCGATCTGGGAGAAAACCTGCTGGAAGTCCTCAAGCAGACCGCGCCGATCCAGGTCTCGCTCGAAGCGGGCCACCGACGGCTCGCCCGCGTAGTAGCCCCGTGCCTCGTTGAACACTTTCACGAATACCTGCAGGAGGGCGTCGGTCTGGTTCTTGTCGATCAGGGGCGCCTTCTGATCGATGTTGAACAGCAGAGAGGTGGCCGGGATGTGCTCAACCTGAGTGAGCTTACCCTGCAGGAAGGCATCCTTCTCTGCCTCGGCCTTCTTCTTGAAGGCGTCCGTTGCGTCCTTCCTGGCGCTGAGCCGTCCGGGCACATCACCCAGCAGGAAGGCGAGCATCTTGAGCAGGTGCGACTTACCGGAACCAAAGAAACCGGAGATCCACACACCGTTGCCGCCGTTGTAGACGGGATCAGTGTAGGTCTCCAACAGCTCTGACAGGGCCGCCGCTGTCTCGCCGGTGAGGACGTATTCGTCAATCTCGGTGGCGAGATGCTTGGCGTCGTCGGCCTTGATGACTCCCTCGATGGCGCGGGAGACGTCCTTGGCGAAGAGATCACCAATCATCATCTGGTTCATGCGGGCTCCTGTTCCAGAATGTTCTTGGCACGGTAGTACTGGTCATCCGTCAATAGGTTGAACAGCACCAGAGATGACCCCAATGACGCCGTCTGCGAGTACTCGCCTGGAAAAAGCATGAGCACAGGGAAGTCAGGGACGGCGACTTGCAGGTTGTTCAGAACGTTGTGTGAGCGGATGAAGGGGAACACTCGCCCGATTCCGGTCAGCACGAGCAGGTCGACGCCAGCCTCGGCCTCGATACGACGCTCAATAGCGGGGACGATGTGCTGCTCCGGATCAAGCATGCGCTGTAAGTCCCGGCGGAAGGCGGAGCGGCTGCGGGTGGGCTCGATCTGCTCCAGGCGTTCCAGCATGTTGCCGCCGCGCCCTTCAAGCAGCTCAACGGCCAGCTCAAAGAGATCCACCACGAGGACGCTCAGACCGCGTGTGGTACGCAGCCTGTCAACGATACGGCTATTCGCCGACTGCACCTCAAGCTCCTGCTCGGGCGGGTAGGGCCAGATGAAGAATGGCACCTCGTTGCCCAGCCCCTCCATGCGCAGGAACCGGTCAGACGAGAGCACAGCGAGCACATGCTGCTCAACAGAAGCGATGTCATCGTCGCTCACAGGCCGCCTCCTACAGGGAAGAAACGTCGATCGCTGGGCGTGCGCGCATCCAGGAGCGCCGACACCTCCGCCGACAGCAGCGGGGAGATAATCGTGGCGTCATCGGCGAGCATGCCGCTCTGGCGCAACGCCAGAAACAGGTTGGTGCGCAGTTTGTTACGAGTTGAGGGCCTGGTCTCCTCCAACTCCGCGTGCCACAGGGCCTTGGAGTCCCAGAATCGCTCGAAGTCGGCCGGAACCAGGTGCGAGACCCCCAGCAGGAAGTGGTCGCGCACCACATCCTGAGCGAACTCCTCCACGAACGCATAATGCCGGCACATCGCCGCCCACATCAGATGCAGACGTTCCGGCCCTGGAGCGGTGACCAGATAGGCTATTTCGGTATCGCTGAGCACAGACAACCGCTGAATGAGCTCGCGGGTGAGCCTGACCGCCGTCGAGCGGGTACGTGCATGCAGCAGGTTGTCGGCATCCAACGCCTTCCGGACTGCCGCCCAGTCACACAGTTCCAGATACAGGGGAGCGGCGACCATGGCCTCCGTCGCCAGGAGACCGCCCAACGCGAAGGACAGACGGTACGGCTCAGAGGTCGTCACTACGGCGCTGAGATCGCCGGTCACTACAACACCACCCGCTTCGCACTTCCTGATCGCGTGCTTCGCTGCCGCTGAACAATGGGGCAACCCTAGCCGATCCGGACGGAGCCATTGGAACGCACCACATCGACCGGCCTCGGGATGTCACTTCCCCTGAACGCAGCGGTGGGAATGAGTCCGGTTGCCACAACACCGACTGGTCCGCCGCGCCCTGGCCGGTAGCATGGGCCCCGAGATGACGAATACGCCCATCACACCAGCAGCCGCGACCGCGGCGACCACCTCTCCGGCCACTGTCGACTCCGCTTCCGTCGCGGATCCCGCCGGTGCGGCCACCTCCGCCGAACCGGCGGACGTCACGCGCACCCTCACCCTTCCTGAGGACGTCGCCCCGGTGACCCTCCTGGGCGCCCGGGATGAGGTCCTGCGCGCCATCGAGAAGGGCTTCACCGACGTCGACATTCACGTGC
>ERZ772971.1070-NODE-1070-length-16282-cov-5.520675_pt1 | contig 16282 bp, 14 predicted proteins | sample MGYA00511943_ERZ772971 | MGnify/ENA primary metagenome ERZ772971 (study PRJEB29015, sample SAMEA2737929) | human oral metagenome | biome: human oral; feature: human-associated habitat; material: dental | place: China | collected 2144 ... | reverse complement strand
GACGGCCGGCTTAATCTTTTTAAAATAAACTATTGATTAATTGATAATATCAAATCCAGTGTATTTTCTAAGTACTTCAGGAACTACAATACCTTCGGGGGTTTGGTAGTTTTCCAAAATTCCCGCCAATACACGTGGCAAAGCAAGTGAGCTGCCGTTTAGGGTATGTGCCAAGCGGTTCTTGCCTTCAGCATCTTTAAAACGAAGTTTTAGACGATTAGCTTGGAAAGTCTCAAAGTTTGAAACTGAGCTTATTTCCAACCATTTCTCTTGAGCAGTTGAGTATACTTCAAAATCGTAAGTTATAGCAGAAGTGAAGCCTAAATCGCCCCCACAAAGACGCAAAATGTGGTAAGGTAGTTTTAGTTCATTCAAGATACCTTTCACGTGTTCTACCATTCCTTCTAAAGCTGCATAAGAACGATCAGGATGCTCTATGCGCACAATCTCAACCTTGTCAAACTGATGCAAACGGTTCAAACCGCGCACATGTGCTCCATAGCTTCCTGCTTCGCGACGGAAACAAGGAGTGTAGGCAGTACAGCAGATAGGCAAATCGCTTTCGTTGAGCAACACATCTCTGAAAATATTGGTAACAGGCACCTCTGCTGTAGGAATGAGGTACAAATTGTCAATACCTACGTGATACATCTGTCCTTCTTTGTCTGGCAACTGTCCAGTACCATAACCCGAAGCCTCGTTCACTACGTGAGGCACTTGATACTCATTATAGCCTGCCTCAGTATTCTTGTCGAGAAAGTAAGTGATGAGAGCACGTTGCAACTTGGCTCCTTTGCCCTTATAGACAGGGAATCCTGCTCCAGTGAGCTTCACTCCCAACTCAAAGTCGATTAGATCATATTTTTTAGCCAACTCCCAATGAGGTAGAGCATCCTTGCCTAAGTTAGGTATCTCGCCAGCCTCAAAAACCACCACATTGTCGGCCTCCGATGTACCTTCAGGAACCAGTTGGTTCGGAATGTTAGGCACGCGGTAGAGCAATGCATTAAGAGCTTCAACAGTAGCGTTTAGTGTATCGGTAAAGGTCTTTATATCCTCTTTCAGCTGTACAGTTTGTTCTTTCAACACATTAGCTTGTGCCACCTCGCCCGCTTTAAAAAGAGAGCCTATTTCTTTGGAAAGGTTATTAGATTTAGACAATGCCTCGTCTAGCATCAGCTGGGTGTTGCGGCGCTTCTCGTCTAAAGCGATAATCTCATCTACAAGGTTTAGTTCTTTAAAGTTACGTTTTTTCAGACCGCTGAGCACACGGTCTTTTTCTTCTCTAATAGTGTTTAGTTGTAACATATGTTTTTCAATTAACAATTAACAAATTCGTCAGTTACATCTTCCCATTGCTCATAGCTGTAAGGAGTATTGTTGTAGAAAGCTTCGAAAGGCTCAAAAGCTTCAGCTGCTGTGTCTACAAAAATACGATAATGGGTAAAACGCTCGGGAGTGCCATACACACGCGCTTCTACTTGATACCGACTCTCTTCATCGAGTGCTTCGTTTTCTAAGATAGTTTGCACATAATTGCTAGTATTGCCATCTTCTGAGAAAACTACAAAGCGATGCTCGCTATAAGGCAATTCTTCAATAAGATTTTTAATCTCTGAAAGATTTAAAACTATTTTTTGATATTCTTCTGTTGTGATTCTTTTCATTTTAAGTCAGACATCTCTAAGTCTTAGCACACAATCTGCTAATTGACATATTGACTCTTTTGCCAATTATAAGGCTGTTGCAAAAGCTATAAGCCCAAAGATGATGCCGGGGGCATTTGCCAAGGCTACAGGAATGTCTCTTTTAGGCTTTTTCAGCAGCCCATAGGTTACCCAAAGAGCACAGTTGATGGCTGCCACCAAAGGTTGTATAGGATTCCCTTTGTGCCCTGCCAAATTATCAGCTATTTGTGGAATGTAAGACACATACATCCCTATGGCGGTAGCCGTAGCTACCCAACTTAGAATAGTAAAGAATTTCCCGTTTTCCATTTTATTATAAATTTAGAAGTTTCTTTTTCCTATCAGTCTATCGTAAAATCCAAGAAAGCCTGCCTTTGTTCTACCTTCTTAGCAAACGATGCAACAGTATTCTCAGAAAGCTCCTCCTTAAACTTATCCCTAAAAGGCTGTGCTGCTTCGTGTAGCGGGCATGGCCTCTCGTTAGAACAAGGGTGCAAACTCATCGCACATTTCACAAACTTGTCCGATTCTCCTATCTGACTGAGGATATTCATCAGTGGTTGCTCCTTCTCCTTGTCCGAAAGCCAAAAACCGCCTCCAGGGCCTTTAATAGAGCTCACCACGTTTTTGCGTACCAAAGCCTGCAATATCTTCGCCAAAAATGGTAACGGAATATGCAGCGCATCCGCTATTTCTTTTACTCCCACTTTATGAACTTCCGAAGAATATGCAGCGAGATAAATCACTGCATTGATGGCATATTTGCTTGAATTAGATAACATATTCTTTCTTTTTTTACTACATTCTATCAATCTACATTTTATCAATCTGACGATTAATTACCAACTTTTGTATTTCAGTGGTACCCTCGCCTATCGTACAGAGCTTCGAATCCCTGAAGAACTTCTCTACAGGAAAGTCCTTAGTGTAACCATAGCCCCCGTGAATCTGAATAGCCTCCGTCGCTACGCGCACACACATTTCCGAAGCATACATCTTAGCCATTGCTCCCGAGAGCGTTACGCGCTGATGATGATTCTTCTGGAAAGCCGCCTTGTGCAACAAAAGCTCCGATGCCTCAATCTCAGTAGCCATATCGGCCAACTTGAAGCCTATCGCTTGCAGGTCTATCAGGCGTTTGCCAAATTGTACGCGCTCTTTAGCGTATTTTAGCGATGCCTCATAAGCTCCTTTGGCAATACCCAAAGAAAGTGCGCCGATAGAAATCCTACCACCGTCCAAAATCTTCATCGCTTGAATGAACCCCTCGCCTACTTCGCCCAAACGGTTGGCATCAGCAATACGGCAATCCTGAAAAATGAGCTCTGCTGTCTCGCTTGCGCGCATCCCTAGCTTGTTCTCCTTCTTGCCTGCACTAAACCCTGGCGTGCCGCGTTCCACCGCAAAAGCCGTGATACCGTGCTTGTCGCCTTTTTCGCCCGTGCGGGCAATCACCACCGCTATCTGTCCACTTTTGCCGTGAGTGATGAAGTTCTTAGCACCATTCAATATCCACTCGTCGCCGTCTTTCACTGCGGTAGTAGCCATTCCTCCCGAGTCCGACCCCGTATTGTGCTCAGTGATGCCCCAAGCACCAATCCATTCGCCAGAAGCCAACTTCGGAAGCCAACGCTGTTTCTGCTCCTCATTGCCAAAACTGAGTATGTGATTCGTACAAAGAGAATTGTGTGCTGCTATCGAAAGCCCTATCGAAGGGTCTACTTTTGAAATCTCCTCAACAATGGCAATATAGTCGTGATAATCCAAACCCGACCCACCATACACTTCAGGCACCAAAATACCCATAAAGCCCAACTCTCCTGCTTTCTTAAAAACTTCCACAGGAAAAACTTGAGACTCGTCCCACTCCATTACGTGCGGACGAATGTACTTTTCGGCAAACTCCTTCGCTGCCTCGGCTACCATTAGTTGTGTTTCAGAATAGCTAAAATTCATTCTTAATTTCTTTTCCAATATTATAAGGGGCAAAAGTACAAAAATTTTGCCAAATTGCAAATTTGACAATTTACAAATTCGCCATTTCCCCTACTGAATATACAAATAAAGTTGCAAGCGGACAATGCGCTCCTTGTCAAACCCCTCTATCTGTAGCAACTCCTCAAACGAATGGATTGTACCCAATTCCGACCGCAGTCCTACTATCTTGTTGCTCTCTCCGTACTTCACATAAGGAATCTTGCTCAGCTCATAGCGGTTGATCGCATTCAGGTCTTTTTTCTCTATCAAAGGAACCGTTTGCACCTCAAAACGCTCCGCCACTCGCTCGTACACTTCCTTTTCCAAACCATACACCTCCGCTACCTGATTTATATACGTAAAACCACCCAACTTCTCTCGGTATTTCAGTATCCTATGCGAAAAACCCTCCCCTATGCCATAAATCTTCATCAACTCCTCAGCTGTCGCCGTGTTGATGTCTTGTTTAGGAAAATGTTTAGGCGTATTTTTAGCTTCATCTGCCCAGAAGTGCCGGTTTTTAACCCAATCGGGAAATTTGAAGAAAGGAGCTATGCGGCGCAGCACACTATCCGCCACCCCCGTTACCTGCTGAAACTCCTCAGCCGAATTTACATACCTATTTTGAGCGCGAAAAGCCTGCAAGCGGTCTATCTCTGCAGGCGTCAAACCCAGTTTAAAACCCTTGTAATCACTTATGAAGTTAGGATTAAAAGGAAAAATAGTGTCTTTCTTAGGCAAACCTGCCAACGTTCTAAGCGAATCCATTTCCTTTTGCAGCACATCGGTAGAGACAGGCGTAAACTTACTGCTGAAATCAACCCAATAGAAAGCCACTTGTATCCCTACAACCAACAGCAGCCCAACCAAGATGCCGAGAATTTGTTGATGAGATAGCCTCATAACATATCGTTCTACGGCCTAGCCAACCTTTGGTGAACCACCTCGTACAAGAAAACACCACAAGCTACCGACACATTCAGCGAACTGATTTCTCCTACCATAGGCAGTTTCGCTTTGCCGTCCACCACTTTCAGCACAGCTGCCGAGACCCCTACATCTTCCGCACCCATCACAATAGCCGTAGGAAGAGCAAAATCCTCATCATAGAGCAGTTGGTTAGTCTTCTCAGTAGCCGCCACGACCCTGATGCCGCTGCCTTGCAAGTAGTACACCGCATCCACAAGGTTATCCACCTTGCAGATAGGCACCCTAAAGGCCGCCCCTGCCGAAGTTTTTACCGTGTCAGCCGTAATACTCACACTCCCTCTTTTAGGAATGATGATGCCCGAAACGCCAGTACATTCCGCAGTGCGGATGATAGCCCCAAAATTGCGCACATCCGATAGATGGTCTAAAATTAAAAACAAAGGCCTCTGCCCACTTTCGGTTACCGAGATCACCAAATCTTCAAAATTGTAATAATCCACAGGCGAAAGATTCGCCACCACCCCCTGATGATTCTTCTTGGTCAGGCGGTTCAGCTTTTCTACAGGCACATACGAGATAGGCACCTCAGCCTTTTGCAACAGAGGCAACAGCTCCTTGAAAAGGTCGCCGCGCAAACCCTTTTGCAAAAAAACCTTGTCGATAGTTTTGCCCGCATTCAGGGCTTCCATTAAGGCACGAAGACCATATATTTGGTTTTCTTGTTCTTGCATCGTTATTGTTCTTTTTATAATGCGGCAAAGGTAATCCCTTTTGCCCAAAAACGCAAATCAAAAAGCAGCTTTTCGGTAGTACTTCACCCAGTCTACAAACATCTTAACAGGCTTCCTGAAAGGCTTCACCTCCCCTACCCATTGTCCTCCTAGCTGCATATCAATAATCAGATAATAAGGCTCTTGCATAAAAGGATATTGCCCCTCCAAAACCTTCTCTGCAACGCGCGGATAAACCAAAGTAAGAGCCCCATTAGTGTAAAAACGCACCGAGCTATCGTCCCATTCCACCGCGTATACATTGTAGTCATCAGGCCGAATAGCAGCAGTCACCCAATGCCTAGGATGCTCCTTATTCCCCTTTTGCGTATAGGGCGAATGCACCGTTTGGTAAACAAAAGAATCGTAGTTCAACCGCTCCAGCAGGTCAATCTCTCCTCCTGTAGGCCATTTTGCTTCTTTGGGCAACATCCAGATAGCAGGCCAAGCCCCTTGCGTACCTTCCAATTTGCAACGCACCTCTATCCGGCCACTGCCAAAATACTTAGCCCCTTTGGTAAAAATCCCCCCTGTCAGGTACTCACTTGGGTCATCTTTATCGCGCCTATTAGGTCGCCCCGACAAAACAAGCTTACCCTTCTTAATCTTGTACAAACGCCCATCATCGCTAAGCGTATTGCACCAATCAGCTTTATAAGAGCGTGGAATCTTAGACCATATCCCTGTACAGAAGATATCTTTCCTATTGAAGTCGTCTTCCCAAACCAACTGCCAATCCTCTCCCGATTGCCCATAAGCACCTCCATTTATCAGAAAGCACCCACAAAACAACAGCTTTAACCACATCATTTTCATTTGTTTAAACAACATATTCTATATAATTAATTTGATAAATACCATTCAAAATCCTTTTCACCTCCCAATCTGCGTGCATCGCAAATCGAACTCGCATTTTAAGCTAATGAGGCAAAGATACATAAAAGTTGCCACACCCCCCTACAAAATATTTTCTTACAAGTAAAAGACATCCACCCACCTTTCCTACTAGCTAGCTTTAACTTTCACGCTCATTGCCCATGCAGCTCGCACTAAATCTACCAAAGAAAGAAAAAATTTCTGTTAGAGGCATAGTACAGTTACAGCGGAGACATAGTGAACACATAGTGTAGACGAAGCCTACTTTCCACCAATACCAAGATTTCTATAAAACAACCAAAAAACAGAAAAAAATAAAACCAAACTCTTATTAAAAAGTTACTTTTATTACTTGAATTTAGGGAGCGAATTTCCTATGATAAAGAAATAAATGCCTATGTTTTACAAGGAGGCAAATATTATGGGTTACCTCTTTTTTGAATATAGTATTAAAAAATTATTGCATATCAAACAGTTATAGTTTTTCTGCTAAAAAAACATATAAATTTTTTGTAGTTATAAAAATATATTGTATTTTTGCCCTGATAGTACACACCGCGCTTCCTCTCTGATAGCGTACCAGGGTGTGTCTTTTTTTTAATATACATTCAAGCTGAAGAGTTCGGAGCGGTAAACCACACTTACCTACCTAGTTGGTTACAAGCAATAGCTCTCATTCGTAATTATTGTGCGCATCATTCTCGCCTTTGGAACAAAAATCTCACAGGAACTCCTAAACTACTTTCAAACCCTCCTTTTCCTTGGATAACTGATGTGCCTAAACAACACGAATTTCAGCGCCTATACATTCACCTTTGCATAATGAAATACATTCTGAATATCATTCACAAAGAAAATAAATTCACTATACAATTAGCCAGTTTATTTGAAAAATATCCTAATGTAGATATAAATGCTTTAGGAATGAAACCCAATTGGCAAAACGAACCTCTTTGGTTAAATAAAATATAATTCAAATGGAAAACATAGCATCACAAATCACCGAATGGCTGAAAGACTATGCCCAAAAAGCAGGCGTCAAAGGTCTTGTCATAGGAGTCTCAGGCGGTGTAGATTCCGCCGTTGTCTCCACCCTATGCGCACGCACAGGCCTGCCCACCCTATGTGTAGAGATGCCCATTCATCAGGCCGAAAGCCACCTAGTGCGCTCCGGACAGCACATCAGCTTCCTATTCAGCAAGTTCCCAAATGTCCGACACAAAAGAGTAGACCTCACCCCCGTGTTCGACACCTTGGTAGAACAACTCCCCCCTACTGCCGACAATACCCGAGAAATGGCATTAGCCAATACCCGCGCACGCCTCAGAATGAGCACACTATACTATTTCGCAGGACTAAAAGGATACATAGTCGTAGGAACAGGCAATAAAATTGAAGATTTCGGCGTAGGATTTTTTACCAAATACGGCGACGGAGGCGTCGATGTAAGCCCTATTGCCGACCTGATGAAAAGCGAAGTATACCAGCTCGCTGCCTACCTCGGCGTACCTGAAAGCATCCTCTCAGCAAAACCCTCCGACGGACTCTTTGGCGACGATCGCTCCGACGAAGACCAACTCAAAGCCTCTTACGACGAACTCGAATGGGCTATGCTACAAGCCGAACAAGGACACACTGCCGACCAGTACCAAGGACGCCAGAGAGAAGTCTTTCAGATATTCACACGCCTCAACCGTGCTAACCAACACAAAATGCAACCTATACCCATTTGCAAAATCAACAAATCGACAAATTAACAAATCACAGCCCGTGCGGCTCGCACTAAACCAACAAATTGACAAATCGACAAATCACAGCTCGTACGGCTCGCACCAAATCGACAAATTGACAAATCGACAAATCGACATACAGCCCGTGCGGCTCGCACCAAATTGACAAATTAATAGAAATGAATATATTAATCCTAGGCTCTGGCGGTCGCGAACACGCCTTTGCCGTAAAACTGCACCAAAGTCCGCTTTGCGACGCCCTCTACATTGCTCCTGGCAATGGGGGTACCCACACCGTTGCTACCAATGTAGCCATCACTCCCACCGACTTTCCTGCCTTGAAAACCTTCGTACTGGAAAAGAACATTACAATGGTAGTGGTAGGCCCCGAAGACCCCCTCGTACAGGGCGTCTACGATTTCTTCGCCTCCGACTCTCAGCTCGCCCACGTACAACTGATAGGCCCCTCTAAGCAAGGAGCAGCCTTAGAAGGCAGCAAGGAGTTCGCCAAAGAGTTTATGATGCGCCATCACATCCCCACAGCCAAGTACGCAAGTTTCACCAAAGAGACAGTAGACGAAGGCTGCGCTTTCCTCAGCACAATGAAAGCCCCCTACGTCCTCAAAGCCGACGGATTGGCAGCTGGCAAGGGCGTACTGATTATCGAAGATTTGGCCGAAGCTCAAGCCGAATTGCGCCGTATGCTCATCGACCAGAAATTCGGAAAGGCCAGTGCCAAGGTGGTTATCGAAGAATTTTTAAAAGGAATAGAACTCAGTTGCTTTGTCCTCACCGATGGGCAGCACTACAAAATACTGCCTACTGCCAAAGATTATAAACGCATTGGCGAAGCCGATACAGGTCTAAACACAGGCGGAATGGGAGCAGTTTCACCCGTACCTTTTGCCGATGAGGCTTTTATGCAGAAGATTGAAGAACGCATTGTAAAGCCTACTATTGCTGGTTTGCACAAAGAAGGCATCATTTACAAAGGATTTGTATTTATAGGGCTCATCAAAGTAGAAGGAGAACCCTATGTAATAGAGTACAATGTGCGTATGGGCGACCCCGAAACCGAAGTTGTACTACCCCGCATCACCTCCGATTTGGTGCCATTGTTCCAGTCATTGTTCGATGGTAGTTTAGAAAAACAATCGCTCCAAATCACACCACAGAGTGCCACTACTGTAGTAATGGTTTCTGGAGGCTATCCTGAAGAATACGAAAAAGGAAAAACTATCACAGGTACCGAAAATGTCTCAGGAAGCACTGTCTACCACGCGGGCACAGCCTTAAAAGACGGTCGTCTTGTCTCTGCTGGCGGACGCGTTTTAGCAATCACCTCTTTAGGCAACAACTTCAAACAAGCCCTTGAACACTCTTACGAGAACATTGCAAAGATTCATTTTGAAGGAGCCTATTGGCGACGCGATATAGGCAAAGACTTATCTTAAAATTCTATCCACTTAACACAAAAAAGGCTGCCCAAGATAAATCTTGGGCAGCCTTTTTTGTGTTATTTGTGAGAGGATTTCTTCTTGAAGCCTAATCGCTTTTGGAAGCGTGCTACATCCATCTCTGGAGGGATTTCTTTGCCTTCAAACACTGCTTGGTAGAGCATTTGAGCACAGTAGGGGGCATTCAGTACCCCACGTGTTCCTAAGCCATTCAGCACCCATAAGTGCGGATGCAACGGATGTGCTCCTACCAAAGGTCGCCTATCGCCTACCGTAGGCCTAATGGCCGCCTGATGACTGAGTATCTCAAAAGGAACAGACGTCATTTTGCGTAGCTTTTCAGTCAGTTCTTCGCGAGCTTGCTCTGTTATTGCCTCGCTGAGGTCTTCAGGATCGTAGGTAGCTCCTACAATGTAGGTATCATTACCCAAAGGAATGAATACCCCATCACTTTTAAAAAGATAGTCTAACTGCAAATCAGGAGCACTAAAAGTGAGTGTTTCGCCCTTGCAGGGGCGCATAGGCAAGGTGCAGAAGTAGGGATTCTTCTCTATGCCACAACCCTCGCAAAACACTATGTTGCGCGCTGTAACCCCTTGGTATGCTATGTGAGTGGCGTGTATTTCCAATGCTTCGTAGTCAAATGTCCTATTGTGATACACCCCTTGACTTTCCCATTCTCTAAGAGAAACCGATAGGTAGTCCTTCACCTCCAAACGACCGGTCTGTTGCACTTGTCCCAACCCAAAAGGAGTAGGCAAAGCAGGATTCGTCTCGTACCTTATAGTCGTACTAAGGAAAGCAGAGAGCAAAGGATGATCGGCAGCTGCAAACCAGTTGTTCTGTTCCTCTATTGAGGCAAACTTCCTGCACACCGGCATCGGGATGCGAAAAGAATGCTGTGTTTTAGCTTCTATTTCAGCGTAAAACTGCTCCGCAAGAGTACTTACTTCTTCGGCGCGCCAAATAGGCGTAAATCGTTTTAAAACCACCGGATTGTACACCCCTCCTGCTATTAGGCTAGCAGCCTGCGATCGGTCGGAGAGTAGGCAGAAGCTCTTGCCGTGCTTTTCAAGCGTATGGGCAAAAGTAACCCCTGCCAAACCTGCTCCTACGATGATAAAATCAAACATCTATTTTCCTCTTACTTTCTGTTCCCATAGCCAAGCCGAACGCATTGCATCGTCAAGAGTACTTTCGGCTTTCCATCCTAATACCTTGTTAGCTTTGTCGGTATTAGCATAAGCGGCAGTAATGTCGCCTGCACGTCGCCCTACTATCTGGTAGTTCAGTTTTTTGCCAGATACGCGCTCAAAGCTCTGAATAACTTCCAGCACGCTGCTGCCTTTGCCTGTTCCTATGTTGAAAACTTCAAAATTGTCTGCATTTTTGCTATCCAATAGGCGTTGTAGTGCAATAACGTGTGCTTTGGCTAAATCTACTACGTGAATGTAATCGCGGATGCAAGTTCCATCGGGAGTGGCGTAGTCGTCGCCAAAAACAGAGAGTTTTTCGCGCAAACCAATAGCTGTTTGGGTGATGTAAGGCACTAAGTTCTGTGGTACCCCCAAAGGAAGCTCACCTATTTCTGCAGAGGGGTGTGCTCCTATAGGATTAAAATAGCGCAAAGCAATAGCATTCAGTTGTGGTACTACTTTACAAGTATCCATAATGATTTCTTCGCCTATTTGTTTGGTATTCCCATAAGGAGATTCTGCTTTCTTTACGGGAGCATTTTCAGTTATAGGCAACTCATCGGCCTGACCATACACAGTGCAAGAAGAGCTAAAAATGAAATGTGCTTTGGGCAGCTTGCTCAATTCTTGCAATAGGTACGTAAGGGTAGTGAGATTGTTTTCGTAATACAAAAGAGGTTTCTCTACACTCTCACCTACGGCCTTAGAGGCTGCAAAGTGAATAATCCCTTGCAAATCGGCGTGGCGACGGAAGAAGTCTTGCACATCAGATTTGTCGCGAAGGTCAAATTTCTCAAACAAGGGTTTCTTGCCAGTGATGTTTGTAATGTGTTCCAATACACTCTCTTGGGCATTAGAGAGGTTGTCGATAATAACTACTTCAAATCCTGCTTCTTGCAAGGCCACTACGGTATGAGAGCCAATGAAGCCCAACCCACCAGTTACTACTATTTTCTTCATTTTAAACTAATTGTATTTGTTAATTGTTTATTTTGATTTTTCGGCTACAAAGTTACGATAAAAAGAATGATATGCAAGGGTGCATATCATTCTTTTATCAGTTGTTGGGAATCATTTGCTTCATTTTATCTAAATGAGCTTTTACTTGCTGTTGTTCTTCCTCGTTGCTGTCATCGGCTTCTTGGAGGAATGCAACCGCTTTTTCTTGGGTGGCAATGGCTTCTCGGTATTGACCACGGGCGTACAACAAATGCGCTAAGGTGTCTAAATAGTAAGGATTCTTAGGCTCCAACTGTACGGCGGCTTTTGCCCACTGATAGGGAGCTGCCAATGCCTCGGCATTGTTTTTCTTCATCTCATACACTTTCCACGCTATGTTGTTTGCACGGTTGGCAAAGCGCATTTTGTAATACTTCCAACTGTATCCGCCATCTTCGGTGTACACTTGGTCAAGGGCAGCAATTAGGTTGGGGTCTTTTTGTTGCAATTCGTTGAAATAGTTGCTGAAAACTGTCTCCATCTCGACATCGTCATTCTCGTAAAGGAAATCGATGTAGGTGTCGGGGGTGAAAATGTGGTTCTTTACAGCTTCAGCAAATAGAGGCTTCACCTTAGGAAGAAGCTCTTTGTTTTTGAACACTACTTGGTCTAACTTGCTGGCTAAACTCGGAAAATCGGCTTCTATGCTTCCTTTGTCTAATCGCTCTTGGTAAGAAAACTCTCCTTCGTTGTCCTTACCTAACAGTTTTTCGTTGTAGGCTTTAATGTCTGAATAGTGCTTCAGCAGATAACCAATCGTCTGTACTTCTGTTTCTAAAGAAGAATCTTCGGTATTGAAGACCTTAGAGAAATAGGAAGCGGTATTGTTCAGTGCCAATGCAAAGGCGTATTGTGGATTGAATGGCTGATTGTTGTAGGCTGCTACACATCGCTTCCACTGTGCGGTGAGCTGCTCGGGTGTAAGTTGCATACGGTAGACGGCCTCAGGATTTTTCAATTCTGAAAGAAAGTAGCTGGCTTCCTCGGCTATATAGTCTATCGTATCGGTTTCGCTCTCTGTTTCAGCTTCGTTGTCTGTAGTTTTAGGACGATGTTTGGCCAATAGGTAGAGTTTTGGGCTCTCTTGTTTGAGCAATTCAGCAAAAACTTTTAGCAGCTGCACTGTAGGCGTTTTAGGGTTTCCTAAGATGAGATCTAACTGGTGTGCCCTTGCCATTGTTGCTAAGGGGTCTGTGTAGTAGCTATTGAAGAGCAAAGTCTTGGCCTCTGGAATGGCCGTTGGCTGGTGGTAAAGCAGATGGCCTGTGGCATCCAAGACGGCAAGCTGATTTCCTGATGGAAGTCCTTTGGCGCGGAGTGCTTTTTGCTCTTTGGCTGAGGCTAAATAGAGTTCACAGGCAAAATTGCCTTCGTTTGTCTCTCGGTATTCTTGCACTAAATTCTCAAATTTCTGCTTGGCTGCTGCATCAGTAGTTTGAAAGACCCAAAGCAGCCGATTGTTTGTTTTGGCCGAAGCAATAGCTGCCGAAAGTGTTTTGGCTACTACAAGGGGAGCCACAGGGGATTTCCTATCGGGGTCGTAGGCAGGAATATCAGTTTCTTCCTGAAAGGCTATAAGGTGTTTCCAATTTTTAGCACTTTCGGTAGTGGTAGGCAGCAGCAGGTCAGCAGCAGAGGGCTGCACTTTGCTGAAGACTACGGGTTTGTCAGACAAGGAGCGGTCGGTGAGGGTAAGAGTTTCGTTTTCTGAATTGTAGAGAAACTCTAACGAGCTACTCATCGCTTTTTCTGGGTCGATAGAAATTTCGAGGGCATTGGTTTGTTTGCCTATTGAGAAGGTTTCAATGCGAACCGCTTCTTTGGAATTCCCACTGATGCCTATGCGGTAAGCATTTACGAGATAAAGTTTTTCGGTGCGGGGGATACTAAGGGTAAGATGTTCGTCATCTTGCACTTTGTTGTGCAGACATACGTAGGTAACTTCTCCTTGGCTATTTTCGTAGCCTATGTAAATGTAACGCGGACTAACTGATGAGTCGTCGTTCCTAAAATGCAATTCCAATTCAGGGCTATTGCCTGACAATCGGCGTAAGCTGAAGGAGTTCCCCTCATTGAAAGCAACAGTTAGTTTTTTGTCCTCCAATCTATAGCGGCCGGAAGCCATCAAGGCATCGGCTCTGTGGTCAGGGTAAAGCCTTAGGCTGAATTCTTTTAATTCTTTGGCGCGATAGATGCCCTCAGAAGGGGTGTTCTGAGCCACAACCCAAGGGGTTAAAGGTAGCAACAGGCATAAAGATAGGTATTTCATCTTTCTGTAAAAGTAATTTTATGGTGAAACAAGGTTTTTTTGAACTGTTCCACTAAAAGTATGCCAAGGTTCCAAAAAAGGACAAAACTTTAAACTAGCTACTAATCAAAGGAAAAAGAGATGTTCTGCTTTGCTGTTTTTTAATTGCTTGGATTCAAAAAAGTCTGATAGTTTTCTCAGTAATATGGATTTTTGAGAGGTGTATGTAAGTTTAGTGGCAAGTTGTGAGATATACACAGATTGAGATGACAAGTAGAAGGTAGCAGAAAATTGAAAAGACTTTATGAGATTTTATGTGTTTGAACTTCTAAATGTATAAATTGAGAAGTTTGCTTTTTCTGGTCAGTCTTTCGCTTAAGTTAAAGTGAGTTTTATTCCTATAGCTGTTGGTAAGTTAGTATTTACAGAAAGCTGCACGGATTTCAAAGATTTCCGGAACACGATACCCAATTTAGCAGCCTGAGATGCAAGATGTACACAGATCTTAAATTTGTATTTTGTTAATTTACCTACAAACACAAAGAAAGCAAGCACAAAGAAACTTTCTATTTTTATGTGTGTTACATCGGTTGTTTGGTATTTATAATTGAAAAGAAATTTTATGAAAGTTATTCGATTCAAAAATATTATACAAAAATTCTTGTTAGGTAATGCTTCAAAAGAAGAGGAAGAGGTTCTTAATAAGTTTGAAAAGAGACTATTAGCATACAATTTTGAACGTGTGTTTACCCGTACCCCTGCTGAAGAGATTCGGCAAGAGCTCTCTAAAAGAATTGTTAAGGCAACACGCAAAAGGGTCTCATTGGCATACCGATGGACTGCGGCTGCAGTTTTGTTAATAGTAATAAGTGTAGGTTCGTGGTGGCTGATCCCTATGGAAACTCCTAAAGTAGCTACTGCTACCCCAATAGAGTGGCAAGAAGTCAGTACTAGAAAAGGAGAGACCTGCAAAGTTCACTTAACTGATGGGTCGGTAGTAACCCTGAACGGAGAAAGTAGCTTGCTTTACCCTACTAGTTTCTCAGAAACTGTGCGTAAGGTGAGGCTAATAGGTGAGGCTTTCTTTGAAGTAACCCCGAACCCGAATAAGCCTTTTGTAGTGGAAACAGAACAATTAAGCACCGAAGTATTAGGCACCAGTTTCAACATAGAAGCCTATGCTATCCAAGAAAATATTAAAGTTACGCTTGCTACAGGAAAAGTACGTGTGAAAGCAGTAGGGCAAGAGTTTATTTTAGCACCTTCAGAACAAGCTGTTTACCAAAAAGAAAAATCAGAAATATACACACAACAGGTAGATGTTTCATTGTATACCGACTGGAAAGAAGGCATTTTGCACTTTGACGGAAGTTCGCTAATAGCTGTAGCTGCGCAGATAGAAAAATTCTACGGTGTATCTGTACAGTTAAAAGTAAAAGATGCTGAGCATTACTATATATCAGGAACTTTTGTAAAAGAACCTCTGGAAGTAGTGCTCAAACAATTAAGTTTTATCAATGAGGAATTAATGTACGAGTATATAGGAGGAAAAGTACTCATAACCCATAAGAAATGAAAGCAACCTGCTTGTTTCGGTACTTTGGCGAGTAGAAAAAACAGGTTGCTACATCTATAAGATAATAACCTTATAAACTATTTTATTATGCACACAAAATTCAGCTATCGGGCGGTCATTTGGCTGCTCAGTGTATCGCTATTATGCAGCTTCTGGGAAGCAAAAGCATCCCCTCATAAAGAATTGCAGACGGCAAAGATACAACTAAATTTAAAAAAAGCATCTATTTTAGATGTTTTAAAATCAATTGAAGCTCAAACACAATTGAGCTTTGTTTACAACAACGAACTAAAAACACTGCAAAAGCAAGTAGATTTTAGTTATCAGAGTGAATCAGTAGAAAGTGTATTAGAAAAATTGGCTACTGAATACGGAGTGAGCTTTCGACGTATTGGCAACAGTATTTCAGTGAAAGTAAACACTCTAAAAGTTTCTTCTTCAGACAAGCGGCCTATAAAAGGAACTGTAATAGACGACAAAGGGATGCCTATACCGGGAGCGAGTGTGGTAGTAAAAGGGACTACAATAGGGGTAGCAACCGATTTTGACGGTAATTTCTCTTTAGATGTTCCTTCTGAAGCTCAGATTCTGGTAGTTTCTTCTGTTGGTTATCATTCACAAGAAATTATTATTGGCAAAAATAATCAATTTAAAGTAGTACTCAAAGAAGATACTACCGAGTTAGATGAGGTGGTAGTAGTAGGTTATGGTGTGCAAAAACGTGGTGATGTAACTACTGCTATCGCTAGTGTGAAAGCAAAAGACTTGGAAGATAAAGCAGTTACTTCAGTAGCTGAAGCGATGGTAGGTAAAATGCCAGGTGTACACATTGCCC
>ERZ772971.1069-NODE-1069-length-16288-cov-3.815807_pt1 | contig 16288 bp, 13 predicted proteins | sample MGYA00511943_ERZ772971 | MGnify/ENA primary metagenome ERZ772971 (study PRJEB29015, sample SAMEA2737929) | human oral metagenome | biome: human oral; feature: human-associated habitat; material: dental | place: China | collected 2144 ... | reverse complement strand
TAAGAAACGTATGCGCCAAGTGGGTAACGTAGAGATACCACAGAGTGCGTTTATGGCGGTGTTGAAGCTGAATGACTAGAAAACACAATACTGTAGGCATTTTTTATGTACTTTAGGCAAATAACATTTTTAATATATACAATATACAAATGAAAAAATTAGGATTATTATTTTTATTGATTGGAACATTTTTTTCTTGCCAAAAGAAAGAAGATAGTTACTTAGAAGACCCTTACAAAGGTAAATTAAAAGTTACATATATGGAAGAAGCAAAGGGTTGGGTAAAGAATATAGCACTGCATAATGAAGACCTTTATTTCATAAGGCAAGACCCTTTTATTGGAAAAATAGATTCAAAAGGAAATACTTCTTCTGTAACCGTTACAAAATCTGATAATTCTAATTTTAATATTAACGATGATGGTTCAAGCGTTGCTTTCTCTGACAATGGAGATATTTATTATACAAAAGGTCGTTTAGGTCCTCATAAGATTTTTAAATATACACCAAGCACTCAACAAACTACAGAAATTGAAGTAAAATACACTCCCTCATATTTTGGAGGAAGTGAGGGTATCCTTGCGTTAACTCGTTACAATAGCAATGAATTTATGTTTTTTGATTTCTATTCAAAAACAATCAAAAGATATTTTCATAATTTAGGAACTATTGTTGATGTAATGGGGTCAGGAAGAGATGAAATTTCTGATGGGACTGGCATAGACGCAAGCTTTCGAGGTATTTTCCAAATGGCTGTGTTTGGAAAAGATATATATGTTATTGATGGAAAAAAAAGCATTCGTAAAATAGAACCAGAAGGCACATCTTTTAAAGTTACTACTTTACTCAAAAACTACTCTGGAACCATAAACGATTTAGCTATTGATGATGATGGAGTAATTTATGTAGTAGCTCATAACCAAGGCATTTTGAAATTTAACCCAACAACTAACAAATTAGAAGACTACTTATCAGGAAAATACATTGAATTGAAAACTCCTAAAAGCGGACTGGGGTATAATGATGTAGATTTTGATGTAGATGTTATATCTATTAAAGGGAAAGATATGTATTTAGCTTTTTCTACAACTCTGATAAAAATAGCCAACTTCAAAGAGGAAATCGCTAAATATCTTTTAGAACGAGAAAGAAAGTAATCTTTTTTCACAATATTTTTTAAATAAGAATAGAACACTCCCTCTATGCCTATCCTCATCGGCAATAACCTATTTATCGAAGAACTCCCAGTAGATTACAGTGGGAAGCTGTTAGATAACCACCCCCTTTTATTAAATCAAAATAACTATGACTTTAACAGAAAAACATACCTATAAAGAAGCCTTTAAAAAAGCATTGCTTCAGTTTGTAGAGCAACTAAAAGATTATGTGGCTACTGATAATGGCGAGTGGGCGGTAAAAGGGTTTATTGATGTGTATAAGAATATCTATACTATTTCATCAGATACTAAAATTATCTCGAAGGTGTTAGAAATTCATATCTTTCCACAAATTGTTCGATTTGCAGAAGAACATAACTATAAAATAGTACTTACAGAACATCAAAACTACTATCCTGACCTTACTTTTATACATAAAGATAACGAAGAGGTAATGTTTGCAGTCGATATGAAGACTACTTACCGGAAAAAGAACAATGAGGTAAGCTTTACTTTAGGTAGTCACGGAGCTTATTTTAAAGAGCGGAACAAAAAAAAGAATATTCAATTCCCTTATAACAAATATTTAGCGCATTTCTGCTTAGGCATAGTCTATACTCGTGCTAACTTGAAAGAAGAAATTGAAGTATATAAAACTGATGAGCTACAATCTATCACTTCAGTAATCAGAGACTTCGACTTTTTTGTAGCTGAAAAATGGAAAATAGCTGCCGATAAACAAGGTTCTGGAAACACGGCCAACATTGGTTGTACTTTATCAATAGACGATTTGCGCAATGAGAACGGTATTTTTAGTCAATTAGGTGAAGAATGGTTTGATGAGTATTGGATGAACTTTGGCTTAGCAACTATGGTAAAAGATGGTAAAACAGTTAAAATTACCAACCTAAAAGATTTCTTAATCTTTAAAGGAAGAGAAGATTTGTTTGATAAAATCAATCAAGTAGCGCGATGAAAGTAGTTGTACCTCCTATAAAAAGTCAAGGAATAAAAACCAAGTTAGTACCTTGGATTTTAGATATTGCTCCACAAGTAAAAGGTAGATGGATAGAGCCTTTTTTAGGTACTGGAGTGGTGGCTTTTAATGCACAATACCCTAAAGCTATTCTTAATGACACTAACCCTCATATTATCAATTTCTATAAGAAAGTACAGAGAAAAGAGATAACTCCAGAACTTATGCGGCAGTATCTCGAAAAAGAAGGTGAATTGCTAAGAATAGCTGATAACAATGGTTATGCTCATTATTTAGAAGTGAGAAAACGCTTTAACGAAGGAGCTTTTTCACCATACGATTTTATATTCTTATCAAGAGCTGGTTTTAACGGTATGATGCGTTTTGGTAGCAAAGGCAATTGGAATATCCCTTTTTGCAAAAAGCCTGAACGCTTTGCGCCTGCTTACATTACCAAAATAGTAAATCAAATAGCTAAGGTAGCGACAATCATACAAAAAGAACCACATTGGACTTTTTATAATACTTCTTTTGAAAATATCATTCCTTTGGCTACAGAAAATGATATTATTTACTGCGACCCTCCTTATTACGGAAGACATACTGACTACTATAACGGTTGGACTGAAAAAGATGAGGCTTTATTATTCCAACTGTTATCAGAAACTAAGGCTAAGTTTATCTTATCTACGTGGAGCCATAGTGCGTGGCGTGAAAATGAGATGATAAAGAAATATTGGGGGCAGTTTAACATTCTTACTAAAGACCATTTTTACCATAACGGTGCTAATTTAGAAAACAGAAAAAGTATCGTAGAGGCTTTGGTTTTCAACTTTGATATTAGCGACTTTTTTCAGCATAACTATTCTTTTAAACAATCAAGGCAAGTAAAACAGTTAGCTTTTGAATTTGTTTAGCAAAAAATATTCCAGCAATTCATTTGGTACTTCCCAGAGGAATTGCTATTTTTGTAGCTTAAAAATTGAAGCACTCTTAGTTATGAAAAAGTTTTATAGTACTCTCTTTTTATCGTTGTTAGCTTTCTGCTCCTCAGCGAGAGTAGCTATGGGTTAATAATCTACTGTTCCACAGTTTAGTACTTAGCATTTTAGCTTAGAGGTATTATAATAACAAGAATGCTGTTGCCCCTATCTCTTAAAACGAAAACAACCGCCACTTATTAAATATACAATTGCCTTCTCCTAAAATAATAAGGTATTGCGGGAAACAAGAGGAGAAGTGCTACCATTATTACATATTGGAACTGAAAGAAAAGACAGAGCTCCGCTCACTCTAAACCGAGTTTGCAAAACGGAGGGCTTTGCTTCAAGAGCACCCACTGGTTTTCCCTCTGTTTAGAGGTCTTCTCTTTCTCATTTAAAAGAATACATTAAAGTTATGTTTTACAAACAATTAGAAGTAAAACCCAACTTTGTTGGGCTACTGTACAAAGAGAATGTTTTTCAAAAGCAACTTCCTGCAGGGGTCTATAAGTTTAGTCCTTTCCAGAAAGTCTCTCTTATTGAGCTTTCTCAGCATTTGCGCAGTGTCCGCGTGGTAAACCAAGAGGTACTCACTACCGACAATATCGCTTTGCGCTTTTCTTTTTTCTTGAGCTATAAACTGCTCGATGCCCAATGTTTTGTAGAGAATTTCGGCATAGGAGACGACAATTTTGCTTTAGCCGAACAGCAACTTGTTGCAATAGCACAGCTGCATTTGCGTCAGAAAATTAGCTCTTTAGATAGCGAACATCTCAATGAATACCGAAACGAGATAGCCGATTTTAACGAAGAAACCCTTAGCGAGGCTATTGCAGCTTTAGGACTACAACTTGTTACGGCTCAACTTATTGACATCACTTTCCCTAAAGCTATTCAAGATTTGTTTGCACGTCTGTTAGATAGCAAAATACGGGCAAAATCAGAGTTGGAAAACGCTCGTACGGCCGTTGCTACAGCACGGGCACTTAAAAATGCTTCCGAACTGATGAAAGGCGATGAGAATATCAAGTTTTTCCAATATTTAGAGACAATCAGCAAGATTGCCGACAAAGGCAAGCACACTTTTGTCATTGGCGAAGTGCCACAAAACTTGTCTAAATCATAAACTTTTTTTATACATTTCCTCCTTTTGAAAAAAAGTTGTATCTTCGCCCATTCTTACAGCACTAAACGAATGAAAAGAATCATCGTATATAACACATTGGTAGCTCTTTGCATCTTTCTCATAGTCGCTTGCACCCCCAATGCAAACACCTACTACAACCGCCAGTTCCAGCCAGTTGTAACCAAATACAACGTATTGTTCAATGGCGAGGAGGCTTATGCCAAGGGGCTTACCGAGTTGCGCGAAAAGTACCAAGACAATTTTGGCGAAATTTTGCCCGTAGAACCTATTGGGATGAGTGGAAAAGTACAGTTGGACGGTACAGGCAATCCGCATTTTGAGCGTGCCGAAGAAAAAGCTATCAAAACCATTCAGCAGCACTCTATGGTCTTCAATGGAGTGCAGCGCAACTACAAAATTGATGATGCCTATATGCTTTTGGGGCAGGCACGATACTACGACGAGCGCTTTTTCCCCGCCTTAGAAGCTTTTAACCATATGCTTACGAACTACGGAATGAGTGAGCGCATTCCCGAAGCCGCTGTTTGGGCTCAAAAAACCAATCTTCGTCTTGGAAAAGACAAGGTCGTTATTGAGAAACTGACCGAATTTCTAAAAGAAAACCGAAAAATCCGCCGCAACGATAGGGCAGAGGCCTATGCTACCCTTGGACAGGCTTTTATAAATCAAGAACAATATCCTTTGGCAGCCGATGCGCTCTACAATGCCGGCAAATACACCCGCAACAAGGCATTGCGTGGTCGTTATTACTTTATCGCTGCACAACTTTACGAAAAACAACAGCAAAAGGACTCTGCTGAGGTTGCTTTTGAAAAAGTGGTAAAACAGAATTGGAAGATTCCGCGCAAATTGTGGGTGGAAGCTCAAGCAGGCAAAGCGCGCAACAAGACCTTTACGGCTGAGGAAAAAACGGCTTTTTTAGACTATCTACGCCGTTTAGAAAACCGCTACGAGCACAAAAACTACCTCGATGTGCTCTATTTTACGCACGCCGAACTCCTAAAAGAAGAACAAAAACGCGTAGCTACCGATTATTATCGCCGTTCTCTTTCGCATAACAAAGATAATACCCCCCTCAAAGCCAAGGCGCACATACGCCTCTCCGAGCTTTTCTTTGACCAAAAAGATTACATAGGAGCCTATCAGCACTTAGATAGCACCCTTACCTATACTCCAGAGAACACTTTCGAACATCTCTATGTCCGCCGAAAAAGAGATAATTTGGCTAAGATTGCCGAGTTGGAGTATCTTGTGAAGAAGAACGATAGTGTCCTGAGGGTAGTGCGTATGCCCGAAGCCGAACGCCGTGCCTATTATCAAAAACACATTGATTCCCTTGAGCACTTCGCAGCGATGCGCTCTCAAAAAAGTACAGCTTTTCAGCAAGACAACATAGGAATGGGCATCACTGCCGCGAATGAAGCCAACACCAAGGACGGAAAGTTCTACTTCTACAATCCTCTCAGTGTGGCCTACGGCAAACAACAATTCCAACAGTACTGGGGCGACCGTAAATTGGAGGATAACTGGAGATGGTCGGCTACTCGAGGGGCTAGGACCGACCTCAATCTTCCTGCTACGTCTACTGAAGAAGGTACTAAGGACGAAAAAGCAGATACCCCCGACCGTTATTTGGCTCAGTTGCCTAAAACAGAAACAGAAATAGCACAACTTGTTACCGACCGCAATGAGGCTCTCTACCAGTTAGGGGTACTCTACCGAGCAAAGTTTAACGAGAAAGAATTGGCTATCCAGCGTTTGGAACGAGTGTTGGCCAACAGTCCCGTTCCCGAAGTAGAAGTGGCTGCCTTGTACGAACTTCAAAAGAATTATGCCGAAGGGAATAACACAAAAGCCGAAGCCGTGAAACAGCAGTTGCTGGCCAACTACCCTAATACCGATTATGCTAAACTCTTGCAAGGAAATGAGACTACACAACAAGAGCGCAACAAGAGTGCTCAAGTGTTTGTCGATAGTCTAGCCGCGCAGTATGCGCGCGGCGAGATACTCGAAACAGCACGCCGCCTACAAGATGAGGCGCTCCAATACCGCGAAACTGCTGTTGCTCCTGCCATAGCCCTTTTGCAAGCCAAAGTAGTAGCCCGCTTACAAGGTTTTGAACCTTATCAAAATCAGTTGCAGCAGCTAGCTACCAATTATCCTGCAACACCTGAAAGCGAAGAAGCAAAAAACTTGCTTGAAGAACTGAAAGACACACCCAAAGAGGGCTTTATAACCGATGACAAAGCGATTCATTGGAAAGTAGTAATTACCGGAACAACCTCTGAAACTCGCCAAAAGCTGAAAGCTTCTCTTGATGAGAAACTAAAATCTATCTCAGAATCTTTGACACTTTCCACTGACCTTTACGATGCAACCGAAACGTGGTGGGTGATTCATAAAGTACGCGATGCCTATTCAGCTCATACCATTATTAATGAGCTTAAAGAGTTTCTCTCAAAAAACAAACTCTCGGCATTCCCTATCGCTACTGAAAATTACCGAAGAATACAGATGTTCAAAACCAAGGAAAACTATTTGAAGACGCTTAAAACAGAATAAATATTCGTTCTTGGCACTTGATTTTTGTAACTCAAAAAAAAATCGTACTTTTGCAGTGTCCAAAGAAGAAAATATAAAACTTTAGAAAACGATGAATATTGAGCAACTTACCAATCTTACTACGCAAGTTCGTAGAGATATTTTGAGAATGGTACATAAAGTAAATTCAGGACACCCAGGAGGCTCCTTGGGATGTGCCGAGTTTTTAGTGTGCCTTTACAACGAGGTGTTGGATTTCCAGCTTCCTTTTACGATGGAAGGCAAAGACGAAGACTTGTTTTTCCTTTCTAACGGACACATATCTCCTGTGTTCTACAGTGTGTTGGCACGTCGTGGTTTCTTTCCCGTGAGCGAACTTAGCACTTTCCGTTTGCTCAATTCGCGTTTGCAAGGGCATCCCACGCCTCACGAAGGTTTGGAAGGCGTACGCATAGCGTCAGGCTCTTTAGGGCAAGGACTTTCAGTAGCTATTGGGGCGGCATTGTCCAAAAAACTCAATGGCGATAGTCATTTAGTTTATACCCTCCACGGCGATGGCGAGCTCCAAGAAGGACAAATTTGGGAAGCAGCAATGTACGCAGGAGGAAAAGGAGTAGACAACCTCATTGCCACAGTAGACTATAACCAAAAACAGATAGATGGCCCAACCGACAAAGTACTCCCCTTAGGCAACCTTAAAGCGAAATGGGAAGCCTTTGGTTGGCAAGTTGTCGAGATTGAAAAAGGCAATGATATTGCCGCCATCCTAAAAGGATTGTCAGAGGCCAAAGCCTTAACCGGCAAAGGAAAACCAGTTTGTATCTTACTGCATACCGAGATGGGCAATGGGGTAGATTTTATGATGGGTACCCACGCTTGGCATGGCAAAGCGCCTAACGACGAACAGCTAGCCCAAGCTTTAGCACAAAACCCTGAAACACTAGGCGACTACTAATCGGGCGATGGGCTAATTTCTTCGCTCAATTAGGATAGGCAAATAGAAAAATGTAAACTTTGTCAAAGACCGTAGCACGGTAGGCGTTAAGGGCTTTGACAAAGTCTTTTATTTAACCCTGTTTTTCTTTTGCAGTATTATGTACAAAATAGCTACTTGGAATGTAGAACGCCCCAAAAGAGGTACTCAAAAAACGGCGCTTGCTATAGCTAAAATCCAAGAAGTCAATGCCGATATTTTAGTACTAACTGAAAATGCCAATGGTCTATCATTAACTGACCTATATCCTTTTTCGCTACATTCTTTGCCTTTCGAAAGAACACCTCAAGAACATTGGGTATCTATCTTTTCTAAATGGGAAATCAGTGAGCAAATACAAACTTTTGACAACTGCCGAACGGCTTGTGCTGTAATAAAAGCACCTTTTGGAGAGATAGCTGTATTTGGAACGATTATTCCTTATCATCAAGCGGGAGTATCAGGAGTTAGGTATGGAAATTTAGGGTATAAGCAATGGGAATATCACGAAAAAGATTTGCATCAGCAAGCTAAAGATTGGAAGCGTATTGCAGAAGAAACACAAATGCCCTTATGGCTAATAGGTGATTTCAATCAAAGTAGAGGCAATCATCAGGGATATGGTACTGAAAAAGTAAGACAACTCCTCACCGATTATCTTAACCAACTGCATTTAACTTGCCTAACCGAAGGTGATTTTTCCTCTTTTCTGCATCCAGACCCTATTAAAAAGAAGATAAGACACAACATTGACCATATTTGTGTTTCTAAAGCTTTCTTGAGAAAAGTAAGACAGTATCAAGTAGGTGCTTGGGATCATTTTAATGAAAAAGGAAAATATATGTCAGACCACAATGGCGTTTATGTCAGTTTTGAGTTATAAAATTTGTCAGTAAGTTTATTTTAATTACTTTTGCATAAGAAAAGAGCAAATCAGCTTATCGCTACAGAGTAGAGGAAAGTCTGGACACCACAGAGCATCATAGCGGGTAACGCCCGTCCGCCGCGAGGCGAGGACAAGTGCAACAGAAAGAATGTATGGGTAATGCCATAGTGAAATCAGGTAAACTCTATGAGGTGCAACGCCGCGTAAACCAGCGTTTGAGGGTTGCTCGCCCGATGTTGGAGGGTAGGCGGTTAGAGCTAATGAGCAATCATTAACCGAGATAAATGATAAGCACCTGTTTGCAAAAACAGGTACAGAATCCGGCTTATGATTTGCTCTTTTTTTGTGGATAATATTTTTAGATTTTCTCTCTTTATAACAACCTTTTTGGCGCAGATTTTGAAGAAGACATTGTCAAAACAGCAATTTAATTTATGGTTCACTTAGACGAAAAAATATATCTTTGGCTTATAGTGGTACTTGCACCGCTATTTCTTATTTTTGTTCTCTCCTTACTTCGGAAGAAGAGAATGCAAAAACAGTTGGCTTCTCAACCTATGCTCAAGCGTTTAGCACCAGAGCGTTCTTCTTTTAAGCCTTGGCTCAAATGGGGAATCTTTGCCGCAGTGTGGGTGCTTTTAGCCATTGCTTTGGCCAACCCTAAAATAGGAACGAAAATAGAAACTGTGAAACGCGAAGGGGTAGATATCGTCTTTGCCATCGATGTTTCTAAGAGTATGTTGGCAGAAGATGTTGCTCCCAATCGTTTGGAGAAAGCAAAGCGTATTGTTTTTGAAACAATTAGTCAGCTTAAAGGCGACCGTGTAGGAATAGTAGCCTATGCTGCTAGCGCCTACCCACAGTTGGCCTTAACTACCGACCATTCCGCAGCAAAAATGTTCCTACAAGGAATGAATACCGATATGCTTTCATCGCAAGGAACTGCTATTCAGGAGGCTATTCGTATGGGGAGTAGTTATTTTGATGAGAAAACTCCTACAGCGCGCCTTTTGTTTATTCTTTCTGATGGCGAAGACCACGAGATGGGCACAACTGAGATGGCTGCTGAAGCGCAGAGCAAAGGGATTCATATTTATACCATAGGGGTTGGCACCGAAAAAGGAAACCCTATTCCTGTAAAAGAGGGAGGGGAACAAACGTACAAGCGCGACCGCAATGGCGAGGTGGTCATTACAAAATTGAACAAAGAACTACTTCAGCAGATAGCTGTAAAAGCAGGAGGCGAGTATCTAAATGGCGATAATACTCAAGTAGTAGTTGCCCAAATAAGCAAAATTTTAGATGGTACCGAGAAAAGCCAATTTGACACCCAGAAATTTGTTGATTACAAAGACCAATTTCAGTGGTTCCTTGCTGCAGCCTTATTACTACTGTTCTTAGATATATTCATCTTTGAAAAGAAAACAGGATGGGTTCAACGCTTAAATTTGTTTAATGAAAGAAAGAAGGATTAGAAAAATGAAACATACTATTGTATTATTGTCATTCTGTTTGACCATTACAGCCTTTGCACAGCAAAAAGTAGATAAACAGCAACAGAAGGCATTGGCTAAAGCTCAAAAATATACTTATGAAGGGAATAAAGCCCTCAAATCTGACCAACCAATACAGGCAGAAGCTGATTACCGAAAGGCAATTCATCAAAACAAGAATAATATTGCTGCTCAGTACAATCTTGGCACAATGCTTTATCAGCAAAAAAGCTATGCTGAGGCCTTTGCGCGCTTGAAAAAAGCAAGCGAATTAGAACAAATGACCGATGAAGAACGCCATAAAATATTCCATAATCTTGGAAATACTTTTATGAAAGAGCGCTCTTACGACAAAGCGGTACTTGCCTATAAAGAAGCTCTTCGCTACAACTCAACAGATGATGAAACACGCTATAATCTGGCGGTAGCAAAGGAAATGTTGAAACAAAATCCACCTCCACAAGATAACAAAGATAACAAGGACAACAAAGATAACAAGGACAACAAAGATAACAAGGATAATAAAGACAACAAGGACAATAAGGACAACAAAGACAACAAAGATAACAAAGACAACAAAGATAACAAAGATAACAAGGATAACAAAAACAACAAAGATAACAAAGACAACAAAGATAACAAAGACAACAAGGATAACAAAGAGCAAGATAATAAGGAAGACAAAAGCAAAGAGGGAAAACCTAGACCCTCATCGTTATCACCACAACAAATGGAGCGTATTTTAGAAGCGATGAATAATGAGGAACGCAAAACACAGGACAAGATTAATGCTCAAAAGGTGAAAGGCGAACGTGCTAAAACCGAAAAGGATTGGTAACAAGCGACAACTCAAAAACAAGACTTATTTACGAAAAGCTAAAACAATGAAATACAAGATAGGATTTTTTCTCTTTTTTCTCATACAATGCCTCGCAGCACAACAAGTGGAGTTCAAAGCAGAGGTGAGCAAAAATCAGTTGGGAGCTAACGAACGGCTACGGGTAGAGTTTTCAATGAACAAAAATGGCGATAACTTTACGCCTCCTAATTTTCAAGGCTTTACTGTAGTAATGGGGCCATCTCAGTCCGTTTCTGAATCTTGGATTAATGGGGTGCGCAGTTTCTCAAAAACGTACATTTATGTGCTACAACCTACCTCCAAAGGGAATCATACTATTGGGACAGCTAGCATTAATATCGATGGGCGTACTTATAAAACATCACCTATTGCCATTACAGTTACCGAAGCTGTAAAAAGTCCTTCTATCGAAAAAAATAGCAATGATATTGCGCGAGAGAACTTATTTCTGTTGGCAGAAGTCTCTAAACCCAATCCTTATTTGAACGAAGCAGTGAGTGTAACCTATCGCTTGTACGTAGGGGGGCAAGTGTCGCTGAGCAACCTTCGCGCTTTAGAGGTGCCCAAGTACCCTAACTTTTGGAGTCAGGACATTAAACTGCAAAACTACGAAATAGAGAATTGTACTTATCAGGGGCGTAACTATCGTTGTATTGTGGTGAAGAAAATAGTGCTTTATCCTCAGAAAACAGGAGCTATTACGTTAGAACCTCTTACGATGGAAGCTATTTTAAATGTTCCCAGTGGCCAGCGCGATTGGTTTGGACATCCTTTTTACGAAGAAGTGGCGCAGCGCGTTACCTCAGGCAGTCGCACTATAAGTGTGAAATCGCTGCCAGAAGAAGGAAAACCTGAGAACTTTTCAGGGGCAGTAGGAGACTTTTCTTTCAGTGTAAGAGCTTCTAAGCAAACGCTAAAAGCTAATGAAAGTACTCAGCTAAAAATAGATGTTTCAGGCAGTGGCAACTTTAAACTTTTTGATTTGCCCAAGCCTACTTTCCCTTCGTCATTAGAGGTCTATTCTCCTGAACAAAAAGAAGATGTCAATACCTCATTGACAGGAATGAAAGGACGCATAGAGCAAACCTATACTATAGTTCCTGAATACAAAGGCAAATATCCTATTACGGGACTTAACTTTTCTTACTTTAATCCTACTACCCAAAAATACGAAACAGTAAGAACTGATGATATTTGGTTAGATGTTACCGAGGGGCCTACAGCTAATAACTCTGATGCCGACAGTGTAGCAGCACAACCCTCAGTGCCTACTGCAGTAGGAAATTTGCAAATGGCAACTCCTTTCTTACCTATAGGTCAGCAAGGTTTCTTTGGCTCTACAGCCTACTATTGCTGGTTGTTTTTGCCCTTGTTTTTTATCCCATTAGTACTCTTTTGGTGGCGTATCAGAGAGCAACGTGCAGGCGATGTAGAAGGAAATAAAGTGCGTGTAGCCAACCGATTGGTGAGGAAATACTTAAGCGAGGCTAAGCACAAGTTGGGCAACAAAGGTACTTTCTACGAGGCTTTGGAACGTGCTCTGCACAACTATTTGAAAGCTAAACTTAAAATAGAAACAACAGAAATGACCAAGGATAAAATTACGGAATACTTGTTAGACAAACAAGCTAATCAAACCACTGTAGAACAGTTTATAGCCTTGTTAGCAAGTTGCGAAAGGGCGCGTTATGCACAGCATTCCGATGCCTTGATGGAAAAAGATTTTTCTGATGCAGTACAAATCATTTCAGAGCTTGATAAACAGCTAAAAAAGTAAAAAGATAGAATGATGAAACACAATATTATCACGTTTATTACTGCGATAGCTCTTTTAACTTTTGTAGGAAACTATGCTCAATCGGTAGAAGGGCTTTTTGAAAAAGCAGCTAAGTATTACGCCGAAGGCCAGTACCCCAATGCTATTCAGCAGTATAATGCAATTCTGAGTTCTGGTAAAGAATCTTCGGCCTTGTATTACAATTTGGCTACAACTCATTACAAATTGAATCACGTACCTGAAAGTATTTACTATTACGAGAAAGCACTGCAACTCAATCCGGACAACCGAGAAGCTCAAACAGGCTTGCTGTTGGCCAATCAGATGAAAGTAGATGCTATCACCTCCTTGCCTAAAACTTGGTTGCGTCAGTTTTCTGATGCAATTACAGGTCTATTTGCATTACAAACTTGGGCTGTACTGTCAGTGTTAGGAGTTATTGCTTTTGTGTTGAGTTTTTTGAGCTACTATTTTTTTGCAAGTTCAACTTTAAAACGTCTTTTCTTCACTTTGTTATTCATTACGCTTTTTTGGTCAATAGCGACTTACTCTATTGCTCATTTTTTGAACTATCAGAAAGAGAACGAGCAATATGCTATTCTTTTTGACAAAACAGTACGTGTTTTTTCTGATCCCAATGCATATAGTACTGAAGTGGTGCAGTTGCATGAAGGTACTAAAGTAGAAATCACAGAGCGTGCAGCCGATTGGGTGAAGATACGTTTGCCAGATGGCAAGACCGGATGGACTAAAGAAAATACCTTAAAAATACTATAGTTATGATAGAAGAAATCAGATATGATGAAGATAGCATTCGCTCTCTTGACCCCTTGGAGCACGTACGCACGCGCCCTGGGATGTACATTGGGAAGTTAGGAGATGGTTCTTCGGCTGACGATGGTATTTATATCCTTATCAAGGAGGTGATAGACAATAGTATCGATGAGTTTATAATGGGAGCGGGCAAAACGATTGATATCAAAATAAGTGATAGCAAAGTAGAGGTGCGAGACTACGGTCGCGGTATTCCATTAGGTAAACTTGTAGATGTAGTTTCCAAGATGAATACAGGAGGTAAATACGACTCTCGTGCTTTTAAAAAGTCTATTGGACTGAATGGGGTAGGAACAAAGGCTGTGAATGCTCTTTCTTCCTATTTCAAGGTAGAAGCGGTGCGCGATGGACAGAGCAAATCGGCTACTTTTGAAAGAGGACTGCTAAAAGAAGAAACCCTTGCAGAGCCTTCGCAAAAAAGACGTGGCACAGGGGTAGCTTTCATTCCTGATGATACTATTTTTAAGAACTTTAAGTTTCGGAATGAATACGTGGTTCGTATGCTGAAAAACTACGTATACCTCAACCCAGGCTTGACAATCAACTACAATGGAGAAAAATTCTTTTCAGAAAACGGACTTAAGGATTTGTTGGCTGAAAACAATAATGAGGAAGATTTTCTTTACCCTATCATTCATTTGAAAGGAGAGGATATAGAGGTGGCCATCTCCCACAGCAAAACCCAATACAGCGAGGAGTACTATTCCTTTGTTAATGGGCAGAATACTACCCAAGGAGGAACGCACTTAAATGCGTTTAAAGAAGCCTACGTGAAGACGATTCGCGATTTCTACAAGAAGAATTTTGATGCTTCAGATGTGCGGAAATCGATTATTGCGGGACTTTCTATTAAGGTGATGGAACCTGTGTTCGAGAGCCAGACAAAAACGAAGCTTGGTTCAACTGAGATGGGGGAGGGGATGCCTTCTGTGCGCACTTACATCAATGATTTTATTGGTAGAAATTTAGACGACTTTTTGCATAAAAATACTGAAGTAGCCGATGCTGTGCTGCGCAAAATTATGCAAGCTCAACGAGAGCGCGAAGAGTTGGCTGGCATTCGAAAATTGGCTAAAGATAGGGCTAAGAAGGCTAGTTTACACAACCGCAAGCTTCGCGACTGTCGCATTCATCTTACTGACTCTAAGAATGAGCGCAATTTGGAGAGTACACTTTTTATTACAGAGGGAGATTCGGCATCAGGATCTATTACTACTTCTCGCGATGCTAATACGCAGGCTGTTTTTTCGTTGCGAGGCAAGCCTCTGAATACCTATGGGATGAGCAAGAAAATTGTGTATGAGAATGAGGAATTCAACTTGCTACAGGCAGCTTTGAACATTGAAGATTCAATGGCTGATTTGCGTTACAACAACATCGTAATTGCTACTGATGCTGATGTGGATGGAATGCACATTAGGTTACTGCTTATCACATTCTTTTTGCAGTTTTTCCCCGAAATTATCAAGGAGGGACACCTATACATATTGCAAACACCTTTGTTCCGTGTGCGCAACAAGCAGCAGAAAATATACTGCTACAGCGAAGAAGAAAAACAAGCAGCCATAGCACAGCTGAAAGGGAAGCCTGAGATAACACGCTTTAAAGGGTTGGGGGAGATTTCGCCTAATGAATTTAAGGATTTCATTGGCGAGAATATTCGCTTAGACCCTGTAATGATGGATAAGACAATTCATACAGAACAGCTTTTGGAATTTTATATGGGCAAGAATACGCCCGATCGGCAGGATTTTATCATTAATAATCTGAAAGTGGAGATTGATAATTTTGAGGGATAATAGGGATGTTTTGAAAGATACTAAAAGAGCCTTGCCACTGTGGCAAGGCTCTTTTTTGTTACTTGATTTTTTGCAATAGCTTTTCAAGACTTTCAGAGAGGGTGAGCCCATCCATAGGGAGGGTGAAATTAGCTTGTAGGTAAAAGGGGGCGCGCTCGAAGAGATGCTTGCGAATGAAGTCTTCTAATTCTTCTTCTTGGATATTTTTTAGTAATGGGCGCTGTTTGTCTTTTGCTAATCGTTCGCTTAAGGTTCGATGGTGGTACTTCAGGTAAACTGAAATACTCCCCGACTGCTGAATGAGTGTCATATTTTCACCATAACAGGGGGTGCCACCTCCTAAGGCAAGAACGCCTTCGGTGTCTGATTGGAGCAGCTCTTTGAGGTACTGAGCTTCCTTTTTACGGAAGTAAACTTCACCTTTGGTATTAAAAATTTCTTGCACCGAAGCATTTTCTCGCTGGGCAATATAGTCGTCCAAATCGGTGAAAGGGATGTTTTGGGCTTTGGCTAGTGCTTTTCCGAGGGTAGTTTTCCCACTTCCCATATAGCCTATCAGAATTATTTTCATAGCATAAACTATTGTAATATAGGTGTTTGAAAAATAAGTTAAAAATAAAGTGCAAAAATAATGATTTTTTTCTTGCTATGTAAGAAAAATGTTATATCTTTGCACCCGCAAACAAGGAAAAACTTTAATTTTGACTTGACTCGGTAGCTCAGCTGGTAGAGCACGACACTCTTAATGTTGGGGTCCTGGGTTCGATCCCCAGCCGGGTCACGAGTTAAAAAATATTTCATTTAAGGCGACTTGGTAGCTCAGTTGGTAGAGCACAACACTTTTAATGTTGGGGTCCTGGGTT
>ERZ772971.1068-NODE-1068-length-16293-cov-12.582030_pt1 | contig 16293 bp, 10 predicted proteins | sample MGYA00511943_ERZ772971 | MGnify/ENA primary metagenome ERZ772971 (study PRJEB29015, sample SAMEA2737929) | human oral metagenome | biome: human oral; feature: human-associated habitat; material: dental | place: China | collected 2144 ... | reverse complement strand
CGCACCGGGAGCATGCCGGGCACCTTCCGCAGCTCGTCCACGACGTTCGTCACCACCCGCGCGCCCGTGTCGAGGTCGTCGGCGATGTAAAGGAAGGCGTCTCCGATGCTCTTGACCACTCGAGCGCCGTGGGCGTGGATGGCCATGCGGCATGTGAAGTCGAACTCCTCGACGAGCTCGATGAACTCGGCCGACCCCAGCTCGTTCGATCGATTCGTGAAGGCCACCATGTCGATGAACCCGAAGGCCCTGCGCAGCGTGACGTCGGAGGCCTCGGTCAGCTCCATCTGGGAGACCTCCGTCTCGCTGCGTCGGAGGAGGGCGACCATGTGGCGCCTCCACGAGTATTCCATCTGCCGACGCAGATAGTCCTCGTAGTCGATGATATTGTCGAGGACCCAGAACCTCGCCGAGATCCCGTCGAGTCCAAGTTCCCTGCGGGCATAATCGACGAGCACCTCGTGCTGCCAAAGAACGAGGCGGTCGGACATGTGGGATTGGGCGCGATTGAGCGATTCCAGGGTTTCGCGGGTCAGCAGGCCCGAGCGAAGCGCCTTCGCGTGAAGTCGCATGGCATCGACGTCGCCGTCGGTGAATATCCGTTTCTCGCGGCTCTCCGAGACCGTGGGAAAGCCCATGGCCAGCCAGAAGCGGAGCGCCGTTTCGACGTCGAGCCCCGCGAGCTCGGCCGCCTGCGGGAGGGAATATCGCTCCTCTCCGTCGAGCAATCCATGCGCGTGCCGTTCGACGGTGTTGAGCGGCACGCTTTCCTCGACCGGCCGACTCTCATCACCCTGGCGACTCTCGTCGATCTGTCGGCTTTCGGCGCCCTGCCGACTCTCGTCGATCTGTCCGCTTTCGGCTCCGGAAAGCCTCTTCTCGTTGCGGTCCACGGCCTCGCCCACGGACCCGTTGTCCGCTTCCAGTCCTTTTACGTCGTGCAATTGTGTCACGTACCTCCCTCGTTTTGTGCCTTCAATCACATACTATACGGCACGGGAGAGGCCTACGTCACGTACTGCGGGCGAGCGTCGCTCGTCTGATGGCGACACGGACGAGATCAGAACCGGCGAAAAGCCCGTGGAGGCGCAGGAAGCCGACGCCTGCGCCTCAGGAGTCCGTGGCAACCGGCTTGACCCCGACTGCCGCGGCGGCCGCGCCTCAGCCCGCAGCCTCTCAGCTCAAAAGCTCCAAGAATTGCGCTCATCGACAGGCAGAACCAGCCGCGTTCCCCGCCTCGAAGAGACGCCGGCTCAACGACGCTTCTTTGCGGCCGTCTCAACGACGTTCGATTTGCGGCAGGCCCCGCCACGCCTCGAAGAGGCGTCGAGGATTGCGCCAGCGGAAAATGCTCCTATGGCCTAAAGGGCCCGAATCGATAAACTTGGTCCATGACAAACACTCGCACCCCCAGCGCCATCGACGCACTCGCGAACGAGTACTTTCACGCAGACCTCGCTTTGTCTCCCGAAGCGGCCACCGTCGTGGGCACAGACGACGCCGACCACGGAGCCCTTTCGGACTATTCTCCCGCCGGTGTGGACGAGCAGCGCAGCTTGATATCCAGCACCCTCGCCAAGCTAAACGCCCTCCCGATCGCCGACGACGTCGATCGGATCACCGTGGCGGCGATGAACGAGCGCCTCGGGCTGGAGCTCGAGCTCATCGACTCCGGCGAGAGGTGCGGCGAGATCAACGTCATAGCCTCGCCCATCCAGGGCGTTCGCGACATCTTCGACCTCATGCCCACCGAAACCGAGGCCGACTGGGACAACGTCAACCGCCGCCTCGGCGTCGTCGCCGAGGCCCTCGAAGGCTACAAGGAATCCTTGCGGCAGCGAATCGCCTCCGGGCCCGCGATCCCGGCGCGCCAGATCGAGAGGTGCGCGGAGCAGTGCGAGGGCGCCGCCGGCTCGGCCTCCCCCTTTCTCCATCTGGTGAACAAACGGCCCGAAGTCGCTGCGAACGCCGACTCGGCGCGCGTGGCCTACGGTCAACTCGCCGAATTTCTGCGGCAGACGGCGTTGCCGACGGCGGTGGAGGAAGACGCCGTGGGCCGCGAGCGCTACAGCCTCTTCTCGCGCCACTTCCTCGGCGCGGACATCGACCTTGACGAGACCTACGAATGGGGAAAGGCCGAGCTCGCGGGGATCGTCGCGGAACAGGAAAGGACGGCGCGCGAGCTGTACGGGCCCGGCGTCGGCGTGCGCGAGGCGATGGAGAGGCTAGATTCGGATCCCAAGCGCAAGCTGTCCGGCGTCGAAGCCCTGCGAAGTTGGATGCAGGAGACGGCGGACGCCTCGATAGACGCGATGTCCCAGCATTTCGACATTCCGGAGCCGCTGCGCACGATCGAGTGCTGCCTGGCGCCGTCGGCAACCGGAATCATCTACTACACTCCCCCGACGGGCGATTTCTCGCGTCCGGGCCGCATGTGGTGGTCCGTGCCTTCCGGTGTCACGGAGTTCGCGACCTGGCAGGAAAAGACCACGGTCTACCATGAGGGCGTTCCGGGCCACCATTTGCAAATCGGGCTCACAACGTACATGCGCGACTCGCTCAACGACTGGCGACGGAACGGATGCTGGGTGTCGGGCCACGGCGAGGGCTGGGCCCTCTACGCCGAGCAGCTCATGGCCGAGCTCGGGTACATGGACGAGCTGGGCGACCGCATGGGCGTGCTCGACTCGATGCGGCTGCGCACCTCGCGCGTGGTGGTGGATCTCGGCGTCCACCTGCGCAAAGACGCCGGCCCGTGGGGCGAGGGCGCGTGGGACGCCGATTCGGCGTGGCGCTTCCTGCGCGAGAACGTCGCCAGCGACGACGCCTTCCTGCGTTTCGAGCTCAACCGCTACCTGGGATGGCCGGGGCAGGCGCCGTCGTACAAGATCGGCCAGCGCATCTGGACGCAGCTTCGCGAGGAGGCCCGGGCGAAGGAGGGCGCGAACTTCGACCTCAAGGCGTGGCACAACAGGGCCTTGTCGATCGGCTCGGTGGGCCTGGACGTTCTGCGCGAGGCCTTGGCGTGAGTGGGTCCTCGCGGGGACGTGCGGGCGAGGCCGGGCATGCCGGCGATACCGGGTATGACCCAGCGGGCGAGGCCAGACGTGACCTGGCGGGTGCAGCCGTGCCTGATGACCCAGCGGGCGAGGCCAGACGCAACCGTCCCGTCAGTTTTTCCGGCGGCGCAGGCGGCGCCCGTTCGCCGCAGAAGGCGCGGACGCGCGGCGGCAGGCTCGGCTTGACGGGCAACGGACGGCTCCGGCTGGCTCTGGCCAGTAAATCACCTGCACGGCTGGCCACCTTGCGGGCCGCGGGTTTCGATCCGCTCGTCCAGGTCTCCGACGTCGACGAAGAAGCCCTCCTCGAATCGGTTCGCGGCGGGCCGGCGCAAAAGGTCCTCGCCCTCGCGACGGCGAAGGCCCGTGCGGTGGCGTATGACGCGCGCGAGGCGGCGGGGGCCGACATCGTGGTCGGCTGCGATTCGATGTTCGAGTTCGACGGCGAGACGGTCGGCAAGCCCGGCAGCCCCGAAGCGGCGCGGGAGCGTATCGCACGCATGTCCGGGCGCAGCGGAGTCCTTCACACGGGCCACCAGATGGTTCATCTAGAGAGCGGGGCGTCGCTGGGGGCGGTTTCCCACGCCGTCGTCCATTTCGCGCCGATGTCCGACGCCGAAGTCGAGGCATACGTCGCCACCGAGGAGCCGCTGCACGTGGCGGGCGCCTTCACCGTGGACGGGCTGGGCGGGCCGTTTGTCGAGAGGGTCGACGGCGACTATCACGGCGTGGTCGGCATCTCGCTGCCGCTGCTGCGCGCCATGCTGACGAACTGGGGCGTCTCGATCACCCGGCTCTGGCAGCCGCCGGTCAAGTTGGCGGGCGATGCGGATGACGAGGCCGACGTCACATCCGCCCCGGCGGGCACAGCGGATGCCTCTGCATCCGACGGCTCTGCTGCCGGCAAGCCACCACACAGCGGCAGACGCCGAAAGGGCGCGGACGGCTTCATTTTGTGTCCCTGCGGGTCCGAACACTGGGGCTTGGCGGGCGCCGCGGGGATCCTCGCCTTCCGCGAGCGCGAATCGATCGAGGTGCTCGTGCAGCTGCGCGCCGAATGGTCGCATTCGGGCGGAACATGGTCGAACCCGGGCGGAGCGATTGGATGGTCGGAGACCCCGCTGGAGGGCGCGCTGCGCGAATTCGAGGAGGAGACGGCGATCGGCGCCGGCAGCCTCGACGTGGTCGGCAGCATCGTGCGCGATCACGGCGACTGGCGCTACACGACGTTCGCGGCCCGCTGCGAGACGGCCGAGCCTGTGCCCAACGACGAATCCCTCGCGCTCGAATGGGCGCCCCTCGACGATTTGCTGGAGGGCCGCCTCGACCGGCCGGTGCACCCCGCTTTCGCCGAAGATCTGCCGCGCCTGGCCGAGGTCATCCGCGGCGCTGCAAGCTGACCAACCCGTCTTTCGCGGCCATCGGCCTTTTCCCGTTCGCCAACCGGCCGTCAGCAGCCGACCGCCTTTTCCACAGGGCCGACCGGCTCCCAGCAAACGCCCATCATTCTCTTGGTAGGCTTGGGCGCATGAGTGCAAAGAACGCGTGGGGCCGAGGCCTGGCAACTGTTTCCGACGGACGTATTCTCGACGTGTGGTATCCGGAGCTCGGATTCGGCGAGCCCGCCGAGGGCGCCGACCTTGAGCTGGCCGAGACCGAAGACCAGATTCGCGCGGTCCAGACGCGGGCCGTCACGACGTCGATCGACGTCGACGCCGCCCCCGAGAACGTCGCCGACGCCTACCTGCGCCTGCACTTGCTGTCCCATCGGCTCGTGCGCCCGAACGAGATCAACCTGGAGGGAATCTTCGGCGTCCTCGAAAATGTGGCGTGGACGAATCTGGGGCCCGTGGCCGTGGACAAGCTGACCGAGGTGCAGCTGCGCGCCCGCGCGGTCTGTGCGAACCTGCAGGTGCTCGGCGTCGACAAGTTCCCGCGGATGGTCGACTACGTCGTGCCTTCGGGCGTGCGCATCGCCGACGGCAACAACGTGCGCCTGGGGGCGCATCTGGCCGAGGGAACCACCGTCATGCACGCCGGTTTCGTCAATTTCAACGCGGGAACCCTGGGCAACGCGATGGTCGAGGGTCGGATTTCGCAGGGAGTGGTGATCGGCGTCGGTTCGGACATCGGCGGCGGCGCCTCCACGATGGGCACGCTTTCCGGCGGCGGCAAGGAAAGGGTGCGCGTGGGCGAGCGCTCGCTCGTGGGCGCGAACGCGGGAATCGGCATCGCGCTCGGCGACGACTGCATCGTCGAGGCCGGCCTTTACGTCACGGCCGGAACGAAGGTCACAGTCCTGCCCGCCAAGGGCGAAAGCGGCGAACCGCGCGTGGTCTCGGCCCGCGAGCTTTCCGGGGCGAACAACATCCTGTTCCGCCGCAACTCGATCACCGGCGCCGTCGAGGCGGTCCCCCGCGCGGGCACGGGAATCGAGCTGAACTCGGCGCTCCACGCCAACTGACAGGTCCGCGAGTCAAGGCCGTCTGCCGTTGGCTCGTGGCCCCTCACTGACAGGTCCCGCGCATAAGCGACAGTTTCTGCACCTTAAGCGACAGGTCCCAAACCCTAAGCCTTTTCGCCAGAGGCCTGCCCGCCACGGCGGACCTCTTTAGCGGCTTTGAGGTATTCCTCAGGATCCACGTCGTAATCGCTAAACGCCTGTGCATCGGCGACGATGTCGCTCAGTGCCTCGTCGGCTATCCGTCGCTGCCGTTTCTGGTACTCCAGCACGTCCGTCAGGCAGAGTTGGCGGTGCCGCCGCTTCAGAAAGAACGGGATCTCACCGTCATCAAGGATTCGTATAAGCGTTGGCCGCGAGACCCCAAGCAGATCCGCGGCCTGTTGCGTTGAAAGCATCGTGTGCTGCGGAACGACGCTGACCGGCATCCCCTGGCACATTGCCTCGACCGCATGCCTGAGAATGTCGACCGCCTCAGCAGAAAGCTCGACGGCTTCCTTTCCCAACACCAGTCGAGCCCTTTCACTTCTTTCAGCCATGGCAGCGTCGGCGAGACGCTGAAGCTTCTGACTGAACTCTGGATCGACGTTCTGATTGAGCTCTTCGGGAAGAAATGTTCTGCTTTCAAGGGCTTCGTGCATCACTCATCCTCCTGGACGCGCCGGCAAAAACAGTTAGACTTTTCGTTTTGTTCGTTTCAATCGTACTGTTCGTTTTGCCTCTGCTCCAAGATTGATAAGACTGATCCTTGTTCTTCATCGAGACAGACCCAATTCTTCATCGGAGATCCGACGAAGACTGAGCAAATATCTCAACAAGCCCTTTGCGGCAGCTTCCCTGTTGTCGCCAATCCTGCCGCAGCTAACCCCGTCGCAGCGCCTCGGGCAGGCGCGGCAGGCGGCGGACAGCTTCATCGATGGCAGAGTCGGTCGCCGTGATGGAGATTCGCACGCGGTTGCGCCCGGCCTCGCCGTAGAAGTCGCCCGGAGCGACGACGATGCCCAGCTCGGCGCACGCCCGAACGATGTCCCAGCCTGTCGGCGCCTCTACCACGCTGCCGCCATCGTGATTAGAACCAGCCACACCGCCGGCAGCATCGGCGCCGGAATCGCCAACCACGGTGCCGCCAGCCGCGCCGCCCGGCCGTTTTGCCGCGGCCCAAATGTAAAGCCCCGCCACGGACAGCGGGTCGTTGACCAGGCCCGCGGCGTCAAGCACTGCCAGGAGCTTCTCGCGCCTGCGCGCGTAGACTGCCCGCTGCTCGGCCACATGCGCGTCGTCGCCCAGCGCCCACGTCATCGCGGCCTGCACCGGTCCGGGCATGAGGAATCCCGCGTGCTTGCGGATCTCGGTGATCGGCCCGATCATCGCCGGGTCGCCCGCGAGGAAGGCCGCCCGGTAACCGGCCATATTCGACTGCTTGGAAAGCGAGTACAGGCACAGCAGGCCTGCGACGTCGCCGTCGCACACCCGCTCGTCCAGAATCGACGGCGCCTCGGGAACATCCCACGCGAGCTCGGCGTAGCACTCATCGCTGGCGACCACGACGCCGCGCTCCCGCGCCCACGCGAGGATCGCCCGCAGGCGCTCCACGCCGAGCACGTGCCCGTCGGGGTTCCCCGGCGAGTTGAGCCAAAGCATGCTCATCGCAGGCCACGTCGAAGGGTCGGCGTCCGTGTCTACGGGCACGGGCTTGGCGCCCGCGAGACGCGCGCCGACGTCGTAGGTCGGATAGGAGGCGCGGGGAAAGCCAACCGCGTCCGCCGACCCCAATCCGAGGAGCGAGGGCAGCAAGGCCACCATTTCCTTCGACCCGATCGTGGGAAGCACGCCTGTTTCGGCGCGCACGCCGCGGCGGCGCTCAAGCCACCCGCGGACGGCCGCGCGCAGCTCGGCCGTTCCGACCGTCAGCGGATAGCCGTGGGCGTCGGATGCGGCGTCCAAGGCCGCCTGCGCGCCGGAGGGGACCGAGTCCACCGGCGTGCCGATCGTCAGGTCCACAACGCCGTCCGGATGCGCGGCGGCGCGCTCTCGCACCGGCACGAGCGAGTCCCAGGGGAAGTCAGGAAGCTGAGCGCCGAAAAGTCCCATCACTCCCCCTGCGGAGGAAGCCCGGCGACGTAAGGATGGTCGCTGCCCGTGGGCCCCAGGCGCTGGGCGCCGCCAGGCGAACCGATGTCGTCGAAGAACTCGGCATTGACCGATTCGAACACCGACCATTCCTCGGGAAGGTCGTCCTCATAGTAGATCGCTTCGACGGGGCAGACGGGCTCGCACGCGCCGCAGTCGACGCACTCGTCGGGGTGGATGTAAAGCGTCCGTTCGCCCTCGTAGATGCAGTCGACCGGGCATTCGTCGACGCATGCGCGGTCCATGACGTCGACGCACGGAAGCGCGATGATGTACGTCATTTTCTTCCTTCTTTCGTAGTGACTACAAGCCTAGTCCTTGTGGGACCTTAGGGCTATAGCGTCACTTGCACACCACTCGATTGGTCGGCGAATAGGTCCACTTGTAGCTCGAGTTTTCGTGGACCTTTCCGTCTCGCGAGACCTTCCGCGAGACGGTCACCGTGAAGCCCGGCCCCCCGGCCCCGGAGGGCTCGCAGTCGCGAGCCGGGTTGACCTTCGTCGTCGGCGCGACTTGGGCGTAAGGCTTCGACGTCGTCGTCTCGACGTCCCAGTACTTCGTCGACCAGAGCTTCGAATACACCTTTCCGTCGGCGACCCAGGTGTCGATGACCGCGCCGTACGGGGTGTTGTTCTTGAATCTCATGTCGTACTTGCCCTCCCACAGGGTCGACTCCATGCCCATGGGGTAGCGCGAGAAGTACTTCGAGTGCGGTTTGTGCTCGACATCGACGAATCCCGCCCGATACCCCAGGTTGAAGGTGTTTGTGGACAGCTGGGAAAGGCCTCCGCCCAAGGCGGTCGAGTTGAAGCCGTTCGCGACCACGCCCGAAGAGACAAAGCCGTGCGCGGCGTCGATGGGCCCGAGCGCCTTGAGCAGCGAGAACTCCTCGTCGGGTTTGACCAGGGTGTTCGCCACCTTTTGCGTGCCGACCTTGAGGTTCGTGGTGCGAACCGCATCGTTGGTCAAGGGGGTCTCGATCGAGGAGACGACCTCCTTGACGCCCATCTTCTCTGCGTCCTCCGTGGTGAACTTCGCGGGGACGGACTTCGTGGCGATCTCGACCTTCCGGTCTCCCGTCGTCGCGGCTTCCGCAGCGGATTCCGCGAGTTTGCCTTCGTCGAAGCCCACGCCGTCTTCGGACGGAATGATCTTCGGGGTCGTATGGTCGACTATCTCGATCTTGGCGTCCTTGCCCTCCTTCAAGAGGGTGGGCGCGCCCTTGCGGACGACGTCGCTCAGCTTCTCCGAATCCAGCTTGAGTTTGAGCTCGCCGTCGGAGGCCACGAACTTCGCAACTGAGACCAGCTGCTTCGGGGTCACCGTTACCGTGGCCGATCCGACTTTCACCGTGAGATTGCCGGAAACAAGGGGCTTGGCAAGGTCTTTCAACGCCCTTTGCGCCTCGGAGTCCTTGATGTCCGGCTCCTTTTCATTGACGGGCAAAGGGATCGTCTTGCCGTCGAGCATCTTTTCGGCGATCGTCTTGGACGCCTCCTCGCGATTGAGATCGACCCCCTTCTTCGCTTTCGTCGCCTTCGGGGTCACTCCGTCGAACTCTATCGATGCGTTCGTCGGCGTGTTCACCGAGGCATCCACAAGGGAATCGACCGTCTTTCGCAGTTTTGCCTGGTCCACGTCTACGGTCGGGGAGACCTCGGAGCCTCCCGTCATGCTGTCCCACAGGCGCAGGGGGTTGAGAGAGAATCCCGAGAGGGAATCGACCGTGGACTTCGCGTCGAATTTCGCGCCGATCGAAGAGGGGTCGATAGTTTGCTCCTTGCCCCCGATCGAGACTTTCACGGGCTGGGACAGCCGGCCCGAAAGCTCGGATTCGAGTTTCGCCTGGGCGGCTTCCCGGGACATTCCGCCAACCTTCACGCCGGCGACGGTTGTGCTGGCGGGGATTTTGTTCGAAAAGTAGAATGCGGCCCCCACGTAGACGACGCCGAAGACAAGGGCGGCCGCGGCGACCCAAAGCCATACGCGACGCCTTTTGGCGGGCTCGCCGTCGGAGACCTCGCCTTTGCCAAGCTTTTCAGCGGTCCTTTCAGCCGACGTTTCGAGGGAAGACAGACCGCCGTCGACGCTCGGCGACGACGCTTCGGGCTCGGAGCCTCGAATGGACGCCGCGGCAGCGGACACGCCCGGTTTGCCCGTAGGCGCCTCGGCTGGCGCGGAAACCTCCGCTTGCGGGGAAGCATCGGCTGACGTGGAAGCACCCGCTTGCGAGGGAGTCTCCTGCGCCGGAGGCTCAGCTTGCGCGGGAGGCTGAGCTTGCACGGGAGGCTCAGTGAGGTCCCGCCGGCTCTCGGACGGTGAGAAGTCTGCAGCAGGTGTAGGTTCGGCGACGTCAGGCTTGGGACCAGCGATGCCGGGCTCGAGGTCGGTATCGACCTCAGGCTGCGCAACGCCCTGCACGGGTTCCGCCAACGCAGCCTCAGGCTGCGCAATGCCCTGCGCAGATTCGACGACGGCAGCCTCATCAGGCTCCGCAACGCTCCGCCCGGGCTCCGCGACGGCGGCTTCCGAATCGGCAAGGCCGTGCCGGGATTCCGCGACGCTGTCGGCGGGCCCCACAGCGCCGAGGCTCGACGCCGAGTCCCGCGCCGTTTCCTTTCCTGCAGCGGTTTCAGCTGCGCTCACACGGGATGCAAACTCACCCGCAGCGGGCTCGGATTCGGCCGCTCCAGTATACGGCGGCGAAACGGCCGATGGGGTCGATTGAACGGCGGGGCGCGCAGTCGTCGCAGCCGCGTCGTCGACGGTATCCCAATAGGATCCGGGAGCCCCCGCCGCCGGCGAATCGGCCTCGTGAATCCGGGAATGCTCGATCTCGGCAGCCTGAGAAGTCTCAGCAGCCTGAGAATCTGCGCGCACGGCAGCCTGCGGGCCTGTCTTCGGCGTCCCATCGTCGGTTTCTCCTGCGGGTGGCTGCCGACGCTGCTGCCATGCCTCGGCGCCGGGCCCGTAAACAACGGGCTGCGCGGCGATCGAACGCTTGACGGCGGGGATCGTGGCGGTGTCGTCGTCTGAGAGATCGGAGACGGAAGACGTCTCGCCCTCTCCCGAGGCAACCGCACCGGCATCGGTTTCCTTGTCGGCATCGAAATCGGGGCCCACGTCGGACACCTTGCCGATGTGGGGATCTTCGCCGACATTGGACTCTTCGCCGGCACTGGGCTCTTCGCCGACGTGGGAATCAAGGCCGGACGGCGCTTCGGGCCTGGGGGATTCCACAGCTGGCCGCGATTCACCGGACGCTTCCTGCCGAGCGCCTTCTTTTCCGACTCGCGCGGCCAACCCGTCGGTCAGAGACGCGTTCGCCGACTGATTGGCAACGCCGCCAGCGGCGGGCGCCGCAGAGAAACCAGCCGCGGGAACGGAGCCTTGGGCGTGGTCCTGCCCGGCTGCGGAGGAGGCCGACTTTGCCTTCTCAGACGGACCCGCGGAAGAAGAAACCGGTTGCGCCGAAGAAAAGGGCGGTTGCGCCGAAGCCGCGCCGCCCGTCTCGGGCGCCGAAGCAGCCGACACGGCAGATCGGGCCGACGCACGATCGGAAACCGCGTTCTGGCGGACGTCCTCTGGCCTCGCCGCGTCTGCGGCCCGTGAAGCGGCGCCTTTCGTCGCCGCCGCATCGTCCTTGCCCGCCGGAGCAACGTCCCTGCCAGCCTTTGAAGCATCGTCTCCGGCCTTCGGTGAGTCTCCGGCCTTCAAGGCATTCCCGGCCTTCGGGGCTGGAACGTGAGACTCGCCAGCCTTCGCCGAAGTCGAAGCCGCCTTCGAAGCGACGTCCGTCGCGTCTGCGACCCTCGCGGACGCGGATTCAGCCTTCCCAGCTTTCTCGGCCTGGGGAGCATGAGCGCCTGCCTGGACAGGCGTTGCCGCAGGAGCGGCTGCGGCAACTTCCGCCGCGTCGAACGCCTTCTGAGCGGGCGCGACCGGTTCTTCACGCTCGACGGCGCGATTTTCCCTCGAGCCGGCGTCGTTCCCGTCCGCCGCAGCGGCAGAGGCCGCGGAAGCCGACAGATCCGGCTCAACCGGCCGCTTGCCGCCAGAATCAGGTTTGGCGGCATCCTCCCCCTCAGCCGCAAACGAGGATTTGGCAGTGGCCGCGGGTTGGGAGGACTCCGGTTTGTTGGCGGCTGTCGGCTTAGCCTCAACCTCAGACTTGGCTGTCGGCTTAGCCTCAACCTCAGACTTGGCGGCAGCGACGGCTTTGGCAGCAGCCGTGGCCTTGGCCGCACCCTCAGATGTGGCCGCAGCCTCGGCCTTGGCGGCGCCGTCGCCGCCCCCGCCCGGCCTCTTGGCCGCCTCGCGCGACGCGGCGTCGGCCTTGGCAACGCCCTTGCCCAAAGTCGTCGACGCCGAAAGGGCCGCTCCCCGCGCTTTCGAAGATCCTCTTGCGGCGGCCTTCGAGCCCTTGCCTCCCTTGGACGCCTTCTTCTTCGACCCTTTGGCCCCCTTCGGCCTCACCACGGGAATCGTGGCGGTTATGTCGGGATCGTACGCGGAATCGGCGGCCTCGCCCGAAGCGCCTTGCGAATCGGCGATTCGCTCGACGTCCTTCCTCTGTTCTCCGTCCGAGTTCCCGCCGCCAGGCGCAGCGGACCTATCGGTGGCATCAATGTTCTCATTCTCTTGAGTCACGATGGATCCTTTCCTTTGTCGCCGCGGCGGGCAAGGGCCCAGCCTGCGGGAACGATTGCGGAGACCGGGGCGAGAAAGAGCCAGAGCTGGGACACCCACCGGTCCGTGGAAACGAACGAGTCATTGCTCGGCGGATACATGAGAAGCCATACGGCTGCGCCGGCCACGCCGACGGACGCCGCGAACCACGCCGTGACCCACCCGCATTCGACCATGAACCACGCTCCAGCGGCAACCATTGCGGACGCCAAGGCCAACCCCGCGATAGGCATGTCCACGGGCCCCGCGTGGACGATGGTGGCCAAGATCCCCACCAGCACGCCGGCGAGCAAACCGAGCGCGATCTGCACTGCTTTACGCATAGTCACTTGCCTCTTTTCGCTCGCGCGGCCGCCCTGTAACGCTCCTGCGCGCCAAGAATCACTTTCCGGATTCGCACTGCCTCCGGCGTGACCTCGATGCATTCGTCGTCGGCGGCGAACTCGATGGACTCTTCCAAGGTCAGCTTGCGCGGGGCCTGAAGCGTCTCGAACACCTCCGCGGTGGCCGATCGCATATTCGTCATTTCCTTCGCCCGCACGACGTTGACGTCCATATCCTCGTCACGGGGGTTCTCCCCCACAACCTGGCCTTCGTAAACCTCCTGGCCCGGTTCGACGAAGAACGTTCCGCGGTCCTCCAGCTTTTGGAGGGCGTATGCCGTGACCTGGCCCTGGCGGTCAGAAACGAGGGAACCCGTGGCGCGAGACTCTATCGGCCCGGCCCAAGGCGCGTACCCGTCGCCGATCGAGGAGGCGATTCCGGTGCCCCTCGTCTGCGTGAGGAACTGGGAGCGGAAGCCGATCATGCCGCGGGCCGGAACGACGAACTCCATCCGCACCCAGCCGGAGCCGTGGTTCGACATCGTCTCCATCCGTCCTTTGCGCGCCGCCATGATCTGCGTGACCGCGCCGAGATACTCTTCGGGAACGTCAATCGTCGTCCGCTCCATGGGCTCGTGTACTTTGCCGTCGACCGTCTTCGTGACGACCTGCGGCTTGCCCACGGTCAACTCGAACCCTTCGCGCCGCATCTGCTCGACGAGGATCGCCAACGCAAGCTCTCCGCGATCCTGGACCTCCCACTGGTCGGGGCGGTCGGTGGGCAGCACCCTGATCGAGACGTTTCCCACGAGCTCCGCCTCGAGCCGGTCTCTGACCTGGCGCGCGGTGAGTTTGTGCCCTTTCACCTTGCCCGCCAAAGGCGAGTCGTTGATGCCCACCGTCATTGAGATCGCCGGGTCGTCGACGTGTATGGGCGGCAGCGGGCGAGGATCGTCCAAGTCCACCAAGCAGTCGCCGATCGTGATGTCCTCGACTCCCGCAATCGCCACGATGTCGCCGGCTCGCGCGCTCTGCGTCGGTTCGCGGTTCAGCCCCTTGGTTGCAAGCAGCTCTGATATGTGCACCCGCGAAAGCGCGCCGTCTTTTCCTGAAAGGCCGACCCAGGCGCCCTTCGTCAGCTCTCCCGAATAGATCCGGGTCAGCGCGAGGCGCCCGAGGAAGGGCGAAGCGTCGAGGTTCGTCACCTGGGCGACGAGCCCGGCGTCGGCGTCGTACTCGGGGGCGGGTATGTAGTGGAGCATCGCCTCGAAAAGCGGCTCCAGATTGCGGTTGGCGGGCAGCTCGCCGTCTTCGGGGCGGAGCGTGTCGGCATATCCCGCCTTCGCGGCGCAAAAGATCACGGGGATCTCCAAGAGCCGGTCGAGAATGGCGTCGTCGGGGTCGTCGAGGTCCGAGTAGAGGGAGAACAGCAGGTCCTGGGTCTCGTTGACCACCTCGTCGATTCGGGCGTCCGGGCGGTCGACCTTGTTGACCACGGTGATGACCGGCAGCTTCGCCTCAAGGGCTTTGCGCAAGACGAAACGGGTTTGGGGCAGCGGGCCCTCGGAGGCGTCGACGAGCAGGACGACGCCGTCGACCATCGACAGCCCGCGCTCGACCTCCCCGCCGAAGTCGGCGTGGCCGGGAGTGTCGATGACGTTGATCGTCACGCCCTCGGGCGCGTTGAACTTGGCCGCGGAGGGCCCGGTGTAGCGTATCGCCGTGTTCTTCGCGAGGATCGTGATGCCTTTTTCACGCTCCAGATCGCCCGAATCCATGACCCGCTCCCCCGTTTTCTCAACGGTGGCGCGCTCGCCGAAAGCTCCCGACTGCCACAGCATGGCGTCGACGAGCGTTGTCTTGCCGTGGTCGACGTGCGCAACGATGGCGACGTTCCGCAGGTCATAACGCTTGCTCAATGATTCCTTGTCCTCGCTTGACGCGCTCACGCCGGATGCCTGCTCCGACGCGCTCGGTTGCGCGGGCGCACGGTGCGCCATCAAATATCCTACGCGCGCAGGTTGGAAATAGCCCGGTGCGCAAGAATGTGTGATAGACCAAGCGCGCGGGTGTGAGAGAATCTGCCCATGCCCACGATCCGCTTCCGTCTGCGCAATCCCCGGCAGGCCGTCAAAGGCGGTCTGTTCGCCGCCTTCGCCGCCTTCATCGAGGCGGCCAGCGTGATGGATTCGGCCCGGGCCTCGCTCGTCCCGCCGACTCTCATCGCCGCCGGCATCCTCGCCCTGGCTTACGTCTTCTATCTGCGACCTTACGTGACGCTCGACGACGCCGGCATCACCTTGGGGAACTGGATCCGAACCGTGCGCATCCCCTGGCGGGAGTACAAGGGCCTCTCGTCGAAGCTCGGCTTGAAGGTCCTCAGCGAGAAGGGCGACGACGCCGTTGCCTCCTATCCGAGGTCGGACAACCGGCGCGATCGCATTGCTCGGCGCTCGGAAGAGGCCTATCGCCGCCCCGAGCCGGCCCTCAGGCCCAAGGCAGATCTGCAATGGGCGACTCCCTTGCAGGCGAGGCTGGCCATCGACTCCGCCAACCGAGAAGCGGCGAAGGGCGAGGCCGAAGCCTTTGCATCGGGAGGAGGCGAGCAGTACTCGCGCCGCTTCTGCCCGGCCTCGTGCTTCGCCTTGGCGGCGGGCCTTGTGGCGATTGCCGAAGGCGTGAGGCAAGCCGTCTCGGGCTAGCCTCACGCCCTGGAATCCTCAGAGTTTGAGCTCCGCGACCTCGTCGCCGATCGAGCGGAGAAGCTCGTGTCGCTCCTCGCGCCGCCGGCGCTGCTCTCCTGGCTCCGGGACCGGCGCAGCGGCCAGCAGCCTCTTCGTGTACTCCTCGCGCGGATTGTGCAGCACGGACGTGCGCAACCCCTGCTCGACGATCTTTCCGTCTTGAAGCACCACCACTCGGTGGGCGAGCATGTCCACCACGGCGAGGTCGTGCGAGACGAACAGGCAGGCGAAGCCGAAGTCCCGCTGAAGGTCCGAAAGCATCGTCAGCACCTGCGCCTGCACGGAGACGTCAAGGGCCGACGTCGGCTCGTCCGCGATGAGAAGGCTGGGCCGAAGCACCAGGGCCCGCGCGATGCACACGCGCTGGCGCTGGCCGCCGGAAAGCTCGTGCGGGAAGCGGTTGTAAGTCGAGCGCGGAAGGCTGACGGCGTCGAGCAGCTCATACACCCTCTGCCGCTGGAACTTCTGGTTTCCCTCCCGGTGAACCACCAGGGGCTCGGCGATGCAGTCGCCGATCGGGAATCGCGGGTCGAGGGAGGCGGCGGGGTCCTGGAAGACCACGCCCATCATCTTCCTGCTGCGCCTGGCCTCGTCCTTGGACATTGCCAGAAGGTCCTTGCCGAAGACCTCGACGCTTCCGGAGGCCGCCGGAACAAGGCCGAGCACGCATTTGCCGATCGTCGATTTGCCGGAGCCCGACTCCCCGACGAGCCCGACGATCTCCCCGTGCGCGACGTCGAAGGTCACGCCGTCGACCGCGCGGAAGGGCTCCTTGCCGTGCCGCTCGTACTCGATGGCCAAGTCGTTCGCGCTGAGAACCGTATCGCTCAGGTCGATGGACTCGTCGCGGGACTCGTCGAATCCGAACTGGGCCCGGCCGCGCCCCA